>OJKC01000334.1_pt1 | contig 43697 bp, 35 predicted proteins | sample 1596401 | NCBI WGS metagenome assembly OJKC01 (sample SAMEA4350162, study PRJEB24818) | metagenome | biome: human; feature: gut; material: faeces | place: Denmark | collected 2013-09 | reverse complement strand
TTAATCCTGTCGCTGCAAGCACTTGGCTATAACGGTGGCGAATCTTGTCGTAATACATCAATTGAACCTTTTAGACCACAAAGATAAGTCAAAGAACGCTTTAATCAATTATTCGATATAAACTCTATTGCACCTAGTTATTATTCCGTCACATTCAACGTACCTTTCTGCGGGATATCTATGACATTCTCTAAATCCAGTACAACTGACTTTATTATATGCCGGATTTAGCATATCGCAGGCTAAACTATCCTCACATTTTGCAGTTCCCTCGGATTGAGTCAACGCCTCGATATTGGCTTTCATAAAAGCAGACATCTGAGATTGGTTGTAAACCTTGTACCCTACTACAGCAGCAGCTGACATAACCAGTATTGCACCGGCTAAAAAGAAATATTTTCCATGGCATTTAAAGTTTCAGGTTGTAAGCAGCGTGTAATTTCGGGATGGTAAAAAAGTCCAAAATATAATTGGCTCATATTGTGTCATAAAGTTAGTTTGTCGGCATGAAAAAAGCAAAAAATCACCGACATAATATTCACAAAATGCAAATATTATGTCGGTTTGTTACAGAAAGTTGCCTGCGACGCTCCTTCTCGTTAATGTTCGAGGTCGAAATAACCCAAATATTCCTCGCCTTCCTCATTCTGCGTCCAACAATATACTCGGCTGTCATCGGGTGTGACGGCGAACTGCCTTATTGTACAGTCAAAATCGTATACACAGATTTCTTTTCCTTTCCAGTCAAAAACGCCCATACGGCGCATACTGTTATTGGGTTTGGCGGTTTCGTAATAAACGACGTATATGAACTTGTCTGTGGCATATATGCCTGTAGCGCCCCAAATGCAATCCTCTGCGGGAAATATCTCGTTTTTTAATCGTGGCTGGTAAAAACGTCTTATTACAATGGGTTCAATTTGATGGTCTTTAATTCTGAAAATTTCCAATATCATGCCGTAATGGGTGACAATGGCAAACCTGCTTCTGTCGGGGTTTGCGGCCGGATGTGAATTGATACTGAAATACGCCTTGTCTGCTTGCGGATCGGATTCCTTCGCAATTTGCGGGTAGACATTGTATCTTGCCGTAGTGTCCGCCATCGCTTTATCTGTTATGAAGAACCTGCTGTCACCGCCTTCGACATGCAGTATGCCATCACCCAGATCAATAATAGACAACGTCGTATTACGCCCCCCTGCTGCTGCAGATTCAGTAATGAAGTCCGTTTTACCGGTTATGGCCCCCGCTATGTCTATATCAAGTATTTTGCCCGTTTCAATGCATGTCATGTGCGTACGCTCGGGATTTATGGCAGTACATAGGTAATTTGTCAATTCCTTGTCCCCGCGGCCATAGTTACAGAAACTTTTTATAACGGTTCCGTCTCTGAGTGAAACAGCATGAAAAACATTGTCGTTGTCGACATTTCGTCCCCTGATTATAACAAGAGAATCGACCACGTCTACTGCCATGACATTGCCCAACAAAATATCCTTGCTAATACGATTGACGGTGCGATGTATTTTCTTGGGATATTCGGGCTCGATATATGTATTTGAATCGTCGTTAGGCTTTGATCGGCATGAAGTTAACAGAACAACGCAACCTACTATTAATACTAAATATTTCAATGCAGTAATATTTTAATTATAGAAATCAACAACTCTGTGGCATGCAGGACATATTCCATGTATATGTTTAACCGGGCCTAAGGCATCCGGACGGCTCCATAATTCGTTACACTTGCATCGATAAATACAAGCATATTCTATATTATAACAAGTTCCTACCAATCTATAACTGGATTCTGCATCGGTCAACGCCTCGATATTGGCTTTCATAAAAGCAGACATCTGAGATTGGTTGTAAACCTTGTACCCTACTACAGCAGCAGCTGACATAACCAGTATTGCACCGGCTAAAAAGAATTTTTTTTCATATCGTTTAAAATTTAGGTTATATGTAGCGTGTAATGTCGGGATGGTAAAAAAGTCCAAAATATAATTGGCTCATATTGTGTCATAAAGTTAGTTTGTCGGCATAAAAAAAGCAAAAAAATCACCGACATAATATTCACAAAATGCAAATATCATGTCGGTTTGTTACAGAAAGTTGCCTGCGACGCTCCTTCTCGTTAATGTTCGAGGTCGAAATAACCTAAATATTCCTCACCTTCCTCATTTTGCACCCAGCAGTATATGCGGCTGTCGTCGGGCATAACGACAAAGGGACCGATATTGCTGTCGAGACGGTACCGCGCCACCTCCTGCCCCGACCAGTCGAATATTCCTAGAATGTATTCGGTGTTATCCATATCCAGAGCCAAGCCGTCGCTGTAAACCAAATATATGTATTTGTCGGAGGTTTTTAGACTGCACGACCCCGATATGCAATCGGGCTGCGGGGCAATCTGGTTTTTCATCTTCGGCTCGAAGAAGCGTCGTGTGACGACGGGCCGTATGCTGTCCCTTCCGATGTCGAATATCTCCATCAGCATGCCGTTCGCGCTCGTACATACAAGGCGCGTGCGGTCGGGTCTGACGTCATGCATGGTGAACATACTGAAATAGCCTTTGCGTATGATTGTATCGGCCTCAAATTCGGGCGATATGTACGGGAATGCATCATGCAGGCGCACCGTATCGCGATACTGCATATCGGTCGAAAAGAAGCGGCAGTCAAACCCTTCGCAGTGCAGCAGGCGCCCTTTGGGCAGGCTGAAGATGGAGTTTGTCGTGGTGTGATGGGATGCCATGCCGTCAGAAATCACCTCGATCCGCCGGTTTTCGATCGAGCGCGGGATATCGATGGTGATATATGCACCGTTGTTGTCCAAAACATGCAGCGTGCAGCCTTCGGAATCCTGCGCGGCGCAGTAGTAGCTGGCGAGTTCGTTCGGACCGCGGCCGTAATAGCCGAAACTACTCAGGTATCTGCCGTCATTGATGGAGAACACATGGAATACGTTGTCGTTGTCAACATTTTTACCCTGTACCAGCAATACCGAATCGCAGAGATACATTCGCAGAATGTTTCCCATGGTCGTCTCCTTGTTCAGCGACTTGATCTGAGCAGTATATTCTTTGGGAAAAGATGGCTGTTCATACCGCATATCCTCGCGGTACGACGTGCAGGCTGCAGCCGCTGCACAAAGCACAGCAACGATAAAAACGGTTGAATTCTTCATTCTCTCATTGCATTTTTCATGGTCAAATCACAATTTCGCATCAAGAAGATCAATCAGATTACTCTTGAAATACCGGCGATATATTACTGGATTATCATCCTCCTTCATATTGGAGGCGATCCGCTGCAAGCCCTCGTGCTTAAGAATACCCGAATCTCTCATCCGGCATATCGCCTCGGCATCGATACATCCCATATTCTCGTCCGACCAGCCTCCACATGTACCCAACTCGTATGTATCTGTATTCGGGTCGAATATTTTCCCGTCGAGCAATATACCTCGAGATCCATCCCAGAGCAGAATATCCCGATAGTCAATCGTTGCGAACAGATATTCCCCGTCTGTATATATGGCCGTAATACCGCAACTCATTCCTCCGCTCGATATTTGTTCCCGCAGATCGAACATGTCTTCGCCTTTACGATCGTTGAAAAATTTGTCATCAGGAGTCTCTTTCGAGTATGGTATCACACAATACGGTTCCACGCTTCCGTTTCTGTACGAGTACAATATTTGCGAATACGGCGACAGCATATAACACTCCGAGCCCAATCTGGCCACCGGGGCAAATATGGGAGAATATAACATCTTTCCCGACGATATGCCCGAGCCGGGCATGAGCTCCTTCGATACGGCTCGCCCGCCCGATTGCTCAGTCAGCAGTCTGTATTGGCTTTCATGGTGCAAAGCATCGTTAGCAAGCGGATAAGATGCTATTATCGAACCGTCATCAAGCACCGTCGCCGTACGTATGGCAGCATCATCGGCGTCAAGCCCAAGGTTATAACGAAATTCGCCGTCAAAAGTGTAATAACTGATCTTTCGCTGATAGTTGCACACCACGCCTATCAACTTGCGACTGTGGTCTACGAAATATGTATCGATATATATGTACTCATTGTCAGCCCGGCCCTTGTGACCTACACGCGAGATGAAATTTCCCTGCTTGTCAAATGTATACAGATTGCGTTCATCTTTCACGACATAACACTCCCCCGCATCCACAGCCGACAATATGCTGCCCAAGATAGACTCGTCCGATGTCTCGAGTGCAACATAATGTGTACTGTCGACAAGATCGGCCATGGTAACTTCCAGCGGTGTATCGGAATTGATTATATCCATCATCGGCACATCACGCGGCTTGTCGCGACCGCACGACAAAGCAACAGACGCAATCGCCAAACCAAATATTATTAAACAGCAGTATCGCATATCAGCAATCATTTCATCACATTTACCACCTCTATCTCTCCTATTTTATTTGTCGAACAACAATCCGATGGCGACGGCTACCTCATAAGGATACGAACAATTACTTGATTCGCAATAAATAATCGCTCCGATATTCGCTTTCTTTGCGTCAAACATCAGAGACCGGTTGTACACCTTATACCCTACAACAGCAACAGTAGACATAACCCTTATTGCATCGGCTGAAAAGAAATATTTTCCATGGCATTTAAAGTTTCAGGTTGTAAGCAGCGTGTAATTTCGGGATGGTAAAAAAGCCAAAAATGTAATTGACTCTTATTGTGATATAAAATTAGGCCATCGACATGAAAAAAGCAAAAAATCGTCTACATAATATTCTCAAAAAGCAAATCTCATGTCCGTTTTCCACAAATACTCCTGCAATGTATCGTCCCCGTTATTCTTCAACATAGGGATGGCCGGGTATTCCGACCCTCCACAACCATACCATTCGGGCCTGTATGCTGCGCCCGATTATCCGGCCGTTGACCCGTAAGCAGCTGACATAACGATATTGCGCCACACATATATAACGCTAATTCACATCATCTTGTATTTACCTCACCCGGCACGTCCAGATGCTATTACAAAATACCGTTACTCGCGTTGACAGTATCAAATCAGGAACATTGAGCGGTGCCTACGACTTGCTCATACATCATAATTTGCGTATATTTGCGATAGAACTTATTTATAATCACACCCAAAACCAAATACCATGACCAAAGCGCTATGCCTGATAGCCGCTGTGTTCACTCTCACGGCCGGCGCACAGGAGAACACGAAACCTGCCCTTCTGCCCATGGAGCAGGGACCTTATCAACCCACGTGGGAGTCACTCGCGCAATACGAGGTACCCGAATGGTTCCGCGATGCCAAGTTCGGCATATGGGCACACTGGGGCCCGCAGTGCGAACCCGAGGCGGGCGTCTGGTATGCCCGACACATGTATTACCCCGGGCACTGGCAATACGAATTCCATGTCAAGAAATACGGCGACCCCGCCAAGTTCGGATTCAAGGATGTGATACACGAATGGCGGGCCTAGAAGTGGGATCCCGAATATCTGATCAAACTCTACAAGGATGTCGGGGCGCGCTACTTCGTCACGCTGGCCAACCACCACGACAACTTCGATCTGTGGGACAGTGACTATCAGCCGTGGAATTCGGTCAACATGGGACCCGAACAGAATATCGTGGGCCGCTGGGCCGAGATGTGCGACAAATACGGACTTCGTTTCGGGGTCAGCGTCCACGCCTCGCACACATGGACGTGGATGGAGGGTGCGCAGGACTTCGACGGCAAGCTGACGGCCGCGGACGGCAAAGGCACATGGTGGGAAGGCTACGATCCGCAGGACCTCTACGAACAGCGCCACACGCGCAGTGTCGGCAGCGAGAATGTCGGCACGATACACTCGCAATGGGAGTGGGGAAACGGGGCGTCACAACCCGACAAGGCATACCTCGACAAGTTCTACAACCGCACGGTAGACGTCATCAACAAATACGATCCCGACGTTGTCTATTTCGACGATACGGCACTGCCCTTCAGCCAGATCAGCGACGAAGGCTTGAAAATCGCCGCCCACCTCTACAACAAGAGCCTGCGCGACCACCGCAACCGCATGCAGGCCGTCATCATGGGCAAGAAGCTCACCGAACAACAGAAGCAGGCGATGCTGTGGGATGTCGAGCGCGGCATACCCGACCGCATGCAGGAGCTGCCGTGGCAGACATGCACCTGTCTGGGCGAGTGGCACTACAACCGCGACCTGTACAACCGCAACGGATACAAATCCGCCGAAACGGTCATACGCATGCTGATCGACATCGTGAGCAAGAACGGCAACCTTCTGCTGAGCGTACCGCTGCGCGGCGACGGCTCGATCGACGAGAAGGAGCTGGCCGTACTCGAGGGTATCAAGGCGTGGATGGATGTCAACAGCGATAGCATCTACGGCACACGTCCGTGGCACACCTTCGGCGAGGGTCCCTCGGCCGATGCCGCCAACCCCATAAACAATCAGGGCTTCAACGAGGGTAATACCGCATACTCGGCGGCCGACATACGCTTCGTGCAGAAGGGTAACACGGTCTACGCCACGGCTTTGGGATGGCCCGAAAACGGACGCATCAAGATACGCGCACTGGCCGACGGATCGGATCTGTGCCCCGAGAAGATCCGCAGCGTCCGCCTTCTCGGATACGGCAAGATAGCATTCGAACGCGACGCCGAGGCTCTCAAGGTTACACTGCCCGCCGACTTCGGCAGGAGCATCGCCCCGGTCCTCGCCGTAACGCTCAAATAGAGTCACACGTAACGCCTCACATAGCGCCGCCGCCCCAACAGGAAGTAAGGGCAGCGGCGCTTTTTATACGAGAGGGATGTGCGCAGACACGAAAAAAAACCGGAATACGGGAATAAAAATTCGCTTAAATTCGATTGTTCGGTTCTTTGGGGGCTGCATGCGATAACGCAAACCGATTTTTCGCTTGTCGCACCCGCCGAGTTTGCGTATATTTGCACGACGGGCGGCGTAACGCTACGTTACTCTGCCATAAGTGACAATACAGATAATCAAAACATATATGAAGAGACTATTGTTATTGTTTCTCCTTCTGCCGCTGTGGTACGCCTCGACGGCACAGGAGTGGCTTCCGCTCAAGGCGCGGGCCGAGGCCGACACGACTCTGAAGTCAAGTCCTGCCGTATGTCTTGTCGACCGCACGAACGTCCAGATCGCCGAGACCGGATCGGGCGCCTTCGACATCTACCGCGCCGTGCTCATCGGCAACGCCGAAGGTGCACTCGCAAACCGCATCCTGAAATATGACTATGACCCGCTCACGGCGGCCGCTCGATTCACCTCGGTGAAGGTATATCGCGCCGACGGCACCGTAGACGAAATCCCCGTCGAGAATACGTTGGATTACGCCGCACCCGCACGTGCCATATATTGGGGTGCGCGGCAGATCATGATCGAGATCGGCGCTCTGGAGGCCGGCGACGTCGTGGAATACTCGATCGAGAAGCACGGCTTCACATACGCCCTGCTCGACGGCATGCCCTCGGACGATGAACGTTTCATCCCACCCATGCGCGGACAGTTCTACGACATCGTACCATTCTGGGTATCGGAACCTACAATGGTAAAGAACTATACGATATCCGTCCCGCAGAGCAAACACGTACAGTACGAATTCTATCAGGGCACCTGCTCGCCTTCGGTGCGTTTTGCCGACGGGCAGCAGATACTCTCGTTCACGGTCGAGGATGCGCGTCCGTTCGACCGCGAGCCCAACATGGTCGACCTCTACGACGTGGCGCCGAAGCTGATGCTCTCGTCGACCGACTCGTGGCGCGACAAGTCGCTCTGGTTCCACGGCGTAAACGAGGACTACGGCAGCTTTGACCCCACGCCCGAGGCGCAGGCCAAGGTCGACGAGCTGATACGCGGCATTGACGACCCGATGCGCAAGATCGCCGTGCTGACACACTGGGTTGCCGACAACATGCGTTATTCGGGCATCTCGATGGGCAAGGGCGAGGGTTACACCCTGCACAACACCCGCACCAACTTCACAGACCGCTGCGGAGTCTGCAAGGACAAGGCGGCGCTGCTGATCTCGATGCTCCGCATGGCAGGCTTCGAGGCCTACCCCGCCATGACGATGGCCGGATCGCGCATCGAGGCCATACCGGCCGACCACTTCAACCACTGCGTAGCCGTAGTGAAGCTCGGCGACGGCACCTATATGCCGCTTGACCCGACGTGGGTGCCCTTCAGCCGCGAGCTGTGGAGCAGCGCCGAGCAGCAGCAGAACTATCTGCCCGGCATACCCGAAGGGTCGGATCTCTGCCTTACGCCCCTCTCGGCACCCGAGAACCACTACTTCCGCATCAAGGCCGCGTCGCGCCTCGATACCGACGGCAAACTCACTGGCAGTTTCACGGTCGAAGCCGAAGGGTTGTCGGATGCCTCGGCACGACGTCCCTTCACTACGGGCATGCGGGCACGCGTGCGCGCCGCCATCGAGCGCGAGCTGCTCAACATATCACCGCAGGCACGTCTTCTGTCGTACGATGCAGGCAAGAACCCCGCCGACTACCAGCAGGGGCCACTGTCGATGACCGTGCGTTTCGAGATTCCCGACTACGCGGCCGTTGGCGACGGCGTCATGATATGCCAGCCCATAGTCAAGACGGGACTCTACAACTCGATCTACACCTTCCTGCGCGTGAGCCTCACGCCCGAGACTCGCCGCTACGCCTTCAAGGACTCGACCTCGCGTCTGGTGGAGCTTGACGAGAGCATCACCCTGCCCGCAGGCTACACGCTCGTCGGCAAGCCGTACGAGGCCGAAGCTGGCGGCCAGACGGTCAATTACGAGGGCAGCTGTTCGCAATCGGGAGCGACGCTGCACCTGCAGCAGCGCATATCGCTCGGCAAGCGTGTCTACGATGCGGCCGACTGGACACAGTTCCGCGAGTCGGTGCTTGGATTCAAAGAGATAAACGATTTGGTATTCGAAAAGAGTGAGTAAGATGAAACGATACATAACAACCATACTGTGCCTTCTGGCCTTCACGGCCGCCTATGCCGGCGATGAGGCCACATACGAAAAACTCCACACAAGCTATACGCTTGCGGCCGACGGCTCGCAGCAGTACCGCCGCGTGATGGATCTGAAACTCGAGACCCACACTTCGTTCAACGACCTCTTCGGCGAGACGTTCGTGGTGTATGATCCCGAATACCAGACTCTCACCATAAACGAAGCCTACACGACGCAGGCCGACGGCACCGTCGTGCCCCTGCCCGACAACGCCGTCAACGAGTCTCTGCCCCACGCCGCGGCCGACGCTCCCGCATACAACCGCCTGCGCGAGGCCGTCATAACCCATACGGGACTGGAGATAGGGGCAACGATACACCTCGACTACACGCTCTCGACGAAGGCGGGTTTCTACCCTGCTCTCGAAGTGTGCGAGACACTCACGGAGCCTGCCGCCTCGGTGAAGGATCGCCGCATAGAGATCACCGTGCCCGCAGGCACCGAGCTGCGTTTCGATCCCGCCATGAAACCCCGCCGCACGGGCGATACCTACACGTGGCAGTTCCGCAACCTCGCCGCGTACTACGACGAGGGCTATACGCCGCAGAACGGCGAAGGACGCCCCACGCTCTGCGCCACGACATTCGCCTCGACGGCCGACGCACTGAGCCGCATCGCCCGCACCGAGCGCGACATAGTCAAGGTGCCGGGTCTTGTCCGCCAGTCCAAAGATGAGACCTTGAAGGCATACGCCGAATATATGGGATCGTATCTCGGCCGAAGCGGGGTAACGCCCTTCATGACAGGCTATCGTACGCGTCCCGCAGCCGAGGTATTGGCTTCGGCATACGGCACCGATCTGGAGAAATGCACGCTTCTGGCCCGTGCCCTCACGGCCGAAGGCATCGACGCCGAGGTGGTGGCGGTATATCCCGCCTGCCATGCCGTCAAGATGCTGCGCGACATCAAGAGTTTCGCCGTAGCAGTTACGATTGACGGCAACACCAGCTACTATTCTGGCTCAGGCGCACAGCTCGATCTGCAGCTCCGCAGCGACCGTGACGAGGTCTATTCGGTAACCGGCGGCCGAAAGATCGACTTCGCCCCCTGCGCCAATACCCGCAAGGCCGACATAACCGTTACGATAAACGGCACCGAGGCAACCTCTTCGGCCAACGTCGAGACCGACCGCAGCGGCGTCACCTCAACGCGGCAGACATCACCCGCAGTCAGTGTAGCCGACCGCTCGGGATACCGTCTGGTGAAACTCCCATCGGTAGGCTTTGCCGAGTCATGGGGCATGTCGCGTCTGGGAACGGAGCGCAGGCAATATTTCGAGATGCCGTATGTGTGCGACGACGAGGTGACGTTTACCATAACCACCGACGGCCGTATCCTTACGCCGAGCCGCGAGCTGAAACTATCGAACCCTGTTGGCGAGGTGACGCTCCGCATAGAGGTCGACGGCAGCAAGGCTACCGTCACGCGTAACGTGAAGATCAACAAGGCGATCATCGCGCCCGCAGAGTGGAAATCGGCACGCGCCCTGCTCACCGCACTTGCAGACCGAGCATACAGCGAGTTGATAGTAAAATAGACCAGCTCCACCCTGCAAAGCAGACGGGTGCGATTCCTCGAAGAATCGCACCCGTCTTTCATATCCGCCTCGGAGGATCATCCGCGGCGCGGCCACTCGCCGATCTCCATATCGCGCATGTCGCCGCCGTCGATGGTAAAACGCACGGCCGTGCGTACCTTGTGGAAGCCGTACTCCCCTGCCGCCCCGGGGTTGATATAGAGCAGGCGGTAGACGGGATCGAACATCACCTTGAGTATATGCGAATGTCCCGCCACAAAGATATCGGGCCGCGCGCCCTGTATGAGTTGCAGTGCTGGAGGCGAATAGTGGCGCGGATAGCCGCCGATGTGGGTTATGAGCACATGTTTCTTCTCGCACTCGAAGAATGCCGAACTGTGATACACGCGGCGCATCATGCCGCCATCCACATTGCCGTAAACGCCACGCAGCGGTTTGAATGCGGCGATGGCGTCCGCCGTCTCCAGCGACCCGAAGTCTCCGGCGTGCCATATCTCATCCACATCCTCAAGAAAGTGTTTCAGCACGTCGTCGAAGGTGCCGTGCGTGTCGGAAATGACACCTATGCGTTTCATAAGTCGTGATTAGAGTCTCTATTTTCGGGTTTCATCACTTTGCCGCCTGCTAACGGGCATAGTTGGCGCGTACGTAGTCCATGACCTTGAACCGTGTTTTGCATGGCGGGAAGTCCTCGCTGCGCACCTCAGTCACGGCCTGCATCGGGCGGCGGTCGCGCACCATCTGTTCGAGGAAGGCGAGGATCTCGTAACGGTTGTCGCGCATGGGCGTAACAGCCATCGAGTGATTCTGGTACTCCACCGTATAGAACCAATAGGGCCATTGCCGCTTGTCGAACTGCTTGACCAGAAACTTCGAACCGTAGAATCCCACCCCAAATACCGATGCTTTCTCGAATGGCACCTGATTGTCGGCGCTGCCGTGGAACATCATAACGGGTGCAGGGCAACGATTCCACTCGGGTGCGCCATCCACCGAGAAGACCGCCCCGGCAAATGACACAACACCCGCATAATCGAAATCTTCGGGCATACCCTCGGCCGTATCGCTGCGGTTACAGAGGGCGTTTTCGGCCTGCAGGACGGTGATGGCACCCGCCGAGGAGCCGCACGTGACGATCATGTGCGGGTCTATGTCCCACTCGTCGGCCTTGCCGAGTACGAAGAGCGTGGCGCTGAAGAGATCCTCCACAGCCATTCGGACCGACTTGTTGAAGAGCGTCACCATCTCGCGCACCGACATGTCGCCCGCGCCCGACACATCCTTCAACCCCAGACGGTAGTCTATCGATACAACGTCGTAGCCGTGGTCGTTCATAAACTCGAAGTAGGGAATATACTGTTTGTTGTCACGCTCGCCGCCGGCGAAGCCTCCGCCGAAGACAAAGATCATACACGGGCGCTGGCCCTCGACGTCGGCCACATAATGGTCCAGAAAGAGCGAGTCGGCATCCTTGACGGCATACAGAAGCGTCTGTTTTCCGGCCGTGGCCGCCGTCGCGCCCAGAGCCGCCGCAAGCGACAGCAGAGATAAAAGTATTCGTTTCATGTGTTTCGGGATTTTATTCTTGGTTGAGCAAAATACATACCGCCCGCATCCGCGAGCGCATGACATACGTTATTTGGAATATTTGTCGCCCCAGAGCGTGCGTATGCGTTCGGCGATCTTCGCCTCCGAGGGATTCTGCGTATTGGGCGTGTAGAACCGTTTCCCCGAGATCGACTCGGGCAGGAACTCCTGCTCGACAAACCCGCCTGCAAAGTCGTGCGCATACTTGTATCCCTTGCCATATCCCGCCTCGCTCATCAGCTTCGTGGGAGCATTGCGCAGGTGCAGCGGCACGGGGCGGTTCGTCGTGTCGTGCGACACGAAACTCAGGGCCTCATTTATGGCCATATATGCCGAGTTGCTCTTGGGACTCGTCGCAAGGTATATGGTTGTCTCGGCAAGGGTTATGCGCGCCTCCGGCATGCCGATCTTGTGAACCGTATCGAAGCACGCATTCGCAAGGAGCAGTGCGTTGGGATTCGCCAGACCGATATCCTCCGAGGCGAGGATCACAAGTCGACGCGCTATGAACCGCGGCTCCTCGCCTCCGGCCAGCATACGCGCCAAGTAGTATATCGCCGCATTGGGATCGCTTCCGCGAACCGACTTGATGAAGGCCGAGATGACGTCGTAATGCTGCTCGCCGTTCTTGTCGTAGAGCGCTATGTTCTGTTGCAGGCATGCCGTGACACTCTCGTCCGTGATCTCGATGTCGCCCGACGTTGCCCCAGCCATGATGTCGAGGATATTGAGCAGCTTGCGGGCATCGCCCCCGGAAAAACGGAACAGCGCCTCGGTCTGCGTGACCTTCACATTACGGCGGCTGAGTTCCTCGTCTGCGGTAATGGCACGGTGCAGCAGCGTCGAGAGCTCCTCGTCGTTCATCGGCTTGAGGATATATACCTGACAGCGGCTCAGCAGCGGCGAGATCACCTCGAAGGACGGATTTTCGGTCGTGGCGCCAATGAGCGTCACGATACCCTGCTCGACCGCACCCAGAAGCGAATCCTGCTGACTCTTGTTGAAACGGTGGATCTCGTCGATGAACAGGAATGCCGCCTTCTGGTTGAAGAGGCTCTGCTTACGCGCCGACTCGATCACCTCGCGCACCTCCTTCACGCCCGACGTCACGGCCGAAAGCGTATATAGCGGACGCTTCAGCTGGTTTGCCACCAGCTTGGCCAATGTGGTCTTGCCGACACCCGGGGGGCCCCACAGTATAAACGACGGCACATTCCCTGTCTCAAGGAATTTACGGAAAACGCAGTCGGGCCCGACCAGATGCGTCTGCCCGATATACTCGTCGAGGGTCTGCGGACGGAGCCGCTCGGCCAATGGTATGCTGCTCATTGTCAAACTGTTTCAACGCCGGTTTCCACATCAATCGCAATCCGTACCGATGCAGGCGGCATCAGAGGCAAAGATACGCATTATTTCCCGAGCGTCAAAATCGCACCTTGACGGCCGCCGAGGCTTTCATTAAGCTGACGCAGTGATGGACGCAAAGATATTTTTTTGTAAATTTGTCCAAACACCAACCCTCTATGAAAAAATCTCTACTCATACTCGCACTTGCGCCCCTGCTCGCGGCAGGCGGCTGCACCCACACCGTCGAATATGACATCTGCGTCTACGGGGCCTCGTCGGCGGGCGTCATCGCCGCCTACTCGGCCGCCATGCAGGGCAAGACGGTCGTCGTCGTGGAACCCGGACACCGCGCCGGCGGTCTTTCGTCGGGAGGCCTCGGCCAGACCGACATAGGCAACAAACAGGCCGTCGAGGGCCTCTCGCTCGATTTCTACCGCCGCGTGGGACAACACTACGGCGAACTCGAGAAGTGGATCTTCGAACCGAGTGTCGCACTTGACATCTTCAACGACTACATCACGCGTGGCGGTGTCGACGTGCTCTACGGCCACCGTATCCTCAGCGCCTACAAGCAGGGCACGCGCATCGAGTCGATCCGCCTGCAGAATACCGACAAATGTTTCGGCCGCACCGTCGTGCGCGCCAAACAGTATATCGACTGCTCGTACGAAGGAGACCTCATGGCCCGTGCAGGAGTCACGTATGTGGTCGGGCGCGAGGACAACGCCACCTATGGCGAGACTTGGAACGGCGTACACATGCGCCCCACGCACCAGTTCCCCGACGGCGTGGATCCATACGTCATCGAGGGTGACAGCACGAGCGGACTCTTATGGGGCATCTCGGACGGCACGCTTGCCGCCGAAGGCAGCGGTGACGACAAGGTGCAGGCATACAATTTCCGTATATGCCTTACAGACGTTGCCGAGAACAGCATCCCCATCGAGCGTCCCGCCGACTACGACTCGACGCGCTATGAGCTTCTGCTGCGTCTGATCAAGGCCAACGGCAGCGACAACCTAGGCTCGTACATGCACATCAGCCCCATGCCCAACCGCAAGACCGACATAAACAACAACGGAGGCTTCTCGACAGACATGATCGGCATGAACCACAGCTATCCCGAGGCATCGTACCGCGAGCGACAGCAGATATTCGACGCCCATTTAAGCTATACCTTAGGGTTGCTCTACTTCATCGGCCACGACGCGCGCGTACCCGAGAAGATGCGCAACGAGATGCTGCGTTGGGGTCTCCCGAAAGACGAGTACACCGACAACGGACACTGGACGCCGCAGCTATACATACGCGAGAGCCGCCGCATGGTTGGCGAATATGTCGCCACGCAGGCCGACTGCGAAAACCGCACTACGGTAGATGACGGCGTCGGCATGGCGGCCTACACGATGGATTCGCACAACTGCCAGCGTATCGTCATCCACAAGGATGGCAAGGCCATGGTCAAGAACGAAGGTGACGTACAGATAGGCATCGGATCGCCCTACCCCGTATCCTACCGCTCGATCACGCCCAAACGCGAGGAGTGTACCAACCTGCTGGTTCCGGTATGTCTCTCGGCAAGCCACATAGCCTACGGCTCGATACGTATGGAGCCGGTATTCATGGTTCTGGGGCAGAGCGCCGCCAAGGCCGCATGTCTGGCCATCGACGGCGGCACGGATGTGCAACAGGTAGACGTACGACAGATACAGCGCATGTATGACGAGGATCCTCTGCTGGACGGTACGGCTCCCGACATCATGGTCGATGACACGGCCGTCGAGCCTGCCGCAGGATCGCAATGGCAGCGTGTAAACATATACGGCGGCTACGGCCCCTCGCTCTACAAGCTCGAACCGTCGGGCCGCAGCGAGAGCCTGCGCTACCCCTTCAGCGTCAAGCGCGACGGCCGATATACCGTCTACACATATTACAGCAAGCGCGGCGGCATGTCGAAACTCTCGCAGCTGACCGTAAGCGACGGCGCCAACCTCAACCGTATAACACTCGACTACGACGCCATCACCATCCACGGCCAAACCGCCGGCGAATGGATCAGCCTCGGCGAATATGACCTGCTTGCCAACACTCCGGCATACGTCGAATTCGACAACGGCGGCGACGTATCGGGTACGCTCTATGCCGATGCCGTACTGGTCGTACCGAAAAAGTGATGCACAGAGATGAAAATGGTAACAATACCCGTAATGGCGGTACGTAACAGCATCGTGATGGAGAGTATATTTGCATCGTAAAAAATACAGATATCATCATGGCTAAGAAAGTTCTTATCATCTCATCCTCGCCGCGTCGCGGAGGCAACTCCGATACGCTGTGCGACCAGTTCATGCAGGGAGCCGCAGATGCAGGTCACGCGGTGCGCAAGATCTTCCTGCGCGACAAACATGTCAACTACTGCGTCGGCTGCGGTGTCTGCACCACGGGAAAGCCATGCCCGCAGAAGGACGATGCGGCCGAGATCATCGAGGCGATGCTCGATGCCGACGTCATCGTTATGGCCACGCCCGTCTACTTCTACTCGGTGAGTGCCCAGCTCAAGACCCTGATCGACCGCTGCTGCGCACGTTATACGGAGATGTCCGACAAGGAGTTCTACCTTATCATGACGGCCGCCGAACGCGATGTGGAGAGCATGCAGCCCACGGTAGCCGTATTGCGCGGGTTCCTCAACTGTCTGGACAACCCCGTCGAGCGCGGAATCATATACGGACTCGGCGTATGGCAGCCGGGAGAGGTCAAGTCCACGCCCGCCATGCGCGAGGCATACGAGGCCGGAGCCGCCGTATAGTCCCGCCGCAGCACGCGGAAGCATTCTACGCCGTCGAATGGAGATATAGGACATTCGACGGCGTTGTTTTATACAACCGGCAGCAACAATGCCTCCGCGCAAAAAATACATCATATCGATCTATCTGAAAGATAAAGCGATAGATATACCGATTACCATTTAACATAATATCGAAATATACTTATCCGTTATATTGCCGAAAAACGACATAAACGGACCATTATGGAGATCAGAATATCGAAGACTTTGGAGGCCGTATTAGCCCGCGTTACGTTCGACACGACGAAGGCCGACATACGGCAATCATATAAGGATCATCTCGCGCTCGAGATTCTGCGCGAGGAGGGCTCGATGGGTTATCGGGCCTTGGCATCGCACCTGAAGGATTGGGAGATATTCCAGCTGCCGCTGCGTATCGAGAACCTGATAAAGTCACAGCCGCAGGATGAGGATACCCTGCCAGAGAACTTCTACAAGGAGTACCGCGACCATCTTTTGGCCGAGAGCGGCGCCGTACGCAACGTCTCGACGGCCCACGCCATGCTCGACATCATGCGTGATACGACCACCGCCACGTCACAGGTGCTGTCGCTCTACGGCATGAATGCCCAGACCATGGCCGCTGCAATCGATGAGATGAGCGCCCCGACGGATGAGCCTACGGCCATACGCCTGCGTGTCGTCGACCTGAACGACGAGCAGAACAAACCCATCGCCGGCACCATGCTCGACAAGTTCGGCACCGACCTCACGCAGCAGGCGCGCGATGGGCGTATCGACCCCGTCGTAGGACGCGAGGCCGAGATCGAGCGTGTCATACAGATACTCTCACGCCGCAAGAAGAACAACCCGATCCTTATCGGTGAGGCGGGTGTAGGCAAAAGCGCCATAGTCGAGGGTCTGGCCCTGCGCATAGCCTCAGGGGATGTACCATGCACCATACGCAACAAGACGATCTATTCGCTCGACGTGGCGGCGCTCGTGGCAGGGACGAAGTTCCGCGGCGAATTCGAGGAGCGTATGCAGCAACTGCTGGACGAGCTGCACCGACGCAACGATACGATAGTCTTCATCGACGAGATACACACCATCGTCGGGGCGGGAGCCACACAGGGCAGCCTCGACACGGCCAACATACTCAAACCGGCATTGGCACGCGGCGAGCTGCAGACCATAGGCGCCACTACGCTCGACGAGTTCCGCGAAAACATCGAGAGCGACTCGGCACTTGAGCGTCGCTTCCAGAAGGTGATCATAGAGCCCACCTCGGCGGCACAGACGCTCGAGATACTGCACAACATTGCGCCCTACTACGAGCGTTACCACAACGTACACTATACGGAGGATGCGCTGCGTGCTTGCGTCGCCCTGACCGAGCGTTACATCACCGACAGATATTTTCCCGACAAAGCCATCGATGTCTTGGACGAGGCGGGTGCCCGCACACATGTGCTCTCGGCGCACGAGCCGGAAGAGATACGCGAGACCGAACGTCAGATGAACGCCGCCTCGCGCGAGCGGCGCGAGGCTGTCTCGGCGCTCATCTACGAGAAGGCCGCGACGGCGCGCCTGCGGGAGCTGGCGCTCAAGTCGCGCCTGAACGAGCAGCGTGCGGCATGGCACCGCGACATGCAGAGCAACCCCGCCCAGATCGAGGCCTCGGATGTCGAGCGCGTGATAACCTACATGACGGGCATACCCGCCGAGCGTATCACCAGCAACGAAGCCGAGCGTCTGCGTTCTCTCGCCGAGCATCTACAGACGCGTGTCATAGGCCAGCGTGACGCCGTGGAGCGCGTCTCGCGCTCGCTGCGCCGCTCGCGCGCAGGTCTGAAGGATGCCGACCGCCCCATAGGGGTATTCCTCTTCGTCGGGCCCACGGGTGTAGGAAAGACGCTTCTGGCCAAGGAGCTTTCGCGCTGGCTCTTCGACTCGCGCCGCGGCCTCATACGCATCGACATGTCCGAGTACGGCGAAAAACACAACGTCGCACGCCTGATAGGATCACCTCCGGGATATGTCGGCTACGGCGAAGGCGGACAGCTCACCGAAGCCGTACGGCGGCAGCCATACTCGGTAGTACTCTTCGACGAGATTGAAAAGGCCCACCCCGATGTCTTCAATACGATGTTGCAGATATTCGACGAGGGGCGCCTTACGGATGGTGCGGGCCGCACGGTGGACTTCCGCAATACGGTGATCATAATGACGTCGAACGTCGGGTCCCGCGCCGCCGCCGAGAAGAGCTCTCAGGTCGGATACAACACCCTCTCGAAGGGTGCCAACATAACCTCGGCGCCCGAGGCCGAGTACCGCAAGGCTTTGGAGCGCACCTTTGCGCCCGAGTTCCTCAACCGTATCGACGACATAATATATTTCCGCACGCTCACCGTAGACGATGTGGAACGTATCGTCGATCTGGAGCTTGACGGCATGCTCTCGCGCACCCGCGAATTAGGATACGAGGTAACCATAACCCCCGAGGCGCGTCACCGTCTGGCACAGATGGGATACGAATCGCGATACGGAGCGCGGGCTCTGCGGCGCACGCTGCTCGACGAGGTCGAGGACCCCATCTCGACACTCATCATCGACGGCAAGCTGCACGCCGGCGGCAGTGTCACCGTCGACCGCGGCGACGACGACCGCATAACGCTGCGCGTGGCCTGAGACATGGGAAAAACACTGTGAACTGTGAATTGTGAAGTAAGATTCAACCCTCTTACGTAATGAATGGAACGACAATCCGGCCTGCCCGCAAAGGGCAAGCCGGATTTTTCATTATATGATATCGTTTCTTTTTCCGTCGGCCCACGATCGGCACAACGCTTCGTAACACCCACAAAATACCGCGTACGGGACAGCCAGAGAGGTCAACCATCTATGACCTTCTCGCCCAGCCACCACGCCATCATTAGCGCTCGGCGTCGGGTCGCGTGTACTTCGCGGCGGCGCGCTCGTTCACTACAAAACGGTATGTCGAGCCGTTGCCCTTGATCTTATATACGCCGTCGGTGTAGATCGTGGCCGTAGTGTTGAGCGGGATGGTCACCTCGAGGATTATGTGGTTGCGGCTGCGGTGCCATGCCGAGCGCACGACGCCACGCACAGAGTGATACGACGCCTCGGCCCACTCCATCTCGGCAGGGAAGTGCGGACGGATGATTATATTCTCGAACCCGGGTTTCTGCTCGTCGTAGTTGATGCCTGCGATGTCGCTCTGCATCCACGCGGCGATATCGCCGAAGAAGACGTGGTTGGCCGACGAATCGGAGAAATTTTCACGCAGTGCCCACGTCTCAAGCGGCGTGGTAAAGCCCTCGACGATCCAGTTGCCCCACGACGGGCGGCGCGTCTGCGTCGCCAGCTTGTATGCCGTCTCGACATATCCGTACTTGACCAACATGCGCAGAGCATAGCGGCTGCCCAACAGGCCGAAGTCGCACGTATATCCGTCCTCGACCACAACGTCGTTCAGACGCGCCGCAACCTTCGCCTCCATCCCCGTGGGGACGATACCCAACGCCAGAGGCACGGCCTGTGCCGTGACGCGGCCGATGGAGTAGATGCCCGTCTCCGAATCGAGATACTTCGTATTGATCAGTTCGCGCAGCGCCTCGGCCTTGGCCTCATATTTCGAGCCGTCGCGGCCCGTCAGGGCGGCAAAGCGCGCCATCAGCTTCTGGTCGTAATAATAGAAGCAAGTAGTGGTAAAGTCCGAAGGCGTCTGAGTCTTGTAGAAGCACCAGTCGCCCAGACCGTATGTCACCGTACCATCCTCGTTCTCACGTCCGGCAAGATACTCCAGATAACGTTCCGCCACGGGATATATCTTCTCGATGGCACGCACGTCGCCATAGTAGTTGTACAGCGCATCGGGAATGATGAACATGGCCGCATCCCATACCGGTCCGATCCAGTCGTCATAACCCCAGCCGGCACTCGGTATAATACCCGAAATCGAACCGTCTTCACGCTGGTTGTCAATCATGTCGTCGATCCACTTTTCGTAGACCGTAATGCCGTCGTAGTTCGCAAGGCCGATATCGATACTGACGTGTGCATCGGCCGTCCAACCGTTCTTCTCACGATGGGGGCAGTCCGTCGGTATTCCCTGCAGGTTGCACAGATAAGAGCGCCGCACCGCCTGCCACAGGCTGTTAAGCAACTCGTTCGACGAGCGGAAATCCCCTACCGACTGCACATCCGTATGGAGGAAATGGGCCGTCAGACTGCTGCGGTCCAACTCTATGGGACGGTCGGCCGTCACAGTGACATATTGGAATCCGTTGTAATGGAAACGGGGCGTGAAACTCTCCATCCGGCCATCGCCGCGCAGGTAGAAGATGTCGCGCTGCAAAGAGTAGTCACCCACGGGATGCGAGTGGAAATCGATGTTGTGCATCTCGACCGTACCGTCGTCACGCAGCAGCTCGCCATGCTCCATCTCAATACGCGTACCCTTTTCGCCGCGTACGCGCAGCGTGCAGACGCCCGTCATGTTGCGCGCGAAGCTGAAGACATACTCGCGGTCAGAGATACGGCGCACCGACACGGGCTCGCACGTCTCGCTCTCGCGTATCGGGGGCATTTGCTGCGCCACCAACAGCTGCGAGGGCGCCTCGCACACCACGGCTGCGGGATATGAACTGTCATCCATGGCAGGGTCGTTCCACCCCTCGACAGCACATCGGGCATCGATTATGTCGCCCGCATATATCACGGTTCCGCGCACCTCGCCCGTAGTCGTCCGCCACGTCGAGTTGGACACCACCTTCTGCCTGCGGCCGTCGCTGTATAGAACATGCAGCTCGCATATCATGCGCGGGCGGTTACGCCACCGCGCCGACTCGAACTGCCATACGGCCATACCCGTATATTCGTTGTAGAAACCGTTGCCCAGAGTTGCCGTGATGACGTTATCGCCGTCATGCACAAGGGCCGTCACGTCATGTACCTGATAGAGATTACGTTTGTCGTAGTGCGTGTAGCCGGGATCGAGCCAGTCATCCGATACGCGGCTGCCGTTGATGGCCGCATCGTAGTAACCTGCGGCGCTGATATAGAGCGACGCCCGCTCGACATTACCGCTCAGGCGGAACCGCTTGCGGAACATGGGCGCAGGCTCGTAATTCCTGTCGTAGGAGTCGGTGATCCACTTCGCGCTCCACGCCTTGCCATGCAGTTTCGCCGTTGAGAACCACGCCACGGGAGATACCATAGTCTCCACCCCCAGAGCGTTATACCCGCGCACCTGCCAGCAATAGCGGCTCTCGGCATCGAGACTGTCGGTCGGCAGTACAATCATCTGTCCACCACGCACGCGGCCGCTGGTCGCCACACAACTCTCCTCGTCGGCCAACGACTCCTCATCGGTTGCTATTCGCACCTCGACCTTATGCTGACGAAACGAGGCGACCGGCTCATCACTCTCATAACGCCACGTAAAACGTACGCTGTCACCGTCGATCGTCAATGGCTCCTCGGCATACTCACATCGCAGCCCTACGATCTTCACCCGTTCGTCATCTCCGCCGCACGAACTCATCACCACAGCCGCAACAATTGCTGCAGCCGCAGCCGCACGACGGCAGAAACGCACCGCACCATCTCCTAATACACTTTTCATATCGAATCACATTTATTATTACCCATATTTAACCCGCCGCTTGGCGGCCTTGCGCCACATATCTACTCACGCGCGACAGCTGTAACCACCTCGCGCAGCAGACGCCAGAACTTATCCACCGAGGCTATCTCGAGCCGCTCGTCGGGCGAATGCACGCCGCGCATCGTAGGGCCGAACGACACCATCTCCAGATGGGGATACTTCTCGAGGAAGAGTCCGCACTCAAGGCCGGCATGGATGGCACGCACCTTGGCCTCACTGCCGAACAACCTGAGATAACACTCCGTCGTGCGGCGCAGCAAAAGCGAATCAGGGTTTGGTGCCCACCCGGGATAACCGTCCGAATGTGCGACCTCGGCACCGGCCAAACGGAATACCGACTCCACCATCAGCATCGCATACTCCTTGGCGCTGTCCACGGACGAACGCTGCGACGTCGTTATCACCACACTTCCCGGCTGCGGCTCCTTTACGGATGCAAGATTGGTCGACGTCTCGACCAAGCCCTTCACCGTCTGCGACATGGCCAGCACACCGCACGCCACGCCCATCAACGCTCCGATCAGTGCCTGCTGCGACGAAGCCGCAAATACCGTATCGGGCGCAGCCACAGGCGTCAATGTCAACCGCATACGCGGCTCGGTCATGTGATACTCAGCCTTTATTTCATCTGCGAAACTCTCAAACATCGCCATCAGCTCCGCCTCCTGCCCCTTGGCAACGCCCACGACGGCATACGACTCGCGCGGAATGGCATTGCGCAGATTGCCGCCCTCGATACGGGCCAGACGCGCACCGCACTTGGCCGCGGCCGCCGCAACGAAACGCGCAGCGACCTTTACCGAATTTGCGCGTCCCTTGTCTATATCATCACCCGAATGCCCGCCGAGCATATCGGCCGCATCGAAACGGTAATATACATATTCCTCTGGTGCCGCTTCGCGTTCGCAACGCAGCGTCGCAACAGTATCCACACCGCCGGCACATCCGATAAAGATCTCGCCCTCGTCCTCCGAGTCGAGATTGATCAGATACTTGCCGCCGATCATGCCCTCACCCAGATTGAAGGCTCCCGTAAGGCCTGTCTCTTCATCCACCGTAAACAGGGCCTCCAGCGCCCCATGCTCCGCAGGGGGATCGAGCAGCAACGCCAGCGCCGCCGCCATACCTATGCCGCAGTCAGCACCCAGAGTCGTCCCCTCGGCACGCACCCAGCCATCCTCAACACGCGTGCGAATAGGATCGCGGTCGAAATCGAACTCCACGTCGCCGCGCTTCTCGCACACCATATCCATGTGTGACTGGAGAGTCACTACGGGCACCGCCTCACACCCGGCCGAAGCGGGTATGCGCATCACCACGTTACCTGCATCGTCGCGCTCGCAATCTATTGCGTGGCGGCGTGCAAAGTCGACAAGATACTCTATTATTCGGCCTTCGCGCTTCGAAGGGCGCGGCACACGGGTTATGGCATCGAACTGCTCCCATACCCGACGGGGTTCCAGATCTTTCAGGGTCATACGGCTATTTCGTTTTGGATAAAAAACATTACAAGTCAAAAACAAAGTTACAAAATCCGTCTGTATAACCAAAGCCCGCCAACGTATAATTCTTCCCCCACAACCATAGGAAATACCATTACAGAACAGTTATTCCATCCATAATGATACAAACATCCCCTCGCGTCACAGGGCAGGGCCCTATACGCGAGGGGAAAACCACAATGCCGTATCACGCTCCGCACATCCACATGGCATATTGGCAACAGCCCTACACGGCACCACTTACGGCAAAAGCCGCATGGAAAAGATCATTTCGCTGACTCCGGCATAAACCGACGGCATGCTTACGCGGCACACCGCCAGCCGATAATCGGGAACCGGCATTTAACACTACGCCACCGAGGCTATGCATTAAGGCTCGGATTCACGTAAAGCGATAAAAACTCTGCAAGCAATACATTTTACCACTCGAAATCATCTTCTATCCAGCCTCCGTGCGAACCATCGAAGGAAGAGAGGCAAAGCCCTTTTTCGGTACTGACAGCTACTACTTCACACACAGGAGCGGAATATTTCCCCCCCCACAAATTCGGATCTTCTTTTCATTGTTGGTTTGAATTTTAATAAGTTTGTATTAATATAAATATTTGTCGATGCATCTGATAGCTGTTGCTGTGCTGACGCCGGCGATGGACGCGACACCTGAACCTCCCATTCGGGACAACCCATACCTGTCATGCCGTCACATACATACACACGCAATAAACCACCATACTGCAATCGGATATAAAGATACAAAAAAATTCCTTCCCGCGTTCCCCTATCCACAGTTTTATTCGCAAATTGTCGATAACGCTGTAAAACGCCCTTCCCGCACACCACCCCCACGCCACCAACGGCAATACAAAAAAAATCCCTCACGGCCTTGCCGCAAGGGGATTTCCGATATTCGGCTGACGGATTATGCCTCCAGAGCGAAACGCTTGTAAGCAACTACCGTAGCATCCTTGTCCGCATTCTTGATATAGTCGCGGATCGTGATCTTCTCACCTACCAGAATCTGGTTCAGAAGCGTGTTCTCCTCGAAGAACTTGCGCATCTTACCCTCGGCGATCTTCTCCAGAATAGCCTCGGGCTTGTTGGCGTTCTTGGGATCCTGCTTCATCTGCTCCATGGCGATGGTCTTCTCGTGAGCAACCGTCTCGGCGGGGCAGTCTGCAACGTCGATCGAGATGGGAGCCATGGCCGTAGCCTGCATGGCAACGGTGTGGGCTACCTCTACGGACACCTCCTTGTTGAAGCCCAGAATCGTACCGAGCTTCTTGTTGAAGTGAACGTATGCGTTGCAATAGGGAGCCTCGATACGGCCGTAGTATGCCAGCTCGACCTTCTCGCCCGTCTGACCCGACTTCTCGGTCACCATCTCCTCAACGGTGCGACCCTCGTCGTTCTTGATGGCAAGCAGGGCAGCCGCATCTGCGGCGTCGTTCTTGACGGCAATGTCGAGAATGGCATTGGCCGAAGCGGCGAACTCCGCATTCTGGGCAACGAAGTCGGTCTCGCACGCAAGGCACAGAAGATATGCCTTCGTACCTACGACCTTCGTTACGACAACGCCTTCGGTGGCGCTGCGGTCGGCACGCTTGCTTACAACAAGCTTACCCTTCTCGCGGATGATATCCTTAGCGCGCTCGTAATCGCCCTCGGCCTCGATGAGAGCCTTCTTGCAGTCCATCATGCCTGCGCCCGTCATCTTGCGGAGCTTCATTACATCTGCTGCTTTTACTTCCATAGTTTCGATTCGTTAAAAGGTTAAAAACTTACTTCAGCTGAGGATCTTCATTACTCGGCATCGGTCGTAGCCTCGCTCTTCTCCGCAGCGGCCTCGGTCGAAGCCACTACATCGGCTACGGTCTCCTCCTCGGCATCTACGGCCGCACGAACGGCCTTCTTGATACGGGGCTTGCCCTCCTTCTTTGCGGGAGCGGCTGCCTCAGCCTCCTGAGCCTCCTTCTCCTTCTCGAGACGGCGCTCCTCGGTGCCTTCGGCGATGGCCGCGCACACTACGTCGAGGATGGTAGCGATAGATTTTGCAGCGTCGTCATTTGCCGGTATAACGTAATCAATGTCTGTCGGATCACAACAAGTATCAACCATGGCAAATACGGGGATGCTCAATCGCTTGGCCTCCTTGACGGCATTGGCCTCCTTCTGCACGTCCACAACGAACAGGGCTGCCGGCAGACGCGTCAGGTCTGCTATCGAACCGAGGTTCTTCTCCAGCTTGGCACGCTGACGTGCGATCTGGAGCTTCTCGCGCTTCGAGAAGTTATCGAAAGTGCCGTCGCCCAACATCTTGTCGATGGTGGCCATTTTCTTGACGGCTTTACGTATCGTGGGGAAGTTTGTAAGCATACCGCCGGCCCAACGCTCCGTAACGTAAGGCATGCCGACGGTTGCAACCTTTTCGGCTACGATCTCCTTGGCCTGCTTCTTCGTAGCGACGAACAGCACGCGGCGACCGCTCTTGGCTATCTGCTTCAATGCGGCGGCTGCCTCATCGAGCTTGACCACGGTCTTGTGGAGGTCTATGATATGGATGCCGTTCTTCTCCATGAAGATGTAGGGAGCCATTTTAGGATTCCACTTGCGCTTCAGGTGACCGAAGTGAACGCCTGCATCCAACAATGTATTGAAATCTGTACGTGACATTTTTGTTTCTGTTTTTAATTTTGAATTCTCTTTACTTCAACCTTCGCGGTAGTGGCCCTGCGGCCGGTCCCGAAGGTTTTCCGCGACGGGGCAACCTGCCGGTAACACCTATTTATATTATAAACGAGAGGCAGTCCCACAGATTTGAAACCCGCGTCGTGCTTAGCCGAATTTTCAGGTCTCGTAAGGTTTAACGCTTACTGAACTGGAACTTGCGGCGTGCGCCCGGCTGACCCGGCTTCTTACGCTCAACCTCACGTGAGTCACGGGTGAGGAATCCGTTCTTCTTCAGTACCGAACGGAGTTCCGAATCGATCTGGCACAATGCGCGAGCGATTCCCATGCGAGCGGCCTCGGCCTGACCCTTGATGCCGCCGCCGTCGAGGTTGATCTCAACGTCGTAGCTGCCCAGCGTATCGGTGACCATAAGCGGCTGCTTCACCTCATACTGGAGAATGTTCAGGGGGAAATAGACCTCGAGCTCCTTGTGGTTGATTGTAATCTGACCCTTACCCGGCTTCACGTATACGCGAGCCACAGCGGCCTTACGACGACCTACGGTGTTTACAACTTCCATACTCTGCTACTTAATCTCGTTTAACTTAATTTCCTTGGGGTTCTGTGCGGCGTGAGGATGCTCGGCGCCTGCATATACCTTCAAATTCTTGAGCACGGCCTCGCCCAGACGGGTCTTGGGGAGCATGCCCTTTACCGCGTGCTCGATCACGAACTCGGGGCGGCGGGCCAGAAAATCGGCCGGCGTAGCGAAACGCTGTCCACCCGGATATCCCGTGTAACGCGTGTAGACCTTATCGGTCATCTTGTTGCCCGTGAGCTTCACCTTGGCGGCGTTGATGACGATGACATTGTCACCGCAATCGACGTGGGGGGTGTAGCCGGGCTTGTTCTTGCCTCGGAGGATCTTAGCCACCTGCGATGCAAGACGTCCCAATACCTCGTTGGTGGCGTCGATCACGTACCACTCCTTCTGGACGGTACCGGCGTTCAACGAGATAGTCTTGTAACTTCTTGAATCCATCTTGTTACGTTTAGTTAATACTTGTTATTGTAATCCATCCCGCACTTTACGGGTGCGCAAAGATAGTAATATTTTTTCACACTACCATCCATCGGCTAAAAATATTGCAGCTAAAGCGAATAAATCGTCCGTTGCGGGGCATCTGCGCCGTGATGCGGGAGCCAAAACAAGCCTCAAATCACCCCATTGCCACGAGGTACTCTCTCAGGGCGTCGGCATCGGCCGCCACAGGTGCCGAATGGCGTTCACGGCGCATGGCCTCGGCGAGGGCCTGCGGCAGCGGCGCCTCAGCGCCCGTAGCCCGGCGCAGCGCATCGCCGAACTTGGCCGCATGCGCCGTCGAGACCCAGAAACCGTCAACGTCCAGAGTCTTGGCGGCGCCGTACCCGACGGCGCTGTGCGGGTCGGAGAGATATCCGTATCGGAGTTTCTGCTCGGCGATAAGCGACAGAATCGACGCATCATCACAAGAATATCCATCGACATCGCGCCGCAGCGCCTCCCTGTCGCCGCCATAGAGCCACTCCATGCGCTCGAAGTTGCTCGGCGCACCGACATCCATCGCATTTGCCACCGTCCGCACCGAAGCCCTCGGACGATATTGTCCCGTGCGCAGAAATTCGGGCACTACATCATTGGCATTCGATGCCGCCACGAACCTGCCCACGGGAAGTCCCATACGCTGTGCCAGCATCCCCGCCGCAAGGTTGCCGTAGTTGCCGCTCGGCACCACGACGTCGGGATGCGTGCGCCCCGTAATCCTGCGCCATGCGGCCCAACCGTAGAAGTAGTAGAACGACTGCGGCAGCCACCGCAGCAGGTTTATCGAGTTGGCCGACGTGATGCGCACGCTGCGGCGCAGCGTCTCGTCGCAGAACATCTCCTTGACAAGCCGCTGGCAGTCGTCGAACGTACCGTCCACACGCAACGGGTATATGTTGCCGCCGAGCGTAGTCATCTGCGCCTCCTGCAACGGACTCACCTTGCCTTCGGGGTAAAGTATCACCACGCGCACGCCCGGCACGCCGCTGAATCCGTGCGCCACGGCGCTGCCCGTATCGCCCGACGTGGCCGCCAGAACCGTAAGCCCGCGCCCGCCGTTGAGCATGGCCGCCACACGGCCCATGAACCGCGCCCCGAAATCCTTGAATGCAAATGTCGGCCCGTGGAACAGCTCCAGCGTATATAACTTTCCGTCCAGATGCCGCAGCACGATCGGGAAGTCGTATGCCTCATGCACCGCCTTGCGCAACATCTCGGGATCCATGTCATCCATTATCTCAGAGGCCAGATATGCCGCCATATCGGCATACGACCGCCCGGCCAGATATTCCACACGCGCCATGTCCACCTGCGGGATACGCTCCGGCACGAAAAGCCCGCCGTCGGGCGCCAGACCCATGAATGCCGCCTCCGAAAGTCCGTACGGATGTCGGCGGCCGTGATCTCTTGTACTGTAATACTTCATGGTCGTACGCGCATTAATCGTTCAACACACGGGCTCCGCGGTTCGACACCTTCGATACATATATGTCCGACGATATGCCTCTGTCGGCGAAGTGGGCCTTCATCACCTCTCCCACGCGCGCGGCCGTCTCCATCGACGACGAAAGGGCAAACACCGACGGCCCCGCACCCGATATGTTCATCGCAAGCGCACCGGCCTCAAGTACGGCGTCACGCAGGGAGTCGAAACCCGGTATGAAGCGTTTGCGGTGCGGCTCCGCCACCACGTCGCGCATCGAACGCCCGACAAGCTCCACATCCCCCGACATAAGCCCAGCGACCAGACCTCCGACATTGCCCCACTGGCTCACGGCACTGCGCAGCGGGATCTCTCGCGGCAGCACCTCGCGCGCCTCGCGCGTGCTGACCACGATTGCGGGGTGGGCAACCGTACAGCAAAAACGCTCCGGCACCGGCAGCCGAACCACATCCAGAGGCTCATACCCGCGTAACAACACCACGCCGCCCAACAACGACGGCCCGACATTGTCGGCGTGGGGCGTACCACCGCTTATGAGCTTCTCGCCCTCCATGGCGAACGCCACAAGCTCCTCACCTCTGAATGCGCGGCCCAAAATCTCGCCCAACTCGTAGACGTCCCCTACCGACCATACGGCGCTCGACCCTATGCCGCTGCCCGGCGTGATCTTATGCTCGACGGTCACCTTCACCGACAGCGGGGCGCCATATACTGCCATAAAGGCCCGCAGGGCAGGCGTTATGACATTTCGCTCGGGATCCTCGGGCAGTGCGGCCGCACTGCGGTTCTCGATCCTGATGCCATCCTCGACACCGTCACCCTCGGCCGCCTCGACCTTCAACACGTCGCCCACGGCATCGAGAGTCATTCCCATTATATCGAATCCACATCCCATATTAGCCACCGTTGCGGGCGCGAATACACGTATCTCTTTCATGCTGTTCATTTTCCTTATCTTTTTCCCGACCGCACAGATGGCCATACGATACGCAAACCCGTACAAAAAGCCACCGCCGGCAGTCGGCTGAAACTTGTAATGTGTGATTAAAAACTGAAAATTCGACCTCCGCGACCTTGGCGGAACGGCGCAGACCAACGCGCGCCTCTATCGGCAAATATGAACTCCAACCCCCACAGGGGTGGTACCGGTACCGATACCGGTACCGACAGCAATGACGGTAATGACAACGCCGACGGCGCCGACCAGTGTCGTCGCAATATCCGTCGTCGTTATGTCATGATAAAACGCCATTATGCTCTCGGTTATGTTTCCGAATGCAAGTATAAGATAAAAATCCTTAACCACCAAATTTACGCAGCAAAAAGTGCCGCAGACACGCATAAAAAGCCATTTTTTGAATCCGGCGCGATATTTCAGGCATTGATTGGGCATTATTTTCCCGCACTTACCTTATAATATATAACTGCGTATAATGCCATTATAATCGCAAACATTACGGCCGTCTGTTTGCACACAAAATCCACCATCACGGTCGTAAAAACCACCCTTTTCCCCTTCTCAAGCCCCTAAAGCCGCATATTTCAGCGTATCTGCTGCGCTTGTATGGTTGCAAAAGTGATATTACGCATAAAAATTCATAATTTTTTAATCTCCCGTTTACAAATCATCATACGATTGCAAACATCACTACACCCTCCGAAGAGCCACGCGCGCATGATGATCACACTCGGCGCAACGCATTGTATCCGACCGGACAAATTATCCGATTACGAATTACAATATCAAAAAAATTCACGCCATCAAAAGACATTCACGCTACGCGCCAATCTACATGAACCATCTGCCGCCGCAAAGTTTCCCCTCCTGAGTCAATCCTGTTAAATTACAACGTCGGCCATCCACATAAGAAGAATACCGCATTAGGCTGTTTATGGAAGAAAATGCAAACTATAATTTTTATGCATAAAAAAGTCTAATTTGCCGTATATAAATGCACATTATTAAGAATTTTCACTAACTTTGCATCAGACAAAGTGTAAACATACAGCAATAGCAAACAGTTTAACGAAAATCAATATGACCAAAGAACAACTATACGCCGAAGCCCTCCGCTACCACACCGAAGGGCACCCGGGCAAGATCGAGATCCGCCCCACCAAACCACACGCTACGCAATACGACCTCTCGCTGGCATACTCGCCGGGCGTGGCGGCGCCGTCGCTCGCCATAGCATCCGACCCCGCCCTCAGCTACGAATATACGGGTCGCGGAAATCTCGTGGCCGTCATCAGCAACGGCACGGCAGTTCTGGGTCTGGGAAACATAGGTCCCTTGGCGGCAAAGCCCGTAATGGAGGGCAAATGCCTCCTTTTCAAGGCAATGGCCGGCATCGACGCATTCGATATCGAGGTTGACGCCTCGACGCCCGACCAATTTGTCGAGTGCGTGCGCCGCATAGCCCCCACATTCGGAGGCATCAACCTTGAGGATATCAAGGCTCCCGAGTGCTTCGAGATCGAACGTCGTCTTGTGGAGGCGCTCGACATACCCGTCATGCATGACGACCAGCACGGCACGGCCATAATCATCTCGGCCGCCATGATCAACGCCGCATACTGCACGGGCAAGGACCTCAAATCGCTGCGCGTGGTCGTGAGCGGCGCCGGCGCCGCAGCCATAGCTGCCGTGCACATGTTCTTGGAGCTCGGACTCAAACGTGAGAATATCGTCCTTAACGACAGCCACGGTATCGTCTCGGCCGAACGAAAGGACCTCACGGCCGAAAAACGTGAATTCGCCACTACGCGCCACATCGCATCAATGGCCGAGGCGCTCGTCGATGCCGATGTCTTCCTCGGGGTATCAAAACCCGGCGTGCTGACGGCGGAGATGATACGCACCATGGCGCCCCACCCAATAATACTCGCTCTGGCCAACCCCGATCCCGAGATCACGCGCGACGAGGCCCTCTCGGCCCGCAATGACGTAATCTACGCCTCGGGCCGCTCGGATACGCCCAATCAGGTGAACAACCTGCTCTGCTTCCCCTATATGTTCCGCGGAGCGCTCGACGTGCGCGCACGCCGCATAACCGAGCAGATGAAGATCGCCGCAGCCCACGCTCTCGCACAACTCGCACGCGAAGAGGTGCCGCAGCAGGTGCGCGAACTGCTCGGCCGTGAGGAGTTGGCATTCGGGCCCGACTACATCATCCCCTCGCCCTTCGACCCGCGTCTGCGCGAGATCATCCCCGCAGCCGTAGCAAAGGCAGCCATCGAGTCGGGAGTGGCCCCACGCCCCGAATAACCCAATCAAACATGAATAAAGTTTCGGCGGCCTGAAAATTCAGGCCGCCTTTTTATTTCCCGCCCGCCGTATATTTGCATTATTATAAGTATCTTGCAATATTCGAACACACCAACCAAAAATCCATTGCCATGAAAAGACCGTACATCACCATTACGCTTCTTGCCGCCCTCGCCGCCATATCGACAACATCATGCGGCCGCCACACGGATCCAGCCGTCATAGGCTCTGCCGACGGCCCGACGCAGATAACCGTTACCGACGACACAAAAGCCAAAGAGGGTATCATTGGATCAGCGGACGGCCCGACGGCCATATATGTCACTGACAAGGATAAGGATAATATCGACAATCCGGCCGCGATGGAGTCCCTTCTTGCCGCAAAAGGCCGGCAACTGATCGGACAGATGGGCCAACTCGCCCGCAGCAAGGAGTATGTATCGATGATGACCTCATCACAACCCATCCAGAACGAGATCTCCTTGATATCTGCCGCCGACTATACCACTCCGAAAGAGATATTTATTATCGACGGCAAGAGTTTCGAGACCGACACTTTGGATTTTGTCCATAAGCACATCGTGGAGCGCGCCATACGCTCAGCGGCCGCAATGATAAACGGACTCAACGGCACGCAACCGTTATCCGCGACATCTATCCTGCAGGTGGACGATACGCTCCTCTGCCCCATCCTTAAACATACGATAATAATGTTATTCGCATACGACGCTCCGTACAGCGCCCTCGTCACATACCGCCCTGCCGAGGACGGCACCGTCGCCGCCGTCGCCTCGTTTGTGAAGTTCCCCGCGTCGGGAACCGCGTCGGTATCGCACTATGTAGCCGAAGTCATAGGGTCAGCCATAGGATCTGAAGAGATCACCGTCCGCAGCATCGACATTCCATAATCCGCCTTCACCGACAAAACAAAAAAAGGCCCGACCTTCACAGGTCGGGCCTTGACGTTATTGAGCGTTCACACTATCCGAGGAACGAGAGCAGGATACCGGCAGCAACGGCCGAGCCGATCACACCTGCCACATTCGGGCCCATGGCGTGCATGAGCAGGAAGTTGGCAGGGTTCTCCGACTGACCGACCTTCTGCGATACGCGTGCGGCCATAGGCACGGCCGACACACCGGCAGAACCGATCAGCGGGTTGATCTTCTCCTTGCTGAAAATGTTGATGATCTTTGCCAGAATCACACCGCCCGCGGTACCGAGGCCGAATGCCACGACACCCAGCACGAGGATGCCCAGCGTCTGCCAGTTGAGGAAGGCGTCGGCTGTGGCCGTAGCACCCACCGATATACCGAGGAAAATGGTCACGATGTTCATCAACTCATTCTGGACAGTCTTGCTCAAGCGCTCCACGACACCGCACTCCTTCATCAGGTTACCCAGCATGAGGCTGCCGATCAGAGGCGCAGCCGAAGGCAGGAGCAGCGAGATGATGATCGTAAGCACGATCGGGAAGAGGATCTTCTCGGTCTTAGATACGGGACGCAGCTGCTTCATCACGATCTTACGCTCCTCCTTCGTGGTGAGGGCCTTCATAATGGGGGGCTGGATCACGGGTACCAATGCCATATACGAGTATGCGGCAACGGCAATGGGGCCCAGAAGGTGGGGCGCCAGCTTCGAGGTAAGGTATATCGCCGTGGGTCCGTCGGCTCCGCCGATGATACCCGTCGAGGCCGCCTCGGCGGGGGTGAAGCCCAAAGCCGTAGCGCCGAGATAGGTGGCAAAGATACCCAACTGCGCTGCCGCGCCGAGCAGCAGGCTCTTGGGGTTGGCGATCAGGGGACCGAAGTCGGTCATGGCGCCTGGGCCCACAAAGATGAGACAGGGATATATGCCGAGCTTGACACCCAGATAGAGGTAATCCACCAGTCCGGCCAGAGAATCGAAGCCCTGCCAATGCACATGGCCGCCGGCAAAAAGTTCCGAATGGTACATACCGGCGCCGGGCAGATTCGTAAGGATCATACCGAACGCAATGGGCAGCAGCAACAGCGGCTCATACTGCTTCACTATGGCCAGATAGAGCAGCGTACAGGCTATGACAAGCATGACGATGAAACGCCAATCCTGAACAAGGCCCGTGAAACCCATGCTCTGCACGAAGTTCAACAGAGACTCGCCGATGTGAATATCCTCATCGACCGTCTGCTCCGTGGCCGGGGTCACCGCGACCGTACCGTCCTGCTGCGCCGAGACCGAACCCCACGCCTGCACGGTAAGACCGACTGCCGCCACAGCCAGCAACATAAACAGGTATTTCTTAATGTTCTTCATCTGTAGCAAGGTTTAACGGATTAAGCCAAATCGATCAGAGCGTCGCCCTGCTGCACTGCCTGTCCTGCCGATACATGTACGGCCTTCACCGTACCGTCGGCCGGAGCCATCACTTCGTTCTCCATCTTCATCGCCTCGATGATGAGGAGCGTATCGCCGGCCTTCACGGCGTCACCCGCCTTGACATTGACGGCGGTAATGCTGCCCGGCAGGGGTGCGGTGATCGAATTGGCCGAAGCCGCTGCCTTGGGAGCCGCCGGCGCCACCGTAGCCTGAGCTGCGGGGGTGTGCTTGGGCGTGGGAAGGTGAGGCATCGCTACGCTCTCGGCGCGCTCAACCTCCACGACATACTTCTTGCCGTTGAGTTCCACTTCGGCCACATTGTGCTCCTTCTCCGCCACCGTAGCCTCGTACTTGGTTCCGTTTATGCTGAATTTAAGTTTTTGCATCTCTCGATTTCAATTAAAATGATACATTATTTTCTTGGCTCAAGGTCCAATAGGGAGAATCCTCGCGCTTGATGGTAAGCACGTCGCTCTCCTCGTCGTGTACGTCATAGTACAGGTGCAGGGCGAAGGCCACGGCCGCCATCTCCTCGTCGTGTGACTCGACGACGGGGGCCTCTGCCGGCTGCTGCACGGGCTTGCTGGCGAAGATCATGCCGAAGAGCTTGATAATGCCGATGAGCAGCAGCAGTACGACGAATACGAGTGCGAAACCAATCACCGTGATGATCAGAGCATTTCCCCAATTTATCGCTAACATTGTCATAATCGGAATCTGTTAAATTACAACGGAATGTTGCAGTGTTTCTTGTTGGGATTGTGCGTACGCTTGTTACGCAGCGACTCCAGAGCGCGGATCACGCGGAAACGCGTATTGCGCGGCTCGATAACGTCGTCGATGTAACCGTAGCGTGCGGCGTTGTAGGGGTTCGAGAACTTGTCCTTGTACTCCTGCTCGAGCTTCTCGACATACTTGGCCTTCTCCTCGGGATCGGTGATGGCGGCCAGCTCCTTGGCGTGGAGCACCTCAACGGCGCCGCTGGCACCCATGACGGCGATCTCGGCCGTAGGCCAAGCGTAGTTGATGTCGCCGCGGATGTGCTTCGACGACATGACGATGTATGCACCGCCGTAAGCCTTGCGCAGCGTAACGGTAACCTTAGGCACCGTAGCCTCGCAATATGCGAAGAGCAGCTTTGCGCCGTGGGTGATAACACCGCCGTACTCCTGAGCCGTACCCGGCAGGAAGCCCGGAACGTCAACCAACGTTACGATAGGAATATTGAACGCGTCGCAGAAACGTACGAAACGTGCGGCCTTGCGGCTGGCATTGATATCGAGCACACCGGCCATGAAGTTGGGCTGGTTGGCGATGATACCCACGCTCTGGCCGTTGAAGCGGGCGAAGCAGGTGATGATGTTCTTTGCGAACGAAGCGGCACTCTCCAGATACTCGCCGTTGTCGACGATGGCACGAATAACGTCGTACATGTCGTAGGGCTTGTTCGGATGGTCGGGGATGATCTCGTTGAGCGTATCCTCCTTGCGGGCGATATCGTCCGTGCAGGGGACCTCGGGAGCGCTCTCCAGATTGTTCTGGGGCATATACGACAGCAGGTCGCGGATCAGGGCTATACCCTCCTCCTCGGTATCGACGGCAAACTGCGCAACACCGCTCTTGGTGGTGTGCATCGTGGCGCCTCCGAGCTGCTCCTGCGTTACGTCCTCACCCGTTACGGTCTTCACGACCTTCGGGCCCGTGAGGAACATGTACGAGGTCTCGCGGCGCATGATGATGAAGTCGGTCAGGGCCGGAGAATAGACGGCACCGCCGGCGCAGGGACCGAAGATAGCCGATATCTGCGGGATCATACCCGACGCCATCACGTTACGCATGAAGATGTTGGCATATCCTGCCAGAGCGTTCACACCCTCCTGAATACGGGCGCCGCCCGAGTCGTTCAGACCGATGCAGGGTGCACCGTTGCGCATGGCCATATCCATCACCTTGCAGATCTTCTCCGCCATAGATATAGACAGCGAGCCGGCCGTAACCGTGAAATCCTGTGCGAAGACATATACCAGACGGCCCTCGATGGTACCGTAACCTGTTACCACGCCGTCGCCGAAGGTATGTTTCTTCTCCATACCGAAATCATAGCAGCGGTGCGTGACGAACATATCGAACTCCTCGAAGCTGCCCTCGTCCAGAAGCATATGAATACGCTCGCGGGCCGTGTACTTGCCCTTCGAATGCTGTTTCTCGATAGCCTTCTCACCGCCGCCCAAACGGGCCACCTCACGATTCTCGATCAGATTCGCTACCTGTTGTTTTTGAATTTCGCTCATAGAACTGTTATGCTTATTTATAGTATGATTATTTCTTGTTCTTGTCCTCGCACAGCTCGGTCAGGATACCCTGCGTCGACTTCGGGTGCAGGAATGCTATGGTCAGGCCCTCGGCGCCCTTGCGCGGAGTCTTGTCTATAAGGCGCAGGCCCTTGGCCTCGGCGTCGGCCAGCTGCTCCTCGATATTCTCGCAGGCCAGAGCCATGTGGTGAATGCCCTCGCCGCGCTTCTCGATATACTTTGCGATGGTCGACTCGTCCGACGTGGGCTCCAGAAGTTCGATCTTCGTCTGGCCCAGTTTGAAGAAGGCGGTCTTCACCTTCTGGTCGGCTACCTCCTCGATGGCGTAGCACTTCAGGCCCAATACATTCTCCCAATACGGAATAGCCTCTTCGAGGCTCTTCACAGCAATGCCAAGATGCTCAATGTGTGAAACTTTCATAATTGTAAAGTTTAGTGATTATAGAATTTTCGGTTATGTTTTTTTTCGATTCGTTTCATTTCGCACAAAACAGTACAAAGATATAAGTAATATCTTGAATAAAGAAATATTTTAATTGCTTTTAGACGACCCAAAAGTCTTTTTGATACATTTCGGGACATTTCGGGACAAGGTTCCGGCGGCTGCGCTAACCGGCCCCAAAACCGTTCTCGACACGTCCCGCAGGCCTCCGCCGCGCAGTCTCGCCGCGGTAGGCCGCGGATTGTCGCCAAAGGTTTGTTTCTTTGTATGAAAGTTGCTAAATTCGCTCCGAGAAAAGAGATATACCGCATGAGCAAAAAGATACTCACGACACTGCTGCTGATACTTGCGGCAACGGCACTGAGAGCCGAGAACATCGTCATCGGCGAACCCGTGCCAAAGATACACGTACGCCAGTGGCTGATGGATTTCCGGCCCGCGCCGGCCGACTATACATGCATCGTCTTCTACCACTCGGAAAGTCCGATGTGCCGGCGTGCGCTCCCCGTCATAAAACGCGTCATCGACCACTTCGACGGCCGCATGAACGCCGTCATCGTGACCAAGGAGGATTACGACGCGGCGGGCGTGACCCTTACCGAGCATCTCGACGACCTCATAGGCGTGGCCTTCGACGAAGACTGCAGGACGTTCCGCTACTTTCTGGTCAACTATATACCATATTGTGTGGTATGCGACCACAAGCGTCGCGCCGTATGGTGCGGCAATGCGGCCAATCTGGATGAGAAGACCCTCGAGAAACTGATCAATGCCTCAAAGGTCAAATATAAAAGCAAAAACAAGAACAAGAAGAAGTAACCCAACCATGACATCGTATTCAAAGATAGAACACTTCGAAAAGGAGTATGCCGACACGCACCACGACACGGCACTGAACGTCACCGAGGGTGTTGCCGACCAGCCCATCGTCAATCCCCATTTCGTGCGCAAGCGCCGCCGCACCTTCTCGACGGATGAATATGTCGAGGGCATTCTGCGCGGCGACATAACGATCCTCTCGCAGGCCATAACCCTCATCGAGAGCAACAAGCCCGAACACTACGATCAGGCGCAGCAGATCATCGAGCGATGCCTGCCCCACGCCGGGCGGTCGGTGCGCATCGGCATCACGGGCGTTCCGGGTGCCGGCAAGTCGACATTCATCGAGGCCGTGGGCAACATGGTCGTATCGCTGCACCACCGTCTGGCGGTGCTGGCCATCGACCCCAGCTCGGAGCGCAGCGGCTGTTCGATCCTCGGCGACAAGACCCGCATGGAGAGCATATCGTCCAATCCCGACATCTTCATCCGCCCCTCACCCTCGGCCGGGTCTCTCGGAGGCGTGGCACGCAAGACACGTGAGACGATCGTGCTGTGCGAGGCGGCCGGCTTCGACGTCATCTTCATCGAGACGGTCGGCGTGGGACAGTCCGAGACGGCCGTACACTCGATGGTCGACATGTTCATGCTGTTGCAGATATCCGGTGCGGGAGACGAGCTGCAGGGCATCAAGCGCGGAATCATGGAGATGGCCGACATGATGGTCATAACCAAGGCCGACGGCGAGAACCGCCAGAAGGCGGAGTTGGCGCGGGCACAGTTCCAGAGCGCGCTGCACCTCTTCCCCATGCCCGAATCGGGATGGCGGCCCAAGGTCTACACCTGCTCGGCCGTGGCAGAGACAGGGCTTGAGGAGGTGTGGAAAGGTGTCGAGGAGTTCCTCGACCACATAGAGTCCAACGGATACTTCCAGTCGAACCGCAACCGACAGAACAAATACTGGATGTACGAGAGCATCAATGACGCCCTCAAGGATAGCTTCTACCGCGATCCGGCCGTGGCCGCACATCTGGCCGAGGTTGAGCAACGCGTCCTCGACGCCAAGCTCAGCTCCTTCATCGCCGCCAAGGAGCTGCTCGACATCTATTTCGACGACTGCCGCCGCGGCTGATCCTCTCCACGGCAAAGGCCGCAGCACCGGCATCAATGAATATTATTGACACCCGTATCGGAAATCCCGATGCGGGTGTTAATTTCAAATACAGCGGCCTCGACAAGGCTTCGGATTAGGGGCAAAAAGCGCTTCGATTTGCAACACGCCACATAATTACGCACAAAAACAGCCGCATAAATGAAATGCGGCAGACACAATGCGCATTTTTATGGTATTTATCACTAACATTTGAAATCGAAACCTTAAACGAAACCCCTTATCTGCTATGAGCCAAGTAAAATTCTACCGAGGCGGAGACCTGCCTCTGGAGCTGCACAAGGTGCGTGTAGTGCAGAAGCTCCACCTCGTACCCATCGAACGCCGTCTCGACGCCATGAAGGAGGCGGGATTCAACACCTTCCGCCTGAGTACGCGCGACGTCTACCTCGACATGCTCACCGACAGCGGCACCAACGCCATGAGCGACAACCAGCTTGCCGCCATGATGCGTGCCGACGACGCCTATGCGGGCTCGCAGTCGTTCGAGCGCCTGCAAAAGGCCGTAGAGGATGTCTTGGGCAAAAAATACCTGCTGCCGGTGCATCAGGGACGCGCCGCCGAGAACATCATCTGCCGCACATTCATCAAGCCGGGCAATATCATCCCGATGAACTACCACTTCACCACGGCGCTGGCCCACATCCTCGAAAACGGTGGCAAGATAGCCGAGCTGTTGTGTGACCACGCCTTCGAGCTAAAGTCGGACCACCCCTTCAAGGGCAACATCGACATCGACAAGCTCGAACGCTGCATCCAAGAGAACGGCGTGGATAATATCCCCTTCATCCGCATGGAGGCCTCGACGAACCTTATCGGCGGACAGCCCTTCTCGCTGGCCAACATGATGGACGTGCGGCGCGTAGCCGACAAATACAACATCATGCTGGTACTCGACGCGAGCCTTCTGGGCGAGAATGCCTACCTGATCAAACAGCCGAGGATAAATGGAAGGAGAACTCGATGGGCGAGATCATCCGCATGATGACGGGTCTGGCCGATCTGGTCTACTTCTCGGCGCGCAAGCTCTCCTCGTCGCGCGGCGGCGGCATCTGCACAAACCAGAAGGCACTCTACAGCAAGATGGAGGCGATGATACCCCTCTTCGAGGGCTTCCTTACATACGGCGGTATCTCGGTGCACGAGATCGAGGCCATGGCCGTAGGTCTCTACGAGACGCTCGACGAGACGATGATAAGCCAGAGCCCCTCGTTCATCAAATACCTTATCGAGTCGCTCGACACCAAGGGCATCCCTGCCGTGACGCCTCCGGGTGTTCTGGGCGCCCATGTCGATGCCATGAAGTTCTGCGACCACATACCGCAGGAGGAGTATCCGGCAGGAGCTTTGGCCGCGGCGCTGTATATATGTTCGGGTATCCGCGGCATGGAGCGCGGAACCATCTCGAGCGTGCGTGACGAGAACGGCAAGGAGATTCTGGCCGACGTCGAGTTGCTGCGTCTGGCCGTGCCGCGCCGCGTCTTCACCCTCTCGCAGATAAACTACGTGATCGACCGCCTCGAGTGGCTCTACGACAACCGTCGCCTTATCGGCGGCCTGAAGTTCGTCTACGAGCCGCCCGTGCTGCGCTTCTTCATGGGAGGCTTGGAGCCCACGAGCGACTGGCCAGCAAAACTTATGGACAAGTTCCGCAAGGATTTCGGCGACAGCCTCTGACCGGCATGTTGCATATTGGATATGCGAACGGCTCTCCCCGTGCAGGGAGAGCCGTTCATCTTGTTGTCAATGACACTTTACAGTCGCAGGAATATCCGGCGGCGGTACATCGCCATAAGGATAAGGAATATGATCAGATAGTTGGCAAAGTCAAGCAATACGCCGTAATATTCACCCATGTATTGTTCCAACCCGTATGTCAGCGACGAAGCTATACAGCGGAAATTCACGACCTGCGCCAACACGTACGCCGTAATGGAGTTCATACCGTATATCTTGAGCCACCCGAGTCCGCGCGTATGCCCCTTATAATCTATCCAATAGTAGAACACGCCCATCAGAATAAAGCATATTCCACCAGCGAAGAGGGTCATGCTGCAACTCCATATCGTCTTGATGATCGGCATCTGGAGACTCCACAAGAGAGCGACGGCGACCAACGCCGCACCGATCACGATCAAACGTTTCACCGTACGGGCGCCGTCGTCGCGCCCCTCGCGCACGATACGCCCTGCGAAGCTGCCCAGAAGCACCGTCACGCCGAATGTCAGGCTGCTCAGGATCCACGTATAGTGATAATAGTCCGAGAAATGCCACCCCGCGTCGTCCCAATATACACCGTCGCGGAAACGTCCCAGCACGGCGCGGTCGACCGCCTCGGCGAAGTTGCCGTCCGGAGTGAAATCCCCGAGCAGTGTCATCGGCACCCAATATGCGGCGAGCAGCAGCACCGCCACGGCGATCTGGCCGCGCACCTTACAGTGAAGCATGGCCACCGAAGCTATCAGATAACCGGCGGCTATGGCCTGCAGCGTATTGGAGTAAAGGTATATCCTGTGGGGATCGAGTCCCAGAAGATTGCCCTGTACCACCATGCCGAATATGAACAACAGCACCACGCGGCGGGCTATGCGCAGGTATGCCGCACGCTTGTCGTCCCCGAATTTGGCAAACGAGAACGGCATCGACGCTCCGGCCATGAACATGAACAGCGGCATGATCAGGTCCCACACGCGGAAGCCCTCCCACGGGACGTGTTCAAACTGACGCATGACGCCCTCGAGCCACGGCGCATCGAGTTTACGTGCCAGAGACATGAATACGGGTTGAAAGAATACCAAAAGGAAGAGGTCGAATCCGCGCAGGATATCGAGTGAGGCCAGACGCCCCTTTTCGGGCGAAGTTTTACCATTCATATAAGGATATGTTTTGTGACCTACAGGGCGCGGCCCTCCGTCGGCGGGTTAGTCGTTGGTCGAGAGATAAAAGTACGAAAAATAATCCGATTCAGAGCAACGCCGTGCCACAATTAATCCATATAGGCCCATAACACTACCCTCTGTTCGCGTTGAAGGATAGAATCCAGCATCTCCATGTCGCGCGTCGACACGACGGGACAACCCCAACTGCCGACCGTCGCCACAGGCCAGATGGGAAGATGTGTCGTGTAACGCCACCCGTGCAGCACGACACACCGCGGCCGCAACGAGGCGTTGGTTTCATCGAGCCCGTCGAGACGGTATGCCACCCCGTAGCTTCCCATGTAACGTTCGGCCACGAGGGCGCGCCCCTCGGAGCTGAGATGCGATCCGTCCTCGTTTGAGACGCGCGCGTAGGCACTGCGCACATGACTCTCGGTGCTGCCGCTGCCGTGACTCGCGACGAAAACATGCTCCGCACACCCTTTCCGGAAATTCCACACGGCAAGCCTTCGACGCCCCGAATGGCGCGAGAGATCCCACAGCAGGGCCACACGGTCGTTATACCCGCGCTCACGGCAAAACGGGAGCAGCTCCGCGGCGTGACGCGCAAATGAAGAGCCCATCATCGTCCGGCCTCCGCCTCCAATTGATGCGCCAACTCGGGCATACCCTCCGCAGCACGCTTACGGATATGCGTCAATGGGTTACGTATAAGTCCCGTATCGGGATTTCCGGGATCTACGAGCCATATCGGCACCTCACGCCGCACGTAATGCACAAGCGACGCGGCGGGATATACGGCCAGCGACGTACCCACGACGATCAGTATGTCGGCCGTAGAGGCTATGCGCGCCGCCGTCTCGAACATGGGCACCGCCTCGCCGAAGAAGACTATATGCGGACGCAGCAGCGCCCCGTCGGGCCCGCGGTCGTCGAGATGCTGCTCCCAGCCCTTGATCGGGACAATAACGTCGGGATTACGCTCGCTGCGCAGCTTGCGCAGTTCGCCGTGCAGGTGCGTCACGCGGCTCGAACCGGCACGTTCGTGCAGGTCATCGACATTCTGCGTCACAACATCCACATCGTAAAAGCGCTCCAACTCGGCTATGGCGTAGTGCGCCGCATTGGGCTTTACGTTGTCGAGTTCGCGGCGGCGCATGTTGTAGAACTCGATCACAAGGGCGCGGTTGCGCGCCAGAGCCTCGGGTGTACATACATCCTCTATGCGATAGTTCGCCCACAGTCCGTCGGCATCGCGGAAGGTAGCCAAGCCGCTGTCGGCACTCACCCCCGCACCCGTAAATACCACGATCTTCTTCATATCCGGCAATGTTTTATACTACCTGCAAAAATACGCAAAACGTCCGCCGATAGCAACCTCCACCATGCAAAAAATCTCCGGCCGCAATCCGCAACCGGAGATTTCGTAACACAACCTTGATAACAACACTCTACGGTCACTGCCCGTCTGTTCCGTGCCAATAGCGCAGACGCAGATGCGCCACAGCGGCTATGGCAAGAGATACGGCTGCAATGGACAACGTCAAGGGCAGATCGTCCCACTTGTCCTTGTATGCAAACGCGGCCGTAGGTATTACCAACATGCACGCCCCCAACTGCCAGCACCACCTGCGGCATCGGCGCCACCATAGACGCGCACTCTGACGGTAGACCTCCACGTTACGCACGACAATCAGCACCAGCGTCAGCGGCACCATTATCACCATCAAC
>OJKC01000332.1_pt1 | contig 43807 bp, 37 predicted proteins | sample 1596401 | NCBI WGS metagenome assembly OJKC01 (sample SAMEA4350162, study PRJEB24818) | metagenome | biome: human; feature: gut; material: faeces | place: Denmark | collected 2013-09 | reverse complement strand
AACCCCACAATCGTTCGCAGGCAGCTTAGGGTGTGTAGAAGGGACAGGGTTGTGGGAGGCCAAGTCCGACGTCCGGGAAGCCCATGCCGGCAATATCCTGGCCGAGAGCCATACCCTCGCGGCCTTCCTTGGTGCCCTTGACCGCGCCGCGCAGGTAGGTGGAGATGAGCTTGATAGCCTCAAGATGGAACATGTCGGTCATCTCCCATGCCGCCTTGGTGGTGTAACCTTCAATGGCGTGGGTCAGTGCGTCCATACCGGTGGAAGCGGTCAGACCTGCGGGCATCGAGCTCATCATCTCGGGATCGACGATCGCCACGATGGGCATGTCGTGAGGATCGACGCAGACGAATTTGCGCTTTTTCTCAACATCGGTGATGACATAGTTGATGGTGACTTCGGCTGCGGTGCCGGCGGTGGTCGGGATGGCGATAATGGGAACGCAGGGCTTCTTTGTGTCCGCTACGCCCTCAAGGGAGCGCACGTCGGCAAATTCCGGGTTGTTGATTATGATGCCGATGGCCTTGGAGGTGTCCATGGGGGAACCGCCGCCGATGGCGATCAGATAATCCGCGCCGGCTGCCTTGAATGCCGCAACGCCGTCGGTCACGTTCTCAATGGTGGGATTGGGCTTTATATCGGAATATATCTCATAGCTGAGTCCGGCAGCGTCCAGAACGTCGGTCACGTGGGCGATGACGCCGTGACGCAGAAGGGTGGGGCCGCAGCAGATAAGAGCCTTCTTCAATCCACGGGACTTGACCTCGGTGGGCAGCTCTTTGATGGCGCCTGCGCCGTGATAAGAAGTCTGGTTGAGAATGATTCTGTTTGCCATAGTAATGTTCCTCCTTTTTTGACGTGAAAAACAATCTATTTTCTCATTATGCCCTTTCGAGCCTGACAATATTTTAACGCGGACGATCGGCCTTGTCAACGCGCAGACCCGCCAAAAAATCGGCACAATTTATAAAAAACGCATTGGCAAACTGGTGATTTTGCCAATGCGTTATATTTCGCTATGCGTACAATATCTCGCCGCTGGAGACGGGGATGAACTCGCCCGCGTCCGTGCGGATGAGCAGGGAGAAATCGTCGGCGATCGCGACGGCCTCGCCGCAGACGCTGCCGCGCTGCACCCGATGCCCGAGGCTCGCGCAGGCGGCGCGGTAATCGTCGAGCGCCCAGTGCGAGTTGACGACCCAGTGGGCGTAGGCGGAGTCCAACTCGTCCACTATCGCGCGTATGACGGCCTCCTGCGGGGTGTAGCGTCCGGTGACGGAATACACGGAGCAGGCCGTGTCGTGCAGCTCAAGCGGCAGCTCGTCCATGCCGGTGTTAAGATTCACGCCGATGCCGATGATGAGCTTGAAGCTCCCGCCAGCGGTGACGGATTCGGTGAGTATCCCGCAGAGCTTCTTGCCGCCGAATTGCAGGTCGTTCGGCCATTTTATGTCCGCGCCCAGCCCGCAGACCTTCTTGAGCGCGCGCCGCACTGCGACGGCGGCGGTGGGTGTCAGCGTCAGGCAGGCGCGCATGTCCGCAGTGGGGGCGAGCAGCATCGAGAGATATACGCCGCCCGACGGGGAAGCGAAGCTCCTGCCGAGTCTGCCGCGGCCGCCTGTCTGCCGCCCTGCGGCAATGACGGTGCCCGGCTCGGCGTAGGCCGCCATGGCCTTGAGCCGTGTATTTGTGGAATCAAGTTCGGCCTCGAACAATACCGGAGCGCCGCGCTCTGGGAAAAGAGAAATCATTTTCCGCCCTCCGTCAGCTTCAGGAAATCCATGACGGCATGGCTGCCGCCTGCAAGTATCGTCGGCTTTGAGCCGTCAAACGGCAGCTCCGCGCCGCGGATATCCTGGCATACGCCGCCCGCCTCACGGACAAGCAGCGCGCCCGCCGCATAGTCCCAGAGGGACACCTGCATCTCAAAATACAGCCCCGCGCGCCCCGCGGCGACGCTGCACAGATCAAGCTCCGCGGAGCCTTCGCGGCGCAGGTCAAGACCCGCGTTAAAGGCGATGCGCGCGAGACGGAAGGTCTCGTCCGCAAGCTCCGTGGAATACGGGGAGGTGCCGTAGCAGACCACGCTGTCGCTCAGCGGCGCGTCGCTGACATGCAGCCGGCGGCCGTTAAGATATGCGCCCTCGCCCTTCACGGCGGTGAACATCTCATCGACATAGGGATTGTACACCGCGGCGGCGCGCAGCTCACCTGCGCTCATGTATGCGACGGAGATGCAGCTGTGATTGAAGCCGCGTGCGAAGTTCATCGTCCCGTCGATGGGGTCGATAATAAACAGATGCCTTGCATGGAGATCGTCATGCTTCTTCTGCTCCTCGCAGAAAAAGCGCGCCTCCGGCACGGATTCGCTCAGCACCTGCATGAGATATTCCTGCACACGCTTGTCATATTCGGTCACAATATCGCGCTGCCCGCTTTTGCTCTCGGCGATTATATCGTGGGCGTGCATCATGATCTCGGCGGCGCTGCGCTCGGCCGAGACTATTTTTTCAATAACATTTTCGGCGTAAACTCTGTTCATGTGTGATCCTCCTCGATGGTGAACCGTATTATAACACAGTTCCGAAAAAAATAAAACTGCCTGCAGGGCTTTTTTGACCCTGCAGGCAGAAACGAAAAGGGACGCAAAAGATCAGGCAGGAAGATACTCAGAAATGATGCCCATGAGCTTCTTGTCCTTGGGCAGACCGAACATAACGAGGCTCTCGCATTTGTCCATGTTGTCGTTCATATGCTCGCCGAGAAGAGCATCCTCGCGCCACAGCTCAGGCTTGAGGTTGACGGCATCTTCACCGCAGAGAAGAGTGAGGCGGCCGGCTTCGTCGGTCTTGAGAGCGGCGGTCTTGATCAGGCCGTACTCGACGGTGTGCGCGGTGTCGCGCAGAACGATAAGGCGCTTGTTGGTGAAGGCATAGGTGGTCTTTCTCAGCTTCTTGGGCGCGGTGACGCAGTTGAGCGGAGCAAGGAACGCAAGCACAAGGATAACAGCGATCACCAGCGGGTATATCTGAGCACGGTTCACGTTCGCACCGATTATGTAGCCTATTATGAGAGCTGCCGCGATCACAATACCGGCAACAAGCTTTCTGATAAAGCGCTTCTTGTAAACGCCCTCCAGCGGCTCAGAGTTCTCAGGCTTTCCGACCCAGAGAACCTTCTCGTCCGGATCAATAGCTCTTTGCAACAGTTCATCGTATTCCATAAAAATCCTCCTCTTTCTTGCAGGGTAATACGGTAATTTGCATATTTATTATAACAATTAAGACGCTAATTGTGTGCAAAGGAGGGGCGTAAAGACGTTAACGCGGCGTTAACTTCACGTTAAGGCCGCGTTAAGACGTATATGCTTCTTGATAAGAGTGTTTAATTTTCCTCAACAACACTTGCCAGCAGCTTGCCAGCCATTGCTTTCGCGCCGAGGACCCACACCAGATCGCCGTTCTGGATCTGCATGTTGACATCAGGCTGCACTATGGGGAGGCGGCTGCGCTGGAGGCCGAGGACCATGCAGTCGTAGTTGTCGCGTATGCCGCTGTCGCGCACGGTCTTGCCTGCAAGCTCGGAGCCTTTGTCAACGGATATCGCATAGGAGTACAGTGCCTCCGGCTCCGAATCCTCCGCCGCGATGAACTCGCGCAGCGTGGGCAGCTCCGCAGGCTCGGCGATCCCGAGGTCAAGGCAGAGATTGCGCAGCTCCGCAGATTCGCCGAGGATGTACACCGTGTCGCCGCTGTGCAGCGCGGTGTCGCCGGAGGGGATGCTGATGTGCCGCTTGCCGCGGACGATCTTTATCACGTTCACGCCGAAGCGCTTACCCCAGCCCAGCTCCTTGAGCGTGCCGCCGTGCTGCTCATACTGGAAGCTCAGCACATGCAGCCGCTGGTCGAGCCATTCGACCGCGTCGTCGGAGCCGAGCCGCTGAAGCTGGCGCTCGTTGAAATTCGCGAGGAAGCGCGCCTCCACGGAGAGGTAAGCCGAGGCGAACCAGCCGGAGCGGTATATAAGCAGCACCGCCGCGAGGATCAGCGGCAGCAGCCACAGACCTCCGACGCCGGTGACGGTGTTTGCGGGGATGAACGCGATGATAACGATGATGAGCACGCGTATGGCGGTCAGCGCCATCAGCGGCAGACGGAAGTTGCGGTTCTTGACCCACAGCGTTGTAAACTGCGGGGACTTCATGTCGAGCATCGGGCGGATGAATATCGCCATGCCGATGTAGACCACTGCGAGGCATATGAGCTTTTCAAGCCACGGCTCAAGCCCCAGCTTGCCGAGCAGCGGCAGCAGCACGAGACTGCCGATGAGCGCGATGCCGAGCATCACAACGCCGTAGAAGGCCGTTACCTTGACGTAGCGCCCCAGATATGCCGACCAGTCGCCGTTCTTTTCCTTGCTCGACTGCTCCTCGTCGGTGTATCGGGCGAGCTTCTCCGTAAGCCTTGAGGGGAGGACTTTTTCAAGCCACTCGTAAAGCTTGTCGGAGCCTTTTATGAACGACGGCGTCGTCAGCGTCGTGATTATGGAGACGGAGACGATTATCGGGTAGATGTAATCCGCAATGACACCGAGGGACAGGCCGAGAGACGCGATGATGAACGCGAATTCACCTATCTGCGCCAGCGAGCAGCCGCAGTGCACGGCGTTTTTCAGCGTCTGGCCGGAGAGGAGCACGCCCAGCGAGGAGAATATCAGCTTGCCGACGAGCGTGACCAGAGTGATTATCAGGATCGGGACTATGTATTTGACGATCATTGCCGGATCGAGCATCATGCCGACCGAGAGGAAGAATACCGAGCCGAACAGATCCTTGACGCCGGAGGTCAGGTGCTCCACCCGCTCGGCGTGCACCGTGCCCGCGAGCAGCGAGCCCGCCATGAAAGCGCCCAGCGCCGAAGAAAAGCCCAGCGCGTTCGCGAGCAGCACCATGCCGAAGCAGATGCCGAGGGAGCTGACGAGCAGCGTCTCGTCGTTCATCAGCGGCGTGGCCTTGTTCATCAGCGTTGGCAGCAGGTAGATGCCGAGGATGAGCCACAGCGCCAGATACAGCACCAGCAGCGCGAGCTTCATCGCCAGCGCGCCGCCGGAAATGCTCTGGCTGACGGAGAGCGTCGAGAGGATTATCATCATAAAAATGCCCGCGATGTCCTCGATGACCAGCGTACCGAACACAAGCTGGGCGAAGCCCTGATTGCGCACGCCAAGCTCGTCGAAGGCCTTGATGATTATCGTCGTCGAGCTCATCGAGAGCATACCGCCGAGGAACACACTGTCCATGATGCCCCAGCCGAGCAGCTGCCCGACGCCGAAGCCGATGAGCAGCATACCGCCGACCTCTGTGAGCGCGGTGATTATAGCCGTGCCGCCGACCTGCGCCAGCTTGTGGAGGTTGAATTCCAGACCGAGGCCGAACATGAGCACTATAACGCCAATCTCGCTCCAGGTGCTGATGGACGCGCTGTCCGCAACGGTGAAGAAAAACGGCATATACGGGCCTATGAGGAAGCCCGCAACTATGTAGCCAAGGACAAGCGGCTGCTTTATTTTTTTGAATATGACAGTGACGACTCCGGCCGTCAGCAGCATTATTGCAAGGTCAGATATCAGTTCCGGCAAATGCATCTATATGGTGTTCCTCCTGCGATTATTCAGTTCCCTCTATCATTCTATAACCTACGCCGACCTCGGTGAATATATACTGCGGCTCGGCGGGGTTCGCTTCTATCTTGCGGCGGATGTTCGCCATGTTGACGCGGAGTATCTGGTTGTTGCCCTTGCTCTGCGGCCCCCAAAGCTCACGCATGATGAAATCATAGGTCAGCACCTTGCCGGCGCATTTGCCGAGGAGCGCCACGATCTTGAATTCGTTCTGGGTCAGGTGCGCGTTCTCGCCGTTTATGAGCACCTGATGCTTGTCATAGTCGATGGTAAGCCCGCCGGCGACGAATTTGCCGGAGCTGGCGAGACTCTCGTTCGCAAGGCCGGAGCGGGTGTGCCGGATGGCGACGCGGATACGCGCGAGCAGCTCCGCCGCGCCGAATGGCTTGGTTATGTAGTCGTCCGCTCCCTTGTCCAGCGCCTCCACCTTGTCGCGCTCGTAGGTGCGCGCGGAGACGACGACTATCGGGATCTGCGTCCACTGGCGGACGGCGCTTATGATGTTCATGCCGTCCATGTCGGGCAGACCGAGGTCGAGGACTATCAGGTCAGGGCAGTGCGAGCTTATCATGGAGAACGCTTCGGCGCCGGTATGCGCCAGAATGACGTCATAGCCGTTTGCAGTCAGGATCGCGCGTATGAAGCCGGAGATACCCTTTTCATCTTCTACTACTAATACTTTATCTTTAATATTCATTCTTTTCTCCTCCTAACTGTAAAGAAAATGTAAATTCCGCGCCGCCGTCCGGCAGGTTCTGCGCCCAGATCTTCCCCCCGTGCGCCACGGCGATCGTTTTGCAGACCATCAGGCCGATGCCCATGTTTCTTGTCTTGTCTATCTTGTCGCCGCCCAACTGAAGCGAGCCGTCAAACAGGTGGTCAAGCTCACTCGGCGGAATGCCGTGTCCGTTGTCACGAACAGATATCTCGGCGAAATTGTCTTTCTTTGCCGTGCTGATGGTGATGCGGCTGGTTCCCCCGCCGTGCTGCACGGCGTTGTCCATCAGGTTCATCAGAAGCTGCTCGACGAGCATCGCATCCATCGGGACGAAGAACAGGTCGTCCGGCACCGTGACCGACACGGTGATGTCCGGATTCTTTTTCTTGAACTTGACGACCACTTCGCTCAGGACCTCTTCGAGCACCTCGTCCTCCTTCTTTATAGCGCCCGGCTTGTCGCCGCTGATGCGCGTGATGGACAGCAGGTTCTCGACCATGCGGTACAGCCAGTCGGCGTCCTTCCTCGCGTCGGACAGAAGCTCCAGCCGCTGGGCGTTGCTCAGCGAGTCGCCGCTGTCGAGCACGGCGGATATCGCGCCGCTTATAGAGGTGAGCGGGGTGCGCAGGTCGTGCGATATCGCGCGGAGAAGGTTGGCGCGCATTTTTTCCTGCTCGGCCTCGAATTTGATGCGGTTCTGCTCCTTGACGCGGGCGGCCAGCGTAGACACCGCGAAGCCGACCGCAAGCATGGTCACGAAGGTCAGCGGGTAGCCGTAGATCGTGAAGTTCAGCTCCGCGTACGGATATGTAAAAGCCCAGTTGACGGCGATAACGCTTGTAACGGCGGCGAGGAAGCCGTAGAAATATCCGTCGGTCATCAGCGCGATTATCAGTACCATCAGCACGAATATCATCGGCACATGGACGTCTGACGTGCTGACCTTCTGAAGCAGCGCACACAGCGCCGAGGCAAGCCCCATCGCCACAAAATATATCAGCCAGCCCTTGGCCGACATGGGGAAATATTTTTTTAAAAACCTCATTTTTCAGACATGCCCCCCGGTTGCAATAATAACGCAATAATATTATAGCATACAGGATGTTAAGCTGGCGTTAAGAAATTAACGCCAATGCGGTAACATTGGCGTTAAAATAATATTTCTGTTAAGTTTTATTTACCCCTGCGCCGTCCGGAACGGGGCGCGCCGTTTGCGTCGGGGGAGGAGAAGCGCTGCGTCGGCTCGTGATCCACGGGGTAGCCGTGCTCGCGGTAATACTGCTCGCGCTCCGCGCGGCGGCGCTGCTCGGCGAGCCTGCGCTCGCGCAGATGCTTCTGCCGCAGGCGGCGGTAGCGCATGACGAGGCTGATGTAGCCCACGGCAAACAGCACGATGACGATTATCAGAACTTTCACCCATGTCTTGCCGAAGGTCTCGTTGAGGCGAGACTTGAGGTATTCGCCCTTGGCCATGCTGACGGGGGAGCTGTTGACGAGCTTCACTGTGCCGTAGCTCACGCCGTCGATGACTATCTCTGCCTCGCCGAGCACCGTCCCCGCGTCGATCGGGGCGACGAGCTTGTCCTCGTATACGCTCGTCCGCAGCTCTACCGCTTCAAGATCGGTGTCGTTCGGCAGCAGCAGTTCCACGTCGTTCTGCGGCCGGAGCATGACGCTTTCGCCGTCCTCGGCCATGCTGACGTTGACACTCATCACGCTCTTCTCGGAGCTGACCGCGGTCTGATACGAGAAGTTGCCGAAAGCCCAGTCATAGGCTGTTATGGAGTTTATGAAGTTATAATACTTCTCAGTTCCGTCGAGCAGCGGGCCGCTGCAGCCCATGATGACTGCCATGACGTGCACGCCGTCCTTCTCGGCGGTGGATATCAGGCAGTAGCCCGCGTCGCGGGTGTAGCCGGTCTTGACGCCGGCGGCGTACTGGTAGAGATACTCGCTGCCGTATATGCTGTCGCCGCAGATCAGAGCGTTGGAGTTTGCGAGATTGCGCTCCGCGCTGGAGTTCGTGGCGGGCACCTGATAGGTCTTGGTGTTGCAGATGTCCATGAATGTCTGGTGCTTGACGGCCTCGCGGGTCAGCAGATAGAGGTCGTAAGCGGTGGTGTAGTGCTGGGCGTCGGTCAAGCCGTTGGTGTTGGCAAAATGCGTGTTCACGCAGCCAAGCTCCGCCGCGCGCTGGTTCATGTGCTCCACAAAGGCCGAAACGCTGCCGTCAACACAGGCGGCGATGATGTTGCAGGCCTCATTCGCGCTTGCGAGCATCGCACAGTACAGCAGGTCGATATACCGCATCTGCTCGCCGGGCTGGATGTTGGCGGTGCTGCTGGTCTCGTCCATGCCCGCGCGGCAGTCGGCCTGCGCGGTGACAAGCTCATCCGCGGTGTGGCTGCCGTTTTCAAGCGCCTCCACCGCGAGCAGCACGGTCATGATTTTCGTCAGGCTCGCGGGGGATGCCTTCTCGTCCATATTCTTGGAATAGAGTATGCGTCCGGAGTCAAGGTCGGCGATCACGGCGCGCTGCGCACCGATATCCGGATCGTCTACTGCGAACGCGCAGGGAGCCAGCAGGGTGAAAGCCATGCACAGCAGCAAAATTAGAGGAAAAAGTCTGAATTTTTTCATTTTGTTCTCCCGTTTTCCGCGGAATGTGATATAGTGTATACAGTAAATATCCATTATGGTATTATAAAGTTTGCGGACTGGAAAAGCAATAGAAAAGAGTATTTACTTTTTCTTAAATATAGATTAAGGAGAAGCTGATATAATGAACGGGAAAAGAGCGGTCACTTTGTCTCTGGCGATCACGCTTGCTTTCTCCGCCGTGCTGCTTGCGGTCAGGCTTACGCCGCCGCGGGAGACGGAGATACGCGCCCGTCATGCGTCCGAGGAAGCTGTAATGACCGGCGGCAATGCCGAGACCGCGGAGCGGGAGCTTCTGCCTGGCGAAAAGCTGAATATAAACTCCGCAGATGAGGCCGAGCTTACTCTGCTGCCGGGCATAGGAGACACGCTCGCCGCCGCGATCGTGCAGTACAGGCAGGAAAACGGCGATTTCGCCGCGGTTGAGGATATAATGAACGTGAGCGGCATCGGCGAAAAACGCTTTGAGAACATCCGCGACTATATTACGATTGAGGACTGATACATGAAAATTCTTGTTGTTGACGATGAAAAGCTGCTTGTGAAGGGCATCAAGTTCAATCTTGAAAACGAGGGCTACACCGTGGATGCCTGCTATGACGGCGAGAGTGCCGTGAACATGGCGCGCACGGGAGAATATGACCTCATCATACTCGACCTCATGATGCCGAAGAAGGACGGGCTTGAAGCCTGTCAGGAGATCCGCGGCTTTTCCACCGTCCCAATCATCATGCTCACCGCCCGCAGCGAGGACGCGGATATGCTGATGGGCTTCGAGTCCGGCGCGGACGACTATGTCACCAAGCCCTTTAACATTCTCGCACTAAAGGCGCGCGTGCGCGCGCTGCTCCGCCGCGCGTCCATGTCCGCCGCGCAGGAACCGGCGAAGACCTCCGTCCTCACCCGCGGACACATAAGTGTTGACACGGAGCGCCGGAGCGCGTATAAAAACGGTGTGGCCATCGAGCTTACGATGAAGGAGTTTGACCTGATAGAGTTCCTGATGAAAAATCCCGGGCGGGTGTACAGCCGCGAGAATCTGCTCGACCTCGTCTGGGGCTACGATTATCAGGGCGACACGCGCACCGTGGACGTGCACATCCGCCGCCTGCGCGAAAAGCTGGAGCTTGACCCCGCGCATCCGGAGTACATCGTCACGAAGTGGGGCGTCGGATATTACTTCGCCGACTGAGGACAGCTTATGCACAGCCTGAGAGTTCAGATCTTCTCTTTCATTGCGGCGATATTGCTGATATTGCTGCTGCTGCTGAATACCTATCCGATGACGTCCTCAAGAGACATGGTCTTTGAAGAGAAGCACAGCGCCATGTCCAGCCAGGCGACGGTCATCGCCTCGTCGCTTTCGGGGCTTGACCGGCTGACAAAGGAGAGCGTCGCGGAGGTGCTGCGTATTCTCGATATCGGCGGCTATGCCCGCACGGTAGTCACTGATGCGGATGGGCTCGTCCTGTATGACGACGGGGGCACCGTCGATGAGGACACCGACATTGAAGAGCTGCTCCTCGCGCTCACCGGAAAATGCGTCTTCCGCTCGCTGTTTACCGGCGAAGCCTTCGCCAGCAGCTTCGCGATGCCCGTTTACGGGCAGGGTGCGGCCATGGGCGCGCTGTACATCTATGAATACGACGCGGAGCGGGCGGAGATAATCGTCAGCATCCAGTCCCGCATCCGGACGATATCGCTCGCTATCTGCTCCGGCGCGCTGCTTGTGACGGGACTGTTCACAACGCTGCTGCTGCGCCGCATGCGCGAGCTTGTGCGCTCAATAAAGATAGTTGCGAGCGGGGATTACAGCCACCGGCTCGTTACCCGCGGGCGCGACGAGATAACCGACCTCGGCGAGGAATTCAACCTCCTGACTGAAAGACTCGACACCACGGAGAAACAGCGCCGCCGCTTTGTGTCCGACGCATCGCACGAGCTGAAAACGCCGCTGGCGTCGATACGCCTGCTGTCGGACAGCATCGTCCAGAACGAAAACATCGATCCGGAGACCGTGCGCGAATTCGTCACCGATATCGGCAACGAGGCCGAGCGCCTCCAGCGCACGACGGAAAAGCTGCTCGACCTGTCGCGTCTTGATGACGGGGTGCAGGTGGTGCCGGAGCCGGTGGACGTCAAGCAGGTCGCGGTCGATGCGCTCGTGCTGCTGCGCCCGCTCGCCGCGGAGAAGAACGTGCGCCTGCGCTGCGATCTCGCCGACGGCTGCGTCGTCATGGCGACGACGGACGACATGTTCCACATCATCTTTAACCTTGTTGAAAATGCCGTGAAATACAACGTCCCCGAGGGCAGCGTCACCATGACCCTGAGCCAGACCGACGAAACCGTCAGCTTCGAGGTCGCGGACACGGGCATTGGCATCCCGGAAGAGGACAGGCTAAACGTATTCTCGCGTTTTTACAGAGTGGACAAAGCCCGCTCCCGCGAAGCCGGAGGCAGCGGCCTTGGATTAAGTATTGTACACGACGCGGTGGTGCTGCATGGCGGCACCATCACTGTCGGACAAAATAAACCGCGCGGAACGAAATTCACAGTGAGCTTTCCGCGCCCGACACCAGAGGAGACAGGTATATGAACAACATCAAAAAAATTCAGGAAAAGCTGATCGAAAAAAATCTTGACGCCGTGCTCGTTACCGACGAGAAGAACCAGCGCTACGCCACCGGCTTCCCGTTCACCGACGGCGCCGTGATTGTCGCGCGCTCCGCCGCGTGGCTCATCACGGACTCCCGCTATATCGAGGCTGCGACCAACACCGCCGCCTGCTGCTACAATGTGCAGATGTTCGACCGCGAGCACAGCCGCCTCTCGCTGATCCAGGCCGCACTCAAGGAAGCGGGCGTGGAGCGTCTCGGCGCCGAGGAGGAGAAGCTGAGCCACGCCGGGTATCTCGGCTATGAGAAGGCGCTGGGAATGGAGCTTCTGCCCGCGCAGGCGATATTCTCCGAGCTGCGCGCCTCCAAGTCCGAGGAGGAGATCGGCTATCTGCGCGAGGCGCAGGCCATCAGCGAAAAGGCGCTGGCGGAAGTGCTGCGCATCATCAAGCCCGGCATGACCGAGCGTCAGGTCGCGGCGGAGCTGGTGTACCACATGCTGCTCAACGGCAGCGAGGGCAACTCCTTCGACCCCATCGTCATCACCGGCAAAAAGACCAGCATGCCGCATGGCGTCCCCGGCGACGAGGTCATCCACGAGGGCGACTTCGTGACCATGGACTTCGGCTGCCTCAAGCACGGCTACTGCTCCGACATGACCCGCACCGTCGCCATCGGCTACGCTACCGACGAGATGAAGAATATTTACAACATCGTCCTCGAAGCGCAGCTTGCCGGTATCGCCGCCGCCCGCGCCGGCATCCCCGGCTATGAGATCGACGCCGCCGCCCGCAACGTCATCACCAAGGCCGGCTACGGCCAGTACTTCGGCCACGGCTTCGGCCACTCCCTCGGCCTTGATATCCACGAGCTGCCCGGCGCAAACCTCTCCGGCAAGGCCATCATGCCCGTCGGCTGCGCGGTCAGCGCGGAGCCGGGAATCTACATCCCCGGCAAGTTCGGTGTGCGCATCGAGGACGTTATGATCCTGCACGAAAACGGCGCAGAGGTCATTACCAAGGCTCCGAAACAGCTCACCATCCTCTGATTTTTGCAAAAAGACTGGAAAATCGAGAAAATCTACTTGCCAAAATCGCATATATATATTAGAATATCTAAGTTAATAGATTTTTCTAAAAATTCTTTGGGAGGTCCCTTTATATGATTACAGCAGGCGATTTCAGAAACGGCGTTACCTTTGAGATGGACGGTCAGGTCATGCAGGTCGTTGAGTTCCAGCATGTCAAGCCCGGCAAGGGCGCGGCCTTCGTCCGTACCAAGATGAAGAACGTCATCACCGGCGCCGTCACCGAAACTTCTTTCAACCCCACCGCAAAGTTCGAGAGCGCTTCCATCGACCGTATGGACATGGAATACAGCTACAACGACGGCAACCTTTACTACTTCATGAACCCCGAGACCTACGAGCTGGAGCCGGTCGACGAGTCCGTCCTGGGCGACAACTTCAAATTCGTCAAGGAGAACATGGTCTGCTCCATCTACTCCTACAAGGGCAAGGTATTCAACGTTGTTCCCCCCATCAACGTTGTGCTTGAGGTCGCGGAGACCGATCCGGGCTTTGCCGGCAACACCGCCACCAACGCCACCAAGCCCGCCACTCTCGAGACCGGAGCCGTCATCAAGGTTCCTCTCTTCATCGAGCCGGGTGAGAAGATCATCGTCGATACCCGTACCGGCGAGTACGCATCCAGAGCATAATTCATCAAAAATTCAGGGGAGACAAGCGTCTCCCCTGTTTTAGACCTGATTAAAGGAGGTTTTCACATGACTGTTGTTGAAAAAGCCGCATACCTCAAGGGGCTGGCCGAGGGGCTCGGCGTTACGCCGGATTCCAAGGAGGGCAAGCTGTGGGCGGCGCTGAATGATCTGCTGTCCGACATGGCGCACGAGATCGAGGATCTTCAGGAAAGCAATCTTGATCTGGCCGATATCATCGACGATATGGGCGAGGATCTGAGCTATCTGGAGGAGCTGACCTGCGATCTGGACACTCCTGACGATGTGTGTGATGCCGACTATGACGAAGATTACGATGAGGACGCCGACGAGGATCCCGACGAAGACGAGGAGCTGGAGTATGACGGCGTCATCTACGACGTGACCTGCCCCGCCTGCGGCGAGGAGATCAGCTTCGACGAAGAGACGCTCGACAAGGGCTACATCCTTTGCCCTGAGTGCGGCGAGAAGCTTGAGTTCGACATCGGCGGCGAGGACGACGAGGATAAGGACGAGTAAGTTCTTACAATAAAAAAGCTATTAAAGCTATTAAAAAGGCGTGACTTTAAAAGTCACGCCTTTTTGTTGTCTTGTGCTTTACTCTTTATTTGCTGTGGACGTACTCGTTCATCGGGTGGACCATGTACTCGTTGTACGGGAACTGGTCGGTCGTAACATAACCGGCGGACGCATCGATAAGCTGCGGGATGCGGTTGACTAGCGTCGCGCAGGTCAGCTCGACGGTCGCGGGCTGGTTGACAATGCAGGTCGTCTCCGGCTCGCCGTGGAGCGTCCAGACGTTGCGGTCGATCTCTTCGGGATTGTAGATCTTGCCGACGCACTCGGTGACGAGGGTGATGCCCTCCTCGGTCTCGGTGGTGACGATGGCGCGCATACCGGTCGCATCGCCCGCCTTGACGACCATGCCTAGAGTCTCGGACTTCAGATCCTCCTTGTCAACGCAGGGGATGCACTTCTGCGTCTGGGAGGTGATGTGCAGACCCATCTTGCTGCACAGCCAGCCGTTCTGATTCCACATGTAGGACGGGACATATTTGCCGCTCTCGACAAGCTCCTTCATCTCGTCGGACGGGGTCTCGTTATAGCAGCCGATGGTCTTGTTGAACTCGTCAATAGTCAGACCTGCGCCGTGGCCTTCGGCCAGAGCTACGCCGTAGTCCTCGACGTTATACCAGCTGCTGCCCTCGATCTTGGTGATCTTATGGGATGAGCCGGCGAGATTCGTGACCAGAGTGCCCCAATAGAGGTCGCAGTAGCCGACGCCTGTGAGGGTGCAGTTGCCTTCCTTGGCGAGCTTGTCAAGCTTTGCGGTGAGAGCGGGGGAGGAGTTCCAGGGATAGAGCGCCTCTTCGCAGGTGGTGATGGCGTTCACGCCGTGCTTGGCGCAGATGGTGAAGATGTCCTCAAGCTCGGCTACGGTGCTGCGGGTGGCTATAATGCACACGTCGGGCTTGAGCTCGCCGATGCGTGCGTCGGCGGTCGCAGAGTCTTCTACCTTGACGCCGACGGTCGGGAAGCCGTTGCCGATGATCTCGGCGACATCCTTGCCGATATGGTTCTTGTTGCGGCAGAATGCGCCGACCAGCTCACCGTCATGCTCGATCACATAGCGCATGAGATAGCGGCTCATCTTGCCTGCTCCGTACTGTACTACTCTGACTTTGCGTTCCATAATGATAGCCTCCTTCAGAATTAAACAGGTTATTATTTTAACAATATCTTATGCCGTCATTATAGCTCCTGCAGTTACGACAAGTCAAGCACTTTGTCAAGAAAAATTCCGGCAGCGGGCAGCTGCCGGAAAAAATTTATTCTTCATCCTGAAGCGCGTCGTAGCCTTCTTCGCCGGTACGGATCTTTACGACGTTCTCCACATCGTAAACGAATATCTTGCCATCGCCGTAATGGCCGGTGTATAGTACGCGCTTTGCCGTTTCTATAACGCTGCGCACCGGAATCTTGCTGACTACGATATCGACCTGCACCTTCGGCAGCAGGTTGGATTCCAGCTTGACGCCGCGGTAATATTCAGGTTGTCCACCCTGTATGCCGCAGCCGAGTACATGCGACACGGTCATGCCCGTAATACCGAGCGCCGACATAGCACTCTTCAGCGCGTCAAACTTCGAGTCTTTGCAGATTATCTCGACCTTTGTAAACTTGGGTGTGCCGTCCGGAACGGTGCGTACTGCCTTAACGGGAATCGCTTCGGCCGCCGGAACGTCGCCGGTAACGACGGTAACGCCCTCTTCGGGGGCATATGCCGCGTATTTGCTCACCGACGGAGCAAAATCGGGGTAGGCACTGGGCAGACCGTGTTCCGTTATGTCAAGACCGAGCAGCTCTTCTTCTGATGTTACACGCAGCCCGTTGAACTTCCTGATAAGTGCAAACACCGCGCACATCAGTACTGCCGAGTATGCTGCGACGGATACAAAGCCGATGAACTGTATACCCAGGAGCTTTGCGGAGCCGGTGTAGAGAAGGCCGTCAAGTCCGGCGGGGGCGGCGGGATTTGCGAGAAGACCGACCGCAATAGTGCCCCATATGCCGTTGGCGCAGTGTACGCCTACGGCGCCGACAGGGTCGTCGATGTGCAGCCCAATGTCGAGCCATTCAACTACGACGACAACGAGTATGCCTGAAACGATGCCGACGATGGCCGCGCCCAGTGCGTCGAATGCGTCACAGCCGGCGGTCACGGCGACAAGCCCTGCAAGAGATGCGTTCAGGCACATGGAAACATCGGGTTTACCGTTTTTTATCCACGTATAAAGCATCGTTGTCACGGTTGCGACCGAGGGGGCGATAGTCGTCGTGAGGAATATGGACGCAAGCTCGGATGCGCTTGTCGCCGCCGCGCCGTTGAAGCCGTACCAGCCGAGCCAGAGAATGAACACGCCAAGCGCGCCGAGGGTTATCGAGTGGCCGGGGATGGCGTTGACCTTGATGACCTTTCCGCTCTCGTCGCGGACATATTTACCGAGCCGGGGGCCGAGGAATATCGCGCCGACCAGCGCCGCGATGCCGCCGACCATGTGTATCGCGCAGGAGCCGGCAAAGTCGTGAAATCCAAGCTGACTGAGCCAGCCGCCGCCCCATATCCAGTGCGCTTCTATCGGGTAGACAAACAGCGAGATGACAGCCGAATATATGCAGTAGGCGGAGAATTTCGTGCGCTCCGCCATTGCGCCGGAAACTATCGTAGCGGCGGTTGCGCAGAAAACAAGGTTGAATACGAATACGGACGCGCCGGTGAAACTGCCGTCTGTGGGGGAGGCTATAAATGCTTTGAAGGATGACCACATATCCATGTTGGGCAGCCCGACAAGCCCGCGCAGGCAGTCCTGCCCCATCATCAGCGAGTATCCGAGCAGCGAGAACACTATTGTTCCGATGCAGAAATCCATCAGATTTTTCATAATTATGTTGCCTGCATTTTTCGCGCGCGTGAAGCCCGTTTCGACCATCGCAAAGCCTGCCTGCATCCAGAACACCAAAGCCGCGCCGATCAAATACCAGAATTCCACTGTCATAAAATCATCTCCTGTTTCTCTCTGAAATGCAAAAAAAGGCGACGACGCCTGAAGGATATCAGACGTCGTTGCCTTTTTATGACGTGGATTTTATACCGGTCGGCGCGCGTTGTCAACGATTTTTACGCCAAAATCATAAAATCGTCAAAAGCACATATAATGTGCCGAATTTAGCGCAAACTTTATGCGCTTTTAACACTATGCTTTTTGAGCAGTGCAAAAGCGATGACGCAGATGATGACCGACAGCAGCGAACCCGCGGCAGTGGCAAGTCCCATGGGGAAGAGCGTGTCGGGGAAGAGCTTCGAGGTCAGGTACACGCCCGGTATGCGCACGAGCGCGATTGCGGAGATGTTGTGGATAAACGATATCTCGGAGCGGCCGCAGGCGCAGAAATACCCGCTGAAGCAGAAGTGTATTCCGGCAAAGAGTGCGTCCCAGATGTAGCCGCGCAGGTACTGCCCGCCGAGCATGATGACTACCATGTCCGGCGTGAACAGGCAGACCGCCTGCTCGGAGATGAACTGCGTCAGCAGCGCGATAATGATGCCGAAACTCACCGCGATGATCACCGCGTAGCGCAGCGTCAGCTCGGCGCGCGCCTGCTTCCCCGCGCCGATATTCTGCGCGCAGAGCGCCGACACCGTTGACAGCATCGACGACGGCACGAGGAACACGAAGCTGATGATCTTTTCCACGATGCCGACTGCCGCCGCGGCGTCAAGCCCGCGCCGGTTGGCGATGACGGTGATGACGATGAAAGCTATCTGGATCAGCCCGTCCTGCGCCGCCACGGGGACGCCGATGCGCAGCAGCCGCCCCATCGTGTCGCGCTGGGGATGGAGGTCGCGGCGTTCAAGGCTGATGCCGGACTTCCTGCGCAGTATCACAACTAGCGAGAACACAACGCTTATCGTCTGCGACAGTGTGGTGCCGAGCGCCGCGCCCGCGGGGCCAAGTCCCATGGCACCGATGAATATGTAGTCAAGCGCGATGTTCGCGGCGCAGGCCACGGCGATGAATATCATCGGGCTTTTCGAGTCGCCGAGGCCGCGGAAAATGGAGCTTATGATGTTGTATGCCGTGATGAACGGGATACCGATGAAGCAGATTGTGAGATACGCCCGCGTCCCGTCGGCGGCCTCCGCCGGCGTAGACATCACGGAGACGATGGGTCTGACAAGCGCCAGAAGCAGCGCCGTGATGACGACGGACAGCAGCATGAACAGCGTAACGGTGTTGCCGATGGCGGCCGAGGCATGCTTCTTGTCCCCCGCGCCGACGGCCTGACCTATGCACACGGTCGAGCCCATTGCGAGGCCGACGATCATGACCGTCAGCATGTGCATGACCTGACTGCCGATGGACACGGCGGTCGTGCTGGCGACGCCTTCAAACTGGCCGATTATGAAGAGGTCGGCCAGACCGTAGAGCGTCTGAAGAAAGTATGAGAGCAGATATGGCAGCGAGAAATAGGCTATGTTTTTCAGTACGCTGCCGTTTGTAAGATTCTTTTCCAAGGAGTTCACCTGACCGCTTAGAATATAAATCCGCCGCCGAGGACGTAGTCGCCGTCATAAAGCACGGCAGACTGCCCCACGGCGGGGGCGCGCACCGGCTCGTCGCAAATTATGCGCACGCCGTCTCCTTCAGGGTATACGGTGCAGGGAGGCATCTCCCATTTCGTGTGCCGCACGCGGACGTTCGCGCGGAACGACTCGGCGGGGCGGTCGATGAGCCAGTTGAAGTCTCTGGCACGGACTTCGGTTTTAAACAGATCCTCCCACAGCGCAAGCTCGATAGTGTTATCCGCTGCGCTGATGCGGGAGATGTAGACCTTGCGCCCGTCGATAAGCCCAGGGCGGCGCTGGCCTACGGTGTAGCGGTGTATGCCCTCGTGCCGCCCGACGACCTCGCCGCGGAAGATGAAATCTCCCGCCGGCGGCAGCTCCGCTCGGCGCTATATCCAGCCGATATAGTCCTTGTCGGGGATGAAGCATATCTCCATGCTGTCCGGCTTGTGCGCGACCGGCAGGCCGAATTCCTCGGCCAGCGCGCGCACCTGCTTTTTCTCGAAGCCGCCGAGCGGGAACACCGTGCGGCGCACCTGCTCACGGCTTAAGCGGCAGAGCATGTAGCTCTGATCATTGGCGGGCATGCCTTTCATGAGCCTGCCGTTTTCCGTGCGGGCGTAGTGTCCGGTGGCTACAAGCTCCGCGCCGACGCGGTCGGCCTCGGCGAGCAGATTTTTGAACTTTGTGCTGGGGTTGCAGATTATGCAGGGGTTCGGCGTTTCGCCGCGCAGATACGCCTCCGTGAACGGACGGCATACATTGCGCTCAAGCTCGGCCTTGACGTCCAGCACCGTCAGCGGCACGCCGATGAACTCCGCCGTGTCTATCGCGCATTGCCGCGCGGCCTCGTCGGCGTTGTCCATATACAGGCCGTACACCTCATGTCCGGCCTTTTTCAGAAGCATGGTGGATACAGTGGAGTCCACTCCGCCGGAAAAGCCGAGAACGATCTTGCTCATCTTCCACCCTCCATGTAGATCATCAGCACCGAAATGTCGGCCGGGGACACGCCGGAAATGCGGCTCGCCTGCCCAAAATTCTCAGGCCGGATCTTTTTCAGCTTCTCGCGCGCCTCCAGCCGCAGGCCGTTTATCGCGTCGTAGTCGATGTCGGCGGGTAGGGGGCGGCTCTCCATCCGCGTGAATTCCTCGACCTGCTTGAGCTGTCGCTTGATGTAGCCCTCGTATTTGAGGCTTATCTCCGCCTGCTCCGTCACTGCGCGCGGAAGCTCCGGACGCTCGGGGTCAAATTCCGCGAGGTCGCGGTAGCTTATCTGCGGGCGGCGGATGAGATCAGCGAGCGAGCTGCCGGTGGATATCTCAGCCGTGCCGCGCGCCGTGAGCAGCGCGTTTATCCCGTCGCTCGGGGCGATATGCGTCTTTTCAAGGCGGCGCAGCTCCGCGTCCACGGCGGCGTATTTGTCGAGAACGCGCCGGTACTGCTCCTCGGAGACAAGCCCGATACGCAGGCCGATGCCGGAAAGGCGCTTGTCCGCGTTGTCCTGCCGGTGCAGCAGGCGGTACTCGCTGCGCGAGGTCATCATGCGGTACGGCTCGTTCGTGCCCTTGGTCACAAGATCGTCTATGAGCGTGCCGATGTATCCGTCGCTGCGGCGGAGTATCATCGGCTCGCGGCCGAGTATTTTCAGCGCCGCGTTCACTCCCGCAACGAAGCCCTGTACCGCCGCCTCCTCATAGCCGGAGGAGCCGTTGAACTGCCCCGCGCCGTAAAGTCCGGAGATTTTCTTGGTCTCCAGCGTCGGATAAAGCTCTGTCGGGTCGATGCAGTCGTATTCTATCGCGTAGGCGCAGCGCGTCATCTCCGCGTGCTCGAGTCCGGCGACGCTGTGCAGCATCTCGACCTGCACCTCCTCGGGCATCGAGGACGAGAAGCCTTGGATGTACAGCTCCTCGGTGTTCAGCCCCATCGGCTCGATGAACAGCTGATGGCGCGGCTTGTCGGCAAAGGTCATCACCTTTGTCTCGATGCTGGGGCAGTAGCGCGGGCCGATGCCCTCGATGACGCCGGAATATATCGGACTGCGGTCGAGATTCGCGCGGATTATCTCGTGTGTGCGCTCGTTGGTGTAGGTCAGGTAGCACACGGCGGAGTTGCGCGGCGCATCGACCGTGGAGAATGAAAACGGCTCGACCTCCTCGTCGCCCCGCTGAAGCTCCATCTTTGAAAAGTCTACGGTGCGCGCGTTCACCCTCGGCGGCGTGCCGGTCTTGAAGCGGCGCATATTAAGCCTAAGCGCGCGCAGCCGCTCCGCCAGAGGGATGGCCGCGGCGAGACCGTCCGGCCCCGATGAACGCAGAACCTCGCCGACTATTGTGCGCCCGTCTAGATATGTGCCCGACGCAATCACGACGGCCTTGCAGTCGTAGACCGCGCCCGTGTGCGTCGTGACGGAGCGGACGCGCCCGTCCTCGACGCCGATATCGATGACCTCCGCCTGCTTGACGCGGAGATTCTCCTGCAATTCGAGCGTATGCTTCATCACTTCCTGATACCGCCGCCGGTCGGCCTGTGCGCGAAGCGAGTGCACCGCCGGCCCCTTGCCGCGGTTGAGCATACGGTACTGTATGCAGGCTTTGTCCGCCGCGCGCGCCATCTCGCCGCCCAGAGCGTCCAGCTCGCGGACGAGATGTCCCTTGCCGGTGCCGCCGATGGCGGGGTTGCAGGGCATGTTGCCGATGCTGTCCATGTTCACCGTGAAGCACACCGTGTCGAGGCCGAGCCGCGCAGCGGCGAGAGCGGCCTCGATACCCGCGTGCCCCGCACCTATAACGGCGATATCGCATTTTCCTGCCTTATATTCTATCATTGTCTCACCCGAAAATATCATGTATCATTATCAGCGTGCCGTCCCGCACCTCGATGCTCGCCGCCGCCCCCGTGAACGAATTGCTGACGCCGATGGGGAAGTCGGAGCGTATCTCGGCGTCCGCCAGCTCATATTTGAGCCCGCGGATGGTCACGCCGCGCGCAGCGCCGTCCATGCAGAACAGAGACAGCGTGCCGCCGCAGCCGGCGGGGAAGGAGACCTTCTCGTTGTGCAGCACGCTCCAGACCACGCCGTCGCCGTACATGCGGCAGTGCGCCCCGTGCGAGGAGAGGAACAGCAGTCCCTGAAGGTTTGCGATCGTGTGGTCGGCGCGGTTGCCGCCGGTGCCGCCGTAGACGACGAAATCGGTATAGCCACGCTCAAGCCCGACGCGCATGGCGTATATTGTGTCGGTATCGTCCTTCTCGACGGGCAGATGAAGGACATTACTGCCCTCCGGCGCTTCGCCGAGGGAGTCGAAGTCGCCGAGGATCAGGTCGGGCGCGACCCACGCCTCGGTGCAGTGCTTCAGCCCCGCGTCCGCCGCGATGACGAAGTCGCCGTCGGACGGGTACTCGGTCAGCCCGTAGAAGCTTCCTGCGGCGAATATATAGCATGTGGCCATGTAACCAACTCCAATTTCAAAATTTAACACTTTATTATAGCATTACTGCGGCGGATAGCAAACGAAAAATATAAAATCGGCCAGAAATTTATGTATTTTTAAACAAATTCCTTGACCCGCAAAATATGCAATTATATAATGAATATCGGAAAATCCATTCAAAGGAGGAATTCACATGCGCAGAAGCATGAAAAACCGCCTCACCGCCCTCCTCGCGCTGTGTCTGTGCGCCTGCATCTGTCTGGCGCTGCCCGCCGCCGCGAGCGCGGATGTAACTCTTGACAAGCTGCTTGTCGCCATGCCGACAACACCGATAGCATATATGCCCGCCGGAAACATTTCCGCCAGCTCCAGCACCGAGGGCTGCTCCGTGCAGAGCCTGGTGTGGTACGACGCGTCCGGCTCGCAGTTCAGCGGCACCTTCGGGACGCAGAATTATACAGTCGAGATCGTGGTCTCGCTCGCCGAGGGCTATTCGCTCGCGTCCGATGCGCGTGTGTATCTGAATAACTCCGCCGTGGACTACACCGTGAACGGCAGCAGCGTGACGCTGCGCCGCGAGTATGCCCCCGCGATCTGGACGCCTGACATCTACAAGCACCCCGAGGCCGAGACCGTGACCGAGGGCGGCTTCGCGTCCTTCGCGGCATCCGGCGCGTATTACGAGAAGATAAACTGGCGGCTCTATAATCCGGACGCGACGTCGTACTATACGATGGAGGAAGCGGTCGAAAAGTTCCCCGGCCTTACGACGGACGCGGACGGCGGGACGAGGATGAACCTCTATAACATCCCGCTTGAACTCAACGGCTGGCGCATAGCGGCGTATTTCAGCAATCCCGGCGGAGGCCGCGAGAGCTACGGCGCGGTCATAACCGTGAAGGCCGACCCCGCGCAGGCGACTCCGTCCCCGTCACCTACGCCGCTGCCCTCGCCCGCGCCGAGCGCCATGTTGGAGGATATTATGCCAAGCCCGATACCGGTAGAAAACCATGAGCATATGTTCACCGGGGCTTGGGAATATGACGAAAACGGTCACTGGCAGCTCTGCGCCTGCGGGGAAAAGTCGGACATCGAGGCGCATGATATGCAGTGGACGCTGGTGCGCGCGGCGAAGAAGGATCAGCCGGGCGAGGAGCGCGGGACATGCCGCGTCTGCGGCTATACCGGCAGCCGCGAGGTCGAGTATACGGGCAAGGGCATACAGCTCACCGAGGGCATGTTCAAGTATATAATCATCGGCATCGTCGCGATGATAGTCATCCTTGTCGTGGTGAAGCTGATATCCGACGCCGGACGCCGCAATCGCCGCGGACACCACGGCGGATACAGGGGAAGACATTGATATTACATATCGTGAGAGGGTTTAATATCTCTCACGATATTTTTATGGGAACCTTTTCCCGCGGCGTGCGTCAAAAAAGCAGATCGAATGAAAGGAGCACGAGATGAAAAGCATGTTTTATGTTTCGATATGCCTGCTGCTGGCCATGGCGATGCTGCTTGGCGGCTGCGGAAGCCCCGCCGTGAGCGAGATCACGGCCAAAAACACCGATAAGATCGCCGCCGACCCCGCCGCGCTGACGGAGGAGGCGAACACGGCGGTCACGGAGCTGGCGCTGCGCCTGCTGAAAAGCTGCCCATCCGACGGCGACACGCTGATTTCCCCGACCTCGATACTCTGCGCGCTGGCCATGACTGCCAACGGCGCCGAGGGCGAAACGCTCAGCCAGCTTGAAGACCTGTTCGGCATGAGCGCGGACGAGCTGAACGCGTACATGGCGGCGTTTCTGGCGACGCTGGACGACAGCGAGGGCAGCAAGCTCAGCTCGGCCTGCTCCATGTGGCTGCGGGACGACGACAAGCTGAAGATAAACGACGCGTTCATTGAGAAGAACGCCGGATATTACGACAGCGCCGTGTTCACCGCACCGTTCGACGGCGGGACGCTCGACAGCATCAATTCGTGGGTGAAGAAGAACACCGGCGGGATGATAGACCGGATACTGGACAAGATCCCCGATGACGCGATGCTGTACCTGATAAACGCTGTCGCCTTTGACGCGAAGTGGCAGACGGTGTATACCGCCGATCAGGTCGAGCAGGGGAGCTTCACCAACGCCGATGGTGAGGACAGGATAGCCGATTTCATGGACTCCGAGGAGCACACCTATATCTCCGACGGCAGCGCCGCAGGCTTCATCAAATATTATCAGGGCGGGCGTTACGCCTTTGCCGCGCTGCTTCCGGAAAGAGGAGTCGGGCTTGACGAATACATCGCCGGCCTCAGCGGCGAGAGTCTGCGCGCGATGCTGACCGGAGCGCAGAGCACGACGGTGATTGCGAGCCTGCCGAAGTTTGACAGCTCTTACAGCGCGGAGCTTTCGGACGTGCTGAGGGCGCGCGGCGTGACCGAGCTTTTCGACCCGGATTCCGCCGACCTCAGCGGCATCGGCAGCTATGACGGTATGCCGCTCTATGTCAGTCGGGTGCTGCATAAGTGCCATGTCTCCGTGAACGAGCAGGGGACGAAGGCCGGAGCCGCGACGGCGGTCGAAGCTGCCGTCGGCGAGAGCGCGTTCATAGAGGAGATAAAGTATGTCACGCTGAACCGCCCGTTCCTGTATATGATCCTCGACTGCGATACCATGACGCCCGTGTTCATCGGCACGGTCACGGATATCTGATAAAAAGCAATATAACAAAATCGGAGCGCCTTTATCGGGCGCTCCGATTTATTTTTCCGTTATACAAGCGTATCCGCAAAGGTATTTAAAATCTTGCGGAAGGCGTCTATCGATTCCGGCGTCAGCTCATCCGCCAGCGCGAACACATGGCGCAGCGCCTTGTCATAAACAAACTGCGCATAGCGCGCATATTCCTCGCGGCCTCTGTCGGTAACCGCGATGAAGAGATCCTTTTTGTTGCCGCCGCGGTGAGACTTCTCCAGAAGCCCCATGTCTACGAGCTTTGTCACGTTGTTGGAGAAGGCTCCGCGCGTGATGCCCAAGCGCGCGGCAATGGCGCTCATTTTGTCGTTGTTATCCTCAAGGGTATACTCGATTATCTGTATCTGGATGGCGGTCAGCCGGAAAGAGGTGTTGTAGTACTGAGGCATATTGAAGCGTGTGGCGGAGCGGTTGCAGAGATAAATAATGCTCTCCACGAAATCGCGGTATTTGCCCATCCATGAGGTTTCGGCTGACATTGCCATAGGTTTTTGACTCCTTTACTATAAAAATCGGGGCAATGCCTTTCAGCATTGCCCCGATAAAGCTGATAAAATTCCTCGCGGAGATTTCGCGGTTTTTTAACGCTGATATATCATTATAGCATCGAGCCGATGCAAAGTCAAATTATGAAATCAGCATACTGTAGTGATAGCAGGTGTTGCCCACAACAAACCATGTGAAGATCATTGCGTTGATAAGCGCGCCGAGCCATGCGCTGCCGGTCTTGTTGTAGAGCTTGCGCGCATATACGGCTGCGAGCGGCAGCACGACTATCATCGGATACAGCACAACGGCGTAGAGGAAATAGTCCTTGCCGAAGCCGTACCACACCATCTGCCCCGTGATAAGCTCGAATGCGTACACAAACAGCTCAAACACAAACACGCCCGCCACGTTGAACAGCGCGCAGATAAGCAGGTTCTTGCCGTCGCTCATATTGCGCATACGCCCGGAGTTGACGACCATGCTGTTGACAATGTAGAACACGAGGAAGAACACAAGGTAGCCCGCCCAAGTGAGGAACTGGGTCTTGGTCATGACGCGTCCCGCAATGACCCAGAGACGGAAGTCGGATCTTGCAAAGAAGAAGCTCGAAAGCACGGCAAGGCAGTAGGAGCCGGCAAAAACGATGAGCGCAAGCAGCACGGTCTTGCCGAAATCCTTTGCGGAAATTTTGATACCGTAGCGATCCGCAAAGCTGAGCTTGTCGCTTTTTGCGCGCAGATGGCGGATGAGCAGCAGCAGGAGCGCGATTGCCGCGTTCGTAAGCGCCCATACTATGGTGCGGTTCGGCATTTCCTGACTGAACAGCCAGTTCCACGCTATCGGTCCCTTGTCACCGGCGTAGGTGGTCGGCGCGCCGCCGAGTATGAAGCAGGGGATAATGCTAACGCCCTGAATTATGGCAAGCAGTACACTTATTATCCAGAAGCCACGGTCGTTCTTCTCTATCAGCGCCTCGCGCGGCTTTCTGCGCAGACCGGCAAAGAACGGAGCCTCAAGCAGCAACGCGGCAAACGGATACACCAGAGCCAGCATTGCGGCAAGAGCCACGCCGTTTGCAAGCTCCTTGCTGAGCCACACCGAGCTGCTCGCGGGGATGGGCTGTGCGCCGTCGGCAAGCTCACCGTTGTTGTAGTTCATAACGTCGGTGAAAAACTGAACAACGAAGCTCGTTGTTTTGAAGGAGAAGTGGTTGCCGGCATGAATTTCGGCGGGCTGAATCATCACGCGGGCGCTGCGGTTGGCAATTGCCTCGCGCAGGGCGGTGTCGCTCGGCTCGGTGGAGTAAAAGCTGCCGAGCTTGGTGCTTTCACGCTGCGCGCCGCCGTCGGAGAGATTGAGAGAATACCAAGTCTCGCGCTCAACGGGGGCATCAAGCGTTCCGAACAGAACCCGTGCCACGGTGGTTTCTGGTATCTGCTTTGCGGAATTTATGCCGTCGTCGCTTGCGGAGAACATCAGCCAGCAGTTTTCCTCGTACAGACCGATGCTTACGCCGACGTTTGCCTGAAGGTCACGCCACACGGTGTTGCCCGCAACCTCGACCTGATGCGCCTTCGTCAGCCCCGCAAAGCCCGGGCCGGAGCCCATGAACAGCTCCGCAACGGGGCGCTGCGCTGCCTCGGTAAGTATCTCCTCGCGGCGCAGCTCATACTGCCCGCGCTCATAGTCGGAAAGTCCTGCCGCAAGCGCGTCGGGATCCTGCGCGGCAACCTGCTCGGCCGTGATGTCCATGCCGAATTCGTCATGCAGGAGGTTCAGAAGCATATCTGCCTCGGTGTAGAAGCCGGCGGTCAGCGCAACGGCGTTGCCGGTGTTCATGCCGCCCATGGAGTGACCCGCGATGCCTATGCGCGTAGCGTCAACATAAGGTAGAGTGCGTACATAGTTGTATGCGTCCAGCGCGCCGAGAACCGCGCCGCTGCCGGTCGGGTCATCGGTGGCGTTAGCGAGGTCGGAGTTGCCGTGACCGTACATATCCATTGCAAACACGACAAAGCCCCGGCGCGACAGCTCGATCGCGTTCGGATCCTGCATCTGGTTGCTGTTCAGATAGCCGTGGCTCAGAATTACTGCCGGGCGCGGGGAAGTGTAGTTCCCGAAGCCGTCGTTCTCAAGCGAGTCCTTGGGGATGTAGAGCACGCCGGAAAGCGTGCCGCCGCGGGTGCTGATCTTCACCTCGCGAATGAGCGTGTTCCCGCCGTCGGTCTTCACAACGGCGGAGACAATGCTTGCAAGGAGCATAACGGCGAGACATATCGCTATTATTCGCCAATATTTTTTCCTTTTCGCTGATTGTTCCATAATAGATTTACCTCAACTTTTCATTGTGTTCCCGCGCTCTCAACTGGCCATGTTGAGAAACGGCAGGGAAACTCCTGGGTGTGAAGCGCATCACTATGGCATGATTGTATTTCATAAAAACAAAAAAGTCCAGAAAAATGTTTTTGCAAAATACGAAATCGACTTTGTACACAAATCTTTGCCGCGCACTTTGTGTAGATTTACCGATGATGCCGCGCGGCGATCTACGCCTGCGCCTTTACATAGCGCACGACATAGTCGGCAAAGCGGCGGGTTGCGGGGCCGGCCTTTTCTCCCGCTGCGATGGTGATGCCGATGGTTCGCTTCGCCTCCGGAACGAGCGGCAGCACCAGCAGATCGTCGTGCCGCCCCTTCAGCAGCAGCTCCGGCATTATGCTTATGCCGAGCCCCTGCTCGACCATGGCAATTATAGCGTAGTCGTCCTTGGTGTAAAACCTGACGTTCGGCGTGACCCCGGCGGCCTCAAGAGCGCGCCGCGCGTCGTGGTCGGAGCTTTTAAGCAGGCTTATAAACGGCTCCGTCTCGCATTCGACGAGCGGGAACTTCGGGTAGCTCGCAAAGCGGCTGTCCTTCGGCAGAATGGCCATCAGCCGGTCCTCCATCAGAGGGATGCACTCGCAGTCGAGCGGGGAGGGCAGGTTCACAAAGCCGATGTCCACGCTGCCGTCGCGCACCCACTGCTCGACGTCGTTGTAGTCGCCGTTGAGGAGCTTGAACTCGACGCGCGGATAGTCGCGCTGGAATTCCTTCAGCACCCCCGGCAGCCAGTGGACGGCGACGGAGGTAAAGGTCCCGATGCGGACAAGGCCGCTGTCAAGCCCGCGTATCGCCGCCGTCACCTGGCTGAGCTGCTCGGCGCTGTTTAAGAGTCCGCGCACCGCGGGCAGCAGCCGCTCGCCCTCGTTCGTGAGCTTCACGCCGGCGCGGCTGCGCTTTATCACCGCGAAGCCCAGCTCCTCCTCAAGACTGTTGATGCTGTGACTCACCGCCGACTGCGTCAGCCCAAGCTGCGCCGCCGCGGCGGTCAGGCTCCCGGATTCCACGACGCTCAGCAGCGCCTGATACTTGGCCAGATTCATGGGAAACTCCTTGTATGAAATAAATTCATCTTAATATGAATAAAATTAGAGACGTTTATATTATAGCCCGAAAACCGCGAAAATCAAGAAAAAACCTGCGGAAATAATATTGTTTTCCGAAAAAAATAATATATAATCCCGACTATATTATGAAAAGCGAGGATATGTATTATGACTTCGGCAATGATCTGGATTCTTGTAGCAGTGGTCGTCTATCTGCTGGGCATGCTGGCGATAGGCTTCAAATATGCAAACAACAGCACCTCCGAGGACTTCTATCTCGGCGGCCGCAAGCTCGGCCCCATAGTCACCGCCATGAGCACTGAAGCGTCGGATATGAGCGCGTACCTGCTGATGGGCGTGCCGGGACTGGCGTTCTTCTGCGGCGTCGCGGAGGCGGGCTGGACGGCCATCGGCCTTGCGCTGGGCACCTATCTCAACTGGCTCATCGTCGCAAAGCGCCTGCGCCGCTACTCCGCGGGCATCAACGCTATAACCGTGCCTGATTTCCTTGCCCGCCGCTTCCGCGACAACACCAAGATAATCGAGACTCTCGGCGCGCTGACGGTCATAATCTTCTTCGTGCCCTATACGGCCTCGGGCTTTGCCGCCTGCGGCAAGCTCTTCAACAGCCTCTTCGGCTTCGACTACATGACCGCCATGATAATCAGCGCGGCCGTCATCGTTATCTACTGCGCGACCGGCGGCTTCATGGCGGCCTCCGTCACGAGCCTTATCCAGGGCATCGTCATGACGATAGCGCTCGTCATAGTGCTCATATTCGGCATCAACACCGCCGGCGGCTGGGACGCCGTCATCGCCAACGCCAAGGAGATCCCCGGCTACCTCGATTTCTCCGCGTCCACGAGCATCCTCACCGGCACCCCCAGCAGCTACAGCCCCCTGATGATCGCGTCCACGCTGGCGTGGGGACTCGGCTACTTCGGCATGCCGCACATCCTGCTGCACTTCATGGCCATCGGCAGCGAGAGTAAGTTGAACTTCAGCCGCCGCATCGCCTCCATCTGGGTCGTCATCTCTCTCGGTGCCGCGGTCATAATCGGCATCGTCGGCTTCGGCATGGTCAAGGCCGGAGCGATAGCGATGCCCGGCTCCGAGGCCGAGGCGGAGAACCTGATCGTCAACTCCGCGGCGCTCATCTCGACGCACGGCGCGCTCGCTGCTATCGTCGCGGGCATCATAATCGCCGGTATCCTCGCCGCCACCATGTCCACCGCCGATGCGCAGCTTCTCGCTGCTGCCTCCGGCGTCACCCACAACATACTCACCGACGTCTTCGGCGTGAAGATGAGCGATAAGAAGACCATGCTCATCGCGCGCATCACCGTCGTCGGCGTTGCGGTGCTCGGAGTCATCTTCGCCAGCGACCCCAACAGCTCGATATTCCGCGTGGTATCCTTCGCGTGGGCGGGCTTCGGCGCGACCTTCGGCCCGATAATGCTGTTCTCCCTGTTCTGGAAGCGCTGCAACAAGTGGGGCGCGATTGCGGGCATGTTCTCCGGAGCAGCGATGGTGTTCGTGTGGAAATACTGCGTCGCACCTATTGGAGGCATGCTCGGAATATACGAGCTGCTGCCCGCGTTCGTGATATCCTGCGTGTTCATCGTCGTCGTGAGCCTGCTCACCGCCGAACCCGAAAAGGAGATCCAGGAAGAGTTCGAGAGAGCCTGCGCAAAATAAAACGCTTCAGGGCACGGGATATCCCGTGCCCTGATTTTTTGCCGCCGGAGGGAAAATGCGCGTAGTTTCGGGCTTTTTTGATTGACAGCCGTGAGCAAATAGAGTAAAATTTCTCAGAGTTGAGATCAAATCAATAAATGCCGCAAGCCTGCCTGTGTGGGGTTCCGGCATTTAATATTTTTATAGGAAAAGGAGAACGCGTATGATCCTCTTTTTCAGCGGTACCGGAAACAGCCGCTATATTGCCCGCAGACTCGCCGCGGCGCTCGGCGATGAGCTTGTCAGTGTCAATGACAGGATAAAAAGCGGCGATACCGGGGCAGTTCGCGCCGACGGCCGCCTGATATTCGTGACGCCTACCTACGGCTGGCGCATCCCGCGCGTGGTCGAGGAGTGGATACGCAGAGTAGAATTTTCCGGCGCAGACAAGGTGTGGTTCGTGATGAACTGCGGCAGCGAGATCGGCAACGCGGCGAAGTACAACAAGCGCCTGTGCGCGGATAAGGGCTTCACCTATATGGGCACCGCGCAGGTGATAATGCCGGAGAACTATATCGCCATGTTTGACGCGCCCGAAGCGCCGGAAGCCGCGCGGATAATTGAGGCCGCGTCTCCCTCGATAGACGAGGCCGCGCGGAAGATATCCGAGGGCTTCGAGTTTGCCGCGCCGCGGAACAATCTCTATGACCGCTTTATGAGCACCGCCGTGAATCCGGCGTTCTACGCGCTTTTCGTGAAAGCGGATAAATTCCGCGCTGACGATAAATGCATTGGCTGCGGCAAATGCGCGCGGCTGTGTCCGCTGAACGATATCAGCATCGTCGACGGCCGCCCGGTGTGGGGCAAAAACTGCACGCACTGCATGGCCTGCATCTGTCACTGCCCGACGGGCGCGATAGAGTATGGCCGCAAGAGCCTTGGAAAGCCGCGGTATCACTGCGATTTGTAATAACGGGGGGCGCTTAGCCGCCGCTGGCGGGAGTGTCTATGTATTAGAAAAGCTAATGACGAAACTGAAGAATCCGATGGTTTTGTGTATAGTGCAACAGAAACACTTGTGCGCCAGCCGAGGACTTTGTGCTATCTGAAATGTGGATGTCATTGACAAATTGTAATATTTCAGATATAATGACATATCACAATATGTAAACCAACTTTAGCAATTTGCACTGGCGCAGACCGCTGCGCCGGAGGAAGCTGACGGGGAAAAGCTCGCATGGCAAAGAAAAAATACGTACGGGATTACGAAATTTCCGAAACTATCGACGAAAAGGGCAGGGTCAGATCCGTGCCGATATATGTCGGTTCGTATTTCTGCTTCTGCGATGCCGCCGCCGCGAAGAAGAGCGGCAGGCTCCTTGCTCCCGCCGCCGCGCTTGGCTGGCTTGCGTATATCGTGGCGCTGTGGCTCCCGTCCGGAGCCGGAAAGCTCATGTATGTGATCCTTCCCTTCGTGTTTGCGGCCGTGCCGCTGTGGTACGTCAGTTCCGCGGTCGCCGCGCTGCTGCGCGCGGGCGATAAGCTCAAGCGCTCGGAGGCGGAGAAGGTCGCAGGGAATCTCCCCTCGGCTTCGGTATTCGGCATCATCCTCACGGCGGTCGCCTTGATCGCCGAAGGCATCACCGCGATAGCCGCGCCGGAAAAGCTCAATGCGGCGGACATCTCCTTTGCCGCCGGCGCCGTGATACTCTGCGCGGCGTTCGCGCTCTCGTTCTCCCGCCGTCAGGCGGTGGCGACGAAGCTTATCTGATCCAGTTATTAACCGCAGGGCTTAATTAATTATAGAAGCCCGCGTTTAATAAATAAAAATCCTATCAAGGAGGAAAAATGAAAATGAGCAACATCAAGAAGATCCTCGCTCTTGTTCTGGCTCTTGTTATGGTTCTTGCTCTTTGCGCATGCGGCAACTCCAGCACCCCCGCACCGTCCGAAGAGACTCAGGCACCTGCCGAAGAGACTCAGGCTCCTGCCGAGGAGAACACATCCACCCTGGTCTATGCAACCTCCACCTTCGGCCAGAAGTTCAGCCCCTTCTTCTATACCACCGCGTATGACGAAGATGTCGTCTCCAACTTCACCGGCGGTCTGCTTGCTGCTGACCGCGGCGGCGCCATCATCCACCACGGCATAGAGGGCGAGACCGTTGAGTACAACGGCACCGATTACACCTACTATGGCATGGGCGATGTTGACATCGTTCAGAACGATGACGGTTCCGTTGACTACAACCTCACCATGCGTGACGATATCGTCTTCTCCGACGGCACCCCCGCCACCATCGATGACGTTATCTTCGGTATCTACGTTATGGCTGACCCGTCCTACGACGGCAGCTCCACTGTTTACGCACTGCCTATCGAGGGCATGGCTGACTACTACAATTCTCAGCAGTACCTCTACAAGCTCCTTGCCGAGGCAGGCCGTGACAACACCGACTTCACCCTTTGGGACGAAGCCACTCAGACCGCTTTCTGGGCAAGTGTTGACGCAGCCGGCGAGAAGTTCGCTCAGGAAATCATTGACAGCGTTGTCAGCAGCTACAACACCGACGAGTACACAGCCACCATCGAAGCAACTCCCGATGAGATAACCGCTGATCCTGCTCTGCAGGTCAAGTTCGGTATGAACATGTGGGGCTACGGCGACGCTTGGACTGAAGGCGCAACCGTTGCTGACTTCTGGGCTGCAATCGAGGCAAACTACGACAGCGTTATCGAGGCTTCCGACGCCGAGACCGCAGGCTCCTCCCTGTTCGATCTCATGGATGACTTTGCAGATTACGATAAGCTCGTTGCTACCGGCGACGACGTTCCCAGCATCAAGGGCATCATCCGTACCGGCGACTACTCCCTCACCGTACATATGACTGAGTACGATGCAACCGCCATCTACAACATGAGCTTCATCATTGCTCCTCTGCACCACTATGGCGACGTCAGCAAGTACGATTACGACAACAACAAGTTCGGCTTTGACAAGGGCGACCTGAGCGGCGTCAAGGCAAAGACCACCGAGCCTCTCGGCTGCGGTCCCTACATCTTCAAGAGCTACGAGAACGGCGTTGTCACCATGGAAGCCAACCCCACCTACTTCCTTGGCGAGCCCAAGACCAAGACCATCCTCTTCAAGGAAGGCGAGGATGCTGACTACGTTCCCGGTATCGTCACCGGCACCTACGACCTCGCAGTCCCCTCCATCAGCGAGGAGACCCTGAACGCTATCACCGATGCTAACTCCAACGGCGAGCTCACCGGCGATACTCTCACCACCATCCTTGTTGACTACCGCGGCTACGGCTACCTCGGCATCAATGCTGACCTCGTCAACATCGGCGGCGACCCCGGCTCCGAGGAGTCCAAGGCTCTCCGTAAGGGCTTCATGACCGTTCTGGCAGTCTACCGTGACACCGTTATCAACTCCTACTACGGCGACCGTGCCGCAGTTATCCAGTACCCCATCTCCAACACCTCTTGGGCAGCTCCTCAGCCTGCTGACGAGGGCTACCGTGCAGCATACTCTGTCGATGCCGACGGCAACGACATCTTTGACTCCAGCATGAACGACGAGCAGAAGTACGACGCAGCTCTCAAGGCAGCAGTCACCTTCTTCGAGAAGGCCGGCTACACCTTCGATGCTGACGGCAAGGTCGCTTCCGCTCCCGCAGGCGCTCCCGAGTCCTACGAGATCCTCATCCCCGGCAATGGCAAGCAGGATCACCCGACCTATGGCATTGCAACTGCCGCCTCCAAGGCACTTGAGACCATCGGCATCAAGCTCACCGTTAACGACGTCGGCTCCTCCGTTTGGAACAACGCTCTCGAGGGCAACACCGCTCAGATGTGGGTTGCTGCATGGCAGTCCACCGCTGACCCCGATATGTACCAGGTCTACCACAGCAGCAATGCACATGGTAAGGGCACTAACTCCAACCACTACCAGGTAGATGATCCCGCCCTCGATGCTCTGATCATCGACGGCCGCACCAGCGCTGACACCGAGTACCGTAAGTCCGTCTACAAGCAGGCCATGGAAATCATCATGGATTGGGGCGTTGAGCTGCCTGTCTACCAGCGCAAGGATTGCACCGTTGCATCCACCATCCGTGTTGACTGCGACACTCTGCCTAAGGACATGACTCCGTACTGGGGTTGGAAGGCCGAGATCGAGACTCTGGCAGTCAAGTAATTGAGTTTAGCTTAATTACATCACCTAAATCATCGCACGGGAGGGGTTTTTACCCCTTCCGTGCTTGGCTGTGAAACAAATATTTAAGAAAGCAGTGAAATAGTGTGGCAAAGTATACAGTTAAACGTTTGCTTTACAGCGCTTTGATTTTGTTCTTTGTAATGTTCCTGATCTATGTGCTAATGTACAATATGCCCATGGGCTTTATTGAGACAAAGGCAAGAGAACTGGCTTCCCGCCCCGGCGCAAGCAAGAGCTACTCCGAGTGGCTTGCGGATTTGAATGCGCAATACGGCATGGATAAAGGCATCGTTCAGGGTTACTTTACATGGCTTAAGAGTGCTGTGAGAGGTGAATGGGGCGAGAGCTGGTCTTGGACTGTCCCCGTCACCCAGAAATTCCATGACACCGTCTGGTACAGCTTTGCGCTCGGACTTGTGTCGTTTATCCTTGAAATTCTTATAGCAATTCCCCTTGGTATTGCCGCTGCCCGCAAGCAGTACAGCTTTACCGACTACTTCACCACGGTCGTTTCGATGATATGTATCTCGATGCCGACCTTCTTCCTCGCAACGATATTGAAATACGTCTTCTCCGTCAAGCTCGGCTGGTTTGAGCTTACGGGTATGCAGGGACGAAATTATCAATATCTCTCTGACTTCGGAAAATTCTTGGATGTGGCCAAGCATTTTGTCCTGCCCGCGATTACCATTACCATAATCAGCATAGGCGGTCTCATGCGCTACACCCGTACCAATATGCTGGAAGTGCTCAATGCCGACTATATCCGTACCGCCCGCGCGAAGGGCGTGCCGGAGAAGGCCGTCATCAATAAGCACGCCTTCCGCAACACCCTTATCCCCCTCATCACCACCCTCGGCGGCAGCCTGCCCAGCCTCTTCTCCGGCGCACTCATCACCGAGACGCTGTTCGGCATCCGCGGCATAGGCTATGCCTCCTACTATTCGATGACACAGGCAGATATACCCTTTACCATGTTCTATTTGGCATTCATTTCAATTCTCACGTTGCTCGGCAACCTCATTTCGGATCTTCTGTATGCCGTTGTTGACCCGCGTGTGCGCTTGAGTTGAGGAGGTACTTTATGGCAGCATCATATAATCTGAATGAAGTCCTCAAGGCCAAGGAAGCGGCCGAGCAGAACAAAAAACCGGTTGGAAACGAAGAGATACATCTGGACGACGTATCCCGCGTCAAGGTTCTCTCCCCCGGTCGTCAGGTCTTTAAGCGCTTTATACGCAACAGACTGGCGGTTTTCGGCTCCGTTGTGCTTATATTCATGTTTGTGTTCTCTTTCCTCGGGCCTCTGTTCTATGCCCACGGTCAGACGGAGATATTCTATAAGTACAATAACCAGAACGTAAACTACGCGCTTGCCAAGGAAAACAGCGCATATAACGGCTATGTCGTCAACGACGCCGTCGAGCTTGACAGCAAGGTCGTTACCGCGATGAACAGCAACATCAAGTCCATGATCGAAGAGGGCAAGGATTACCTGCTCGTCGAGGGCGAGACCGGCAACTTTGAGATAAACCGTCTCGGTGACGAGATATATACTCTCAGCGGCCGCGAAATGGATGAGGTCTGCACTGCCGGTACGAGCACCGTTACCATCGGCACCTATGACTCCGTCGGCAAGAAGCTCAAGTTCTCCGGTGAGGAGATAGAGGGACTTGAAGATGCGGCAAAGGCCTGCAAGGGCAAGAGCGGCGAATTTAAGTTCGGCGGCGAGACTTATTCTTATAAGAAGGGCTCCGGCAAGAGCTATACCATAACCAAGACCTCCGACGGCATCAACTACGCCGAGGGCAGCCTCGGTGAAGAGTTTGAGGCGGCAATGCTCGCGGCCATCGAGTCCGAGGCAAAGGCTTTCAGCTTTGAAGGCGTAAACTACACCATCCTCAACAAGGGCGAGACGCACCACGTTTATACGAGCGGCGAGCCCAGCATGGCCATGGTTTACACCCGCTTCACCCTTGATACCTTTGAGACCGGTCTGAAGGTCAGTGACGAGTTCCGCGTCAACGCTCTGCTTGCGGCTTATGACAGCGGCAAGTTCAGCTACGAGGGACAGAAGTACACTATCAAGAGCAACGATGATGTTCTTGAGATATTCGACGCTCAGGGCAACGAGTTTGCCGAGTTCAGCACCATCTCCATCCGCCGCTACTCCGGCGAGGACAGCATGGACTATGACCTCAAGAAGGCGCTCAATACCGTCATTGAGGAAATGCAGCAGACGGATCTCAAGACTGCCGAGCTCACCTATCGCCTGCCCATGCAGGACGAAAACGGTGTTTACACCTATGACGAGCAGGGCAATCTCCAGTACGAGGACGGCGACCTGACCATCTCTCAGCGTGACACCGGCTCCTACGTCATCAGCTGCCACCAGACCATTTACGTCATTGATAAGTTTGCCGCACCCTCCGGAACTCACGTTCTCGGCACCGACGGCGACGGCTTTGACGTGCTTGCGCGTGTCATGTACGGCGGCCGCATCTCCCTGATGGTCGGCTTTGTCGTCGTATTCCTCGAGATACTTCTCGGCGTCATCATGGGCGGCCTTGCCGGTTACTACGGCGGCTGGGTCGATAACCTCATCATGCGTCTGGTCGATATCTTCTACTGTCTCCCCTCCATGCCCATTATGATAATCCTCGGCGCAATGATGGATGCTCTGCGTATGAATACCTATGTACGTCTCATGATAATGATGGCGGCGCTCGGTATCATGGGCTGGGCCGGCGTTGCGCGTATGGTTCGCGGCCAGATACTCTCCCTGCGTGAGCAGGAGTTCATGGTTGCAACCGAGGCTACGGGCATCAGAGTTAAGGACAGAATATTCCGTCACCTCGTCCCGAACGTTATGCCTCAGCTTATAGTCATCGCCTCTCTGGGCATCGGCGGCACCATCATCACCGAGTCCACCCTGTCTTTCCTCGGCCTTGGCGTTAAGCACCCGCTGGCGACTTGGGGTACCATCATCAACTCCGTTTCCTCTGCGTCCGCCATGGCGCACTATCCGTTCATCTGGATACCTGTTGGTCTGCTCATCTGCATGACCGTTATCGCCTTCAACTTCGTTGGCGACGGTCTGCGCGATGCATATGACCCCAAGGCAAAACGCTGATTAGGAGGTATAATCATGTCAGATAAGAACGAAAAAAACTCCTCCTATATATCCGGCAAAGAGTCCAGGAGAATTTCAAAATTTAACCGCCGCGTAACCAAGAAGCTCGAAAGAGACAGAGCGGACGCCAATAAGGATCCCGCGCTGTTCACGACGAAGATGAAGGACGAGAACAACGTTGTCGAGTTTGATAACGTCTGTACCTATTTCTTCACCGATGTCGGCACGGTCAAGGCCGTTGACGGCGTCAGCTTCGTGGTTCCCAAGTGCTCTACCGTCGGCGTTGTCGGCGAGTCCGGCTGCGGCAAATCCGTCACCAGCCTTTCCCTGATGCAGCTGCTTCAGCGCCCCCAGGGTCAGACCGTCGGCGGCGAGATCCGCTTCAACCTCGGCGACGGCACCGCATATAACATCGTCAACACCCCGACTGCAAAAATGCAGGAGATTCGCGGCAACAAGATATCCATGATATTCCAGGAACCGATGACCAGCCTGAATCCGGTGTTCCGCATCGGCCAGCAGGTCGACGAAGTCACCATGCTCCATAACCCCGAGATGAGCAAGGAAGAGGTCAAGGCGCGCACGCTCGAGATGCTCGACCTTGTCGGCATCGCCAACAAAGAGGGCGTGTACTCCATGTACCCGCATGAGCTGTCCGGCGGTATGCGTCAGCGTATCATGATAGCCATCGCGCTTGCCTGCTCACCCACGCTCATCATCGCCGACGAGCCGACCACCGCGCTCGACGTTACGATCCAGGCGCAGATTCTTGATCTGCTCCAGAATCTGAAGGATAAGCTCAACTCCTCCATCATGCTCATCACGCACGACCTCGGCGTCGTCGCGGGCATGGCGGACTACGTCGTTGTCATGTATGCCGGCCGCGTCGTGGAAAAGGGCACCGCGGATGAAATATTCCACCACCCCGGCCACCCCTACACCATCGGCCTGATGAAGTCCAAACCTGTCGTCGGCAAGAAGGTCGACGCGCTGTACAACATCCCCGGCAGCGTTCCGAATCCGGTCAACATGCCGAACTACTGCTACTTCCGCGATCGCTGCGAGATGCGCTGCGACCAGTGCGACGGCAAGTATCCTCCGGAGATAAAGATCAGCGATACGCACTACGTCTCCTGCTACCGGTTCATTGACGAGGGCGAGATAATGGGTTATCCCAAATCTGTTAACGTGGAGGAGCTGTAATGATGGAAGAAATCAAAAAAACACCCGACACGGAAAACGAATACCTGCTTGAGGTCAAGAACCTTGTAAAGTGGTTCCCGATAAAGTCCAGCTTCTTTAAGCAGACCATCGGCAACGTCCGCGCTGTGGACGGCATCAGCTTCAAGATCAAGCGCGGCCAGACCATGGGTCTCGTCGGCGAATCCGGCTGCGGCAAATCCACTGCTGGCAGAACCATTCTGCGCCTGCTCGAAAAGACCTCCGGTGAGGTCTGGTTCGACGGCAAGGAAATATTCTCCCTCAGCAAGGAAGAGCTTCGCCGTATGCGTCCGCGCATGCAGATCGTCTTTCAGGATCCGTATTCCAGCCTGTCTCCGCGTCTCCCCGTCGGTGAGATCATCGGCGAGGCCGTCCGTGAGCATGGCATAGTCCCTCCCGAAGAGTACGACGATTATATCACCCGCGTCATGAAGGCCTGCGGCCTGCCTGAGTATTACAAGGACAGATACCCGCATGAGTTCTCTGGCGGCCAGCGCCAGCGTATCTGCATCGCCCGCGCTTTGGCTCTCAGTCCGGACTTCATTGTCTGTGACGAGCCTGTCTCCGCTCTGGACGTTTCAATCCAGGCGCAGATAATCAACCTGCTCCGTCAGCTCCAGAAGGACTTCGGCATCACCTATCTGTTCATTTCCCATGACCTCTCCGTCGTCGAGCATATTTCCGACACGGTCGGCGTCATGTACCTCGGCACCATGGTCGAGTACTCCGAGACCGAGAAGATCTTCGGCAAGCCGCTGCACCCCTACACCACGGCGCTGTTCTCGGCTATCCCGATCCCCGATCCGGACGTCAAGCTCAACCGCATTATCCTCAAGGGCAGCCTGCCCTCTCCCGCAAATCCGCCCGCCGGCTGTAAATTCCATACGCGCTGCGACAAGTGCATGGATATCTGCCGCTGTGCCGTTCCGGAGTGGAGCGAGGTAGAGCCGGGTCACTGGTGCGCATGCCACCTGTATAATGATGCCGAGCAGCAGGCCAGAGCCGAGGAAGCCCTGAAGGAAGCGAAAGCAAACGGTACCTTCAATGAAAAGAAAGACGAAGCGAACCTATGACGATGACGATGGGCGTACCATTGCGCCCATGAACATCGAGGGAATGCCTTGGTATAAGCCCGAGGCGCCCGATCGTCCGGCGGACGGCAGAGAGCCGGAGTCGATGACGAAGGAAGAAGCGAGAATGTATACGCTTGCCGCCGTGAAAGCGGGGCTGACCATAGCGTCCATTTTCGGCATTGCGATATATCTGTTCCTGCTCTTCTGCGATAAAATTTGGTTTGCGTAAGTAAAATGAACCCCGCCATCCTGATGGATGGCGGGGTATTTGTTATCTGTCAAAATTATTCAGCGTAGTTGGAGAAGTAGTTCTGCACGACGATGATGGGCGTGCCCTTGTCTCCGCTGCCGCTGGTCAAGTCGCAGAGAGAACCGATGAGATCGGTCAGGCGGCGCGGCGTCGTGCCCTCGGAGGCCATATTGCCCTTGAGGTCGGTGTCCTTCTTGCGGATGGACTCCTGGATCGCGGCTTTGAGCTCGTTGCCGGAGAGTCCGGCAAAGTCGTTGTCGGCGAGATACTTCAGCTTCAGCTCGTTCGGCAGACCGACGAGGCCGGAGGTGAAGCCGGGGCTGACGACAGGGTCGGCAAGTTCCCAGATCTTGCCCATAGGGTCCTTGAACGCGCCGTCGCCATAGACCATGGCTTCAACCTTGACGCCCGTGCGCTCAAGCAGCGCTGCCTGAATACCCTCGGCGACCTCCTGCGCATTCTTCGGGAAGAGCTTGACCTTGCCCTCGGTGGCCTTGTTGGAGCCGAGCAGACCGTACTGGCACCAGCCGCTGCCGTTCACGGGGGCGTTGAGAATGTCGCACAAGGTCAGAACGGTCTTGCCGCCCGCGGCCTTGATACGGCGGCGTGAGCGCTCGCGGCTGTGTATATCGCAGCAGATGACATTTTCGGTGTACTTGACGATCGCTTCGGCGTGGTTTGCAAATATAATCTCGGCCTCGGCGCCCTCCTCGCGGATCACGGATTCGTAGTATTCCACGTAATCAACGCCGGTGAAGGGATGTTTGATATAGCCGAAGAGACGGCGGTAATCTTCAAGGCTGAGGACGTCGGTGTAGGGGTTCACGCCGCTGTCGTCGAGCGTGTCCTCGTCAAAGAGATGGTTGCCGACCTCGTCGGAGGGGTAGGACAGCATGAGTACGACCTTTTTGCAGCCGCGCGCGATGCCGCGCAGGCATATTGCAAAGCGGTTGCGGGAAAGGATAGGGAACACAACGCCGACGGTGCCGCCGCCGAGCTTGGCCTTGACGTCGGCCGCGATATCGTCAACGCTGGCGTAGTTGCCGTCTGCGCGCGCAACAACGGATTCGGTGACGGAAACGACGTCGCGCTCGCGCAGCTTGAAGCCGTCCTCGGCCATCGCGGCCACGACGGAATCCGCGACTATCTTAATTATATCGTCGCCCTCACGCACGATGGGGGCACGTACTCCTCTTGAAATAACTCCGGACATGAAACGCCTCCTGAAATAAAATGTTTTTTACCCAAAAATAATACACTTTTTTGGGAGCTAAGTCAACAAAATCACGCTTTTTTCGTTTGCTCTTGCAAAGGGGCGGATTAGAATATATAATGTATTCGTCAAAAAGCTACGGAGGTTCTGCATGAAAAATCAGAAGATACTTATTCTCGACTTCGGCGGACAGTATAACCAGCTTATCGCCCGCCGCGTCCGTGAGTGCAACGTCTATTGCGAAGTCAAGCCCTTCAGCACGTCCCTGGAAGAGATAAAAGCCTTTGCCCCGATCGGCATCATTTTCACCGGCGGCCCTAACAGCGTCTATGAGGCCGGTTCGCCCCATGTGGATACCGGTGTGTACAGTCTCGGCGTGCCCATTCTGGGCATATGCTACGGCTGTCAGCTCCTCGCGCATGAGCTGGGCGGCAAGGTCACTGCCGCGCAGGATGATTCCGCGCGCGAATACGGCAAGACGGAGACCTATTTTGATACCTCATGCAAGCTTTTCAAGAATATTCCTGCCGAGAGCATAACGTGGATGAGCCACGGCGACTATATGGCGCAGGTTCCGCAGGGCTTCCGCCTTGTCGCTCATTCCACCGCCTGCCCGACCGTCGGCATCTGCGACGAGGAGCGCGGCTTCTACGGCGTACAGTTTCATCCCGAGGTCAACCATACCGTCTATGGCAGCGAGATGCTGCATAACTTCCTCTACGAGATCTGCGGCGCGGTCGGCGACTGGACGATGGCGGATTACAAGCGCCGCGCTATTGAGGAGATACGCGCGAAGGTCGGCGACGGCAAGGTGCTGCTCGCACTATCCGGCGGCGTCGATTCCTCCGTGGCCGCCGCACTGCTGGCCGAGGCCGTCGGCAATCAGCTCACCTGCGTGTTCGTTGACCATGGCCTGATGCGTAAGGACGAGGGCGACGAGGTTGAGGCCGCGTTTGCGAAGTGGGATATAAATTTCATCCGCGTGGATGCGGAGGAGCGGTTCCTGACGGCACTGAAGGGAGTTGTGGAGCCGGAAGCCAAGCGCAAGATCATCGGCGAGGAGTTCATCCGCGTGTTCGAGATCGAGGGCAAGAAGATCGGCAGTGTCGATTATCTCGTTCAGGGCACCATTTACCCCGACGTTATCGAGTCCGGCAAGGGCGATGCGGCGGTCATCAAGAGCCATCATAATGTCGGCGGCCTACCCGACTATGTGGATTTCAAGGAGATAATAGAGCCTCTCCGTATGCTGTTCAAGGATGAGGTGCGTGTACTCGGCCGCGAGCTTGGCCTGGCGGAAACGCTTGTCCAGCGCCAGCCGTTCCCCGGCCCCGGCCTCGGCATCCGCGTCATCGGCGAGGTCACGAAAGAGAAGCTGGACATTCTCAGAGAAGCGGACTACATTTTCCGCGACGAGATAGCGAAGGCCGGATTGCAGAACACCATGAGCCAGTATTTCGCGGCGCTCACGAATATGCGCTCCGTCGGCGTCATGGGCGACGGCCGTACCTATGATTACGCGCTGGCTCTGCGGTCGGTGTCTACCTCGGACTTTATGACCGCGGATTGGGTGCGCATTCCGTACGAGGTGCTGGATAAGGTGTCCGTGCGCATCGTCAACGAGGTTCGCGGCATAAACCGTATTCTCTACGACGTCACCTCCAAGCCCCCCGCAACGATAGAGTGGGAATGAGAAAAAAGTGAATATGATGGGCTGAAAAGCCTTGAAAACACTCACTTTTTGACAACCTCATTTCCTGTTTGATAGCAAAATGATAGCAGATACCAAAGTCGTTTTGTTCGTTCTTGTTTTGGCGAGCGAATGGTTTGCAGGTTTGCTGTCGCATCCAATCCTATATTGAGAGCGAAAAAGGCTCTGCTGACTTTCTGTAAAAGAAAGCCGGCAGAGCCTTTTGTTATTCTTCGCTATGTTCCTTGAGATCAGCAAAGAGCAGGTCACTCAGCTCCTGCGACGGCGTGATCTTGTGCCACTGACCGGAGGTGTCAAGTTCAGGATAGCGGTAACGCCAGCGGTCGTATTCTTCTTTGGTGATCTCGCCTGCTTTCAGCTTGGCGGCAACTGCACCCCACGCGGAAAGCATCCTGTGAAGCTCCGCTGCGTCGCGTCCTTTGTGGATATGAACGCGCAGATGCACCTCATCCTCGCACTCGCAGACCTCAAGACCGTAGCGGTCTTCCAGCGTGAACAGCGTGTGCATCAGTCCAATATAGGAGTCAATGTCCGGTACATCCAGCGCCTTGGGCGAAACGTCAAGCACCTGTGCCAGCGCAGCGGTCACGTCCGCTTTGGGCGTTCTGGAACCATTCTCGTACTGCGCAAGGCGGACATCTGCGGATTTCTCCGGAAAGCCCAGCG
>OJKC01000329.1_pt1 | contig 44057 bp, 36 predicted proteins | sample 1596401 | NCBI WGS metagenome assembly OJKC01 (sample SAMEA4350162, study PRJEB24818) | metagenome | biome: human; feature: gut; material: faeces | place: Denmark | collected 2013-09 | reverse complement strand
TTAAGGGATCTCTTCAGCAAAACTAAATTCAATGATGTCAAAGAACAAAGCGGTCTTGATGGACCAAATTTATTTAGTAATTATAATTTTTAACTCGTCCTCTAATTTTTAGTGGACACTAGTGATATGAAATACCAGAAGAAAGAGTCCTTCATATTCATGGTCGATCCTCAAAACATGAACGTCTGATATATGGACACAATGAGTTTCTTCAAGTAAGTTCAATGAATAACGACGAAGAACAAGTATCTTTTGAGTTAAGTAAATATCATAAGAATCCATATGAACACATTTACAAACATCAAGAATTACAAAAGATTCTCAAAGATGTTGAGTATGTACATATATATGGTTTTTCATTTTCCCCAGTAGATGAAGATTATATGGATTGGTTTTTCAACAATGTTTCCGCTACATCTCAATGGGAAATTAGTTGGTTTTCTGAGGTAGATAAAAACAGAATAGATAAATTCATATTGGATCACTGGAGTTTGAAAGATCGACTAAAGAAAATCCAATTAGAAGACATAACCCAAATTTGAGAATGTTAGCACATTAAAGCCTCAACAACTTCATTCCTATTTTTTCGGATATTGCTACATACTGCTTTTTTGAGAAGAAACCCGCCATTGACATAAATTTTGTAAATGACAGGCAACTGTCTATTTTCCAATTTTATTTCGTAATAACGATAATTCACAATTTGATCCTTTCGTTTTAGACATTAGACTGTTACCGCTTCTTTTTATCTAGTAGCAAAAAGATAAAACAACAGTCAGGCGTTCTTATGCCGGTGCTTCCAATAGCGCACACCATTGTCAATCAGCACAACAATTATCGTGAAGAATAGTGCAATCACGGAATTAACCAACAGGTTTCCGTCCTTCCATTCTTCATAGGGCGAGAGCCTGCGAATCAGGCCATTAAGAAGCAGAAACACGAAGAAAGCAAGAACGTAATACAAAATCCGTTTTCTATTCATAGCTCAAAGACTTACCAAAGTTTCTATTTTTTATTTTTCCAACGGCGCACACCGCTGTCAATCAGTGCAATCATTCCCGTAAAGAAAAGCGCAGCGACCGAGTTGACCAACAAGTTGCTGTCGATTCCGCTTTCCGAGGGCGACAACCGGCACACAAGAATAATAGCCGCCAAAATCACAAAAAAAATGACCAGATAAATCAACCAACGTTTGTTCTTACCGTTTTCCATAATTATCTATTTATTCTTCCCCGGAACTTTCTTCCGGTTCTTCTCCATTCTCGATACGTTCTTCCGCCTGCTGAATCTTTTCTTCGACAGCATCGTCCGACTGCTCAGCTATGAAACGGAAATATTCTTCAAACGAACGGCCTTCCTTGAGCAGGAGGTCAAAGTTCTTTTCGCTGATAAATACGGGCTTCACTTTCTCCGTAATCCGCACCTGCTTGTCGGCAAACAGTTCACGGCTGTACTGTTCCAAATCGGCGAAACTTGTAAAGCCTTTAATAACGATGATACCCAATTGGCCGAACGTCATCCGGTCAATATCAAAGTCGCGCACGGCATAGGTTGAGAAGTTGTGTTTTGCCACATCAAACAGCAGACGATTGGATGAAACACTGTCTGTCGGATAGGTAAGCAGACAGATATGCGGTCCTTCCTTCGACGGGTCGAACGGCGTCAGCTCGCGGTTCGGGTCGGTAGCCGTCGTGTCGTTGGTCAGGCGAATCGACCAAATCATGCCGCGCATGCTTGTTGCCCCTTCGTTCACCTTACGGCCCTGTGCCATATCCTTCAAAATGGATGAAGCAAGCGGTGTAATGTCGGTTTCCGGATAACGCACAAGCAGTTCCTTGAGCGTTTCGCGGAACTTTTCGTAATCCTTTTCCGGAATATACGACATGGCATGGAGCAACATGAACTTCGGCATAATCTTCGACAGCGGGAAGCGGCGCATCATTTCGGCGTAAGCATCGTGAACGGCCTGCGTACGGTTGTTGAGATAGTCGTCGTAGGTCTTGGCATACATATCCTCCTGCACGCGCTCCATGTTGCGCAAGTTCTCGATGTAGTTCGGATCGGCAAGAGCCAGTCCGTATTTGGAATCGGCAAAGTCGCGCAAAACAAGCTGCCGCATCTGCTCCGCCTTGTCGGCATGCCCATAGCGGATATACATCAGATACATGTTGTAGTACACATCCAGTCGATAGATATTGTCGGGATAGCGTTCCAGCAGTTCGTTGAACGCATTTTCAGCCGCCCTTACGTCTTCCAACTTGTCTTTCAGGATAATACCCATATTGAACAGACCTTCCTGCACCACATTGTGGGAAGTCTGAATCTCTTCCTCCGTCTTCGGAATCTGCACCAGATAATATTCCGGATAGTGCGGGTCCTGCTCGCGTGCCTCCTCCTCTTTCGCCTTCTTTACATCGGCTATCTGCTCATCGGAAAGCGGATTGCCCAGCGAGTCGGTCATGACGGTTTCTTCCGGCTCGTCGTAGTTGGCCTCCTCAAAATCCGACATGGAGAAAGTGGTTTTGTTCGAACGTCGCCAGTCGTCTTCCAACTTACGGCTGCCCCACATTTTCTGGAACTGTGTCTTACCGGCATTTTTCGTGGCCGTATTGTAGAAATACCACGACTTGTCGGTGTTGAGCGTATAGGTGGTCGTGTTGCTCTGCAACTTGTTTCCGGCGGCATTCTGCTGTGCCAGGTATTCCTGACGGCGGGCCTCTTCAGCCGCCTTCCGTTCCTTTTCCTTCAACTCTTCGGCCAATCGTTCGGCCACTTTCCGCTGCTCTTCGGGCGAAAGTTTCGCCAGTTCAAGCAAGGAATCCTGCAACGTGACGTTCTGCGAATATACGGCCAGTTCGTCAAGCACGTCGGAACGGCGTTTCAGCATTTCATAGTCGGGATAATCGTCGGGCAGCTGCGGCACGGCCTCCGAATAGCACGGCTGCGCCTTGTCGTATTCGAAACGGTCGAAATACAGTCCGCCGAGGGTTATCGAGTTGATGGCCTTGTCAATGCCGTTGCGTGTACTTTTTTCGTTGGCAAGCACATAATTGTCAATCGCCTTCAGCGTGTCGCCGCGCGAAAGATACAGGTTTCCGATGGCATAATACACCTGGTCGAGATAGTCCTTGTTCCGGTCCTGCCGTGCCATTCGTTCCAGCGATTTCACCTCCGGCTCGATGTTCGTGCCCATATACACCTCACTCTGCTTAATGCGGGCGTTGAATTTCGTCCGGTAGGAAGCGTTCGAGGCATCGGCCACTTTCTTGAACGTCTGATAGGCTTCCGCCTTCATCACGTTCTGCTCTTGAAGCTGACCGAGAAGGAACCGCATGCGCGTCTTCTGCGTACCTCCGGCGGCATTGACTGCCTGCGACAGATAAGTCACGGCATCTTTTCCACGGTGGGACTTGATAAGGAAGTCGGCATACGCCATATTATACATTCCACGCAGTTTTTTGGTGGTAAGTTCTTCGGGTTTCAGGCGGGTGGCCACATTTTCGGCCTCGTTGGTCCAACCCAATGCACAATAGGAACGCAACTGCCAGATTTTTGCCTCGGTAACGAGTTCGGGCAACCAGTTGAAATAGCGTTCGATATAGCGGAATGTGGAAGCGGCGCCGAGAAAATCGCCGTTCAGATACTGGGCTTCGCCCATCAGCCGCCAGGCATTGTGGAGAAAAGGATTGTATTCGCCGCGTTTCAGATATTCGCGGTATTTCGGATCGCGCATCTTGCCACGGTCCTTTTTCGGCTTCTTTTGAATGGAATGCAGGGCAATGGCCTTCTGCATCTTTTCCAGCGTACGGTCGAAGTTGGCCGACGGCTTGGTGGCCTTCGGGTCGGCATGCGCTTCTGCCGGATGGATAAACAGCAGGTCGGAATAGTCGTCCTCATATTCGTCCTCCATTTTCTTCAGCTGCTCCTTGTAGTGCTCCTCGCCGTTGAAATACACATTGTAACGTGTCGTAAACGCCTGATAAAAACGCGTTCCGGCGGTATTCTTTTTCGTACTGCACGAAGGGAACAGCAGGAAGAACATCGCTAAAAGAAGCAGAAAATATATAGGACGACGTGTCAAAATCAAGTCTGTTTTAATCAATTATTTTAACGGATTCAACTGTAATTTATTGCCTGTCAGCGTTCATTTTACACGCCGCCGTCTGGCTTCCCTGACAACACGCACAATGGCGTAGGCGGCTATCAGCGTCAACACGATGGTAGCGGATGCCGGCACGTTGGTATAATAGGACAGGAAAAGGCCGGCCACGGAACCGAGCAGGCTCACGACCACCGCCAAAGCTATCATCGGACGCAAACGCGTGGTGAACACTTCGGCAATCATCTGCGGTATGGCAAACAGCGACATCAGCAGCATGATTCCGATAAGTTTCAGTGTCAGAACGATGCACACGGAAACGAGCACCATCATCGCACTGTTGATAAGCCGCACGGGCATACCGATGGTGCGGGCAAAGTCGCTGTCGAAAGCACAAGCCATAATCGGGCGGAAATACACGCCCACAAACCCCAACAGCACAAGCAGATAAGCGGCGAATATCAGCAAATCCGTCTGACTGATGGTAAGAATGCTTCCAAAAAGGAAATTGTTGAGTTCCGGCACATAACCGGGCGTAAGGAATATAAACAGCACACCGATAGCCATGCCCAACGCCCAAACGACGGAAATGGCGGAATCCTCCCGCACATGATAACGCGTCGACACCCATTCCACGCCCAACGACGAACCGACGGCAAACACACCGGCCATCAGCAAGGGATTCATTCCCAGATAGTAGCCCAATCCCAATCCGCCGAAACAGGCATGGGTGACACCGCCGCTGACAAACATCAGCCGGCGGACAATGACATACGTTCCGATAACGGCCGACGCCACACTTATCAGCATCAGCCCCAACAGAGCGTTTCTAAAGAAAGTATATTCCAGTATTTCCATTCGTTTCCTTTTTCATTCAGCGGCAAACGGCTAACCGTTCACCTTGCGTTCGCGCTCTTCGCGCACAATGAGCAGCAGTTCTTCCTTCACAATGTCGGGCAGGTTGATGCCGCGCAATTGCAACGAGCGTGCCCATCCGGCAATGTCGTCGGGAAGCAGCGTCAACAGCACATCGCGGAAAGCCTCAATCTGTTCTTCGTTATAGCCGTTGGAAGGAATGCCGGCATAGGCATCAAGGTCTTCATCGTCGTAATAGACAATCTCCGTCGACACGCCCTGCAACAGCGAATCGCGCTCGCAGGTGATGTGCATGCCGCAGCAGCCCGGCTCGCTGCCGCCGTTGTCAGCGGCAGGCGTTTCCTCCGGCTCTTCAATGCCTTTTGCCTTACGGCGTTTTTCTCCGATAGTATGGGTGATGTAAAGTACCAGCCCGAACACCACGGTAACCGCCAATATAATCAATGCACCTTTCATTATTCTTTTTCCTCCATGCTAAAACCGACTTCCGAAAGGTGTTTCCAATAGTCGGGGTACGACTTGCTCACCACACCGGCATCCCGAATCACCAGCCCCGGGAATTTCACGGCCGCCGGAGCAAATGCCATTGCCATGCGGTGGTCGTCGAAAGTCTCGATTTCGGGCTTCTCCTGCGGCTTGGTTCTGCGGCCGTCCCAACGGAGCGAATAGTCAGGCTCCACATCGAGCGGATAACCCAGTTTTGCCAGTTGTGAACGCAAAGCCTCTATGCGGTCGGTTTCCTTGATTTTCAATGTCGACAAGCCGGTCATCCGGAAAGGGATATCGGCCAGACAAGCCGTCACGACAAGTGTCTGTGCCAAATCGGGTTGACCGGAAAGGTCGAAATCCACCCGAGCAGGCCGCTGACCTGCCGGGCAGTTCAATGCCACTCCTTCCTCAGCATAAGCCGTTTCCACTCCGAAACAGGCGAAAAACTCTACCACACGGCTGTCGCCCTGCACGCTCCGTTGCTGGAGTCCGCTCAAACGCACCTTCAGCTGCGGAATCAGCGTCTGCATTTCGTACCAGTAGCTTGCCGCCGACCAGTCGCTCTCCACGGAAAAATCGGTCACCGCATAGCGTTGCGGAGCAATACGCACCTCGCCGTCGGCAACCTCGACCTCACCACCGAAACGGCGCATCAGCGAAGCTGTCATTTCGATGTACGGACGCGATATCATGCCGCCCTTCAGACGCAATGTCAGTCCTCCGTCCATATACGGAGCCACCATCATCAAGGCTGAAATATATTGTGAGCTAACGTTTCCCGCCAATTCCACCGGGCCGTCGGCATGCAACCGCCGCCCTTCAATGCGCAAAGGAGGAAAACCCGCCTCGCCCTCGTAACTGATTTTTGCACCACACTGACGCAAAGCATCCACCAACACACCGATAGGCCGCTGTCGCATGCGTGCCGTGCCGTCGAGCGTCACCGTCCTGCCCTCGCATCCGGCAAAATAGGCCGTAAGGAAGCGCATGGCCGTACCTGCGGCTCCGATATTCACATAGTCGCCCGTTTCACGAAGTGCACGCTGCATGGCATCCGTATCGTCGCACACGGCAACATTGGAAATTTTTCCGCCGCCACCCGCCAAAGCGTTCATGACCAGCACGCGGTTGCTGATGCTTTTTGACGCCGGCAACATCACCGTTGCCTCACGCGCAAAATCGAAAGTCACTTTCAAATTCCGTTTCATAACCACAAACTTACGGAAAATCGTCGGAATAATCGTAAAATCCGACAATGGAAATTTCGCAAATACAGACAACGCTGAATTACCCAATAAAAAAGGCTGCCTTTCAGCAGCCTTTTCCAATCATACCAACCACACTATTTCACTACTTTTATAACGTCACCATTGTTGAAAACCAACAGATAAACACCGCGGGCGAAATCGGATGCCGGAACGAGGAATGTTCCGCTTTCTGTCAATTGATAATCAGCCAGTTCCAAACCTGACATATTGACTACGCTTACTGATTCGTATCCCTGCGGATAGCTGATTTGCCAACTGTCACCGTTTCCGACAACACGGACTGCCTGCTGAGAAACACCGGCAACACTACTTTCAGAAGTCTGTACCACCTCTATTTTCAACGGGTCAGCACCCGGAGCTGATACGTCAAATGCAAACCTACGTTCCGTCTCGCCTTCAGAAAGAGCTGAAACCGTAGCTGTCAATTTCACTTTTCCGTCCTCAGCATCAGCCAATGTCACTGAAAGCCATTCCGGGAAAGGAACCGTAAAGTCATCGACGATCAGGTTTTCAGCAGCAAAAGGAACATCAATCATCACATCCTTGTTTCCACCGTTCTTGTCAAAGTAAACCACCGGTTCATCAGCATGGATGAACGAGTAAATAATGTCAAAGTTAATCAAAAACGGGCAATAGTAATTGACGAGCAAATCAGAAACATTGGTTCTGTATTTATAGACAGTTTCACCGAAAGTTTCCTTTTGGAGCACAAATGAACCGGTTTGTTTCACCAAGTTATTCTCACCCTGATTTAACGGGCAATATTCTTTCACGCCTTCCTGATCAAAACCTTCCACTTCCACCATTATTTCGGTATCTATTTCCAGTTCACTAAGAGCAAGTTCCATACCATCCATCTTAAAATCAGTGAATTCCATAATATATGGGTCAATACCGGCCACAGCTTCCTGTTTTACGTCAGACATTTTACATGAAGAAGTGGCCATCTTTTCCCATTCCCCGAATTCATTCTTCTTGTAAACAGCAAGTGTAAATTCCACATCGGGTTCTGCACTCAAGCGATAGAACGGAATCCAAACACTTTCAATAACATATTTTGAATACGGTGCTGAAACGACAGTACCCAAGCCATAGTTCGTCTTATAGAAGATATCATAAGCTCCGCTGCCAAAATAATAGGAGCCTTCGGCTGCAGTCAATGCTGCCAATCCCAAATTAATGTCGTATTCGCCGACACCGAGTTGCGTAGCACCGATATTCTGAAAATTAAACACCGTGTTTCCTCCTGTTAGAATATTGCCGTCGACAACATTTCCGTCAAAATCCTTGCCTGTGTATTTATAAGTTGTCGTCTGTGAACCAACTGCCATCGCCTGTAATGTAGGAACCGGAGCCAATCCCCACGGATAAACCACTTTCAAATCCCGTTCCTGGCTTGTTTCCATTCCACCTTCCAACGTTGTCTGATACTGCCATTCAAAATCTGTAGCATATTGGCTCGATTTGTTTTGCCAAGTAACTTCCGCATAAGCAGGACCAAAAATCAACGGAGTAGAAGCCGAGTAGAAATCACGGCTGGTTCCAACAAGGAATGTTCCGTCGGGACGCTGATATAGAGCGTCGGTTGCAGGCGTTGCCACCTTAACGGCATCCAAACAAACGGAATTTCCACAGAAATCACCGCCCGTGCGGATATAGCGGAAAGCTATCTTTATCTTTTTGCCTACATATTTGTCCAAGTCCAGCTTAAAGTTCTCATAGTTGAACCCTTTGTCGAACACTTCCATATCGCTCATTTTTGAAGCATAGTCCTGCTCCATGTTGAGGATACATTCCCATTCCGAACTGCCTTCCTCCTGAACAAGAACTTCCATGTTGCAGACGGTCACACGCTGACTATAAATCAGCGTACCCCAATCCAAATATTTTGAATCATAACAACTTGAATAGTCATAAGCCATTGCAAAGTAGAGGTCTTGATACTCTTCCACAGAAATAAGCGGAGAAATCAACCATTCGTCCTGATCCACAGCAGCAATGACATTGTCAGGATTGTCAGGGTCATCCCTGTCGTACGAGAAATGAATAAACGCTTCCTTCTCTCCGTCAGGTGTCATGGGAAGGAATCCCATACCTCCCGAATAATACACATACCACGTATTGTTTACATTATGATCCAAATCAACGGTGTTGGCAGGCTCATTTATCTCTTGCCAACCTTCTGGAATCCAATCAAGGCCGTAACTATCCTGCCAGGATTCGAAATCCTCACTGAATGCAACTCCATCTTGCGAAGCCGATACTTGAGTCAATATCCGTTTGTCGGATTTCTGCAAACTGCGGTTATTAGCATCAAGCAGACGTTTGTAGCGAAAACCCTGTTTCGTCTCGACGATCTGCATCACATAGCCGCCACCTACAGATTTTGTTTTCAAAATCTTGTCAGGCGCAAGTCTTACATTTCTGTCTTGGGGCAATACCACTTTTACAGGATCGCAAGTAACCATATTTGCGTCCAACGGCAAATCCACTGATTTTAATTGCCGCACTTCAGCCTGAACGGCGAAAGGAACTGAAAAAACCGCGAACATTGTCGCAAAAAGTAATCTGTTTCGCATAATATAAAAATTTAAGTTTACAAATAGAGCCACATAGAAACAATATCAACAAAGTGCTTTTGAATGATATCTGTCGCAACAAATATACAAATATTTTTTAATTATTCAATTTTTTGCAATAAATTTATTATAATCATCGAAATATTCTTAATTCCTAACATATCCACCTGTTTCCCCTTTTTCCGTGGAAACGGGCGGAGCGAGGCTTAATTTTGCGGAAAAGACACGACTATGGAAAACACTTTTCTGACAGCCGGCATGACGGAACGGCTGCTATGGATACTCGCCACGGTAGTGGCGGAATACTTTTTGGTGCTGGCGGCTGCGGCAGCCGACCTGGCAAGCGGCCTGCGCAAGGCGCGACGGCGAGGCGAAACAACGCGCAGCCGGGCACTGCGACGCACGGTCGACAAACTGGCACGCTACTACAACGTGCTGATTGTGCTGACGGTGGTCGATGCGATGCAAATCACGGCGGCAGTGTTTCTGCGCACGGTAGAAGGCTACGATGTCCCGACCATCCCCGTATTTACGCTCATCGGTTCGCTAGGCATGGCTTTCATCGAAGTAAAAAGCATTTTTGAAAAAGGCGACGACAAGGAAAAGCAACAACTGGCGGAACTCGTTTCGCTTCTTGAATCCATTGCCGACAACGACCGGCTGAAACGGATTATTGAAAAACTTAAATGAGAGTTTACTGTTTACGGTTTACAGTTTATGGCAAGGTAAAAATCATGCCTACATCCCCCATTGCAGTAAACCCTAAACCGTAATCTGTAAACCCTAACCAGTAAACCGTAAACTGTAAACAGTAAACCATAAAAACCGTAAACCTTATGTCCTACTTTACCATCTCCGAACTGACCCGCTCGGCCACGGCCGCACGCGAGGGCATCGACAACACGCCGCCACAGACGGCTGTCGACAATATGAAACGGCTCATCAACACCGTACTCAACCCGGCACGACAGCAACTGAACGCTCCCATTTACGTGAACAGCGGCTACCGCTGCCCGGAACTCAACCGCCGTGTGGGCGGTGCCCGGCGCTCCTATCATCTCCAGGGGCGTGCCGCCGACTTGACCACACGCCCCAACCGAAATGCAGAGCTGATGGAAATTCTCCGCCGGCTTCCGCACACGGAACTTATCAACGAAGGCAACGGCACATGGATACATGTAGCACTCTGAAAAACGGAAATCCAAATATTTTGTGTAAAATTTACGCAAAATATTTGGATTTTTCATTTTCACGTTCTATCTTTGTGTAGAAACAACACATATCATGCCAGAGGAATTAAAATACTGCTACAAACACCCCCATCCCTCCATCACAACCGACTGTGTGGTGTTCGGGTTTGACGGAGTCCGCCTCAACCTGCTGCTGATTCGACGGGGACTTGACCCGTTCAAAGGCAAATGGGCCTTTCCGGGCGGCTTCATGCGCATTACGGAAACTGCTGAAGAATGCGCACGCCGTGAGTTGAAAGAGGAAACCGGCGTTTCCGACATTTTCCTGGAACAGATCCACGCCTTCAGCGATGTGGACCGCGACCCGCGCGAACGCGTAGTGACCATCGCCTTCTTTGCGCTAATACGCCACTCCGACTATAAGGTGATTGGCGGCGACGATGCAGCCGAAGCCCGCTGGTTTCCGCTTTCAGAAATTCCGCCGCTGGCATTCGACCACGACCGTATTCTCCGCCATGCGCTAAAACACTTGCGGCTGAAAATCCATTTCGAACCGATAGGCTTCCGGCTTCTCGACAAAAAATTCTCGATGTCGGAACTGCAACGGCTCTACGAAAGCATTCTCGACGTGAAATTCGACCGCAGGAATTTCAACAAGAAAATCCTGTCGCTGGGCATTGTAGAGCCTACCAATGAAAAAATAGCCACCGGCGGCCGGGCGTCACAGCTCTACTCCTTCAACGAGGAAAAATATTGGGAACTGAAAGAAAAAGGTATGCGTTTGGAATTTTAACTCATTTTAATGATAGAACTCAATGAAAAATCTGCTCTATTCTGCTATAATAGGTGATATATGTGGCTCTGTCTATGAATTCAGACCGACACGCAACTATGACAAAATCAACCTGACGGACAGCCGCTCGTTTTTTACTGACGACACGGTCTGCACTATCGCGGTGGCCGACGCACTGATGTCGGGAAAAACCATGGTTGACTCCACACTGGAATGGTGCAACCGCTATCCGGCAAGCAACTATGGCACAATGTTCTACCAATGGTTGAAAAACGGCGGCGGAGCACCCTACAACAGCTTTGGGAACGGCTCGGCCATGCGCTGCTCGGCTGTCGGATTCTGCGCCCGTTCCGTTGACGAGTGCATTCATCTGGCAACGGCATCCGCCCATTTCACCCACAACCACCCGGAAGGCATCAAGGGAGCTGTAGCGACAGCCCTCTGCATCTACCACTTAATGGAAGGAAAGGACAAGGAGTTTATCCGCGAAAATGTGCTGCGCACCTACTACCCGCACTATGCGGACGCAAAACTCGACAGCCTGCGTCCATCCTACCGGTTTAACGAAACCTGCCAGGAAACAGTGCCGCAGTCGATTCTATGCTTTCTGGAGTCAAACAGTTTTGAGGATTGCCTGAAACTGTGCTATTCGATGGGCGGCGATGCCGACACGATGGGAGCCATAGCGGCGCCGATGGCCTATGCCTTCTACCGCCACATCCCTGACTATCTGATGGCACTGGCATCCAATCGTCTTCCTGCCGAAATGACGGCCGCCTGCCGGAGGTTCGACCGCTTTGCCGACGAAGTCAAAGGCCGTCCGCGCGTTTCAAGGGCGAAAATCATCACGCTCGAACCCGACGAAGTGTTCGTGTTCGGCAGCAATCTGCGGGGAATGCACAACGGCGGCGCGGCACGCTACGCGATGGACCGCTTCGGGGCGGAACCGGGCACAGGAGTGGGAATGACAGGACGATGCTATGCCATACCGACAATGCAGGGAGGCGTGGAAACAATCGTCCCCTATGTGAATGAATTTTTTGACTATGCACGAAACCATCCGGAACTGAAATTCCTTGTCACCCGCATCGGCTGCGGCATAGCAGGATTTAAGGATACAGAAATTGCTCCGCTTTTCAAAGCGGCTTACGATGTGACGAACGTACTGTTGCCAACGACGTTCTGGGATATTTTAGACTATATGTAGATTTCGGGCGGAAGCCCGTCGGACAACTAATGGACTGACAACGGCGTAGACGTATGGGATTTTTACGACAACCGCAATGAAGAAGTGTAAAAAATCAGGCAGTGATGCCTGTTCCTTATCTAAAACAACTTCCGCGCGACTGCGGAAACATGAAATATTGACGCCGTAGCAGTATTGCGTGCACTCAAAGGCAATTCTGCCACACGCAAAAAGGCATTCTTTCCCGAGCGAGTCGGAGAAGAATGCCTTTCATTTTAACCCAAATCGGTCATTAGACTTTATGGTGGATTTCGTGCTGCTGTCAGGCAGATTGATTTCTGTCTTTGTCGAAGATGTAGCGGGCTACATCGAGAAAAAGCAGGAAGCAAGATGCCGACTGCAGTGCGGAAGACTATTAAAGAGCCAACAAAAGCATACCGTCAACAGCCCAACCTTGTTTGGCGGTCTAATGACCGTTTTGGGTTTAACAGCAAGACTGCCGTTTCTATATCAACTTTTCCAAATCCTTCGTATTTTCACGCACCATTTCGTCAGTCACCTCATAGTTGGCAAGATCGCCGGACAGGTACATATCGTAAGACGCCATGTCAATGAGCCCATGGCCCGACAGGTTGAACAGAATCACCTTACTTTCGCCCGCTTCCTTCGCCATCTTAGCCTCACGAATGGCAGCCGCAATGGCGTGCGACGATTCAGGAGCCGGAATAATGCCCTCGGTTTGAGCAAAAAGCGTGGCTGCTGCAAAGGTTTCAAGCTGAGGAATGTCGACAGCGTCTATCAATCCGTCTTCCTTCAACTGGCTGACTACCGCCCCTGCTCCGTGGTAGCGCAAGCCACCGGCATGAATATTGGCCGGAGAGAAATTATGTCCTAACGTGCACATAGGAATCAACGGCGTATAGCCGGCTTCGTCACCGAAATCATACTGGAATACACCACGTGTCAGTTTCGGACAGGATGACGGTTCTGCGGCAATGAAGCGCGTGTTGCGTTCGCCCGTAAAGTTATGGCGCAAGAACGGGAAAGAAATACCCGAGAAATTACTTCCGCCACCGAAACAGCCGATTACCACATCCGGATACTCGCCCGCCATAGCCATCTGCTTTTCAGCTTCAAGACCGATGACTGTCTGGTGAAGCGCCACGTGGTTCATCACCGAACCCAGTGTATATTTACAGTTGGGCGTAGACATGGCCAACTCTACCGCCTCGGAAATCGCCGTACCCAACGAGCCCTGATAGTTCGGATTGTCGGTGATTATCTTACGTCCTGCCTTTGTCGACATACTTGGAGAGGCAATGACCTCAGCTCCATAGGTCTGCATAATGGAGCGGCGGTAAGGCTTCTGATTGAAAGACACCTTCACCATATACACGGCAAGCGCCAACCCGAAATGCTTGGCTGCCAATGACAACGCCGCACCCCACTGCCCGGCACCGGTTTCAGTGGTAATGTTCGTCACTCCCTGCTGCTTGGCGTAATAGGCCTGCGCTATAGCGGAATTCAACTTATGGGAACCCACCGGACTGACACTCTCGTTCTTGAAATAGATATGTGCCGGAGTGTCCAACGTCTTTTCCAAACCACGCGCACGAACCAAAGGCGTAGGACGCCAAATCTTGTACATGTCGCGCACTTCCTCCGGAATTTCAATCCAACGGTCGGTAGTGTTCATTTCCTGGTTCGCAACAGCCTCTGTAAACAGAGGGTACAAGTCTTCAGCCTTCAACGGTTCTTTTGTGGCAGGATTCAACATCGGACGCGGTTTCACCGGCATATCGACCACTACGTTATACCATGCTTCCGGTATTTCTTTTTCCGCCAACAAGAATTTCTTTGATTCGTCTTTCATAATAATTCTATATTTATGCAGTTTTATTGTATATCCACTACAAATATACAACATTTTTATGAAAAACAAATATTTTCAGCAAAAAATTCATCGGATTCACACAAAAAAGGCAGAATATGTGAGAAAAACACACATATTCCGCCTCAATTATTCAAATATGCCACCTATAACAGCATTTTGGTGACAATCCAACATTTCATTACAGGCTACGCTCTACTGTCCAGCAGAAAGCACGCAATCCCAATTGATGGCTGCCTTCATCGATTTTCTTCAGCTCAGCAAAGAAACTGTCGATCAGTTCGTCGGGCACCATCACCATGTAGGCACTGTTAAGCGTTGGCCAGGCATGTGAGCCCAAATGCGGTTCACCGCTGTTAGAGCCGGCACCGATAACGGTTTCCCATCCGGTAAAGCCCTTCAAACCCAAACGCAGCATTACCAAATTGACATCTTCAAGATGCGCCTGATTGAAAGATACAAAAACTGCTTTCATAGTTCCTTTACTTCTATTTGTTAGCTGAAATCTTTTTTAGTTCCTTTTTACGTTTGCGTTTCACGCCACGGGCTGCAAACGAGCTGTACATTGTCGGGATGATAATCAAGGTAATCAATGTGGAGAACGAAAGACCCCAAGCCACTGACAAACCTAACGAACGCCACATTTCCGAACCTTCGCCGGTACCCATTGCCATAGGAATCATACCGAAGACTGTAGTAAGCGTAGTCATCAAGATAGGACGAAGACGTGACTTACCGGAAGTGACAACCGCATGCACAATACCCAATCCGCGCTCACGACAGAGCATGATGTAGTCGATAAGCACGATACCGTTGTTCACCACGATACCAATCAACATCAGCACACCCAGCAACGCCATTACGCTCATCGGTGTTCCGGTCACATAGAGACCGATAAACACACCGGTCAAGGCAAACGGAATAGAGAACATGATAACGAACGGATAGGTCAACGACTCGAACTGCGATGCCATGATGAGGAACACAAGAATGATCATCAACGCCATCAACATAAAGAGGTCGGAGAATGTATCCTGTTGATCCTCGAACGTACCACCAAACTGCCAGTTGAAGCCGGTAGGCATTTCTACTTCATCCATCACCTTGTTGGCAGCAGAAACGATATCACTCATCGCATATCCGTGACCCACAACGCAGGAAACAGTGATGACACGCTGACGGTCCTTACGCTCGATTGTAGGAGGCGACTGAGCCTCAACCACCTGTCCGAGGTCACGAATCTTCACGCCTTGTCCGGACGGAGTGTAGATGGTAATGTTTTCAATATCCTCAACCGATTCACGGAACTGACGGTCGTAGCGGATACGGATATCATATTCGTCACCGTCTTCACGATAGTAGGACGACACGTTACCATTGATACGGTTACGCAGATAAGTAGCGGCAGTCGACATGTTCAGTCCGTGGAGAGCCAATTTCTCACGGTCGAAATCCACACGGTATTCCGGCGTATACTCGTCACGGCTGATATTCACTTCCGAACAGCCTTCCACTTTGCGCATACGTTCGGCAATGTCGGCAACCAGTGCGTCACCCTTAGCAAAGTCGTAGCCATACACTTCGATGTCGACAGCAGCCTGACCGCCGGCACCGCCCTGACCACCGCCTTCCAATACCTGGAATGTACGGATTTCAGGATATTCGGCCAAATCCTTACGCATTTCATCACAGATTTCCGTCAAGGAACGTTCACGTTGCGTTGACGTACATGTACGGATATTATATTTAATAATGTTGTTACCGTTATCGGAAAGGTTACCGAACACGTTGTCCTCACCGGCCTGACCTTCGGAGAAGTTGATGTTCTCAATTTCAGGATATTTTTCACGGAACTGCTCGGTAATGCGCATAGCCAAATCACGGGTGATTTCCTGACGTGTTCCGGTCGGGAGCTTCACTGTCATACTGATACGCGCATTATCCTGTGTCGGGAAGTATTCCGACTTAATCAACGGGAACAGCACGAACGTTGATACAACGAACAGCAGCAACATAAAGCCGATAGTCAGCATACGGTGGCCCACACACCAGCGGAGCAGACGTCCGTAAACGCTTGTCACCTTCTTCAAGCCTCTGTCGAACGGATCGGAAACCAGCTTCTGGAACATGTTACGCTTGTTGGACAGACGCAACATCAACGCACAGAGTGTCGGAGTCAGCGTAATGGCACCGATAGTAGAAACGGTAAGGATAATGGTTACCATCCAACCCAACTGGCCGAACATCACACCCGCCATACCTTCAATCATGGTCAACGGCAGGAACACGGCAATAGTGGTAAGCGTAGATGCCATAACCGAAATGGCCACCTCGTTGGTTGCGAACATGGCAGCCTGCCGCGGCCGGCTACCCCGCTCAATATGGGTGGTAATATTCTCCAACACCACTATCGCGTTGTCGACCACCATACCGATAGCGATTGACAAGGCACTCATGGACACGATGTTCAGCGTATTGCCCGAAGCCAACAGATAAATCAATGCCGCCAGCAACGAAATCGGGATAGTGAGCACAATCACAAACGTAGCACGCCATCGTCCGAGGAACAACAGCACCACAAGGCTCACAATCAACATCGTGGTAATGATGGTTTCCTTCAATGATTCAATCGTAAGGATAATGTTGTCGGAAGTATCGACAATCACGCCGATTTTCACATCGGAAGGCAATGTCTTCTGAATCTGCGGCAAACGACGCTTCACCTCGTTAGCAATGTCAACAGAGTTGGCACCGGCCTGCTTCTGAATAACAATCATACCGCCTTTCGTGCCGTTCGTGAATGATTCTTCCGCACGTTCTTCCGGCGCATCGATAATGCGAGCCACATCGCGCAGATAGACAGCGGCACCGTTGGAATAGCCAACCACCAGATTCAACATTTCGTTGACATCGGTAAACTCTTTCTGCACACGCATAGAGTATACGTTCGAACCGATATCGATGGAACCGGCCGGCACATTGCGGTTTTCGTTCGCAATGATCTGTCCGAGTGTTTCAATCGAAATGCCGTAAGCCTCCAGTTTATACGGGTCGCAAAGAATCTGGATTTCACGTTCCGGCAAACCGGAAATAGAAACTGTACCCACACCGGAAACACGCGCCAGCGGAGTGGCTACGTTATCGTCAAGGATCTTATACAATCCCGACATACTTTCGTCGGCCGTAACCGACAGAATAAGGATAGGAATATCCTCCGTTCCGAACTTGAACAGAATCGGAGTGGTTGCCCCGTCAGGCAACGTCGTCACCTGGTCAAGTTTATCGCGCACGTCGTTAGTGGCGACGTCAATGTCAATACCATACTCGAACTCAAGAGTGATGAGCGAAATATTTTCACGCGATTTGGAAGTAAGGTGCTTCAAGTCGCTCACACCATTCAGGATATTTTCCAGCGGACGGGTAACGTTGGTTTCAATATCCTCCGCACTCGCACCTGAATAGGTGGTCATCACCATGATAGAGTTGGTTTCAATTTCCGGGAACAAGTCGATGGACAACTTGCTCAGCGAGAAAAGCCCCATAATGGCAATTCCCAGGAAAATCAATATTGTGGTAATCGGCCTTTTTACAGCCGCCTGATATACACTCATAGCTATTTCTTGTCTGTTTTGTCCTGAACTGTAGTAACTTCAATTGCCGAACCGTCCTTGAGTCGTGTCTGACCGGTAATAACCACGGTTTCGCCCTTGTTGACACCGCTGAGGATTTCATATTCGTTTCCAATGCGTTGTCCAAGTTCCACTTTTCGATAAACAGCCTTTCCGCCTTCAACGACATATACATAACGGTCGCCAGAACCGGTAAGTTTCTGCACAGCACGGTCGGGCACTACGACACGGTCAACGACATCATAGCAGAGAGTCACGCGTGCAAACATACCCGGACGTACACGTTCGTCGGCATTGGCAATCTGGAGTTCAACCGGGAATGTACGTGATGTCGGGTCGATTGTCGGATAGATGATGTCGACTTTAGCCTTGAACTTTTCGTCGCCATAAACATCCAACTGCACATCCACTTCCATACCTTTGTGGATTTTGGTAAACAACAACTCTGAAACATTGATTTTCAGTTTCACCGGACGAATCTTTTCTACACGGTAAAGCGGGGTTCCGCCGGAATACATATCGCCGGAATCATAGTTACGCTCAACTACAACACCGCTTATCGGGCTCACCAGCGCCGTGTTTTCCAAAAGATTTTCATAGTTGCGCTTTGCAACGTCGTAGTTCAATTTTTTCAAATCCCATTCCGACTTGGAAGTTCCGCCGATTTTATAAAGTTCGTCGACACGTTTGAATTCCACTTCATTGTTTTCCATCTGAAGTTTCACCTGATCCAAGTTGGCAGGGTCCATATCTGCCAGCTTCTGACCGGCACGTACGTGGTCGCCCACTTCCACATAAACCTTCTTGATGCGTACAGGCGACTGTGGCGCAATGTTGTTGACCACATCGGCCTCTACTGTTCCGCTAAACACGTTCAACTGTTCCACCGGACGGAAAGTACTTTGGGCTACCTGAACTTTCACCGCTGTTTCCGCCTGTTCTTCCGTTGCAGCCTTATCGCCGCCGGAACAAGCTGTCAACGCCGCCGACATGCACACAACTGTCGACAACAGACCTTTTCTGCTGATTGCTTGAAAAAATTTCATATCGTTTGCTTTATTATTTTTCTATTAGAATTGGGGAGTAATTTATTCGGCAACATAGTCCGTGCCCAAAGTTTCGTCGAGCGATGCCTTGGCCACCAGGAATGAATAGATAGCCTGATTACGGTTGTTCTGCGAAACGGTCAACGCCAATTGGGAATCATTGATTTCCAGCAATGTTCCGGCACCTGTATCGTAACGTTTCACGGCGATGTCGTAGCCCTTCTTTGCCTGGCTGACACCGTCGGATGATGCCTGATACTGCTTGATGGAAGTCTTCATCTGGTCAACATACTGACGGACAGCCACCATAAGGTTACGTTCCGTATCTATGCGGTTGAGTTCCAACTGTTCAAGCTGTATCTTCGACTGCTTCACATTGCTATAACGACTGCCTCCCGAGAAGATCGGAATATTGAGGCTGACGCCCAATGTGGTGTACGGGTTCCAGCGATAGTCACCGAATTTAAAATTGTCGGACATAGCCATCCACTGGTGAGAGAACGACAGGTTCAATGACGGATAATAGGCCGCCTGAGCTATTTTCTTCGATTTAACCAACTGGCTGTGCTGAATATCCAACTGACGCAAAGAACTGTTGCCGGCAATCATGGTCGTATCAACCGACATATAGTCGGCATACAGGCTATCGACATAGTCCATCAAATTTCCCTCACATTCAATCTGCATATCCAAATCGACTCCCATCAGAGCTTTCAGACGCCATTTTGCGAGAACAATGGAATTCTGCGCATCATACATGTTAGGTTCGGCATTCTTCACACTCACGTCAGCACGAATCAAATCGTATTCCGATGCAAGCCCCTGGTCATATTTACGCTTGATGTCCACATAGTTTTCCATCGCATTGTCGTAAGTTTCCTTGAACACCGTATAAGAATCGTTGGCAAGCAATACGCCATAATAAGCCTGCTTCACCTGACTGACCATAGAAAGTTTCGATGAGCGAGATTGCTCGACAGCCAACTCTACGGCATCGGAGGAAACGCTCAACTGCTGCCATAACGTAGCTGAAACAATCGGCATGGATGCAGCAAATCCGGCAGACCACGTATTACTACGGCCCACTTCAAAACCGGTATCGCCACCACCTTCCATTCCAGGCATGCTACCGCCCATGTACATCACCTGCTTCTTGATAGTACGGTTATAGTTTGCACTGAAATCCAATGTTGGAAACAAGTTTGCCAACACGCCTTTTTTCGAATACTCCTGCTTTGTAATCTCCTTATCGGCAACTTTTACAATAGGACTGGAATCAAGGGCAATTTCAATCGCCTTGTCCAAATTCAAATACACTGTAGAATCGCTGCTTGCCTGCCCGAAAGCTGCTACGGGCAACAAAACCGCCAACAACGACACAACAATCTTCCGCGAAAACATCTTATTCATTTATAAAAACATAATTACAGGTTTCCAATTTCAACACAATGTTAGTCATTATCATTAATAACGACAAGCAGAATAGACATGTCACAGACAAACGTCGACTATCAACTTTCTATTATGAATTTTAACACATATAAAGTCCACGCATGCATTCCACAGTATTCTGCAGAGTTTCCAACACGTATCCCGCAATCCTAACACGACAATGACAAAACAAAAAAAGGAGAACGACATGTCGTTCTCCTTGTAGTGGGCGTTGACGGATTCGAACCGCCGACCCTCTGCTTGTAAGGCAGATGCTCTGAACCAGCTGAGCTAAACGCCCGTTTCGTTCCCGAAAGCGATGCAAAGGTACAACAAATTTTTGAATCTGCAAATTTTTTCGTCACTTTTTTCAAAAAAAAATCGCTTTTTTCTTGTAGTTGCCTTGTCGCATCTGGATTTTCGACATTCAACTACAAATTAATAGCTTAGAATTTGATATAGAAATGATATATATCATATTTTTATATTTTATCCGTTTTTGACACTTAAAAAATACAAAAACCGGGTACAAGACATCCTGCACCCGGTTCATGTCAAACAGATGAGCCTACAAAACGACTTTGCTCACACTGCCTCCAACCACTACAACATACAAACCTTTATTTAAAGAATAAACTGCCTCCTGACCGTCAACCAAGCAGCTCATCACTAAACGGCCCGACAAATCATATACACAGCACTGACTGCCCGAAGCGCCACAAACGCGCAATTCGCCGTTTGCACCATAAACACGGACTGCATCAGCCACAAAATCATCAACCGAAGAACCACCAGACTTCGAACCAACCTCGAACTCAAACGGCTTGGTTTCGGAAACTCCACCAGCAAACGGGAAACGGAAACGGATATTCAACTTCGTACCGCGTGGATAGCTCCGGCTGTTTTCACCTTCAAATATATTTACCGCATTTTCAGCTGCCGGCTGCTGCAAACCGAAGAATGGTTCGCCATCGATCCACACTTCCACACCCATACCGACACAAACGCGGTCGAGCGACAAGCGGAACTGCAAGCGGTTTTCGCGAGTTGTCACGATTTCATAGCTTACAGAAGGAGCAAACACTTCCGTTTCGCCTTCCGGAGTTCCGGTCACAGCCCATCCGTCAGCAGCGATGCTACCTACAAAAGTAACGGCATCGGCAGGTTCCAATGTGGAGAACGTAACGGTCTTCACCTCACTCACATTTCCGGCAAGGTCAGAAACACGAACATACAATGTATAATCGGTCAGCGGTGTCAGGTTGTCCAATGTGCAAACGCCGTCTTCACCGGAAGCAACACGAGAAGTAGCCAAAACCGATTCAAACGCTTCATCGGAAGCGACTTCAACCGTCAACGATGCAGACTGGTCATCGGTTGCATTAACTGTAATGTCGGCTGAATATCCGGTGATATTACCGGCTGAAACGGAATTCAAGACAGGAGCTTCAACATCTTCGGCCGGTTTTTCGTTGGCACTACCCACTTCAAACGGAATGGCATGCGTAGAAGAAACGCCGCCAGCATGAACCAAACGGAAATAGAAATTCACTGTAGCACCACGTTCGTAGGAGGCGGCAGAAATTCCAGTATAGGTCAATGCATCACCAACCGGAGCAGTTGCCGTATTCACACCGTCCACCCAAATTTCAGGATTCACAAGGCCAGTAGTGCCAGAATCCAAAGTCAATGTAAATTCCAACTTATTGTCGGCAGTTGTTTTTACCACATAATTGATAACCGGCACATAGCCTCCACCCTTTTCATTCCATTCCTCTTCTGTTGCCACAACTCCATAATAATAGCATTCAGCATCAGCATCAAGAGTTGAGAACGACAAAGTTTTCACTTCGCTGACATTGTCAGCATCATCAGTGGCACGAACTTTCAAATCGTAGGCTGTTTCAGGCGTCAAACCCGACAACGTGCAAACTGTTTCCGTTCCGGCTGCCACTTTCTGACTATTCAGCACTGAAGCAAAGTCGTCTACCGAGAATTCCACCTTTACAGAAGAAGCCAAATTGTCGGTAACCAACAAGCGAACGTCTGCCTTAGTTGTCGACACGCCTTCCAGCTCAAACATTGAAACAACAGGAGCTTCGCTATCGTCCAACGCTTCATTTGTGCTACCAACCACATAATCAAAGGCATTCGTATCAGAAACGCCTCCAGCATAAGCAAAATAGAAACTTAGCCTCAATGTTTCTCCGATTTCATACGCGTCAGGCGTTGTACCGGAAAACTGAGAAGAGCTGCCTGCTACAGGGTTCAAATTCATCAAATATACACCATTGACAAACAACTGCGGAACAAGTCCTACACATGTTGCAGACAAATCAACCGTCACTTGCAATTTTCCCTCGTCTACAACTGAAATTTGATAACTGAAATCAGGAGCATATCCTTCCTCGGAACCTTGCGGAGTTCCGACAGTTTTCCAATCCTCAGCCCCAATAAAACCTTCATACGTCTGCGCATTAACGACACCATACAAAAGGGAAACGCAAACGAAAACAAACATTAGTAATATTCTCTTCTTCATAGTTTAAATTTTAAAAGTTTTGTACCGCAAATTTATATTTGTTCTTTTCTTCAAAGGGCAAAAACAGATTCACAGAAACTCACATACCCACACAACAAAAACACAACACGAATACATAGATACATAATTCACAAGGCATTATACACAGATAAGCACAAATCAGCGACTCACAAGAGTAAACCGAAATTTGTCTCCAATAAAATACAAACATAGCCTTTAAGACAAATTACGACGTTCATTTTCTTCAATTTAACTATCTTTGTCCAAAACATCATCTATGAAAGCGACACTACCTATTTTCATCATTGCGACTTTAATTTTCCTATCCTGCTCGCAGACAAAAAGCAATCAGGAAGCAAACGCCCAACAAGAAACGACAACAGAGATGAGCCTGTCGGAAATTGAGCAATCCATCGAAAAGGAAGAATGGGAAAAAGCCCGAATAAAGGCAGAGAATCTGTATGCAAATCAAAGGCAAAAAATGGGAGCCATCGAGTCCATCAAACTCGCCATTGCCTATATATCGCTGACATCAGAACCACTTCTTGATTTCGAACAAACCCACAATTACGCCTTACGTATCAAGAGCCTATACGAACAAGCTAACGACCGCGACAGCCTGCTAACAAGAAATTATCTGGAAACGCTCGGCGTTACCACCCTCGTTGACGAAGCCTACGAGAACTGCCTGTACATCATTAATGCCAAACAAAAGGCAGGAAAGGACAGCACCTATGTATTCTCACCACAACATTCAAATGATACGACGAAATAGACATACGAAAATCGTATCAAACTGACATTTAAAAGTTTTTATTATCTTTTTCAAGAAAATTAAGCATTTCTTTTTGCCCATTCAGCACTAATATCTATCTTTGCACACGAAAAATCATTCTGAGATAGAGTGTTTTCATGCAATTGTTTATTAACGAACACATTACACACAATAGACTAAATCAATTTTTCATGGTTTAGTGTCCCCTCGATATGCACACTGTCAAACAAAGCAAATTTTCAGGATATGATAAAAAGAATTAAAATAATCTGCTGTTTTTTCGCTTTAATAAGCATTATTACATCCTGTAATACATCTAAAGAGATTGTCTACCTCCAAGACATCCAAACAGGTACTAAAGAAAAAGTCGACTCAAGTCACGGCATTGTCATACAGCCCAAAGACATGCTCTCAATTATTGTTTCTAGCAAAGACCCCCAATTGGCATCAATGTTTAACCTTCCAGTTGTCAGCTATCAAGCCGGTTCCGAAATCGTTTCCGGAGGACAGCAACAACGTCTTTTGGGATATGTTGTCGATGAAAAGGGCTTTATCAATTTCCCAATCTTAGGGAAAATAGAAGCAGCAGGATATACGCGTTGGCAACTTCAGGAAAAAATCAAAAAAGAAATCATCAGCCGCGACCTGCTCAAGGATTTAGTTGTCACCGTAGAATTTATGAACTTTAAAATCTCCATTTTAGGAGAAGTGACAAATCCTGGGTCATACAAAATCGAAGGCGACAAGGTAACAATTCTGGAAGCCCTCAGTATGGCTAAGGACCTGACAATTTTCGGACGACGCGATCAGGTATATGTAATCCGCGAGGAAAACAATACCCGCACTACATATCAAGTAGATTTACGCTCTACCGACTTGTTCAATTCTCCTGTTTACTATTTAAAACAGAATGACATAGTATATGTACAACCAAACAAGGTAAAAGCCGGGCAATCAACAATTAACGAAAATAATATTAAATCAGTAGGGTTATGGATTTCAATTGCATCACTGCTCTCATCAGTGGGTGTATTGATTGTAAATCTGCTTAATTAATTTTTTAACAAAAAATCCACAAAAGAAATGGAAGACAATCACAACACTCACATTGAAGAATCAAAATCTGACATCCAGATTAGCGACGTTATTGAATGGGCTATTTCACATAAATTGTTTATTGCAATTTCTGTAATAGTATGTGTGTTTATTGCTTTATTCTATTCATACAGAGCGCCATCTATTTATAAGCGTGAATCAAGCGTTATGCTTAGAACCAGCGTTAACGGCCAAGCCCAAATGGGAGAATTAGCCATATTCGAAGACATGGGCATGTTCAATACTGGCATGGACGTATACAATGAAATCGAAGCATTCCGCTCTCCAATCTTAATGGAAGAAGTGGTTGAACGATTAGGGCTAAACACTACATATCAAAGTAAGAATTGGATAGGTAGAACCACTGATTGGTATGACCAGACACCAGTTAAAGCAGAATTTTCAGAGTTAACTGAAAAAATAGAAGGAAAAAATGTTCAAAGTTTTTCTTTTACTGTTACAAAAGGTGAAAACAAACAAGAATTTATTCTTCAAAAATTTTATGCCAATGGCGACAAAATAGAGTCCGAGAAAATTGTCGCAAAAGCAAATATTCCAACAAAAACCCCGATTGGAAATGTAACTATCACTCCTACCGCTTTATTTGAAAACTTTAATGACCCGATAAGAATTAGCCATGCACCGATAGAAATAGTTGCACAGAACTATTTAACAAAATTATCGGCGGAGCTTGCAGATAAAAAAGCAACAGTCATAAACTTTTCCATCACAGACAACTCTGCAAAACGAGCAGAGGATATATTGAACACATTGCTGAAGGTTTACAATGAAGATTGGGTAGAATTCATGAACCAATCGACACTAAACACTTCAGAATTCATTAAAGAGCGTTTGGCAATTATTGAGCAAGAACTTGGAACCGTAGATAAAGACATTGAAAAATTCAAGAGCGACAATAAGCTGTTGGATATAACAGCGGAAATGGCAATGGTCACAGAAGAGTCCAGCAAATACTCCGACCAGGCATTCAAAATGAACAATCAGCTTTACATAGCTAAATTCATTCGTGAATATTTGGTTGACAACACTAAGGAATATGAACTTCTACCATCAAACTCTGGAATTGAAAATGACAATGTAGAAAGTCTTATTGGCGAATACAACAAACTCCTACTCGATCGTCAACGCTTAGCAGACAATAGCAGCAACAGCAACCCACTTGTCACAGATTTAAACAACCAGCTCAAGTTGATGAGAGCAACAATCTTGAAATCTATTGACAACCTCATCAACACATTACAAATTCAGGTTGACAAAATCGCCGAACAGGAGAATAAAATAACGAATCGTATCTCCGATAACCCTGGCAAAGTAAGAGAACTTCTTTCCATTGAACGCCAACAAAAAATCAAGGAAGAGCTTTATCTTTATCTTCTCCAAAAAAGAGAAGAAAATGAACTTTCATCCAGCCTTGTCGTTGATAACACCCGACTGTTAAAACCTGCAAGCGGTCCGCTAGCCCCCATTTCACCTAAGAAGCCAATGATTCTGGCCGTTGGTCTGATTTTGGGTTTAGCCATTCCATTCGGCTATATGTTCCTCACATCAATGATGAATACAACAGTCCGCGGACGAAAAGATCTTGAGTCTCTCACGGCTCCTATTATTGGCGAGATTCCACAAATCGGTAAAGCAAAACGCTATACACAAATTAGAAAGATGCTACAGCGTGACAAATCAGACGACAACGTCCCCACGCTGTTAGTAAAAGAAAAAGGCCGAGATATTGCCAACGAAGCATTCCGTATTGTCCGAACCAATCTCGACTTTATTCTTAACACAGCCGAATCTGCACAAATTATGCTTGTAACATCATATCATGCCGGTAGTGGCAAAACCTTCTGCGGCATAAACCTAGCTGCAACAATGGCACTTAAAGGGAAACGAGTTGCAATCGTTGACCTTGATATACGCAAAGGGACACTAAGCAAATTTGTGAATTCTCCGCGAAAAGGAGTGGCAGCATACCTGAACAATCAAGCCACACTTGACAACATAACAATAACAAATGCCAACGGCGTTAAAGGCTTGGATGTTATCCCGGCAGGAACATTGCCGCCGAACCCGTCAGAACTTCTGCTTGAAAAGCGTCTCGACGAGCTTGCTGCAGAATTAAAAACGAAATACGATTATATTTTCCTCGACTGCCCTCCAGCTGGAATTATTGCAGACGCATCCATCATCGCAAGAGTAGTCGACCGCACAATCTTTATTATTCGCGTAGGTGTTCTCGACCGTCGCCAGCTGCCTGAAATTCAGGAAATACAAGACAGCAAACAATATCCGAATATGACAATACTGCTCAACAGCAGCAGACAGTCAAACTTTGGATATAGCCGATACGGATATAGTTACGGCCGATACAGTTACGGAAACGACAACGATTAAAATGTTTTCGTTCCTCAATAAAAAAACATCCATCGCCGATTCCGGCCTGCTCGACAATTTTGTCGACCGCCATACACATATCCTACCCGGAGTCGACGATGGGTTTAAAAAGCTTTCCGATTCACTTGAAGCTTTGAAGAAAATGCAAGAGCTGGGAGTTAAGGAGGTGTGGCTCACACCGCATATAATGTCCGACTTTCCCAACCGACCTGCAGAACTCAAAGAAAAATTTGAAGAACTGAAAGCTGCATACACAGGCTGCATCCAATTGCACCTCGCAGCCGAACACATGCTTGACAACCTCTTCATAGAGCGGTTCGAAGCAGACAACCTACTGCCGATGGACAACAACATATTGCTGATCGAAACATCCTATTTCAATCCACCGATGGAGTTCGACGGCATTATGGGCGATATTCTAAACAGCAAATATACCCCACTGTTGGCCCATCCTGAGAGGTATAGATATATGAATACTAATCAATACAAACGGCTAAAAGACAAAGGCGTACTGTTTCAACTCAACTTAGGTTCACTGGTTGGAGGATACGGGAAAGAAGTACAAAGTGTTGCAAAAAACATATTAGGGAATGGATGGTATGACTGTATCGGCAGTGACATCCACAGTCTGAAGCAACTTCAACAAATCCTATATACGCCGGCATTGTCAAAAAAAGAAATTGCAATTTTAAAAAATATAATTTAGACACGTTTGATAAACTTCTTAATTTATTAAAATATGAAAGCTTGTTTTATGGGCTTGGGATATATTGGACTCCCAACTGCCATTATCGCTGCAAAACACGGTGTTACTGTAACAGGGGTTGACATTAACCCTAAAGTAGTAGAAATGACTAACCAAGGTCATCTGCATATTATCGAACCGGGAATGGAAGAAATGTTACAAGAAGTTGTAAAATCCGGTAGCCTGAAAGCATCTACTACCCCAGAAGTAAGTGATGCTTATTTCATGGTGGTACCTACTCCATTTAAAGGAAATCATGAGCCAGATATTTCATACGTAGAAGCTGCAACACGTGCCGTTATCCCCTTCTTGAAGGAAGGCGACCTCTACGTCATTGAATCCACTTCTCCGGTCGGAACTACCGACAAAATGAGAGACCTCATTTTTGCCGAACGCCCGGAATTGAAAGATAAAATCTATATTGCCTACTGTCCGGAACGCGTGCTTCCCGGCAACGTCATCTACGAACTCGTTCACAACGACCGTGTCATCGGCGGTATCAACGAGGCTTCAACCGACAAGGCTATCGAATTCTACAGCCAGTTTGTACAAGGAACGCTACACAAGACAAACAGCAAGACAGCTGAAATGTGTAAGCTTACTGAAAACTCTTCACGCGACGTGCAGATTGCCTTTGCCAACGAGCTTTCGCTCATCTGCGACAAGGCAGGCATCAACGTATGGGAACTTATCAACCTTGCCAACAAGCACCCGCGTGTCAATATCCTGCAACCGGGCTGCGGTGTAGGCGGACACTGTATTGCTGTTGACCCGTATTTCATTACGGCCGATTTCCCTGTTGAGTCACAACTCATCGGCAAGGCACGCGAAATCAACAATTATAAGTCTTTCTGGTGTGCCGAGAAAGTACAGAACGCCATGTTGAAATTCGAGTTGGAGCACCACCGCAAACCGTGTGTGGCAATGATGGGTCTGGCATTCAAGCCAAACATCGACGACCTTCGCGAATCACCGGCTAAATACATCACAACTAAGGTAATGCAGTCATGCAACAATGCAGATATCCTCGTTGTAGAGCCGAACGTAGAAACACACAACGTGTTCAAACTCACTGACTACCGCGAAGCCTACGACCGTGCCGACATCGTCGTATTCCTCACAGCCCACGATCCGTTCAAGACATTGCCCTACCGCGAAGACAAAGTAATCCTCGACTTCTGCGGAATTTTCAAAAAATAAAAAAGTTTACCGTTTACAGTTTACGGTTTACAGGTAGTCTTCAGACTCTGAAGAAGTTTACTGCCTATAGTTAACAGACTGTTTACAGAATTAATCAGTCTTAGACAGCCCAACGGCGAACAATCAATGAAAACTGTAAACCGTAACCGGGAAACAGTAAAGCTGCATTATGTAAACCGTAATCCGTAAACTGTAATCCGTAAACAGTAAACCGCAATCTGTAAACCGTAAACCGTAAACTGTAAACCCTCTACCTATGAAAAAAATCATGCTCGTTTTCGGAACCCGTCCGGAGGCCATCAAGATGGCGCCGCTTGTCAAGGAGTTCCAGAAACATCCCGATACGTTCCAGACCATTGTCTGTGTCACCGGTCAGCACCGCGAGATGCTCGACCAAGTGCTCCACATCTTCGATATCCATCCTGACTTCGACCTCAACATCATGAAGCAGGGACAGGATCTCTATGATGTCACTGCCCGCGTGCTTACAGGCATGCGCGAAGTGTTGCGTGAAGCGCAGCCCGACGTTGTGCTCGTCCACGGCGACACCACAACCAGCACTGCCGCCGCCCTCGCCGCGTTCTACCAGCAAATCCCCGTTGGACACGTAGAAGCCGGACTCCGCACGCACAACATCCTCAGCCCGTGGCCCGAAGAGATGAACCGCCAGATTACAGGCCGCATCGCTTCCTACCACTTCGCTCCGACAGCACTCAGCCGTCAGAACCTGCTGCAGGAAAATGTCGACGATGCCAATATTACAGTTACGGGCAACACCGTCATCGATGCCCTCTACTGGGTAGTCGACCGCATCAAGAACGACCGTTCGCTCGACGCTGAGCTTGAAGAAGTGCTCCGCCATGCCGGCTACGATGTCAATCGCCTTGCCGACGGCCGTCCGCTCGTGCTCATCACCGGCCACCGCCGCGAGAACTTCGGCGACGGATTCATCAACATGTGCACAGCCATCAAGCAGCTCACCGAGCGCTACCCGAACGTCGACTTCGTCTACCCGATGCACCTCAACCCGAACGTGCGCCGTCCTATCCACGAAGTGTTTGGCGACGACCTCAGCAACCTCGGCAACATGCACTTCATTGAGCCGCTCGAATACCTCAGCTTCGTCTACCTCATGGAGAAATCCACCATCGTGCTCACCGATAGCGGTGGTATCCAGGAAGAAGCTCCGGGACTCGGCAAACCCGTGCTCGTCATGCGCGACACCACCGAACGCCCCGAAGCCCTCGAAGCCGGCACAGTGAAACTCGTAGGCACCGACCGCGAAAAGATCATCAACGAAGTGTCGACCCTTCTCGACGACGCAGCCGCCTACGCCCGTATGTCGCAAGCCGTCAACCCCTACGGCGACGGCCTCGCCTGCTCACGCATTGTAGAACGATTGAAATAACCTCTATGTGACTTTAAGTTATAACTTATAAGTCACATAGAAAACAAATTTCTAAAGAGTATTTACAGAAACAATTCATGGGCTATATACACAAATTATATATAAATATAATCAATAAAATCAATACAGGCACAGAACGAAATTTAAAAGCAAAAAAAGCTATTATTCGAATGTTTTTAAACAAAGGTATCAGCATCATTTTAAGCATGCTGTATGTTCCTTTATTTTTAGCCTGCTTAGATAATACTCGATATGGCATTTGGATTACAATCATGTCTATAGTAAATTGGATTGGCTTTTTTGACATTGGTATAGGCCAAGGAATGAGAAACTTATTAACAATATCATTGGCCCAGAAAGATATGTTGACAGCTAAAAAAATTGTCAGCACTGGATATGTTTCAATTACACTAATATTTATAGTCATTTGTAGTATAATATATGCGACAAGTTTCTTTTATGATTTTCACAAACTTGTAAATGCACCCGAAACAATGGCGAGAGAAATAGATTTACTCATTTTAGTAGCCGCAATTTCGATGTGCGTAAACTTCATTTTAGGGATTTTTAAATCCGTCGCATTTGCATATCAGAAACCACAAATAACATCCAATATTTCATTGTATACACAAGCCACCTCGCTATTGATTATATACCTATTTTATCTAAATGGCAAAATAAATTCACTAATCTTCATTGGAACTATTCTATTAGCAACTCCTATCATAGTTTTAACATTATATAGCCTTTACTATTTCAAAACAGAATTCAAGGAGGTCAGACCTAACATAAAGTATTTTGACAAACAAATAGTAAAAAAAATAACCCTATTAGGTGGACTTTTCTTTTTTATTCAAATCACGAATCTTATAATTTTCCAAAGCAACAACCTTATTATATCCCACGTAATAAGTCCTGATGCAGTAAGCGAATATTATATAATCAACAAATATTTCACATTGTTAACTTTTGCCTTTTCTATTATTACAACTCCGTTCTGGTCAGCAGCCACAGATGCATATACGAAAAATGATTTCAAATGGATTCATTCTGCACAAAAAAAACTTTTTAAAGTATTCATTTTTTTCATCATAGCAACAATTTTTCTATACTGTTTTGCTCCTATATTTTTCACGATTTGGTTAGGGGGAAATTTTCCTTATGATAAAATGCTAGCTATGATAATAGCTATATATCTGCTCACACAAATGTATATGAATATATATTTAAGTTTTATTAACGGAATTGGGAAAATAAAACTTCAATTAATTGTGACAAGTATTTCTGCAACAATCTACATACCGTTGTCAGTCTTGTTCGGACACATACTAAGTACATTTGGGGTTATCTTAGCAGGCATCATAATAACAATTCCGGCCTCCATTATTTATCGTATACAATTCAAAAAATTAATATCCAATTCCAATAAAACATCCAAAAAAGGCATTTGGTATGAATGACTCTAAAATCACTTTTTCCGACTCTATTTCACTTTTTTTTATTATTCTATACATCTCAAATACTGCAGCTATTTGTTTTAATGAATTCTTCACTAGAATTCTTGCTGTATTATTTTTTATAATTTTTTTACTCAAAAGGAATAAGTTTGATTTTGTCTTTCTAGTTATTGCCTTATATTGGTTGCTCATTAATTGCATCTATTCAATTTCCCATGATCAGATTTTCTCACTAAATAAAGTTATTGGATATTTTTTACCCTGTTTCATCACATATACTTGCTATAAAAATGTAACTGGAAACTTCTTCCAAAAATTTGAGAAATGGGTATTTTTCTTAAGCGCAATATCACTAGCTCTATTTGCGATACAATTAGCGACTGGACACATGTTTAATTCTTTTATACCATACTTCGGTCGCTTTATGGCAGACTTCTACAGAGATGCGCGCCCTGATTCCTGGTATATATATATATATACATATAGTCAATATTCTGAATTAATGATACGCAACAGTGGATTCATGTGGGAACCTGGAGCATATGCAATGATGTGCTGTTTTGGATTAATTTATCAAAGACTAACATACGGACCAAAGCTAAATTATAAATCTATCATTTACATCATCGCTATCATTTCTACTCTATCAACAGCAGGATATATTGCACTTCTTTTATATTTCCTCATTTATTTAAAGGATGAAAAAAACATCTTTAAATGGGCCATTATTCTTGTACTGTTTGCGATAACCATACCATTTGTATATGAACTGGAATTCATGTCAGAGAAAATTGATTCTTACATTTCTAGTCAAAATGAAGCATTTTATAATGAACGATACGATGCATTTGAATATAACCGATTTACCGTTTTCCAAATCAATTTTGAACGTCTGTTAGAATATCCTCTTGGATATGGAGTCTACAATATCAAAGATAATTCAGGCTCAAATTTTATTGGAGTTAATGGAATAGCAACGTTTGCTAGAATGTGGGGAGTTATTGGCCTAATAGTTGCCTGCTTTGCTATTTTCAAATCTTTCACAATTTTTGGAAACAAAACTTCGCACATAATAATCATTATTGCCATATTGATGATGATTGTTCTATTTTTTTCAAATCCTATTGAACAAAGCCCTTTATTCTATTTATTGATTATTCATCCTTATCTTTATAAACATCATGCATAAGAAAAAACTATCCAGAGTATCAGTTGTATGCACCTTTCCATTCCCTCAAGGATTAGCTGCATCCACCCGCATTATTTCTTATTTAAAAGGCTTAATAGAAGAAGGTGTTGATACTGATGTCTTTATATATAGGCCCACAGAACTATATAATCAAAAAAGCGAATATCCGCCTAGAGGTTTCTACCAAGGGATTCAATATATTTATCCAAAAACCAGGACTTATTCAAAATACAAAATATTGAGAGGACTTAAACGCTACTACTATTATATAGTAACTTGTTACAATATCTGGAAAGAAAACAAAAAGAAAAAAATCGATTTTCTTCTCATTAGTAACGATTTTTTGGATATATTGTTTTTGTTTACTTTATTTGCCAAATTAATTAAAATCAAACCCATTTTTATTACTGACGAGTATCCAGAACCAATACGAGTCTATTTAAAGCAAGACATTCCAAGTTGGAAAAAATGTCTATATCGATTCATTTTGAGCTACGAAGATTCGCTCATTTTTATGACAGACAAGCTAAACACTTTTTTTAACAAAAAGCTGAATAAACCTTACCATATTTTACCAACAATAACAGATACATCCCGTTTCGACATAAAATTGACAGATGTTCCTAAAAAAAAATATCTATGTTACATGGGAAATATGGAACTCAGCAAAGACAATGTCGACAATATTATTGTTGCATTCTCACAGATTCAATCACAATTTAACGACTTGGAATTCCATCTTTATGGAGCTCCAAACCCTACAGACAAAGCATTAATTGAAAGTCTCATAAAAAAGCTACATCTTGAGCAAAAGGTATTTATAAAAGGAAGAGTTTCCATAGAAAAAGTTCCAACAATATTAAAAGGAGCCTATATACTCGTTTCCTCACAACCAAATACAAAAAGAGCAGAAGGCGGATTCCCGACAAAATTAGGGGAATATATGGCTACAGGCATTCCTACTATATTAACAGATGTAGGAGAAATCTCAAAATATGTTCAAGATGGCGTCCATGTACACATCGTTCCACCGGAAGATCCAACAGCATACGCAGAAAAACTTAGATATATCATTTCCAATTATGATCAATGTTGCAAAATTGCTGCAAACGCTAAACAATATTTATCTGACAACTTTGACTATCGTCCTATTGGGGAAAAATTAAAAAAATTTTTAGAAAGCAGATTATGAGAGTGGCAATATTATGTTGCTATCCCATCCCTTATGGAATGGCAGCAACAACCAGAATCAACGCATATTCAAAGGGGTTAACCATAGCTGGTGATAAAGTTGACGTATGGTCGCTTATTCCAACCGGTAATCGTTTCAACTCTGATACAGCAAAGGATATGGAAATCGTTGACTCAGTCAGATATCAATATGTGTTTAGAAGGAAAAAAGCAAACAACAAGCTGCTACATATCATCGAAATCTTTATTTCATACTTACTTCTTCCTTATAAAATTTACAATGAACATAAAGAAGAACAATACGATGTAGTTGTAGCAAGCACAGACAATCCCTTCGCCCTATTATATTTTTCATTAATAAAGAAGATCATAAGGTGCCGTTTATTATTTATTTTTGACGAATATCCTATTCCCATACGCAAATTTTTAAAATCCAGATTACCCAAATGGAAAATACAAATGTATCAACAGGTATTAAAAAAATACAATGGGTATATAGCAATGACTCAAAATCTATTGAATTTCTATCAAGCAATTTGTAATAAACCTGGAACAATAGTATCTACTATAATTGATACAGATCGCTTCACAGCTCCATCTAATCACTCCAATATAAATAAGACGACTCCAACTTTCCCCATTAAAATTACATATTTGGGAAACATGGAACTTTCAAAAGACAACGTCGATAATATCATCCAAGCCTTTGCTTTATCAAAATATAAAGAAAAATGTAAATTGTATCTATACGGAACACCAACCCCTAAAGACAAAGAGATGCTCTTGTCAATTATCAATCAAAACCATCTTACAGATAAAGTCGTTTTTGATTATGTCGATTTTAAAAATGTCGCAACAGTGTTAAAATCCTCGCACATTTTAGTATCGTCGCAACCGGATACCGTACGTGCTTCTGGAGGTTTTCCCACCAAACTTGGAGAATATTTAGCCAGTGGAACACCTGTACTATTAACAGATGTTGGAGAAATTGGTAAATACTTCAAACATAATGAACACTTATTCCTATCCAAACCCAATGACCCAATTGATTATGCTAACAAACTTGATTATATTATTGATAATTACGATTTTGCAAAATCAATCGCTGAAAATGGGCGCAAAGAAATAGAACAAAATTATTCACATATAATAGCAGGATTAACTATTCACAATTTTATTAAAACATTATAATTATGTCAGTATTTAAAGACAAAGTATTATTGATTACCGGTGGCACAGGTTCATTCGGTAACGCAGTGTTAAGAAGATTTTTGGATTCCGACATCAAGGAAATTCGTATCTTCAGTCGTGATGAAAAGAAGCAGGACGACATGCGCCATGCTCTACAGAATCCGAAAGTGAAATTCTATATCGGTAATGTTCGCGACAAATCGTCGGTCGACGTTGCCATGCGTGGAGTTGACTATGTTTTTTCGGCTGCGGCATTGAAACAAGTTCCGAGCTGCGAATTTTTCCCAATGGAAGCTACCCGCACAAATGTTATCGGTACAAGTAATGTACTGGAATCGGCCATAGAACATGGTGTTAAGAATGTGGTCGTGCTGTCGACCGACAAGGCAGCCTACCCCATCAACGCAATGGGAATCAGCAAAGCTTTAATGGAGAAAGTAGCCATCGCAAAAGGAAGAGAATTAGGAGAAAACGCTACTACAACCATCTGTTGCACACGCTATGGCAACGTGATGGCAAGCCGTGGTTCCGTCATTCCTTTGTGGGTGGAACAAATGCAACAAGGCAAGCCAATCACAATCACTGACCCCAACATGACACGCTTCATGATGACGCTTGACGACGCTGTCGATTTGGTGGTTTACGCCTTCACCCACGGTCACAACGGTGACTTGTTTGTCCAAAAAGCACCGGCAGCAACTCTCGACACCCTGGCCAAAGCATTGAAAGAAACGTATGCAAGAATCGATCCTAAATATGGAGAAGCAGAAGTTCGTATCATAGGAACACGCCACGGTGAAAAGCTCTATGAAACACTGGTTACTCGCGAGGAAATGGCAAAGGCCATAGACATGGGCGATTATTTCCGTATTCCATGCGACAACCGTGATTTGAACTACGACAAATACTTCACAGAAGGCAACGAGAAAGTTTCAAAAATTGAAGACTACCACAGCCACAACACACGCCGTTTGGATGTAGAGGGCATGAAAGAACAACTTTTACGCCTGCGCTTTATCCAAGAAGATCTCGGCCTGATTGAACGTGCAAAACCACGCGAAATACGTTCTGAATAGTTTAATCCTTTCAACGAAACAACAGCAATGATTAAAGTTGGAATAACCGGACAGCCGGGTTTTGTAGGAACATGTCTTTTCAATACATTAGGCTTGTATCCCGAAGAATTTGAAAGAATTCCTTTTGAAGATGCTTTCTTCCAAAGTGAAGAAGCTCTTCGTGAGTTTGTCAAAAAATGTGATGTTGTTGTCCATTTGGCAGCAATGAATCGGCACCCGGACCCAAAAGTTCTGCACGACACAAATATCCGCTTGGTTCAACAACTCATCGATGCCATGGAGGCGGAAAAAGTAACGCCTCATGTGCTGTTTTCTTCTTCGACACAAGAAGAACGAGACAATGAATATGGAGCAAGCAAGCGTGAAGGCCGTGCCATGCTTGAAAAATGGGCAAAACGCAACGGAGCTTCATTCACAGGGATGGTTGTTCCGAATGTTTACGGACCTTTTGGACGCCCGAACTACAATAGTTTTATTGCCACATTCTGTTACAAACTGACTCATGGAGAAACACCGCAAGTGCTTCAAGATGCGCCGGTCAATTTAATTTATGTTGGGAATCTATGTAACCACATCATTGAAAAAATCCGAGAAAAAGTAGGTAAATGCGAAGTTGAACGCGACCTTGTTCCATGGGATTTTGAGAAGAAAGTGACCGAGATTCTTCACCTGTTCGAATATTTTAAAGAACTTTATTTCGACCAAGGCATTATTCCTGAACTTAAAGACAGAAATGAGCTGAATCTTTTTAACACTTTCCGATGCTACATCGATTTTGCCTCACACTATCCTGTTAAGCTCGTCAAACATGCAGACCCTCGAGGCATTTTCGTGGAAACTGTAAAACTCGGAATTGGGGGACAAGTATCATTCTCGACAACTGTTCCGGGCATAACAAGAGGGAATCACTACCATACGCGCAAAATCGAACGCTTTGTCATTCTTCGAGGCAAAGCATTAGTCCAACTGCGCAAGGTGGGAACGAATGAGATTCTGAACTTCGAAATGAACGGAGACGAACCAAGTTTCATCGATACACCAATATGGTATACACATAATTTAAAAAATATTGGTACCGATGAATTGATTATGCAGTTCTGGATTAATGAGTGGTATAATCCGGAAGACGGCGATACATTCTTTGAAAAGGTATAACTTAATTAACAAAAATTCATTCAAATATCACATATTATAGATACATTGGGGATACGTTTACATCTCCCCATAACATATGGACGTAAGCCCCGATGTTTCTTTTAATCATTCCTATTAATATGATAATAAACACTGATTTATTAAATCAAATAACGGCAGAAGCAAAAAAGAATCCCAGACTGCGAATGAACTATAACCTTCATGATAGTCTAGAGGCAAAAGCTCAACGTTTATTAAATGCATTAGAACCTGGTACTATTTTACCTATCCACAGACACATGAGCACGTCTGAAACTTATATATTGTTAAGAGGAAGGTTAAACGTACTATTTTACGACGACAATAAAAATATTACAGCGACATTTGAACTGAACACAACCAAAGGGAATTTTGGCATACACATTCCTATTGGACAATGGCATACGTTAGAAGTAATTGAAACCGGAACAACAATTTTTGAAGTAAAAGACGGTCCTTATACTCCACTAACGGCTGAGAATATTCTAAAATAAATATAATTAAAGAATAAACATGAACTCAACTCAACCCAATATTAAGTTTGCGAATAATGGGAAACTTAAGTTGTTAATTATTGTTGGGACACGCCCAGAAGTGATTCGTCTTGCGGCTGTAATCAACAAATGCCGACTTTTTTTTGATTGTATTTTAGCACATACCGGTCAAAACTATGACTATAATCTTAACGGTATATTTTTTAAAGATCTAGCTATAGATGAACCCGACATTTACATGGATACCATTGGAGACGATTTAGGGGCAACAATTGGAAACATTATCAATGCATCCTACAAACTAATGGTATCCTGCCAACCAGATGCATTACTTATTTTAGGAGATACAAATTCGTGTCTTTCTGCAATTTCAGCAAAAAGGCTCCACATTCCCATCTTTCACATGGAAGCCGGAAATCGTTGTAAAGATGAATGTCTTCCAGAAGAAACCAATCGCCGTATTGTTGATATAATATCAGATGTCAACCTTTGCTATAGTGAACAAGCCAGAACTTATCTTCATGACTGTGGACTTCCAAAGGAAAGAACATATGTTACCGGATCACCTATGGCAGAAGTTTTGCGTGCTAATTTAACTAAAATTAAAACATCAAACATACACAACAGACTCGGATTACAAAAAGGTAAATATATGCTTCTTTCCGCACATAGAGAAGAGAACATTGACACCGAAAAAAACTTTATATCATTATTTACGGCCATCAATGCCATTGCTGAAAAATACAACCTACCTATTCTTTATTCCTGTCATCCACGTTCTAGAAACAGGCTTAAGACTAGTGGTTTTCAATTAGACCACCGAGTCATTCAACATGAGCCTCTTGGATTCCACGACTATAATTGTTTGCAGATGAACGCCTTTGCCGTAATTAGTGATAGCGGAACCCTTCCTGAAGAAGCCAGTTTTTTTACTAGTATTGGCCATCCATTTCCGGCAATCTGTATCCGAACATCAACCGAACGCCCAGAAGCTCTTGATAAAGGATGTTTTATACTAGGAAGTATAGACAAACAAAATCTTCTGCAATCAGTAGAAACTGCTATAAAAATGCATCACACTGGAAATTATGGAATTCCAGTTCCTGCATATACAGAAGATGTATCTACAAAAGTTGTAAAAATCATTCAAAGCTATACAAACATTATAAATAAATTTGTTTGGAGAAAATATTAGTTATATGCAGAAAATCCTATTCATACACTACTCCGGATATCAAAAAGAAAGATGGGGTAGAACTTTTCCACTAGCTAAAGCAGCTGCTAAATGTGGTTACGATGTAACATTATTAACTAGTAGCCCTCAAAAAGGGCTTTCATATACTAAACGAAATCAAGATAAAGTAAAAATTATTTTATATCGAGATATTGTTCCTTCGTATCTTCTATTTAATAAAGGATATGGTTTTTTCTCTTTTTTTGCACGTATTATACATGTTTTATTTCATAAATATGACTATGTATATATTGATTGTGGAGAATGTCCAAATGCCGGATGGCCTGGAAAAATTGCACAATGGAAAGGAGCTATTCTTATGTCTGAATGGGGAGATCTTTTAGGAAAAGGAGGATATTATGACAAAAAGCCTAAACTTTTTAAATTTTTTTATGGATGGTATTATTTATGGGCAGAAATATATTTTAGGAAAACAGCTAATTATACAATAGTCCTTTCATCTTTTATGAAAGAACATGCAATAAAAATGGGTGTTCATGACAAGCAAATTATTACAGTACCAGGAGGTGCACTATCAAATATTATTAAATATGGATATACATCCAAAAACATATTATCTATTTCTTCTAACATAATAACTTTAGGATATATCGGGATCGATGAAGCCGAAATCAAAGACTTACTTCCACTAATTAACACTTTAAAGAAAAAGCAATTTATAGATAAATTCAAACTTATTGTTTTCGGAAATAAATTAAAAGCACAAACGATTCTAAAATATGGACTTACAAATATAATTGTAGAAGGAGGATGGATTAATTACTATAATGATTATCAAAAAGCACAATGTGTTGACATCTTTGTTTTAATGAAATCTAACAATATCATGCGAAATTCAATGGGATGGCCCAATAAACTTGGTGACTATATGGCATTTGGAAGACCTGTTATTATAACATTATATGGAGATGTTAAAGCCTTTGTAGAAAAGAATTCTTATGGATTTATCACAACATCTTCTACAGAAAAAGATATTGAACAAATTTTGCATAATATACTCCAAAATAAATATAATCTCAAAGAAATGGGCAGAATCAACCGAAAAATAGCAGAGGAAGAAATTTCATGGGAAAATCGATTTAAAGAGCTAATGAAGCAGGTAAATAATCACTCTTCATAATACTTAATTTAATAATTCTACCGTTTCATCAATAAATCAACCTTTAAATTAAATTTAATATACATAACCATGTCAATCAAACATTTTATCAAAAGCATTACAAGTTCAAAACAACGTAATCGAATACGTAAATTTAGACGGGACATTAAAAAACGATTATTTCCTAAGAGCAAAACGTCTTTAGCAGAACTGAAAAACATCTTAATTCAAGATTTTGGACTTAAAAAGGGTGACAATATTATTGTAGCATCCAGTTTTGGGAATCTTAATGCAAACTATTCTCCACAAGATGTCATAAAACTTCTACAATCCATTGTAACAGAAGAAGGTTCTATTATGATGCCATATTATCCGCCAATTAATTCGACTGAATGGGTTAAAACATCCAACATTTTTGACATGGAACAGACCAAATCAGGAATGGGTATTTTAACTAATATTTTTTCAAAAATGCCAGGTGTTGTAAAGAGTATTCATCCAACTAAAGCGGTTTGTGTATGGGGGAAAAACGCAAAAGAGATAATATCAAATCATGAAAATTCAACTACACCTTTTTATTGGGATTCTCCCTATGGTAAATATTTGAAAATTCACAGCAAATCACTTGGACTTGGCCTAAAAAATATTCCCATTTTTCACACATTTGAAGACGTTCTTAGTGAGTCTTTCGACTTCTACTATCAAAAAAAGAAATATACCCTTTTTATTAAGAATGGAAATAATACTTTTCCTATCAAAACATATGTTCATGATAATGATATATTAGATAAATGTATTAGTGCAGGTGATTACGTTGCCTCACTTAAATGCAAATCATATAAAAAAATCAATTTTGGGTACACTTTTTTATACGTCATTGATAATGATGACTTATATCAACGCTTACAAATTGAATTTAAAAACGGTAATACTCGAATTAGAAAATGAAATCTCTAGTATTAACCCTTGATTACGAACTTTACGGAAATGGTTCCGGTAATGTTTTTCAACACATTATTGCCCCAACTGAAAAAATATTACAATTAGCGGGAAAATACAATGCTAAGATTACCATTTTTTTTGAAATTGTAGAATATTGGAAATTAAAAAAAGAATGGGAAACAGGAAATAGCATGGGCTATCAAGAAAATCCTATAGAAGCCATCGAACAACAGCTAAAAAAAGCATATTCTCTAGGTCATGACATACAACTGCACATTCACCCTCAATGGGTGGATGCAAAATGGATTAATGACCATTGGACTGTAAATCTCAACGAATGGAGACTTGGAGATTACAAAAAAGAAGGGGAGTTTTCTTTGGTTAAATTGCTCAGCAATGGTAAAGCATCAATAGAAAGCATCATTCAAGAAGTAGACCGAAACTATCGTTGCACTACACTTCGCGCCGGAGGATATAACATACAACCTTCACACGAAATTGTCAAGGCAATGAAAGCAGCCGGATTAATGATAGACTCTTCGATATATCCAGGCGGAAAAGAAACTGGTAGTCTCTCAAACTATGATTACAGCAATATCCCTTTGGATCTAGATAAATGGGAAACTGGCTCGGAATTAGAAAAACAAGGACATTCGCAAATTTTCGAATATCCAATTGTTGCTTTCCCAATTATCCGCCTTTCTAAATATCTGAACATTGAACGAATCAAATCATTACTACAAAATAAGAACTCTGCGAAACAAGCGTTCGAAGCGAAAACAAGTGGAAATTTAAGCAACAGCAAGTTTCAAAAAATAAAATATTTTTTCGAGAAGGAATTCCAAACTTGGGATTTCTGCCTGTTTTCCCCAAGAATGCATAAAAAATACTTGTCATTAATCGAAAAACAGAATAAAGATACTTTCGTGTTAGTTGGACATCCCAAAAGTTTGGTTTCCACTCGTGGCTTTGAATTTCTTTTGGAACAAACTCATACGAAATTTAATTACAAGCGATTTAAGGATTATGCAAACTAACATTCTAAAATCTTTTCAAAGCCTTCGGAAATATTGCGAAGCTGAGAAATTCAAAGGATGGGATCCGTATGACGGGTTGAATTCCAAGGTTTTTCAGGCATTGCCGTTTTTTAAAAAGTCTGCTATTTGCCGCCTGATTATGATTCAGGGATTCAAACGCAGTCCTTTTAACTTACGACGGCTAATGCTTGTACCAAAGGAGTATAACGCTAAAGGCATCGGGCTTTTTCTACAAGGCTATTGTAATCTATATAAAGCAATAAAAGAAAATCCTTTGCTCGAAAACAGTCTGGGAACTGCCGAAGATCTGAAACAACAAATCAACGAACTGGCAGAACTGCTTATCAACCTACAGTCGAAAGGATACAGCGGAGCATGTTGGGGATATAATTTCGACTGGCAGGCACGCCGTCTGTTTCTATTCCCCAAATACACTCCTACGGTAGTTGCCACCAATTTCTGTGCAACAGCTTTGATGGATGCCTACGAAATAACGGAAAACAAACGCTATCTTGACATAGCCTTGTCGGCTGCCAAATTCGTAATGAACGACCTACATAGAGCGGATTACAACGGAGGATTTCTATTTTCCTACAGCCCGCTGAAAGGAAACGACACCGTGTTTAATGCCTCATTGTTGGGAAGCAAACTGCTCAGCTATTGCTACCGTTATACCGGAAATGAAGCCTATCACGACGCTGCACGCCAATCAGTCGTGGCATGTTGCAACGGACAAAGCACCGACGGCTCGTGGGTATACGGCATGCTTCCTGTACAATCGTGGATTGACAGTTTTCATACCGGCTACAATCTCGACGGCTTGATTGCCTACGAAGAGCAGACCGGAGACACATCGTTCCGAACGAACATTGAAAAAGGCTTTAATTTCTATATCAATAACTTTTTCATGGAAGACGGTGCCCCGAAATACTATCACAACCGGCAATATCCTATCGACATCCACTGTCCGGGACAATTGTTCATCACTCTGTCGAGACTTCACAGATTTGACGAATATAAAGATTTGGCTCAAAAGGTTCTTGACTGGACAATTAAGAATATGCAAGACAAAAAGGGATATTTCTACTACCAGCTAAAACCCGGTATCAGCTCTCGCATATCCTATATGCGATGGAGCAATGCGTTCATGTTTAATGCTTTAAGTTATTATATATTATCACTAGTGTCCACTAAAAATTAGAGGACGAGTTAAAAATTATAATTACTAAATAAATTTGGTCCATCAAGACCGCTTTGTTCTTTGACATCATTGAATTTAGTTTTGCTGAAGAGATCCCTTAA
>OJKC01000319.1_pt1 | contig 45223 bp, 42 predicted proteins | sample 1596401 | NCBI WGS metagenome assembly OJKC01 (sample SAMEA4350162, study PRJEB24818) | metagenome | biome: human; feature: gut; material: faeces | place: Denmark | collected 2013-09 | reverse complement strand
GTGGTTAAGCTGAGGGGTTCCACCTGTTCTCATTCCGAACACAGAAGTTAAGCCCTCATACACCGACAGTACTGTGCTGGCGACGGCATGGGAGGATAGGCAGCTGCCGGATTCCAAAGAAACAGTCAAATGACTGTTTCTTTTTTTTGTTCCTGTTTTTATTTGCATTTCGGCTATCATTTAAAAGGCACTATGCAAAAAATATACACGCATTTTTGCTTGACTTCACAACGTTAGAATGCTATTATGTGTATACCGAAAATCGAAGAGAGGCATGTATTTAATGGAGAAAAGAAAATATGCAAAGAGAACTGTTCTTTGGAAAGTAATTCCCGGTTTTGTTATCGTTTTGCTCATCGGCTGCATTGTTTACCTTTGCGCTGTCGTGAAATCAAACACTGCCGCACGCATGGATTCAATGCGGTACAGGATTTTGTTTGATCGAGAGTGCACGGGCAGCGAAATTGTTAAGGCTGCGGAAGAGCGCGATTATGATATCATTGTGCTGACAGGCGAACAGGCGGAAGAAGCAGGCGAGGCTATTGCGCCGTTTGTTACCGAGAACTGCCTTGTTGTGTTTGAAAACATGACGCTTGAACAGGTCCAAAAGGCAACCGGGCTTGTCGAGGGGTTTTCGGATGAGAAAAGCAGCAGTAACGCAAGCATCGGCCTGATGATGAAGGGCGGCGCGCTCCGGTTGTGCGGCTTTGAATCCAAAAACGGAATTATTGACAGGCTGACAAACGAAAACGTTGCGGATGCGGCGGCTGATATGCTCAGCAACAATAAATAAGAACTCGATTATGACTTGAAGCTTATGCTTCCAAACTGAAAGTGAAACGCAGCACGGCGGGGTTTTCCCTGCCGTGCTTTTTGCTGCAAAGTTTTCCGCAAGTTATATTTATTTGAGAAAATTATGAACCGTACCGAAAAATGTTAATTTGCCGCCTTTTTTCAGAAAAAGAAACAATCGGATACTTTTCGAATGTTGTTGACAGCCTCTGAATACTGTGTTAAAATGTAAATAATTGGAGCGCAATTTAAATTATTATTTAAATCATACTCCAAGGAATAGTTTTTGCAAACAGACGATTCGGACTCGACTGCGGTCGCGGTATGAATGACGGAAACGGTGCAGCGCATTCTCCGAAATCCGATGCTTGAGCTTGTGAACGATATCAGCGCTGTTCACTCGAATTGCGTGATATAAAAAAATCATTCAGGAGGCATTATGAAAGGAACGAATTTCAGAAGAATACTCTGTATTCTCATTGCAGCGATGCTTTGCATCGGGCTTTTGCCCATCGGTGCTGCGGCGGACAGTTATGCGGCAGCAGCTGAACTTCGCAGTATGCAGAAGGTTCGTCGTGAAATTGACGGCGAGCTCTTTGAACTCGAAAGCGAACTTGACTCCGACCTGTCCGCTGTTGAAACGGTTGACAGCCTGTTCGAATATCTTGACGGAGATTCACGAATCAAGAGCATCAACCGGCAGAACGGAACAACTTTCGGCTACACTCTGAAATCCGGAATGACCGTTGTGTATGATTACAATATCGTTCACGGCATCAGAGAAGGTTCCGAACCTGTTAAAATCGAGCTTTCCCCTGCGGAAGAGGTTCGCGGTATTTTGGATGACGGCGCGGTCACGGCCTCAAACAGGAATGTTGCCGTTTATGCGCCCTATTTGGGAATTGATGAGGGTGTCGGCGCTTACTATTCGGAAACCTTCGCTCCCGTGATCAGCAGCTACACGGGCGGAACTTTGACCGTGTACGGAGGCAACGAATGTGATGTTACCGATTTGACAGAGATGTATAAATACGGTGTGATCATGTTTGACTCGCACGGTTTGGAATATGACGGGCTGAGCTATATTGCGATTCACAATGAAAACGGTGTCACGGCAAGCGATTACAGCAACGGTTGGGTTGTGGAACTTGCCGGCGGCGGCATTGCCGTGAACTATCTCTATCTGAATCACTATGCAACCGCAACCATGCCGGGCAGCTATGTTCACCTTGCAACATGCAGCGGCGGCAAGGACGGCAATCTGCTGAACTATTTCACTTCACACGGTGCTTCCGTTGCTTTGGGTTATGATGAAACCGTGACCGTTGCATATGATGTTTACATCTTCCAAGATATTTTGAACTCCATGCGCGGATTGGGCGTGTCCGAATGCTACAATATCGGGCAGGCACTTGACTATGCGAAGAGCCGCCGCGGTGAATACGATCCTTATTATTTTGAGGATGAGGGTATATACACCCATCCCGTACTTGCGGGCAACAGGAACTGGTACTTCCCTCCGCTTTACACGGTGAACTTCATTGTTGAGGGACAGACTGCGGCGTTTGAATCCTTTACGGTAACAAAGAACACGGTGCTGAATCTCAGCGACTTCCCGACGCCGCCGACGATTCCGGGGAAAAACTTTTCTCATTGGAGGGGTCCGAACGGAGAGACCGTTACCGGAAGCCTGACAATAACAGCCAACACAAATATAATTGCTTCGTACACCGTTCCGACCTGCACCGTGCAATGGGTGGACGGCGCGACAGAACAGGTGCTGAAAACTCTGAATATGCCCATCGGAGATACCGTTATGGCAGAGGCTTTTCCCGAGCCGCCGGAGCATGAGGGCAAAACGTTTGAATATTGGTCGGTTAACGGTTCCGAATTCTTCGGCAGCAGTTACTATCTTACGGGTGATACGACTTTCCGCGCAGAATACAGCAACGAAGTCTACACGGTAAGCTTTTATTCGGGACTCACCGGCGAACTCATCGGAACACGCACCGCAGAATACGGCACGGAAATTCCCTTGTCCGAATTTCCGAAAGCTCCCGATGCAGTCGGATACAATTTTGCCGAATGGCAGTATGCGGACGGAAGCGCCGTTTCGGGAAGCATCAATGTTACGGAAAATACAAGCTGCTATGCGGCTTATGAAGCGAAAATGTACACGGTCAAGTTCTGGGATAATCACACCGACGTCATTCTTCGTACCGATACTGTGCCTTACGGAACAGTGATCAAGGCGGAAGATTTCCCCGAACACATTGAACATGAAGGCTATGATTTTAAGGGATGGTACGGCTACGGCGAGTTTCTTGACGAAGTTACGGTCGTGTCAAACGTTATAATCTACGCTACCTATGAGCAGCACCCTTATACGGTCACGTTCGTTGACGGTTACAACGGTGAAACGCTGCAATCCGTAACCGTGCTCTATGACAGCGGCCTTTACAGCGACGAATTCCCCGTTCCGCCCGTTCATGAGAATGCGGACTTTGTCGGCTGGTATGTTGAAGGGACCCTGTTTGAAGGCTCCTATCTCAGAGTGTTGGGGGACATGACGGTTACAGCGGTTTACAGCGGGTTCGAAACGCATACGATCACGCTTGTTGACAGCGATACCGGCGAAACATATGAGACTTACGAAGTTCGAGCCGGAACGGAAGTTGACCTCGCGGATCTGCCCATGCCGCCCTATCGTGAGGGAATGGTGTTTGTGGGCTGGCTTGTAAACGGCGAACTGATGGAGTCGGGAACCGTTATCGTAAACGAGGATATGGTCATTACGGCGGTATTGAGGAAAGAGACTTTTACCGTGAGATTCTATGATACCATAGCTGACAGCTTTTTTGTGACCATGGAGGAGGTTGAATACGGCACGGTGCTGAGAGTCAGCGATTTTCCCGCGCCGCCCGTTCACGAGGGAATGGAGTTCGCAGGCTGGGATTACAACGGACGCATAATAACCGAAGAAACCGTAACGATTACCCGGCCCATGGTTTTTGCGGCGGTTTACGCTCCGCGCACGTGCAATTTGACGGTGATTGACGATTACACGGGAGAAACGCTGCTTGATACCCCTGTCAGTGTCGGCTTCAGCTTCGAAGTCAGCGAAATACCCGTTCCGACCCATGAGGGCATGGTATTTGTGGGTTGGTTCATCAACGGAGAGCTTGTCGCGGATGAGATAATCACCGTTGAGGAGGACACGGTTATTCACGCGGTTTTCGAACCCGAAGCCCCCGTTATCGGCGATATTAACGGCGACGGCACGATTGGAATTGACGACGCGCTTATGCTTATGCGCTATGCAATAGGAACGGAGGGGCTCACCGATGAACAGATTGCGCGTGCGGATCTTAACGGCGACGGTGCGGTTGACGTTTTCGATGCTCTGCTGGCTCTGAGAGCGGCACTTAACGGTGAACAGCCGCCGTGCATAAAAACGCAGAACACGGCGGGCAAGGCGGAGGCATAATAAATCCTAAGAAGAATAACGTTTTGCACTAAAGCGAACGGCGCGGCAGGAATAAAATTTCCCGCCGCGCTTTATGTTAACTCGTCCGTTGAGTCGTTTTATTAATGTTAAATCAAATATATTGGGGTTTGCAGTGCATATGCACTTGACTATTTGCGCTTAAAAATGTATTATACGACTGTAAAATGCGGCACACAATGTTTATTTGTGTGCTTGGGTTATGTATGGACACTTTATCATAATAATGAGAGGTCACAGTGATGGATAAAAAGACTCTTGTTATCGGCGTTATCGGCGCCGATGTTCACGCGGTCGGCAACAAGATCCTGTATCATGCATTCACCGATGCGGGTTTCAATGTTGTCAATCTCGGCGTTATGGTTTCTCAGGAAGAATTCATCAACGCCGCAATTGAAACGAACGCCGATGCAATCGTCATCTCCTCACTCTATGGTCAGGGTGAGCTGGATTGCCGCGGTATGCGTGAAAAATGCGATGAGGCAGGTTTGGAAAACATCCTGCTCTATGTGGGCGGCAATATCGTTATCGGCAAACAGCCGTTTGACGAGGTTGAAAAGCGTTTTAAAGAGATGGGCTTCGATCGCTCCTTCCCGCCGGGAACCCCGCCGGAAGTTGATATCGAGGCATTGAAACAGGACCTGCACGTTGAGGAATAACCTGCGGCTCTGATTGTTTACTGATTACGATTGCAAAGCGGGGAAAAAACATGAAACCTGTTCTTTTGATCGATTTCGGGAGCACATACACAAAGATCACAGCGGCGGATGTTGATGAATGCAGGCTGCTGGGCACGGCAAATGCCTACACGACCGTTCAGTCGGACATTAACGACGGACTTTCCGACGCGCTTTCAAAGCTTGAAAAAGTGACCGGAAAACTTGATTTTTGCGAACGCTACGCCGCCAGCAGCGCGGCGGGCGGTCTTCGTATGCTTGCAAGCGGGCTCGTTCCGGAACTGACGGCGGAAGCCGCAAAGTGTGCAAGCCTCGGTGCGGGCGCAAAGGTGCTGAAGACCTACGCCTTCAAGCTCAATGAGGATGATGCGGATGAGATAAAGGCGATAAATCCGGATATTTTCCTGCTTGTCGGCGGCACGGACGGCGGCAATACCGACTGCATTCTGCATAATGCGCATGTGCTTGCGGATATTGGCGGAGATTTTCCCGTCATAATTGCAGGCAACCGAAATGCCGTGCGGCAGTGCGAGCGCATTCTTGACGGGCGCGAAGTGCATATTTGCGAAAATGTTATGCCGAAATTCGGCACGCTTAACATTGAACCGACCCAGAAAGAGATTCGCGAAGTTTTCCTTAAAAGAATCGTGCAGGCAAAGGGACTTACCAAGGCGAGCGAACTTATTTCCGGCATTATGATGCCGACGCCTTCCGCAGTCATGGCGGCAATGAAGCTGCTTGCGGAGGGAACGGATAATTCTCGCGGGCTTGGGGAACTTGTTGCCGTTGATGTCGGCGGCGCAACAACGGATGTTTATTCCGTTGCAAACGGAATGCCGACCGACCCGCGAACCATGCTCAAGGGTTTGCCCGAGCCGTATATCAAGCGCACGGTTGAGGGCGATATCGGCATGAGATACAGCATTCGCGGAATTGTGGATGCGGCGGGAATAAAAACGATTGCAGAGCTTGCAGGCGTGAGCGAGGCGCGTGCGGAGGAAATCATCAGTATGTTTGCCGCAAACACAGATCTTTTGCCGACGGACGATGAAACCGAACGGTTGGACGAAGCTCTTGCATGCATGGCGGTGCGCACGGCGGTGACAAGACATGCGGGCCGCATCGAAGAAGCGTATTCAATGATGGGCACGACCTATGTTCAAACCGGCAAGGATCTGCGTAAAGTGCAGAAGCTCGTTGTCACGGGCGGATCACTGATTCACACAACAAACACGGCAAAGATCGCGTCATTTGCGCTCTATGACCAAAAGGATCCGACATCGCTGAGGCCGCTCAGGGCGGATGTGCTTGTCGACAGAAAATACATTATAGCCGCAATGGGTCTGCTTTCCGAAAAATATCCGGAACAGGCGTTGAGCATAATGAAACAAGAACTATGCAGAGCCTGACGAAAACAGGTTCGGTGCCGAACCTGCCTTCAGGCGATTTCCCAATAAAAGAGGAGCATTTAAACAATGAACAACCCCAATATCAAAAACAAGCGCATTCCCGATGACGAATTCAACGCGATCCGTGCCGACGTGCTCAAGCAGTGGCCGACCGGCAGGGAAGTTGATCTTAAAGAAGCCATCGAATACCACAAGGCCATGCCCGCTCACAAAGTTTTTTCAAAAAAACTTGTTGAAGCAAAGGAAAAGGGTATCACTTTGATTCAGCCGCGTGCGGGCGTTGCGCTGATTCCCGAACATATCAAGCTGTTGACTTATCTTCAGGATAACGGCGAAGCCGATCTGCTTCCGACAACCATTGACAGCTACACCCGTCAGAACCGCTATGAAGAAGCCGAAAACGGCATAAAGGAGTCCCAGCGGCTCGGCCGTTCCCTGCTTAACGGCTTTCCCGCCGTCAATCACGGCGTTGCGGGCTGCCGTATGCTCATTGAAGCATTGAACACTCCCATTCAGGTGCGCCACGGCACACCCGATGCGCGCCTTTTGACCGAAATTGCCTATGCGGGCGGTTTCACAAGCTATGAAGGCGGCGGCATTTCCTATAACCTGCCCTATGCAAAGAGCGTCCCGATGGAGGAGACGATCCGCGATTGGCAGTATGTTGACAGGCTTACGGGCATCTACGAAGAAGCGGGTGTTTCCATCAACCGTGAACCCTACGGTCCGCTTACGGGAACTCTTGTTCCGCCCTGCGTATCCCATGCGGTTGCGATTATTGAGGCTTTGCTTGCAGCAGAGCAGGGAGTTCGCAATATCACCGTCGGCTACGGCCAATGCGGCAACCTTGTTCAGGATGTTGCGGCGATCCGCACCCTTGAAGAGCTGACAAACGAATACATGCATAAATACGGCTATGATGATGTTATCATAACCACGGTTTTCCATCAGTGGATGGGCGGTTTCCCGCAGGACGAAGCGAAGGCATTCGGCGTTATTTCCTGGGGCAGTGCAACCGCTGCACTCTCAAAGGCAACAAAGGTCATTGTCAAAACTCCGCATGAAGCGGCGGGCGTTCCCACAATGGAAGCAAACGCACAGGGTCTGCGCTGCACAAAGCAGGTCATCAGCATGCTTTCCGACCAGGTTTGCACCGCAGCCAACCTTGAGGAAGAAAAAGATATTATCCGCAGAGAGACGCGCTGCATTGTCGATAAGTGCTTCGAACTGGGCGAAGGCGACATCGCGATAGGTTCCGTTCGCGCTGTGCTTGCGGGCGTTCTTGATATTCCGTTTGCGCCTTCCCGCTACAATGCGGGCAAAATGCTTCCCGCACGCGATAACGACGGCGCGATCCGCATTCTCGACATGGGTGCGCTGCCCTTCACCGATGATATCAAGGCGTTCCACCGCGCAAAGATCGAAGAACGCGCAAAGGCCGAAAAGCGCAATGCAACCTTCCAAATGGTCATTGACGATGTTTACGCGATCAGCAAGGGCCGTCTTGTCGGAAGGCCGCAGGCTCTCCGCAGATAAACGAACGCAAATCGGCTTCGGCTGAAAATGCACGGCGGCGCGGAATGCTTTCGTGCCGCCCGAATACTTAAATTTCTTTTTTTGAAATAAAATTTTGAAGAACTGAAAGGATACTTTTATGAAAATTATCGATGTTATCTGCTCCGCAGGCAGAACAGGCTTCTATTTTGACGATCAGCGCGCCATTAAGGCGGGCGCAAAAAGCGACGGCGCCGCATACGTCGGCGAACCCAAAACCCCCGGCTTTACCTCCGTTCGTCAGCCCGGTGAGTCCATCTCCGTGATGCTCGTTCTTGAGGACGGCCAGATTGCATACGGCGACTGCGCTGCCGTTCAGTACAGCGGCTGCGGCGGACGCGATCCCCTCTTCCTTGCAAAGGACTTCATTCCCGTTATCGAAAACTATATCAAGCCCGAACTCATCGGCAAAGAGGCGGACAATTTCCGCGCACTTTCCGAAATGGTCGAATCCATCCATGTTGACGGCAAACGTCTGCACACCGCAATTCGCTACGGCATGACTCAGGCGATTCTTGACGCTGTTGCAAGGTCCACCGGCAGAATGATGTGCGAAGTTGTTGCGGACGAATACGGCTGCACCATTTCCGACAAGCCCATTGATATTTTCACCCAGTCCGGTGACGATCGCTACACCAATGCGGATAAAATGATTATCAAGGGCGCACAGATTCTGCCCCATGCGCTTATCAACAACGTTAAGACCAAGCTCGGCGAACACGGCGAACTGCTCGAACAGTATGTTGCATGGCTGCGTGACCGCGTGCTTCAGCTCCGCACGGACGAAAATTACAACCCGATTTTCCACATCGACGTATACGGCACAATCGGTGCCGCATTCGGCAACGATAACTACAAGGCAATGGCCGATTACATGGCGCGCCTTGAAGAAGCCGCAAAGCCCTTCCACCTCCGCATTGAAGGCCCCATGGATGTTGAAGACCGTGAAAAGCAGATGCGCGCGCTTGCAGCAATCACCAAGGAACTTGACGACCGCGGAATCAACGTTGAGATCGTTGCGGACGAATGGTGCAACACTCTTGAGGACATCAAGTACTTTGCCGACAACAAAGCGGGTCACATGGTTCAGATAAAAACTCCCGATCTCGGCGGCATCAACAACACGATCGAGGCTGTTCTTTACTGCAAAGAAAAGGGCATCGGCGCATACCAGGGCGGCACCTGCAACGAAACCGACCGTTCCGCACAGGTTTGCACTCAGTGCGCAATGGCAACCCAGCCCGTTCAGATCCTTGCAAAACCCGGCATGGGCGTTGACGAGGGCTATATGATCGTTTATAACGAAATGCAGAGAATTCTTGCGGTTCGCAGGGCAAAACAGGCAAAATAAGCCTTAGCGGCAAAATCCGAAAAAACCATAAAAAGCGGCTCGCACCGACACATTGCGAAATGCAATCGGGATGAGCCGCTTTGATTATTTCGATTCTTTATGAATGCAAAGGAACCGTTGTTTTGCCGGCAAAGGCCGATTGAAGAAGTGCTTCAAAAAATCACCGCAGACATGATTCTGCCTGCGGTGATTCGGACACTTTGGTTTCACATTAGACGCAAACAGACTGCCGCACTATAGATAAAGTGCAATTGTGCGCGAACGACAATAAACAATAGATTGCCGCAAAAGTATGAAAAGTCATATTCTTAATCCCAATTCTCCTCGGAGGGATCCAACGGAGAGAGGCTGCTTTCAGGAAAAATCGTCAGCTTCTCGACCAAACGGACTTTGTTCGATTGAAGCAGTGCCTGAGCCTGCGCACCTGTCAGAGTCAGTTTAACTCCGTATATGCGATACCTGCCTTGCTCCATTGCTTGTTTCAGCATGACAAAGTTATCATGGAATTCCTGCAAGTCAGCCAAGTCTTCTGCCAGTTGGAAGTCTGTGTCATCGCTGCTGTAGGAGCTTCCGGGGACTTTAATATCGGATGTGTCTATATCCTTGCCGAATGTGTCAACAGGGGGCTGCGTAACAAAAGGCTCGACAGTCTCATCATACATATAAGACTCCCGGATTTCCGCAGCCTGCTGATCATAACTGTTCAACTCGGAACAGATGCTGTCGTAGGTGTCCGCATAACACTCGGCGGCAAGCTGCGCCGCCGTTTTGCCTTCACAGTCGAGATAACCGCCGTACATCGGGTCGTCAACGCCTTCGGTTATACAGTCGTATACCTGAGTGAAGCCGCCGCAGTCGGCAAAGAGCTGCGTAAACTCCTCCGTTGTAACACTGTCGAGCGAGACAAGAACGGTATAGGTCTTGTTCGGGTTTTTGCTGAATTCTTTGTAACATGACTGCGCATATTCAATGCGCTCCTGCGTGCTGTGAATCATTTGCTCTTCCGGGTCTATGCGCTTTTTAAAGGCCTTGTAAAAGAAGAACACGCCGACTGCCAATGCCGCCGTAAGCACAACGGCAAGGGCTGAAATGAGAAATTTGCGTTTTGATTTCATAAGATTTAACCTCCTGTCATGAAATCGTCGAGCGGGGGAAAAACAATGCCGTGAGCGGACAACCGAAAGATTGTTCGGCGGTAAACACGAAATTACGCGGAGAAAATCAAATGCGCTGTCCTTGCTCCTTCCCAGTATAACACATATACCCGATATTTGACAACAAAAAACAAGGCATTAATAAAATATATTAACTGCACAACAGAGATGTTTCAACGGATGTTAAAACGCCAAAAAGAAAAATCACCGCAAACATGATTCTGCCTGCGGCGAAAATATCAAAAGCAAAAAAGCGGAACAATCAATTTCAGCGGGCAAACTGACTCCCGTAAAGTTTTTTATAAAAACCGTCGGCGCGGAGCAATTCATCATGAGTTCCGCTTTCAACTATGCACCCGCTGCGCATAACAAGGATAATATCCGCCTCGCGAACGGTTGAAAGCCTGTGCGCAACGATAAAGCTTGTTCGGCCGTGCATAAGCTTTGCAAAAGCATCCTGAACGAGAAGCTCCGTGCGCGTATCAATGGAAGAGGTAGCCTCGTCAAGAATCAGCATCGGGGGATTCAAAAGCATAACGCGCGCAATGCAGAGGAGCTGCTTTTGCCCTTGGGAAAGGCTGCCGCCCGCTTCGTCAAGTACGGTGTCGTAACCTTTCGGAAGACGCATTATGAACCCGTGCGCGTGACAGGCCTTTGCGGCGGCGATGATTTCGTTTTCCGCTGCCTGCGGCCTGCCCATTGCGATGTTTTGCCGAACGGTTCCCGCCTGAAGCCATGTTTCCTGAAGAACCATGCCGAATTTTTTGCGCAGCTCATGGCGGGGCATGGAACGGGTTTCCACTCCGTCAATAAGAATTTCACCTGAGTTAACGTCATAGAAACGCATGAGCAGGTTTATAAGCGTCGTTTTGCCGCAGCCCGTCGGGCCGACGATTGCAACGCGCATTCCGCTTTTTACCTCAAGCGAAAAATCGCGGATCAGCTCCGTGCCGGGCGTGTAGGAAAAACAAACATTGCGGAAGCTGATATTGCCGCTGCTTTCAGCCTTTTCATTGCGTTGAGCAGGGTTCGGCGCAGCGGCGGCATCGACTTCCGCAGGGGTGTTGATAAGCTCAAACAGCCGCGCCGCACAGGCAAACGCGCCCTGCAATTCCGTAATAACTCCGGAAATTTCGTTGAACGGCTTTGTGTATTGGTTGGCATAGCTCAAAAAAGCGGAAAGTCCGCCGACGGTCAGGCCGCCCGCAAGCACGGAGAATGCGCCGGAAACGGCAACCCCTGCATAGATAACGGCATTCACAAAGCGCGTACACGGATTTGTGAGAGATGAAAAGAATACGGCACGGAGGGAAAACTTTTGCAGCTTCTCGTTAACTGCATTAAAGCGTTCTTCTGCGCGGGCTTCGTACGAAAATGCACGGATGAGCTTTTGTTCGCCGATAAATTCATCAATCAGCGCAGTTTGCTCTCCGCGGGTCTCGCTTTGTTTGCGGAACATGGAGTAGGTTCGCTTGGAAATAAAGCTTGCGACCGCAAGCGAAAGCGGCGTCACGGCAACAACAACAAGGGTTATCAGCGGGTTGACGGTGAGCATGAACACGAGTGTGCCGATAATGGTCATAATCCCCGTGAACAATTGGGAAAAGCCCATCAAAAGCCCGTCCGCAAGCTGATCGGCATCGCTGAGCATACGGCTCACGGTTTCGCCCGCCGGGTGCGAATCGAAATAGGCGAGGGGCAGTTTTTGAATGCGGCGGAATGCTTCTGCACGGATATTGCGAACGCAGCCGTAAGTTATGCTGTTGTTGCAAAGGCTCACAAGCCATTGAGAAAGTGCAGCTCCCGCCGCAGCTGCACCGAGTTTCAGCAAAAACGGTGAGATCTCGGCAAAGTCAACCCTTCCCGCGCCGATGATGCAGTCAATAATTTTTCCGGCGAGAACGGGGATCAGAAGCGTTAAAAACACATACACGAGCGATAGCCCGAGTGAAAGCGCGAATTTAAAACGATAAGGTTTCAGCCGGCGCAAAAGCTCCGCAGCGGTGCCGCGTCCCGCTGAATCGAGTGTAAAACGTAATTCTTCTGAGTGCGCAGATTTTCCTTTTTTGTTTAAACCGTTTTTGCTCATTTTGCCGCATCTCCTTCGGGTGTGGTGTTCGGAATGCTAAGCTTTGCCGCTTCGTCCGGGAACTGAGAGGCATAAATCTCGCGATAAACAGCGCAATTGCGCAAAAGCTCTTCATGCGTGCCCTGTCCGACGGCGCGCCCTTCATCCAGAACGATTATGAAATCCGCAAACATGACCGAGGCCGCGCGTTGGGACACTATGAAGGTCGTCGGCGCGGGGGAAAGCTTTCGAATTGCGGCGCGGAGTTTTGCATCCGTCGCAAAGTCCAGAGCGGATGCACTGTCGTCAAGAATTAAGATTCTTCCGCCGTGAACAAGAGCGCGTGCAATGGACAGCCTTTGTTTTTGCCCGCCGGAAAAATTGCTGCCGCCGCGCAAAACGGGTTCATCAATGCCGTTCGGCTTTGTGCGGACGATTTCCGCCGCCTGAGCGGTTTCAAGCGCCGAAAAAAGCTCCGCTTCGGAGGCATTCGGGTTGCCCATTAAAAGGTTGCTGCGAATCGTGCCCTCGAAAAGCACTGCTTTTTGGGTAACAACGGAAACTGCGGAGAGCAGTGCGGCGCGGTCGTATTCATCCGCATTCACGCCGTCAATAAGCACCTGCCCCTTTGTTGCGCTGTAAAAATTCGGAACAAGGTTCACAAGCGTGCTTTTTCCGCTGCCGGTGCCGCCGATAATGCCCACGGTCTGCCCGGGCTTTGCAAAAAAGCTTATGTCGAACAGAGCTTCCGCTCCGGCGTTTTTGTATTCGAACGATACGTTTTTAAATTCCACACTTCCGCAGGGCGAACCGTTCGCAGGCAGCTTATTGCCGCCGTTCGCACCGCTGTCAAGCTGCATGACTGCCGCAACTCTGTCCGCACAGGCGAGGGATTTTGTGATGGTTATGAACAAATTGGCCATTTTTATCAGTTCAACAAGAATCTGCGCCATAAGATTATACAGCGCAACGACCTGCCCCTGAGTCAGAGAGCCGGAATCGACTCGAATTGCACCGCTTTGCAAAAGAATTATAACAGCGGCGTTGATAATTATCAGTGTGAGCGGGTTCAGCAGCGCGGAGAGTTTGCCCGCGTTGATTTGAAGACCGAGGAGCTTTCCGCTTCGACTGTCAAATGTTCGAAGCTGATCTTCCTCGCGGCAAAAGGCACGCAGAACACGAACGCCCACAAGGTTTTCGCGCACGGTGCCGGTCACGCTGTCCAACTCCGCCTGAACTTTTCGGTATTTCGGGATGGATGCCAGCATGATCGAAAAAACAACGGCGCAAAGCAGCACTATAACGCCCGCAAAAATGAGTGCGCAGCGTGTGTCGATTGTGAACGCCATTATCATTGCACCGAAAACAACAAACGGGGAGCGCAGAAGCAGGCGCAGAGAAAGGTTGACGCCCGTTTGAATCTGGTTGATATCGCTTGTCATGCGCGTTATCAGTCCGGAAACGCCGAGAGTATCAAGCGCGGTGTAGGAAAAACTTTGGATTTTTTTCAGCAGAGCGGCGCGAAGGTCGGTGCAGAAGCCGATTGCAGCCTTTGCCGCGAAAAATTGTGCCGTAACGGAACAGAGCAGGCCGACCGCCGCAAGTGCCAGAAGCAAAAGCCCCATATTAATAATGAAGCTTTTGCTTTTGCCGTCAATGCCGTTGTCAATAATTGCAGCAACGATGAGCGGCACAAAAAGCTCAAATGCTGCTTCCAAAAGTTTGAAAAGCGGAGCCAGAATGCATTCCTTTCGGAACTTTTTCATGTATATCAAAAGTTTCTTCATTTTCACTTCCACCTTTGCATTCAGCTTTTGCGGGAGGCGGTGCATCCCGACGGCACAATGCGGCTGCATCCGTCTGCGCGGCGGAATTGTGCCTTATTTGAAACATTATACAGCAAAATCAAGGCTGTTTCCATATAGAATGAGGCAATGCCGCAAGATAAATTCAATTCGTGCGGAAATAGACAAAATTAAGCCTTGCGAATGCTGTAAATAACCAATATAATATTAACAGAGACGGAGAAGAGCGGCTTTTGCATCGAAACGGGCTTTTCCGCAGGAATAACGGAAACGGAAAGGATGAACCGAATGGGAAAGGAACACAAAAAACACGGACGGCGGGAGCTGTGCATTTTCACGGCGGCGGTGATTGCGGCGGTTTCAATGCTTTGCTTTGCGGGCTGCGGCTCAAAATCAACCGAGGAAAAGACGGTTTCGGGAATTATCACCGTTATTGCCGACGGAAAGTACACTTTGCAGCCGGGGACGATCGAAAGCATCGAAAATCAATTTCCCGGCGGAATGAATGACGGATCCCGCCGTGACGGTTCGGCTCCGGCCGCACCGAACAACAACGGTAAAATTTCGGATAATGACGGCGCCGAACCGGCCGACAACGGCGCGAAAGATACAAATACAAACGATAGGAACGATACGGGCAAACAGAGTGAAGGCAATCCTCCCGAAGGCAATCCTCCCGAAGGCAATCCTCCGGAAGGCAATCCCCCCGAAGGCAATCCCCCGGAAGGGAATCCCGGTTCGGGCATGAACCCGGGCGGCAGCAAAATAAGTTTCACCGAAAACGGTGAAGCGGCGATTGAATTCACCGTTGCAGAGGGTGCATATATTGCGAGCGGCACGGGATTCGTTTCGGCGGACAAACTTGCAGTCGGCAGCATTGTGACAGTTCGATTGAACGAAAAAAACGAGGCGCAGGCGATGATAATTTGCAGCGCCGAGGCGGGCGGTGCGGATGCAGCGATTCCGAACGATCCGAATGGACAAAAAAATACAGCGGCTCCGAACACACCGACGGTGAGCGATGAGCCGACGGTGAGCGATGAGCCGAGTTCCGAGCCGAACACAACGAACACCGGCTCAGTCAGAGAGAAAAACTGATTTTAAAATATATTTCTTCATGCCTCCTACACCATAGACTAAAGAGCCTGCCGAAAAAGCAGGCTCTTTTCCGAATCCCGTGCGGTCTAAAGCTTTTGATTACAGCTCATTAAGCATTGCGCAAACAAAATCCTTTGCAATTTCGGAAGCACGGGAACAGTTTTCTTCAAATGTGCCGACTCCGCTGTGTTTTGCGGTGTCCGTGATGCAGCGCACCGCGATGAAGCGAACGCCGTTCAAATAGCAGACATGAGCAATCGCAGCGGATTCCATATCAACCGCAAGCGGTGCAAGGCGGGAATTAATATCCGCACGTCCCTCGTCGGCAATGAACGCTTCACCTGTTGCGGTACGCCCGAAAAATATTCGCTGTCCGCGCTCGGCAAGGGGTTTTGCTGCGGCTTTCGCTGCCGAAACAAGCTCCGAAGAGGCGGGGAAGAACTGTGTTTTCATAAACGGGTGATAATCGGTCAAAATGCGTTCGTGAACATCATGATAGCAGGCTTCGGCTGCAACAACGGTGTCGAACAGTTGAAGGTCTTCCGCCATTCCGCCGGAGGCTCCCGCACTGATGACGGTGTCCGCACCGTAACAGTCTATCATAATTTGTGCGGCCGCGGCGGCATTAACTTTGCAAACGCCGCAATAAACCGCCGCGACTTCAAACCCGTTCAGCCTGCCCTCGTGAATGCGCAGCATTGCCCGTTCGGAAATTGTCGGGTTTTCAATCAACGGAAGAAACGGAGCAAGCTCACGCTCGCTCGCACAGATAATTGCAATCTTTTTGAATTCGGATTTCATGATCATAACCTCATTTTATAAATTACTTTAAATTAAATATTACGCGCAAAAATATATTTTGCAGACTAAGACGTAATACGCGCCGCAAAACGCAAAACCATGCTGCGGGGCTCGTCAATCAGCCACGCGGGCAAATCTTCAACATAGACCGTGCGTTCAACGGAAAGACCCTTTGCTTCTGCAAGCTCAACAAAGCGTTTTACCCACGGCGAGATATAAAAAATCTGCTCATTGTCCGCCTCGTGCAGGAACATGCAGGCATATTGCCCGGCGGGAAGGAACTCATTGGCGGTTTCCGAACGGCAATGCTTAAAAAAACGGCGCGGATGAAGGGCTTCGGCATCCTCTTCAACCCCGAGATAATGACCGAGGGAGAAGTAGCTTATGCCGAGGGAATGATTGCTGCCGACATTATCGGCGTTTATTGCGGAGATTGGCAGTGCGGGCGTGTTTTCCGTAAAAATCTCGCCGGGCGTGTGCTCAAGATAACTTTTGCGCAGGGCAATTCTCCGCTCAATATAGCAGAGTCCCGCCTGCATATCCGCCATTTGCTGCATGACGCGCTGACGGCAGTCGTTTACAATGTTGATATTATGTCCGCTTTCGCAGAGCAGCATGGATTTGATTTCACGAAGATTCAGCCCCGCCGATTGCAGCAGGCGGATGGATTCCATGCGCGGCAATTGCGAAAAATCGTATTCACGGTAGCCGTTGGGCAGTATGCGCGCAGGCTTGAGCAAATCGATTTCATCATAAAAGAACAGCGTCCGCTTTTCAACTCCGCAGAGCTTTGCAAATTCCTTTGTTGTCACGGCGGCTCCTTCCGCGGCTGAATGTTTTCGGCATGAAAACATTGCGCGTCCAAAAAATTTTTTGAAAGGGCTTGACTGTAACGTTACGTTATACCCTATATTGATTGTATCACCGAAATCGACATTATTCAACCCCAAAACGGAGGTTTTTTCGGGTCGCGCGGTTCGAGTGCGGCCCGGAGCTCCTCCGAAAACGGTGATGAAGCATAAGGCTGATAAAAGAGGCGGGGTTCCGTGCTTTTTTTGCATAATCAGATGACTCCTTTCGGAAACGGGGCGGCGCGGCTGCCTCGTTTTCGAGTTTGCATAACGGAGCGCGGAGTGGCAGGCTTGCAAAGGTTTCGGTTAAATCCGCCGAAATTGGGGCGGCACCGGGCTGAACCTGCCGCGAAACCGCACCGAATTAAAACCGAGATTATTAAAGCAATTATAAAAACAAAATGAAAACTCCGCATAAACGGCGGAGTTTTTCGCATGAACAAGGGGAGATTATTCCGATTGAATTGATGTATGCTGCAAGAATAACAGGAAATATAATTTACTTATTCTTTCCCGCGTTCCTTTTGTCCGCGGAACGCTTGCTCCCTGCGCTCATTTTGTTGAGTGCGGCAACGCAAAGAATCAAAACGCCCGTAACAACAAAGATGATGATAAGCCCGAGCAGCATGACCTTAAGCGAATCGACAAAGCCGAAACCATCCTTGCTGAAATCAAAGAATCCGTTCATAACGAGTGAATTTGTGCTGAATAACGTCATAATATTCGCTCCTTTCCGTCAACCGAGCATGGAACCGAAGATGCTGAGAATCAAGCCGCCGGCAATGACGGACGCAATCTGACCGGAAACATTTGCGCCGACAGCGTGCATAAGCAGAAAATTCTGATTATCCTCTTCCTGCCCAAGCTTGTGAACGACCCTTGCAGACATCGGAAAAGCGGAAATGCCCGCCGCACCGATCATGGGATTTATCTTTTTCTTTGCAAACAGATTGATGAATTTTGCAAAGAAAACGCCGCCGACCGTGTCAAACACGAATGCAACAAGGCCAAGCCCCAGAACAAGCAGCGTCTGCGGACGCAGGAATTTGTCCGCGCTCATCGTGGCTGCAATGGAAAGCCCGAGGAAGAGAGTGATAAGGTTCGCAAGCACCTTCTGTGCCGTTTCGGAAAGTGCATTCAGAACGCCGCATTCGCGAAGCAGATTTCCGAACATCAGGCAGGCAATGAGCGGCAGACCGCCCGGCGCAACGATGCCGACCACAAATGTGATAACGATCGGGAACAGAATTCGGGTCAGCTTTGAAACATCCCGCTGTTCGTATTCCATGCGGATAAGCCGCTCGTGCTTGGTTGTGATAAGTTTTATTACGGGTCGCTGTATAATCGGAACAAGAGCCATATAGGAATATGCCGCAACAACGATCGCACTGAAAAGCCCCGGGTTGTTTGCGCTGATGCCGAGGTGGTTTGCAACAACAATGCTTGTCGGGCCGTCCGCCGCGCCGATTATCGCAATGGAAGCGGATTCCATCGGACCGAACCCGCAGAGGGTTGCCATGCAGAGCGTGAAAAATATGCCGAACTGCGCCGCCGCACCGAAAAGCATAAGTTTCGGGTTGGTCAGCACGGGGCCGAAGTCGATCATTGCACCGATGCCGATGAAAAGCACCAGCGGGAAAAATTCGTTTGCAATGCCGCAGTCGTAAAGAATGCGGATGATTCCGCCGTCCGCCGCAATTGCGGAACCCGGCAGGTTCACAATGATCGCGCCGAAGCCCATCGGCAAAAGAAGAGTGGGTTCCATATCCTTTTTGATTGCAAGATAAATAAGGATCCCGCCGATGACCCACATAATGGCGTTGTCCCAGTTCGCGACGGCAAAATCGCGTGCGATTTCCAAAAGACCCATAGATGCTCCTTTGTTTTTTGTTTTTGCGGCTGCGCACTGCGCATTGCACAGTCTGCATTATACCCTTTTTTATATTCACAAACAAGTGCAAATTTGCAGCTTTTTTCCGAAACGGTAAATTAATGAAAAATTTACGCTCAATAAGGCTTGACGGATGTAAATGTTTTCGGTATAATATCAAATGTGACAACACAAATATGTTGATATTGGGAGGTTCATGATGAAAAAGAGGCTGCTTTGCATTGCGGCGGCGGTTTTGATGGTTCTTGCTGCGGTTTTTGCTTTCGGCTGTGAAAAACAGTTCCCGAGCGAACAAGAGGTGCTGAAATCGCATCTCGATAAGTATTGCAGGGAAAACGGCGAAAAAATCATTGAAAAATACAAAAACTATTTCAGCGGCGCCAAATGCTCCGCCTGCTATGTTGACGATTCGGCTCTTGTGATCGAGTTCAGATTTGACGAGAAAATATCCGATCCTGAGTTTCAGCAGAGGTTTGCTCCGGATACGGAAAACATCATTGCCGAGTTCCGGCCGATCGCTCAGGAGATTGCCGATGCATCGGAAATCACATATACAGGCGTTGTCCTGATGTTTTTGGACAGCGAAGGCCAACGGGTTCAATCAATTCCGATTGGTGCAAATAATTCGAATATGATTGTCGATTTTTCGGATTAGGGTAATAAACCGACGCGGGCATGTTCGATTGAATAAAACATCGGGCAAAAGAAGAATCGGGCAGGCGGTGAAAGCTGTTCGCCCGATTTGCTTGCTTTTGAGGGGCGGCGAATGTATAATGAAACAGAGAAAGCCAAAAGGGAGGGATTGAAAATGATGCAAAGCGGTGCGGACGAACGAATTCTTGATATAACGCCCGAACTCAGACTGCGGAGGTACGCGGGCGAATGCGATTTTGCACTTGAATGGTATTCGGACCCGGAACTCGTGTTCCTTGTTGACGGCGTTCGTGAACCGTATACTTCGGAAAAACTGCACAGGATGTATGATTATTTGAACGTTCACGGTGAGCTGTATTTTATTGAAGCAAAGGAAAACGGTGAGTTTCGCCCTGTTGGGGATGTTACGTTTTCCGTGCAGGATATGCCGATTGTGATCGGCGAGGCAGAGTATCGCGGGCGCGGCATAGGCAGGGCTGTTGTAAGCTTTCTTGCGGCAAGGGCGAAGCGGAACGGCATTTCGGAGCTTTTTGTTCAGGAGATTTATTCGTGGAACATCTGTTCGAAACGCTGCTTTGAGTCGGTGGGATTCGTGCCGTATAAGCCGACGGAAAAAGGGTTTTCCTATCGGTTGGAGTTGCGGCAGTTTGAACCGAAAGGGCTTTTGCCGGAACAGGATTATGCCGAAACAAAGTGAACAAATGCAAACAAAACCCTTCCGTCAAACGTTCGGCGGAAGGGTTATTTGTCGGGCGCGGTGCCGAAAGCGAAAAGTCAATCGCTGTGTTCGGCGACAAAGCGTTTAATTGCCTCAAAGGTTTCATCGGAAATAACATGCTCGATTTTGCAGGCATCCTCTGCGGCGATTCCGGCAGAAACACCGAGCTTTGTGAATACTTTTGTTAAAACGCGGTGACGTTCGAATGTTTTTTCGGCGACCGAACGCCCTTCATCCGTGAGATAAAGATGCCCGGAACCATCCATGATGATATAGCCGTTTTTCTTCAATATGCCAACGGCGCGGCTGACGCTGGGCTTTGAATAGCCCATTTCTTCCGCAACGTCAACGCTGCGAACCTTGTTCAACCTGCGGGAAAGCACAAGAATGGTCTCAAGATACATTTCACCGGATTCCTGCAAATGCATTCGATTCACCCCTTTCAAAGTTTTTTTAATTCAGTTGAACCTTACATAACTGCGGTCAGAAGGTAGATGATATAGGCATCGATCCATTCGGAGGGATCGCGTGACAAGCTTGACGCATAGTCGGCATAGGTAACATCCTCATCGTTTGTGAGCATATAACCGGAGCTGAAAACCTGCGTTGAAGTGCCTCTTACGCGGTCAATGGCAACGAGATATTTATATTTGTCGTCAAATGCCTCTTTTGTGCCGTCCTCGTTTACCTGTTCGTAATGCGTGCGATAAATGCCGTCCTTGTATTCAATATCGACAACGACAAGCTCCGGCTCACCGCCGGTGACAACTTTTTCATAGTAAGTTGCAACGCGCAGAAGTGCAGGGCTGCCCTTTTTTGTTGTTTTTGCAAAGTCGGTCATGACGGTTGAATTTTTGATTGTTCCTTGGCTTTGGTAAACAACAAGGCAGCCGTCCGCCTCAGCCTGTTCGGGTGTGTAATCGGCAGGAATTTCGGAATAGGCGCAATAGTCGGTTTCGATCGTCTGCGGAGTTTTTTTGCAGGCGCAAAGGCTCAGCGCAGCAGACACGAAACAGAGTGCAAGTGCAAAAATTATAACATTGCGGAAGGTTTTTTTCATGGTTTTTCTCCTTTTGCGGTTTAAGTTTAAACGGTGTCGGGCGCTTCAGCGGCGGGTGATGATAACGTTGCGGAGCCTGTCATCAAAAACGCGTACGCAAAGCGTGAAAACAAGTTCGTATGCGATAAAGAAAATCTCAATCGCGGGAATAATAATGTACAACGGATAATTCGGCAGCTGAGCGATTATGTCAAGACTGAACAGCTTGCCTGCGCCGAATATCACAAGTGCAGCAAGGCCGTTGCAGAGGATAAGCTTTGCGGCAAAGGCAACAAGCTTGTCGCGGATAACGCTGTCTATGCCGAGCTTAATCATTCCGTAGCAGCCGAAAAACAGGATGTACGCTGCAAAATACAGCTTGTTCGGAATCAGAAAAAAACATATCGCGCCCGTTGCCGCATAGCTCAGAAGGGCGTATACGAACCCGCCGCGTTCCCTGAGGGGTATCCACGGCATGAGCGATGTCAAAAAGCACAGCGCAAGCTTTGCCGTCGGAATGACGGATGCCGCATAAAGAAACACAACGCTGAGCGCGGTGCTCATGGCGGAAAGGGTCAGTTTTGTTGTTGCAGAAATTTTTTTCATGTTTATAAAGCAATTGCAAAGCCCCAAAAGCGGCTGAAAAAGCAGAAAATCAGCAGCAGGGAATCAGATCTCCGCCCATGCATTCGCAGCAGGAATCCGCACAAAGCAAAGTCGAACAGCAGTTGCATGCCGTGTTCACGGTTGCTCCCGTATCGCCGTTGTCATAGGTGTGGTAGCTCCGCGTGCTGCGTGCGTTCAGGGAATCCCTTGCGCGGCGGTATTCCGCATTGCCGGGTTCCATCGAAACGGCTCTGTCGAGATAATTGCGGGCGGAGGAGTAGTCGCCGCCGCGGAAACAGACAATACCATAAAGATAATGCCATTCCGCATTGTGCAGCGGTATGCCGTCCAGTATTGCCTGCGCTTCATACAGAGAACTTGTGTTTATGCATTGCCGCACACGAGCGAATTCAGCCGAAAAATTGCCGGAATAACCACTGCCGTAATTTCCGGAATAACCGCCGGAGGAAGTGCGGGAGCTGCTGCCCGAGTAACCTCCGAATCCGCTGCCGGAATAAGTGTTTTGGGAAGCGGAGCCGTTTTTGCGCATGTTTGTTATTGTGTCATACGCCTCGTTGACCTGCTTCAGCTTGTCGTTTGCAAGATCCTTCAGGTCACTGTCCTGATAGCGATCGGGATGATATTTTTTAACTAATTTAATGTAGGCGGAACGGACCTGCTCATCGGTGGCGGTTTCCGAAACGCCGAGCACCTCATATGGGTTCACGGGTTCGTCCTTTCTAATATACAGGCAGAAAAAATCAGGCTTTGTGCGCCGCCGTCGTAATGCCGTCGTTCGGCAGCGGCTGTTTTTCCTTTGCGAAAACGGCATCGGAAACGGCAAAAAGCCCTTGGAACAGAATGTTGTCGAGAATCGCCCTGTCGCGGCCGGTGCTCAACAAATTATATGCCGAAATTGCAGAATTTATCGAGATATTAATAATAAATTCTGCATCATCGCGGGTGCAGCCGCAGATATTGAACGGGTTGAAAAGCGAATGCTTTTTGTCACTTTCGCGGTCGTCCCATGCATCGCAAAGGTAGATGAACCTTCCGATAAAAAAACCGGTTTCCTTCAGCGCAGGGATTTCCTTTTCGGGAACGGGTGCCGACGCAAGCACATCGCGCAGCATTTCCCCGAAAATATTGGCGGGAAGATCCGGCGAACGCAGCGTTTGCGAACGCAGCGTTTGAGAACGCAGTTCCGCCGCTGAATCGTTCTTTGCAACTTTGCGGCGGGGGAAAGCCCGACTGCCGCGATAAGGTGCTTCAACGGAGGCAAGCTCCCGCATACGCTTTTTTACCGCTGCATAAACTTCCGGCCGGCGCAAACGTGCTTTTTTGAATGCGCAGAGCAGGGGGAGTTTTGCGGCAATTCGCAGCGGCTTTCCGTCCGCAATATCGTCCGAAAGCTTGAATTCGGAAAGAATAACGCAGACATCGGCTGCAAAATCGAGGGCGGCGGAAGGCGAACCGAGCATTGCCCGCTTTTTGCCGAAGGGCTTGAACGGGCAGCGCAGCAAATCTTCAGGCGAATCTTCGCCGCTGACGGAGGCAGCGAGCAACGCAAGGAAGGTGCAGTCAAAGCTCAGCAGCGCACGGGCTGCCGTTCCGTACCGCGCCCCGAGACGGCGGCATAATCCGCAGTACCATGCATCATAGCGCGCTTTTTCGCGGACCCGAAGCTCCGGAATGTTTGGCTTTATGTATCCGAACAAAGTTTTTTCCGCCGAAAGTTGATTTTGCGGGCAAATCGCAGGTGCGGCGGATTCCGCGAACGATATTGCCCATATCGTATTTTATACCAATTCGGACTTTTTTTCAACCGTCCCGAGACAGGACAATTAAAGAAAAACGCGGAAAATTGTGAAATTAACGCGGCAATCGGTGCCGCAGCCCGTTTTTAAAACACACTCAACACGCGCATATACATGAATATATAGCCGGCATATGCAATCGCAGAGACTGTAAAAATTGCAGCGGTTCTTTCTTCCGACTTGCAGCTCATTGCAATTGCAGCGATAATTGCGGGAACAACGCTCAGATAGCGCATTGCGGAAAGCAGCCACGTGCAGCCCATTGCAAGCGCGAAATAGGCGAGAAAATGCAGTGTGTATGCGGCGGGGAGCTTGCGGGCGCGGCGAAGAATCAGCAGCGGAGTCAGCACAATCAGTGCGACCGTCGGCAGGAAGAGCACAAACACGGATGTGATGTTCGTTCCGTTAAACGCTCCCGAACCCAATGCAGCCTTCAAATCACCGATTGCCCTTTGATACATGTAGCGTGCCGTATCAAAGAAAAAGCCGAGACCCTGGCTCCAGTTGGATTTTTGGTACACGGAGAACATAAACCAGTCGCCCGCAACGACCTTGTTTATGTAAAGATAGGCAAGCGTGCCGAAAGTCGATATAACAAGCGAAAGCACAATTTCCGCAATCGCCGAACCGATTTTTTTTCCGCTGCGGGCTCTGCGGACACAGTACCCGATGCCCTCAATCGCGAGAGGAACGGCAAGCAGCACGCCCGGCGAACGGGTGAATCCGGCACATGCCGCGGCTATGCCCGCCGCAAGGTATTTCTTTTTTTGCAGCGCATAGAAGCAAAGCACGGTGAAAAGCATGAACAGCGGCTCCGTCATTCCCGAATTCAGGAAAATCGAGCCGGGCAGCATCAACCATATGAAGGGCGCAAGGCGTGCCTTTTTTTCACCGAGCAGAGGCCGAAGCGTGAGATACAGAACGCCTGCCGCCGAGCAGGAGGCGAGCGTGTTGATTATTTGCGCGGAAACAAAGCTGTTGTGAGTCAACAGGTTGAGCCCGCGCATAAGCAGCGGAAGCATCGGAAAAAACACGATAAGCAAGCTGTCTTCGCCGGTTGAAGCATACCAGTTTTCGGCTATGCTGCAGTAATGCGGGGCGTCCGTGTTGACTTTTGTCCACGCAGTTTGCCAAAGGTTGAGCAAACTGCCCTGAAACTTAGGATTAAGACAGTAAAAAACGATCATTCCGAATATTGTCAGTGCTGCGCGGAGAACGAATGCGGCAAGAACGATTTTCAGGAAGGTTTTTCCGTTTGCCTTTTCGATGCCGGACGGTGCAAGCTGCGTGTCGTCCCCGCTGAAAACTTTGATAATCTGCGGGACAGCCGCAATGAGTACTGCGACAAAAACGGCAAGCGACACTGCCGAAACCGCAAGACTGTCGATTTCGAAATTTGCACGGTTTTTGACACAGTACACAGCGAACAGCACGGAAAAAGCAATTACGATGAATATGCGCACCAAAAGCACGGCGCGCTTTTGAGGATTCATGCGCCCGATTTTATTGAAAAAGTTAAGCTTTTTCGGCTTTTCTTCTTCAAAAGTCGATTGAAACGGTTCGCCTGCCGGGTCTTGAAGCATATCGCCCCGGGGCAGCTCATTCGTTATATCGGCTGCCGCGTAATCAAACGCATTTTCGGCGGAATTTTGAGGATTATTTGTTTCGCCGCTTCGGTTTTCCATAAAAAAGGTTCTCCTCCAGCAAAGATTTTAATCAGGACTTTTTTAAGTATATCACACTATGCGCACTTATTCAATGCGAAAAACAAACAAAAATGCGAAAGGGAAACGGGGAAAGAGCAAAATAAGCATAAAAAACCGGACAGGCTTTCGCCTGCCCGGTCGGGTTTCATGCTGCCGTAAACTTGTGAACCGAATCGATGAACGAATTCCGTTCACGGCGATGACTGCCGATTGTTACATAATGTTGTCGTATTCGTTTACGATGATGTTGTGTGCGGGCATTGCGGAAGTATCGTCGGATACTTTAACGGTACCGTCGAACATGCTCTTTACAAGGGCTTTATAGTCGTCCTTTGTGAAGTTGTCCGTCCACTGGGTGGATTCCATGGGGATCTGAACGTAGTTAAGTTCGGGATCGTCGCCGGATACGAGGCCGAGGGTTGCGATCTTGCCGCCGTAGTTAGCCCAATTGCCGTTTTCGATAACGTCTTTGAGGGTTGCCTTGACGGTTGCGCCGAGACCCTTCATTGCGGAGGTAACGGTCATGCCTTCGGTGCCGAGCTTGTCGATGGTTGCTGCCTGGTCGGTGTCAACGCCGATAACCTTGCCGTTTGCCTTCTTTGCAGCTTCGGTTGCGGAGGTGTAGATGCCGCCGCCGCATGCGAACACAACCTGAACGCCCTTTTCCTGATACCAGGTGTCCATATAAGCGGTGATTTCGGGAGTGCCTGCGAACTTGTTGCCGTAAACATATTCAACGGTGATTTCATCGTTCATTTCTTTGCCTGCGTCGTTGCAGCCCTGAACGAAACCGTAGCCGTAGCGGATAACAGCGGGAACTGCCATGCCGCCGAGGAAGCCGAGGTGGGTATAGCCGAGCTTAACCGCTGCATAACCTGCCATATAGCCGCAGAGTTCTTCTTTATAAACTGCGCAGTATACGTTTTCGCTGATGTGTTCCTTGTTGTTTTCGTCGATGAGACCGGCTCTTGCGCCGGTTTCGTCATGCTTATAGAAGCAGTCGAAAAGGTCGTATTCGGAAACATCGAGAGCGATGAACTTAACATCCTTGTACTCTTCCTTGTCCTGAACCTGATAAAGCGTTCCCGCAAAAGCAAAGCCGGGCATAACGATGATGTTGTAGCCGCCGTCGATGGCTTCTTCAACTTTTGCAACGCGCTCTTCGGTGGAGTCGCCTGCGGGTTTGAAGTACTGGAAGTCAATTTTGTTTGCATCACAGTATTCCTTGCAGGCTTCATAGGTGGTCTGGTTGAAAGACTGGTCGGTGATGTCGCCGTAGTCGGTGATCATTGCGACTTTGTAGTCGCCCTTCTGCGTTCCGCTCCGGTCACATGCGGCAAGCATGGGAACGAGCATCAGTGCTGCAAGAATGATTGCAAGCAGTTTCTTCATGGTATTTACCCTCCATGTGGAAAATTTGATTATATACGCGATGCGCGGCGGAAATTCCGCAGATAAACCGCGTATATATTCATTATAACAGACTTTCCTGCAAAAGGGAAGAGGAAAAATGAATCGGAAGTGTTTTTTTAGGAAAAACTTTGACGGTTTTTTCGGAAGCACCGTTTGGTGCTGTGCCGGATCGGTCGTGCTGAAAGCCTCGGAGGGAATTTTACCGACTTTCCATATCCATGGAACAAAATCTCGAATAATTGTTCCATATGTATGGACTTTTCTTTTTTTATGTGCTAAAATGCATATACACGCATGATCGAGACATCGTGCGCAGAAAAAAGAGAAAGAGGAACAAAAATGAAAAGTATCAAAAGACTCGCGGCTGCGGTTCTGGCTTTTGTGATGCTGTTCACCGCCGCAGTCGGAATGACGACCGCCGCAGCGGAAGGCGCAGCAATCCCGGGCGCGGCGGCGAAAACGGCTCCGACGCTTGACGAGGCCCTCAACATTGCGGGCGGCACACTGCATTTTGAACCCTATATGCCCGGTGAAGTTGTATGGCCCGAGTGGACGGTTCAAACCGGCAGCGAACCGGGACATGAGGCTTATGCAATGAGCAGCACGGAGGACAGCACATATCTTTGCCTGAAGAATGTTGAACTCGGCGGCAACGAAACGCTGCAGCTGGACTACAAATGGTTCTTTATGTACAACGGCACCAGCAATCTGCAGGTTGAATTCGGCCCCGCGGGCGATCCGTACAACATGTTTGCTCTCACCGTTGAAAGCCCTGTCAATCAATATGACGGAACATGGCATGCGGGCAATGTTGACCTTGCGGAAGCTCTTGAACTTATGGGCTGGGAACCCGGCAGCTATGATATCAACATCAACTTCTCAAAGAACGGCGACGACACGAGCTATGCCTGCATCGACAATATCCGCCTCGGCGAGCGTGTTTCGGTAACCGGCGTTTCCGTGGAGGACGCTGAACTTTACGTGGGAACAAGCCGCAAACTGACCTGCGTCGTTTCCCCCGTTGAAGCAACCAACAAGAAAGTCTTTTTTGAAAGCGATGACTGGAGTGTTGCGGAAATTAATTACGAAACCGGTGTTGTTACCGGTATCGCACCGGGCACAACGACCGTTACCGTCACAACGGAGGACGGCGGATTTACCGACAGCTGCACCGTGACCGTCAGCGAACTCGGCGAGATCACTTTTTACGGCAACAGCATCAGCAGCTCATCCGGCACATATGCGGGCAATTGGATAAGCTTTACCAATCGCAGCCTTGAAACGGAGGCTGCAAACCTCGGACCTGCACTTCCCACGGGTTATGCGGCGGAATATGTCGGCGGGGTTATTTACGGTTACGCGCTGACGGAAGGCGGGATGCAGCTTTATACCTGCACTCTTGACAATCTGTCTCCCGTTCCGCACGGCGTGCCCAACAATCGCAAGTATGTCATGGATATGGCGTATAACTATGCGGACGGCACGATGTATGCGCTGAACGTGCATTCCCACCTTGTGGGCGTTCAAACGGTGAAACGTTTCCTGTGCAAAGTCGATATCGTTTCCGGCAAGCTTTACGATGAAAAGCTGATTGACTGCGGCGACGGCGTTGAAGCGGTTGCCCTTGCAATTTCCGCCGACGGTGCGGCATATGTAATGGATAATTTCGGACAGCTCCGCACGCTGAATCTTGAAACGGGCACAACAAACGCTATCGGCTGGTCGGGACTGAATACGAGTTCACATGTTCAGTCAATGGCATTTGACCACGATACGAACACGCTGTACTGGGCAAATGTTATGGACGAAGAAACCGCGTTCTACCTTATTGACACCGTGACAGGTGCAGGCACATGCCTTGGCATGATCGGCGGCAACCCCACCGAAATTTCCGGTCTGTTCACCGTCAGCGAGAGCGTTTCCGCAGAACCTCCCACACCCCGCGCGGTGACTGTTGCCTTTGTTGACGAAGTCACGGGCGAAACTCTCGGCACGGCAGAAAAACTGCAGTGCGAACAAATGACGGCCGAGGATTACCCCGAAGCTCCCGCGCATGAGGGCTTTGAATTCCGCCGTTGGAGCGTTGAAGCGGGTGATGAGGTTTATGAAGACACCGTTGTGAAAGCAAAATACACCCGCCTCCGCCATGAGGGCGATGCAGTTATTATTCTGCGTGCAGCGGATGTGTGGGGCAACGGCGGGGGCTATCAGATGCTTCTTGACGCGGATCACAACACATATTATTACGATGGCTTTGCCGATCCCGATGATCTCGGCGAGACTCAGGTGATCCCTCCGTTCGGCGGTTTCACGGAATTCGGCGATGCCGATCCCGCAGACTACGAACTGTTCGAATACACCCTTCCGTTCGATGCGGACGGACGCTGCTCAACAGAAAACATCATTTGCGATGATATGATGAAAATCTATATCCCCGCAGGCGTTTACGATTGGTGCATCACGAACCCCACTCCCGGCGACCGCATTTGGATCGCAAGCAACGACGGCAGCTGCCGCGGCAGGGAGGACGATTTTGAGTTTGAAGCCGGCAAAACCTATGTATTCGATGTTAAATTCGAAAACAACGGCGACAGGGTCGATCTCACGGTTTACGATGATGAACAGTACGTTGTAAGGTTTATTGACGGTGCAACCGGGGAAACCATCGGCACGCAGCTCGTTGCCGGCGGTTCCGCCGCGGAACTTCCCGAACTTCCCGTTCACGAGGGCTGGTTCTCCTTCGGTTGGAATGCTGATGTTTCATGCGTTACCGAAGATATGACCGTTACGGCACTGTTCGCATTGCCGGGCGACCTTGATATGTCGGGCACCGTGGATATTTCGGATGCGATTCTCATCCTGCGTCATGCAATGGGCGCGGGCGAGCTTACCGAAATGCAGCTTGTTCTCGCCGACATTGACAACAGCGGCGATGTTTCCGCAGTTGATGCACTGACGGTTCTGCGCAGAGCAATGGGCATTTGAATGGGCATTTGAATGAATTGAACCGGGGCATGTATCGCCCCCAAACAAAACAATAACAGGCATTGACACCGGCGGGCGGAGCGTTCATTCTCCCGTCGGTGTTTTTATAAGGCTTTGTCCGCCGCTTCCGAAAACATGCCGAAAACGCAACGAACACATGCCGAACGCCGCTTTCTTCAAAATCCGGCCGAAAAAATCCCGTTCGACAGTTGAAAGAAACCGCGCAGGGTATTATAATATGGTATGAGTATGCGGAGCGGTACGGAGTTTTTGCGAACTTCGGAGGATTTGCCTCTGCACCGCATCCGACACGAAAGGAGAAAACGGAAAATGAGGAGAAGTATGCTGTTTTTGCCCGGCAACACGCCGAACATGATCATAAACGGCGATGCGCTCGGTGCCGACAGTATCATTCTGGATCTGGAAGATGCAGTCTCGCCGGATGAAAAGGATTCCGCAAGGCTGCTCGTTCGCAGCGCAATGAAAAATATGGGCTTTGCGGGCTGTGAAATCACCGTCCGCATAAATTCAATAGATACCGATTACTGGAAGGACGATCTTGAGGCCGTGATTCCTCTTAAGCCCGACCTTATTATGCCCCCCAAGGCAAGCTGCGCGGAGGATATGCGCATTATTGATGAATACATTGCGGGAATCGAACGCCGCTGCGGCATGGAAGTCGGAACGGTAAAACTTATTCCGCTTATCGAAACGGCTCTCGGTGTTGAAAACGCATTCAATATTGCTTCGGCCTGTCCGCGCGTTGCGGCATTATTCCTCGGCGGCGAGGATCTGACGGCGGATCTGCGCTGCAAGCGCACAAAGCAGGGCAACGAGATAAACTATGCCCGCACGCGGCTCGTTTGTGCCGCCCGTGCGGCCGGGGTCGATGTTTATGACACTCCGTTCACCGACGTTAACGACGACGAGGGCATAGTGCGCGATGCGGAATATGCAAAAAGCCTCGGCTTCAGCGGTAAATCCGCGATTGCACCGCGCCATGTGCGCGTAATAAACGAAGTGTTCAGCCCGTCTGCAAAGGATATTGAATACGCAAGGCTTGTGTTCGAGGCGATCCGCATCGGCAAGGAACAGGGCAAGGGCGCGGTTTCGCTGCGCGGCAAAATGATAGACAAGCCAATTGTTGAGCGTGCAAGGCAAACGCTTGAAATCGCAAAACAACTCGGGCTGGACGGAGGTGCCGAATAATGAAAACAAAGCTTACCGAATCGGTCAAACAGGCAATTGTCAACAGCGGACTCCGCAGCGGAATGACAATTTCGTTCCATCACCACCTGCGCAACGGCGACTATGTTTTGAACATGGTGCTTGAAGCGATTGCGGAACTCGGAATCGGCGATCTGACGGTGAACGCAAGCTCACTCTTTGATGCGCACCGTCCGCTTAAGGAACATATCAAAAACGGCGTTGTAACAACGCTCCAAACGGACTACATGTCCCGGGAACTCGGAAGATTTATTTCTGCCGGCGGAATGAAAAACCCCGTTCAATTCCGCACGCACGGCGGCAGACCCTGCGATATTGAAAACGGAAAAACTCCGATAGATGTTGCTTTTATCGCCGCGCCTGCTTCGGATGCAATGGGCAATTGCACGGGCAAAATCGGCAAATCCGCCTGCGGCTCGCTGGGCTATGCAATTCCGGACGCAAAATGTGCAAAGCATGTTGTTGTTATCACCGACGAACTGCATCCCTATCCGCTCATCGAATGGTCGATCCCCGAAACGGATGTTGATCAGGTCGTTGCGGTGGAGTCAATCGGCGACCCGAACGGAATCGTTTCCGGAACAACAAAAATCACCCGCGATCCCGTCGGTTTGCTGATGGCAATGACGGCTGTGGACGTTATAAAAGCTTCCGGTCTGCTGAAGGAAGGCTTCTCGTTCCAGACGGGCGCGGGCGGAGCATCCCTTGCGGCGGCAAAATATCTTAAGGATGTTATGCTTGCCGAAAAAATACGCGGCAGCTTCGGCCTCGGCGGCATCACGGGCTATATGGTGGATATGCTCAACGAGGGCTGCTTCGAATCCCTGCTGGATGTTCAGTGCTTCGATTTGAAGGCGGTTGAATCCATAAGGAGCAACCCGCGCCATCGTGAGATTTCCGCAACGCACTATGCTTCTCCCGGTGCAAGCAGCGCGGTGACGGACAGCCTGGATGTTGTTATTCTCGGCGCAACGCAGATAGACACGGATTTTAATATCAACGTGCATACGGATTCCGACGGCAGGATAATGGGCGGCTCGGGCGGACACAGCGATACGGCGGCGGGTGCAAAACTTGCAATGATAATCGCGCCGCTTTCCCGTGCAAGGCTTCCCATCGTGACGGACAGGGTGAACTGCATATCCACTCCGGGCAGCACGATAGACGTGCTTGTCACTCAAAAGGGCGTTGCCGTGAACCCGAAAAACACGGAACTGCATGACAGACTGCGTGAGGCAGGCATAAAACTTGTTGACATAAACGAGCTCAAAGCCCTGGCGGAACGCACGAGCGGCGTGCCGAAAAAGCCCGCTCTCGGCGACAGAATCGTTGCAAACGTTATCTATCGCGACGGAACGGTTATCGACACGATAAAGCAGGTCGCGGACTGAGAGGAACTGCGGCTCGGAAACGAAAAGATAAACGGCGGGCGAGCGGGGCAGTAAAAAGCGATAAAAATTAAGAAGAAACAGCCGTGTTCGCCCGCACAAACAGAATACATAAATGCCGGTTCGGATCGTTCGAAGCACAAAGTGCGGAGATTCGAAGTCCGTGCGTTCCAAAAAATACAGCATAAGGAGATAAACCATGCGGGAAATTAACGCGCAGCTCATAACCGATAAGGTTGCGGAGCTTTGCATTGACGCCAATTGCAGCCTTCCCTGCGATATCAGAAAGCGCATCGAGGATGCAAGGGCAAACGAACCGTGGGCAACGGCTCAGGGCATACTCGATAAAATTATCGAAAACTATAATATTGCGGATGAAAACCGCGCACCCATCTGCCAGGATACGGGCGTTGCCTGTGTGTTTTTGAAGATCGGGCAGGATGTCCATATCAACGGCGACCTTACGGAGGCCGTCAACGAGGGTGTTCGCCGCGGCTATCGCGACGGATATCTGCGTAAATCTGTCGTCAAAGACCCGCTGCGCAGAGTCAACACGGGCGACAACACTCCCGCAATGCTCTATATCGAGCTTGTTCCGGGCGATAAAATCGAGCTCACCGTTGCACCGAAAGGCTTCGGCAGCGAGAACATGAGCCGTATTGCAATGCTCAAGCCCTCCGACGGCATTGAAGGCGTGAAGAATTTTATTCTTAAAACGGCGGAAGAGGCGGGCCCCAATCCGTGTCCTCCGATCGTTATCGGCGTCGGTATCGGCGGAACGTTCGACAAAGCAGCATTGCTTGCAAAAAAAGCACTGATGCGCAGCACCGACGAGCGCAATGCGGATGAGTTTTATGCGGAGCTGGAAAATGAAATGCTCCGAAAGGTCAATGCGCTCGGCATCGGGCCGCAGGGCTTCGGCGGAAAAACCACTGCGCTTGCGGTCAATATCGAGGCTATGCCCACGCATATTGCAGGCTTGCCCGTTGCGGTGAACATCAATTGCCATGTTACAAGGCATAAGAGTGCGACAATCTGAGTTCGGGAGGAACAAACGAATGGAAAGACATATCACCCTGCCGTTAACGCGTGAGGAAGCGCGTACCATTAAAAGCGGCGAACAGCTCCTGCTGTCCGGCGTTATATACACTGCGAGGGATGCGGCGCATAAACGGCTTTGCGAACTTGTTGAAAAGGGCGAACCGCTGCCCTTTGATGTTAAAAACGCAACGATTTATTACGTCGGCCCCACTCCCGCAAAGCCCGGGCAGGTCATAGGTTCGGCAGGCCCGACAACAAGCTACCGCATGGATGCGTATTCGCCGACGCTTATCCGCGAGGGCGAAACGGGCATGATCGGCAAAGGCAAGCGCAATGCGGAGGTCATCGATGCAATGAAAAAATACGGTGCGGTCTATTTTGCCGCAATCGGAGGCGCAGGTGCGCTGCTTTCAAGCTGCATCAAAAAGGCGGAGATAATTGCATACGAGGATCTCGGCGCGGAGGCTCTCAGAAGACTTGAGGTTGAAAACTTCCCCGTGGTTGCGGTTATAGACAGCGAGGGAAACAACCTTTACGAAAAAGGCCGCAGAGAGTATCTTGAGACCGTGGACGCAAACGGAAATGCATAATTCGTTATGCTGTGCCGTATCGGCACAAGAACGATAAAAAACTTTTTAAAACAGCCGGAACATCATCCGTCCCGAAATTGCAGGGCAGCGGGTGGTGTTCCGGCTTTTCCGCGCAGTGTCATTCGCGCGGACGATCGTCGTTTTGTTCAATCCCCATTCGTCGCTTTGCTGCGACAAGGTCATCGATAATAACACGGATATGTGACAATTCCTCCGTGCTCAGCCCGTCAACGATTATGGATGTTCGATTGTCCAGCCCGAGCAGAAAATCCGTTGATACGGAGAAGAAATCCGCAATTTTCATAAGCATTTCGATCGAGGGCTGAATATTTCCGTTTTCCCAGTTTGAAATGCTCTGTTTGGATACATTAAGTTTTTCTCCGAGTTCAACCTGGCTGATGCCGCGAACGCTGCGCAGCAGCCTTATGTTATCACCCAACATGGAATGCAGTCTCCCTTCTTTGCTTTTTTTTGTTGTGCAATTGTATTTTTATACGGATTCATGCGCCGTATACGGCAGGGCTGCACACCGACTTCGGATTTTACCGTAAGAAGGTTCGCTGTCTCCTGAATACAACCGCAGCTGTCGGTACAATTTTAAGGTCAATCTTTCCGATGCATAAATACCATGATATTGCATTAATGGACAACGAACAACTTCGCTCAAAGTGATGAAAAAAAGGTACAAATAAGGGCAGTGTTTGCATAATTTCGCCGAACGGAGAAAATTTTGCTCCGGCGGCGTTTCGTTGTCAAATTTGCTTTCAAAAACGAATAGATTTTATATTGAACCGCGTTTGCTGCATTTGGGTTCACGCAGCCGGGGAATTGTGTTATAATATGCAGAATTGCTGCGGTTTTTAAAATACATATGCGCACCGCTTTGCAGCGGGAATGCACTGCATGCCGCCTGAAAGGAAATAAAACAATGAGCAATATGACAAAAGTCATCATCGGCATCGTTCTGCCGTTTCTCGGAACAACGCTCGGTTCCGCAACAGTCTTCTTTCTGAAGAAAGAAATGAATTCAAAGCTTCAAAACCTTCTGCGCGGTTTTGCGGCGGGCGTTATGATCGCCGCTTCGGTATGGTCGCTGCTGATTCCGTCAATTGACATGGCGGAGGCTGCGGGCAAAACTGCGGCATGGCTGCCCGCCGTTGTCGGCTTTCTTATCGGCATCGGATTCATGCTGCTGTTGGACAGCCTGATTCCGCATCTGCATACGAATTCCGCCCGCCCGGAAGGCCGCCCCTCCGCAATGGGAAAAAACCTTATGCTGATGCTTGCCGTAACGCTGCATAATATCCCCGAAGGAATGGCCGTCGGCATCGTCCTTGCGGGTATGCTTAACGGAAACAATGCAATAAGTGCCTCCGGCGCAATAGCTCTCGCTGTCGGTATTGCGATTCAAAATTTCCCGGAAGGCGCAATAATTTCAGCTCCCCTCGCCGCAAGCGGAACCCCGAAAGGCAAAGCCTTTGCCTGCGGAACCCTCTCCGGTGTTGCCGAGCCTGTCGGCGCAATACTGACCATCCTCGTAACCTCTCTCGTAACACCCGTGCTGCCCTATATCCTCGCTTTCGCCGCCGGTGCAATGATCTATGTTGTCATCGAAGAACTTATCCCCGAGTCCCGGTCCGATGAGCACAGCAATGTTGGCACCGTCGGTGCCGCCCTCGGGTTCGCACTGATGATGCTGCTCGATGTCGCCTTGGGGTGAGGGAAGATTTGGGAAAGCTGTTTCAACAGCATGAAAATCAGCTTGACGGAAAAACTGAAGAAAAAAATATGCCGTAATAAACGAAACAGCCGTCGCATGACGGCTGTTTTGGCATCCCCGGCGCGATTCGAACGCGCGACCTTCCGCTTAGGAGTTTGGAAAATTCAATATCCCAGGGTGCATCACAATGTCATGTCATGCTAAAAAGTACCGTAAAATCAAGGGAATTGAACAATCCGAGTATCCTGGAATTTCTCGTAAGGACACCCCGTATTACCTCAAAAAACCTGCGCTCTTAGCACGGTTATTAGCATTAGCAGCCGGGGAACGCTCTGCGTTCACATGAGCTGATGAGCTTCATGTTGGATTGGAGGCAAGATCACAACTAAATATTTGAACCGATAAGGACACTCCGCATGATGTGAGGTGTCCTTATTGCTATGGAAGTAATGAGTGAAAATGGGCAAAGCTATATTATTGCCAAGCAATGAAGTGCGTTGGCACGGCAGCAACCTAAGACAATCTTTGGCTTAGAAAAGCAGGAAAGAATGCACTGCCGACTAATGGTAATCCTTAATCCGACATAGCATAGTTAAAGACAATAAAAGATGATTTATTAGTGTTTGTAGTCGAAGACCAGCCAATGTTTTATCTTTTCAAATTCCCGCCTGTCTTCTGGGGATAAATCATCTTTTGCAAGGCGTATATAAATTGCTGTCGTTAATCTATCGCAATAGCCAACTTTATTTACAATAGTTTGAACAGTAAACAGATGAAGCCAAGGAAAACCCATAGCTTGTTCCACCAAGAAATCATAAGCTTTGTCGTATAACTCAAGGCTCTCATAAATACTGACCATTGCAAAGCTTATTTCTTGTTTTACCACATGTTCACTTTTTCCAATTTTAAGCCCAGCAGAAAGAGCACCAGTTAAGTTGTCTTCCCAGAAGTCTTTTCCCATCTCTCTAACATAAGCAGATTGGCAATGACCGCTACGTAGTACATCACAATAAAATTGATACTCTCGTTTGTTGATGGCTCGCTCTCTGGAAATGTTTTCTTTACCTTGTTGGTTTATTTCTGCTGCTTTGCAATTAAGCTGATGTTCTTTAGCCTGAAGGGATTGCTCTTTTTTCCCTAATTCCTCAGCCTTACTTTCTATGTCAGCAAGCTGCTTTTGGTATTCCCTCTTTAGTTCATCTGCTAGGCTTAATGCTGTAACACTATTTCCAGCAGGGCAAGGCTCAATATCACTATCAAGCGGCAGATAGTATTGTTTGGCTATGTAGCCATCGAACACTTTGCCACCCTTAAAGATTTCAACCTTTTCCCATATTTGCTTGCTTTCAATGTCAGTTAGCTCAGAATATGTTGATGTACTTATAAAAATTGTTCCATTGTCCACGACTCCGCTATATTTGCAGGCTAGATTTGTGCTGTTACCTATCCAAGCAATCCCAAATTCATTTTCTGCATCATCATGTTGCTCTTTCCCCTTCATTCCCACTTTTGAAAGGGAAATCTCACCTGTATGTATGCCAATGCCGCAAGAGATTCGATGTTTGATTTTTTGATCTAATATAGGATTAAGAAATTTATCAATAGCAGTAGTAATATACCTAGCAGCTCGAACAGCCTTATCTTCGGATTTTCCCTCGCTGCTATCTATAAAGACTGCAAGAACTCCATCGCCCATAAAATCTCTTACAACTCCGCCCGAATAGCGAATGGCCTGAACAACTACCCGAATATAACTTCTGTAAATTTTCACCAGTTGGTCCCGGCTAAATTTATCAGGCAATTTTGTAGATTCTCGCATATCGACGAAAAGTATGGAAGCTTTACCATGAAATATTTTATTTGAGTCTGGTAAATCATCAGTCAAAGGTAATTGATCTGACATAGTATACTCAAGCACTTCAGAGGAAATAATTCTGGCTATTGCTGCTGATAATAAATCCGATTCAGATTTGTTAATTTTATCTTCACTCATATAGATTTCTCCTGGTATCATTTGCCTGACTCAAGATAGTACGCTTCGCTATTGCCAGCCAAAACAAACCGAATGCTACCGCCCTTACTTGTAGGCCACTCGTTTTTTACCTTTTTGGATACTTTCACTTTGTTCTCGGTTTCGCTTGCATAGTGAGAAGCTATATTAATGCAATCTCCAAACGCTTTTACATCGTAGGAGTCAGCGATACCAATTTTTGTAACAATAACACTATCAAACGTAACACCAACACCGATGCTTATTGGAGGGCCAAGATGTTCATCCTCGATAATTCGATTGATCACGGCTTCACGGATCTTCAGCATATCTCGACCACATAAGCCGGCATTTTGAACCGCAAGTGATTTGACCATATTATCCTCTTCTCGTGCAGCACGGCCTCCCCAGAAAACCATTAAGCCATCACCCATGATATCGATTACTTTACCACGATAATGCTTTACTACTTCCAGAAGTGCGGTGAGGAATACATGCATGGTCAGAAAAGTCTTTTCTGCACCTACATTTTGGGCCCGTTGAGTAGAGCGACGCATATCTACAAATAAAACCGCGTAGTTTTCTTTATCGTATGAACCAAACTCGAGTTTTTCTGCCTCAAACCCAGGAATAACATCAGAAATAGCATCAGCTCGATGTTCAAACATTTCCCTTGCGATTATATTGTTTTTGGCTTGTTGGTAATGTTCATATGTACTTTTATAGATGGCAGGAATGTCAATGGTCATATTACTTCCTCCTTATAGTGCAGATATTGCAAGCAGTACGCAAATGACAGCCGCCGATATTAATGTTGCAGAAAAAGAACGTATTACCCACTTGTTCGTTTTTAGTTTTTGCCTATTAATGTCATTTAATTTATAAAGTTCAGCTGTCATATTATCGATTATATCTTCATCATCCATCAATTGGACATCCCTTTTGTACGCATCAAATGAATACTCTTTCGTTGATTGGGGTAAAAACCACTTTGATTTATATCCTATATTTGAAGAATGTCCTCGAATAGTTAGAATACCAAATACAAATACAGCAATAAGGCTTATTAAAAGCAGAACACTAAAAATGATTATTAAAACTCCTAACCAACTACATGGCTTAATCTTGATTAAAACGCTAAATATTGGCTCGTAACAAGAAGCGACAACAGCAATAAGAGCAACTATCGCTGCCATAATTATCGAAACTTTGGTATCGGATAACTGAATGTAGGAAGAAATATCCGAAATAGCGTTAGATAAAAATGCTTGTTTAATTTCAATCGTTCCTTTTTGGGTTGTTGGATTAGTTTTAGGTTCCATATAAAGACGCTCCTTAAATAATGATTGATTTAACCAATTTATAAGCCCAATGCCCACCTTCACGGTATTTGACGAGCTTTCCCTCAGCTGCTAAACCCGCAAGAATCCGATTCGCCGTCGCCGCTGAAACGCCGCACAGCGCACGGATATCTGCGTTCATGATATACGGATGTGCTGCCAGGAACTTCTCGATCTGCTTCCACCGCATCGTGGCCTTATCCATCGCTCCATCGCTCACCTCATCTCTCGCATTGATAGCGTCAATGAGCGATGCTTTGATGGCTGAAAGCATAAACTCAACAAACACTGTGGATTCTCCGGCATCATTGGAAGCATTGATGGCGGCGTAATACTCCTCCTGACGGTCATGGATGATGGATTCCACCGGCAGCCAGGCAAAGGCCGGATTCCATTTGGAGAGCAGCAGCGTATGCCACAGGCGGCCCACACGGCCGTTTCCATCGGCAAAGGGATGGATCAGCTCGAACTCATAATGGAACACACAGCTACGGATTAGCATATGCACATCGCTGTTTTTCACCCAGTCCAGTAGCTCCATGACCAAATCCGGGACATACTGCGGCAACGTTCCAAAATGCAGGACACGCCCTTCCTGATCTACAACACCCACAGGCCGGGTACGGAACATTCCTGACTCATCCACCAATTCTCGTGTCATAATGCCGTGAGCGGTCAGCAGATCATCTACGGAGTAGGGGTCCATCTCGTCCAGCCGCTCGTAAATCTCATAGGCATTCTTGACCTCTGCAATATCCTTGGGCGGAGCCAGGACGTGCTTGCCGTTAAGGACTGCAGTTACCTGTTCCAGGCTGAGCGTATTTTGTTCAATGGCAAGGGAACCATGGATGGTGCGAATACGATTGCTCCGGCGCAGAGTTGGGTTGCTGGAAAGCTGGTTCATTGATGTGAGCCTGCCTACCAGCTCGGCAATTTCCGCAACAGAATCAATGATCGTATTCGTGATTTCAAAGGGTGGCTTTTTGTTTTTCATAACATCCTCGCATATCCTTAAACTATCATTATTGTACCAATAAATGGCCTAAAAATCAATACATCGCTCATTTCATCAATCAAAAGATGAGGCAAAATTTGACCGATTGTTCTGGAAACCTTGAGTGAGTTTCCAGAATTAACAAAACAACCGTCTACAACTGAATCAGAAATCTGTAAGGACATTTCGCATGGTGTGAAGTGTCCTTATTTTTATGGAGGTAATAACGATGAATACACAAATCATCGCCATCGCCAACCAAAAGGGCGGCGTTGGCAAGACAACGACCTGCGCCAATCTCGGCATCGGACTGGCACAGGAAGGAAAGAAGGTGCTGCTGGTTGACGGCGATCCCCAGGGCAGCCTGTCTATCAGCCTGGGCTATTCCCGCCCGGACACGCTGCCGGTCACACTCTCCGATATGATGGGCAAGGTGCTGACCGATTCGCCCATCCAGCCCGGCGAGGGTATTCTGCACCATGCGGAGGGTGTTGACCTGATGCCTGCGGATATTCAGCTCTCCGGCATGGAGGTGTCTCTGGTAAACGCTATGAGCCGGGAAACCATTCTGCGGCAGTATCTGGACACGGTGAAACGGGACTATACCCATATTTTGATTGACTGCCAGCCCTCCCTGGGTATGCTCACGGTCAATGCACTGGCAGCCGCCAACAGGGTATTGATTCCCGTCCAGGCGGAGTATCTGCCCGCCAAAGGACTGGAACAGCTGCTGCAAACCATCAGCAAAGTGCGGAGGCAGATCAATCCCAAGCTGCAAATCGACGGCATCCTACTGACGATGGTGGACGGGCGCACCAACTTTGCAAAAGAGATCAGCGCCCTGCTGCGGGAAACCTACGGTTCCAAAATCAAAGTATTCGGTTCTGAGATTCCGCACTCTGTCCGGGCCAAGGAGATCAGCGCCGAGGGCAAGAGTATTTACGCCCACGACCCGGAGGGCAAGGTGGCCGCCGCCTACAAAAATCTGACGAAGGAGGTGCTGAAACTTGAAAAGCAGCGCGAAAAACATAAAGCTGGCCTCAGTCGATGATCTGTTTTCCACCGAGGAAAGCCGCGCCGACGCCAGCCGAGAAAAAGTAGTGGAAATCCCGCTGCCTGAACTGCATCCGTTTAAGGACCATCCCTTTAAGGTCAAGGATGACGAGGCCATGATGGAGACGGCGGACAGTATCCGGCAGTACGGCGTTTTGGTTCCTGCTATCGTCCGTCCCGATGCAGGTGGAGGCTATGAGCTGGTTGCAGGCCACCGGAGGCACCACGCCAGTGAGCTGGCCGGGAAAGAAACTTTGCCTTGTATTGTCCGTAATCTGGACGATGACGCTGCCACAATTATCATGGTTGACAGCAACCTTCAGCGTGAAAGCCTGCTTCCCAGTGAGCGGGCTTTTGCTTATAAGATGAAACTGGAGGCTGTTAAACATCAGGGAGAACGGTCTGATTTAACTTCTCCCCAAGTTGGGCAGAAGTCCAGTTGGGCTGTAAATCAAGTAGCAGCTGACGCTGGCGAAAGCAAATCACAAATACAACGCTATATCCGCCTGACCGAGCTAATTCCCCCTCTGTTGGATATGGTAGACGAAAAGAAAATCGCCCTTAGTCCGGCCTACGAGCTGTCCTTCCTCAAACCGGAGGAACAAGCACAGCTTGTTGAGGCAATGGACTATGAACAGGCCACCCCTTCTCTTTCTCAGGCCCAGCGCATGAAAAAGTTCAGCCAGGAAGGGCGTTTGACCGAAGATGTAATGCTTGCCATTATGTCTGAGGAAAAGAAAAGTGAGCTGGACCGCGTAACGCTCACCTCTGACACCCTGCGGAAATACTTTCCCAAGAGCTACACCCCCAAGAAGATGGAGGAAACCATCATCAAGCTGCTGGAAGCATGGCAGCGCAAACGTCAGCAACAGCAGGAACGCTGAGAAAGGAGCCGGTATGAGCGATATTCCCATTCGGGAGCTGAAAGGCCATGACATTCTGGCCGTGGAACGATTCAGGGACAGCACCTGCCGGATGATTGAGTTTGTTGTCCGCAAGCAGGGCAACCCTTACGGCAGCCCCGGTGATGAAATGCGTCTGTTTCTGAGCGAGGCAGGCTATCGGAGGGCGTTGGAGAGCCAGAACCGCAGAGAAATCCGCATCAAGCGGACCGCCCACATCATCGAGGGCCATATCCTGTACGACAGGAAAAAGAACAAGAAACACTGATTTGCCACAGTTTTGAAGTGACTGCGGCTTTTTTCATGCCCAAAATTGGAAAGGAGTGAAGCAAATGGCTGTTTTTCGCGTCCAACGCACACGCGATTACACCGTAATGTCAAATTATCACCTGAGAGATCAGAACCTGACCCTGAAAGCCAAGGGCCTGCTGTCCATGATGCTGTCTCTCCCGGATGAATGGAATTATACTACGCGGGGGCTGGCCGCCATCTGCAAAGAGGGCGTGGATGCTATCGGTTCTGCCCTGAAAGAGCTGGAAAACACCGGCTACATCGTCCGACATCAGCTGCGCGATGCCAATGGCAGGATCAGCGATACGGAGTACATCATTTACGAGCAGCCCCACAAAGCTGAAACCCCGGATACGGATTCACCAGATACGGAAAACCCGGATATGGACACGCCATATCTGGAAAAGCCCGCAGAATTAAATATAGAAGAATTAAATACCCAAAAATCAATTACAGATGGATCAAATACCGATTCGATTCCTTTCCGTGGGTATGCGGCGGGAAGCCCGCCGGAACCGAAACGAAGGGAAGCGACGCCCATGAGCGAAATGGAAAGCTATCGGGAGTTGATTCTGGAAAACATCGAGTACGACATTCTGCGGAAAGATGCAGGACCGTATGTGGAAGATCTGGACGAAATCGTTGAGATCATGGTAGAGACGGTCTGCGCCAAGCGAAAGTTCACACGGGTAGCTGGCAGCGACTTCTCCCATGAAGTCGTGAAGTCCCGGCTTCTGAAACTGAACTGCGATCACGTCCGCTTTGTGATGGACTGCATGAGGCAGAACACCACCAAAATCCGAAACATCAAGCAATACCTGCTGGCGGCGCTGTTCAATGCACCCACCACCATCGGGAACTATTACACGGCGCTGGTAAACCACGATATGTACGGCGGCTGATGGCCGCCTATTTTTATGCCCGGACATCCGGGAGAAAGGATATGCCATGAAGCGACCTTTGGCTTACATCACTGCCCCATGGGGCAGCAACGAATTTGAGAACACTGAAACCGCCGCCCGTTACTGCCGGGCCGTTTATGATGCCGGTTTTTCGCCGGTCTGTCCGCTTCTGTTCCTGCCTCTGTTTCTCAACGATGCCATCCCGCAGGAGCATAAGGACAGCATCGACATTGCCCGTGATTTTCTCCGGCGTGCTCATGTGCTGGTAGTCTGCGGCGATACCGTAGACGAGGCCATGAAAAATGATATTGCCATTGCGGAGCGGCTCCGGATCACCGCTACCACTCTGGACGGCCTGCTCACCGTCAAGGGCCAGGGACGGGAGAAAGGAGGAAATCAGCATGGGTAAAACCATTGGCGAGCTGATGGAGGAAATGCGTATCAAGGCCGGAGCGCAAAATTACAAGGGCCATGACTACCTGGATTTGGTCCGGTTCGATGAGAACACCCGCCACATGATTATCTTTGATGTGCTGACCCACGATTCGCCGGTTGGTTTCAAGGGAGACAGGATGAGGCTGTTTCTCGCTGACGCCGGTTATCAGAAAGCGTTGGAGAACCAGGAACGCGGGAATATCAAAATTCTGTCCCACGCCAGGGTCATTCGCGGAGATCTGTTCTATGACCGCAAAGACCAGGTACGGTAACGGAGGCTCCATAATGCTGAAATATCTGCTCCGGCGGTTGGTGGTGCCGCCTTAGTGAAAGTCGCCTCCCTGCAAATCTGACGGAAAGGAGTGATGAGAAATGCAGGAAGAAGTTGAAAACAGGACGCTCACTCTGGGCATCAATGCGACAAAGTTTTCCGGCCGGGTGTTAAAGGCTGCCCTGTGCAAGTACCTGGCTTACCGCAAGGAAAAGAAATTGCAGGCCAGCCGGGACAGTCCTGACGTAAAGTCCTTCGGCAAGGTCAGCATGGAGGAGTTGCAGCAGGAGCATGGCGATATGCGCCAGCTCGATGTGCAGGACAAGAGCCTACGGGATTTTGACCGTATTGCCAGAGAACACGGCGTCCGCTATACCGTCTTTGAGACGGAAAAGGGCCATTTTCAGATTTTCTTCAAGGCTCCCAACGAGGCAAATATGAATGCCGCCTTTGAGAAGTACGCAGCCACGAAGCTCAAAAAAGCGGAGCGGCGCGAATCTGTGCTGGGCAAGCTGGAGAAATTCAAGGCTCTGGTGAAAAACGCCGTGGTGGACCGAACCAAGCGAAAGGAGCTGGAACGATGAAACAGATCAACATCAAGAAGCTCCTGCTGCTGAACCTGCCCTATCTGCTGATTGGCCTCTTTGCCACCAAGCTGGGACAGGCATGGCGGCTGGCCGCCGGTGTGGATGCTTCCACGAAGCTGCTGCATCTGCCGGAGGGCTTCGCCGCCGCATTTCAGTCCTTCTTGCCCAGCTTTCACCCGCAGGATTTGCTCATCGGCCTGCTCTGCGGTGCAGCCCTGTGGCTGGCAGTCTATGTGAAAGGCAAGAACGCCAAGAAATACCGCAAGGACATTGAGTACGGTTCCGCCCGCTGGAGTGCATAATTTTAAGTGTAAATGACACATACATGGACGCACAGGAGGTTATGCACATGACTGATTATAGCAAAATTACAGCCCTTTACTCCCGCCTTTCTGTGGGCGACGAGGACAGGGACGGCGGCGAGAGCAACAGCATACAAAACCAAAAAATATTTTTGGAGAACTATGCCAGAGGGCAGCACCTAACCAATATCCGGCACTACATCGACGATGACGAAAGCGGCAGGTTTTTTGACCGTTCCGCCTACTCCCGCATGATGGACGATGTGGAAAACGGGAAAATCGGTGTCTGCATTATG
>OJKC01000318.1_pt1 | contig 45244 bp, 36 predicted proteins | sample 1596401 | NCBI WGS metagenome assembly OJKC01 (sample SAMEA4350162, study PRJEB24818) | metagenome | biome: human; feature: gut; material: faeces | place: Denmark | collected 2013-09 | reverse complement strand
CGATGTCGGCTCGTCACATCCTGGGGCTGGAGAAGGTCCCAAGGGTTGGGCTGTTCGCCCATTAAAGTGGCACGCGAGCTGGGTTCAGAACGTCGTGAGACAGTTCGGTCTCTATCTATCGTGGGCGCAGGAAATTTGCGTGGCTCTGACACTAGTACGAGAGGACCGTGTTGGACAGACCTCTGGTCTACCGGTTGTGCCGCCAGGCGCACCGCCGGGTATCCACGTCTGGATCGGATAAGCGCTGAAAGCATCTAAGTGCGAAGCCGGCCACAAGATTAGATTTCCTTACGAGGGTCGTCACAGACGATGACGTTGATAGGATGCAGGTGTATAGATGGCGACATCACAGCCGAGCATTACTAATTGCCCGAAACTTCCTTCCGGTGTCGGATGATACGCTTGGTTCTTGGGTTCTGACTGTCAAAGAACTCAAAGCAGGAACTGACAGACAAAGGGTTTGTAGAACATCAACTTATTCAGGTGACTATGGCACGAAGGTTCCACCTCTTCCCATTCCGAACAGAGAAGTTAAGCTTCGTCACGCCGATGGTACTGCGCAAGTGGGAGAGTAGGTAGTCGCCGTTTTTGAAAGCAGAGCCTCCGCAGCATGAGTGTTGCGGAGGCTTTTTGCGTTAGTATATGCCGGGGATTGGGTTGAGGTCTTGCCGCGTCCGGAATAGCGCTTCCAATAACCCTTTCCAATGGGGCATTACTTGAAAATATAAGCTAAAAACTAAAGATTTATCTGGCTTTAGTAGCAATCTAAGTAGATTTATTTGTATCTTTGTCGGTCGAATATAATATTGTTCTGGTTTAGCAATAACTATGGGAAAGTTTGATGCATACAAGATTGACCTGAAGGGAATGAAGGAAAACACATATTCATGTGAGTTTGTGTTGGACAATCATTTCTTTGAAAGTATTGATGGACCGGAAGTCCAAAAGGGAAAAGTCAACGTCCAGTTGCGCATAAGGAAAACCGGTGGAATTTATGATCTTTCCTTTCAGACCGATGGGGTTGTACAGGTAACCTGTGACCGCTGCTTGGACGATATGGATCAACCGGTCTCTTCATCTGATGTAGTCAAGGTAAAACTGGGAAGCGATTATTCGGAAGATGGTGATATCGTAATTATACCGGAAGATGAAGGGATCATCAATGTGGCATGGTTCATGTATGAATTCATAGCTTTGAGCATTCCGATGAAGCATGTGCATGCGCCGGGGAAATGCAACAAGGCCATGATGGGCAAGCTTAACAAGTATTTGCGTACCTCTGCTGATGAAGAAGATGGCTGGAAAGAATCCGAGGCCGAAGTCCCCGAAGACGATGCTTCTGAAGCTCCGCAAGATATTGATCCGCGATGGAATGAATTGAAGAAAATAATAGATAATAATTAAAAGTATTAGAAACAATGGCACATCCTAAGAGAAGACAATCAAAAACTAGAACTGCTAAGAGAAGAACTCACGACAAAGCAGTAGCTCCTACGCTGGCTATTTGCCCGAACTGCGGAGCATGGCACGTTTACCACACTGTATGTGGCGCTTGCGGCTACTACAGAGGTAAGTTGGCAATCGTGAAAGAAACCGCTATCTAACGAGGCGGTATAAAATATAGCCAGAGAGTGCTGCTCTCCGGCTACTTTTATTTTATAACGAGAATTTTTAGTTACATGGAAAAAATAAATGCTGTAATTACAGGAGTCGGCGGTTATGTTCCCGAATATGTGCTGACGAACGATGAGTTGTCGCGCATGGTCGAGACCAATGACGAATGGATTATGACCCGCATCGGTGTGAAGGAAAGACGTATCCTCAGCGAAGAAGGCTTGGGTACTTCTTACTTGTGTCGTAAGGCTGCCAAACAGTTGATGAAACGTACTGGAGCCAATCCCGATGACATTGATGCAGTGATTGTCTGCACGACTACCCCTGATTATCATTTTCCGTCGACTGCTTCAATCCTGTGCGACAAGCTCGGTTTGAAGAACGCTTTTGCATTTGACCTCTCAGCTGCATGCTGCGGGTTCCTTTACGGACTTGAGGTTGCAGCCGGTCTGATAGCTACAGGCCGCCACAAGAAAATCATTCTGGTGGGTGGCGATAAGATGTCGTCAATGGTGAACTATTCCGATCGCGCCACTTGCCCCATCTTCGGTGACGGAGCAGCGGCTGTCATGATGGAAGCCACGACTGAAGACCTCGGTGTGAAAGATGTCATTCTGCGTACCGATGGCAAGGGCTTGCCTTTCCTTCACATGAAGGCTGGAGGTTCCGTATGTCCCCCGTCTTATTTTACGGTAAGCAACAAGATGCACTATCTTTATCAGGAAGGACGTACGGTGTTCAAATATGCCGTTTCGAACATGTCGAATATTACGGCTGAGATTGCCGAGCGTAACGGCCTTGACAAGGATAGCATCAACTGGATTATCCCCCATCAGGCAAACTTGCGTATTATTGACGCAGTAGCAAGCCGTCTGGAGGTCCCCATGGAGAAAGTGATGGTGAATATCCAACGCTATGGAAATACCAGCGGCGGTACACTCCCCCTTTGTCTGTGGGATTATGAGAACCAGTTGCGTAAGGGCGATAACCTGATATTCACAGCTTTCGGAGCCGGATTTACCTACGGAGCTGTTTATATGAAATGGGGTTACGACGGTAACGTGAAGAAGTAACTACGTTTTTCTACTGACAAAGAGCTGTTTCAAAAGGACGCAATATCGAAGGCACGGATTTCACGGATACACACAGCGGGAAGTTTGTTTCGACGACCGGTGAGATCCTTGAGGTCCGTGCTTTTTTGCATGATGACATATCCATCCTTTCCTGAAACAGCTTCTTTTGTCCTATAATGAACGAAACCAACTGAAGACTTTATGCACAAAGCAGGATTTGTAAACATCGTGGGAAACCCCAATGTGGGGAAATCCACCCTGATGAACCTTCTGGTCGGCGAACGTATATCCATCGCCACTTTTAAGGCACAGACGACCCGGCATCGCATCATGGGTATTATCAATACGGATGAGATGCAGATTGTTTTCTCTGACACTCCGGGAGTGCTTAAGCCAAACTATAAGTTGCAGGAGTCCATGCTCAACTTCTCCGAGTCGGCACTGAAAGATGCCGATGTGTTGCTTTATGTAACTGATGTTGTGGAGAAGCCTGATAAGAATCTCGACTTCATCCAGAAGGTGCAGGCGATGGATGTTCCTGTTTTGCTGCTGATCAACAAGATTGACTTGAGCAACCAGGATGCTCTGACAAATCTTGTCGAAGAGTGGCATGGTTTGCTTCCCAAAGCGGAGATTATCCCTATATCCGCTACCGCCCGTTTTAATATTGATGCGGTGATGAAGCGTATCAAGGAGCTGCTTCCCGATTCTCCTCCCTATTTTGACAAAGACCAATGGACCGATCGTCCGGCACGCTTTTTTGTGACTGAAATCATCCGTGAGAAGATTCTCCTGTATTATGACAAGGAGATTCCGTATGCTGTAGAAGTGGCTGTGGAGCAGTTTAAGGAAGATGAGAAGTCTATTCACATCAATGTGGTCATCTATGTGGAACGGGAGTCGCAGAAGGGCATCATCATTGGAAAACAAGGACGGGCTTTGAAGAAGGTAGCCACAGAAGCACGCAAGTCACTGGAGAAATTCTTCGGCAAAAGTATCTATCTGGAGACCTTTGTCAAGGTGGATAAGGACTGGCGCAGCTCAGATAAGGAGTTGAAAAACTTCGGTTACAATCTGGATTGAATAACAACCTGACAGACTGTGAAGTCGTCATAGTAAAGAGAAATTATTTATGGGAAACTTAGTAGCGATTGTCGGACGTCCCAATGTGGGAAAGTCGACACTGTTCAATCGCCTCACCCGTACACGGCAGGCGATTGTGAACGATGAAGCCGGAACGACCCGCGACCGCCAATATGGAAAAAGCGAATGGAACGGACAGGAATTCTCCGTGGTGGATACCGGGGGATGGGTGGTCAATTCCGACGACATCTTTGAAGAGGAAATACGCAAGCAGGTAATCATAGCCATCGACGAGGCGGACGTGGTGCTGTTTCTGGTCGATGTGGTCAATGGAGTGACTGACCTCGACATGGAGGTTGCCTCTATTCTGCGGCGTTCCAAGCTGCCCGTGATCGTGGTGGCCAATAAGACTGACAACAATGATTTGCAATATAGTGCAGCTGAGTTTTACAAGCTCGGGCTGGGGGATCCTCATTGTATCTCTGCTCTTAGCGGAAGTGGTACGGGCGATTTGCTGGATTTGGTAATCAGTAAGTTCAAGAAAGACTCCGGTGAGCTGCTGGATGACGAAATCCCCCGTTTTGCGGTGGTGGGACGTCCCAATGCCGGAAAATCGTCCATTATCAATTCCTTCATTGGAGAAGAACGCAACATTGTGACCGAGATTGCCGGAACAACCCGTGACTCCATCTATACCCGCTATGAGAAGTTCGGTTTCGACTTCTATCTGGTTGATACTGCCGGAATCCGTCGGAAGAACAAGGTGGTGGAAGATTTGGAATACTATTCGGTGATGCGTTCCATCCGTGCCATAGAGAATTCCGATGTGTGTATCCTCATGTTGGATGCTACACGCGGTGTCGAAGGACAAGATCTGAACATATTCTCCCTCATTCAGCGTAACCAGAAAGGGTTGGTTGTGGTGGTCAATAAGTGGGATTTGGTGGAAAACAAGAGCGATAAGGTGATGAAGACGTTTGAGAACGCCATTCGCAGCCGTTTGGCTCCGTTTACCGACTTTCCCATTATTTTCGCGTCGGCTCTCACCAAACAGCGTATCTATAAGGTGCTGGAGGCTGCCGAGCAGGTTTATAAGAACCGTACGACACGCATCTCTACGGCTCGCCTGAATGAGGAAATGCTGCCTCTTATCGAGGCCTATCCGCCCCCTTCCATCAAAGGCAAGTATATTAAGATCAAGTATTGTACGCAGCTGCCCAACACCAAGGTACCTTCCTTTGTGTTTTTTGCAAACCTGCCGCAATATGTGAAGGAGCCTTACCGCCGTTTCTTGGAAAACAAGATGCGGGAACGCTGGTCGTTGAGCGGTACTCCCATCAATATCTTCATACGTCAGAAGTAAGCTGGTGAACATTTCCCCTTTCGGACTGTTCCTGGATAAGATAAATCCCGTTATGGCTTTTGTGGTTGTAGCGGGATTTTTTATATCCGACCGTCTTCCTCTCCACTTTGGAGCGTAGTGGAAGGAGGAGATGCAGGCAGTATCTGTCTGGTCAGTTTGTCCGGCATGTGCTTTTGTAGCGATTCATTAGTATTTTTCATATTCAAATTTTGTTATCTCTTTGCCTGTAAGAATGATTTCGCACACAGTTTTGTTAGATTGAGGTATACTAACTTCTTTTCTCCCTTTATGCTTGAGATAAGCCTTAGTGGCTTCATCTTCATAAATGAGACGTACTGCAGCTTCTTCAAAATCGTCTAAAATATAGACTGATTTGCCAGCCAATAACATCTTTTGTAGATACTTTAGGTTCATATTGGTATGTAAAGCTAGTTGTTCCTTATCAGTATTCTACATCAAACCGCAACGATGCTTTCACCTTCTTGGTATTCGTAGTCGTTGTTCCTTATCAGTATTCTACATCAAACCGCAACTGCCACACGGGGTTGCCGATCTCGCCGAACGTTGTTCCTTATCAGTATTCTACATCAAACCGCAACTATAAATCTTCTTTTAATTATCTTGAAAAAGTTGTTCCTTATCAATATTCTACATCAAACCGCAACCCTTAATTAATTCGATGACAAAGGTAGTCGGTTGTTCCTTATCAATATTCTACATCAAACCGCAACCGTTTGAACGGTGTTCGGGCGCGGGGGTGAGTTGTTCCTTATCAATATTCTACATCAAACCGCAACCATACTCTGCAAAATTGGCGAACGCAAAAAGTTGTTCCTTATCAATATTCTACATCAAACCGCAACTATTTAGTTTATCAATTCATAACAGTTGGGTTGTTCCTTATCAATATTCTACATCAAACCGCAACGCCGACGCGCGACACCGAAGCGTCCGTCGGTTGTTCCTTATCAATATTCTACATCAAACCGCAACGGGATGCTCGCATTATTGAACAACAACGGCGTTGTTCCTTATCAATATTCTACATCAAACCGCAACGGGATGCTCGCATTATTGAACAACAACGGCGTTGTTCCTTATCAATATTCTACATCAAACCGCAACTCCTATCGCTCCAAATGCAATACTCTAGCGTTGTTCCTTATCAGTATTCTACATCAAACCGCAACTTCGAGGGACGGGGCGTGCTCTGAGAGGGGGTTGTTCCTTATCAGTATTCTACATCAAACCGCAACCGGGCGTGTATCCGCATAATATTGTTCGGAGTTGTTCCTTATCAGTATTCTACATCAAACCGCAACTGAATTGCTTATTCCTAGCCATTTGCAGAGTTGTTCCTTATCAGTATTCTACATCAAACCGCAACTCCAACGACGGTGCACCTCTTGTGATCGTGTTGTTCCTTATCAGTATTCTACATCAAACCGCAACTGAATTGCTTATTCCTAGCCATTTGCAGAGTTGTTCCTTATCAGTATTCTACATCAAACCGCAACAAATGACGTACCTTTGTTGGGCACCATTCGGTTGTTCCTTATCAGTATTCTACATCAAACCGCAACAATTGCAATAAAATATATATCTTTGTAAAGTTGTTCCTTATCAGTATTCTACATCAAACCGCAACGACGTACTGACGTAATGCCTGGTTGACTGGTTGTTCCTTATCAGTATTCTACATCAAACCGCAACCGATCGGGAGACAGGTCGCGGTGTCCTACGTTGTTCCTTATCAGTATTCTACATCAAACCGCAACAAGCCTCAACCCATATACTACCCACTTTAGTTGTTCCTTATCAGTATTCTACATCAAACCGCAACGTATGCGCTTTATTTGATTCATAATCAATGATTAAGTTCAATAATGGCGATACAATTGCGAAATGAAGAGCTTTGTTGGAAACAAAAATATTAAAAAAATTCTAGTTGTTGTGGTTCCGGATAAGCCTTTTTCTCAATTTCACCCCAAATGTTGATGATGTTGGAGTATTGCTTGTCTGTGACAGACAAAATGCTTACAGAGCCTTTAGGCGGAACACATGATTTTACCCGTTTGATATGGACTTTGGAACTTTCCAAAGACCCGCAGAAGCGGATGTAGACGCTGTATTGAAAGCGTGTGAAACCATCTTTTTCCAGGCTTTTTCGGAACTTGGCTGCCAATCCTCGTTCTTTCTTGGTTGTGGTTGGCAGGTCAAACATTACAAATAACCACATGATATGATATGCATTAAGTCTTAGTTCGCTCATTTGACCGACGGTAAGTTGAGTGTTTTGTGTTCATTGATGTAGCATTTGGCCAAAGAGGCCATCGTGATGGAAAGTCCAACGGAAAGTGGACGGGTAACTTTTTCGTAATAGGTGTCACAATACAGGGATGCTATCAGCTTACCCTTATTTTCTTTGGTAAGTTCAGATTGGTTCTGTCGGAACAAGTCATAGACTATTTCGTCTACGAAGGGTCTGAATGGTTCCATGATATCATCAGCCAATGGAAAAGCATTGCTCCTGTGATGATGAAAAATGCCCAGGGCAGGGAATAAGCCGGAACTAAGAGCTGCCCTGACTGTAGCTGCCCGCAAAATGGCATATCCATAATTCAGGAAGGCATTGATCCCACCGGCATTACGGTCACGGGTGAACTCCTTTCCGAACAAAGTCTTGAAATACAGTCTGGCTGCAATACCTTCTTTATTGTCGCTGTCTCCGGATTTTACATTCATGTACAGGGGCTTCAAAGACTCTCCGTCAAGTCCCAGCTTATTCAGAAGCAGGCTTTGGTTCTTGATTTTGGAGACTATAATCTGCCTCCACAAATTCTTCTTCAAGACTTCTCCGGCAACGAGCTGTTCACTGATAATCTTCCCTTGGGTGAGGTTGGAATCAAAATTGAGCAACATGGACTGTGGCAATCCCTTCTCGTCACAGAATACAACTGCTATATTGTTGGAAGCAAGCTCATTCAGTAGGGGCATCGAGATGGATACCATGGGGTGATTGATTAAAACGAAGCCTATGTCTTCGATGGGAATCGTACGTTTTTCATCAGGCAGTTCCTTAAAGGATACGACAAGTTGGTTATCCTTCAGCCGTAAGATAACGGGACTTTCAAAGACTAGACTTCGTTTTAACATGGCATTTGTGTTTTATAGGTTATTGAATTGTTTATGAGCTCGGATATGCGCAACACGAAACCCGGTTATTTTCGGAGAGGCTCAATCTCTCCTAAGATATTCATGCGGAAATCGGTACCTTCAACCAGGGCTTTAAATTGTGTATGCAACATCATAATGACGGGGCGATGTTCTTCACCCTCTTTATAGGCTCCATTCTGGGCTTTTAGGTCCTTTGCCTGCCGGGCTTCCTGATGGTATCTCAGTTGGATTGTGCCATACTGATTCCCGGTTACAGTCATGGAAGACAGTCCGGTGACTTTGTAAAGCCGTTTGCAGATGTCTGCCTGATTGGTGAAATCGATTTCTTCCGGAGAGTTCTCATAGAGCAGCACCAGAGTTCCCGTGTACAACCTGTATTTCAAGGGGAATTGCGACTTCGCACTTACGGGAGGCAGTATCGAGCTGACGACGCCTTGTTTTCGTGCCGTCTTGAGTTGTCGCACGGCTTCCAGATTATTTACCAGGATGAATTCACGCTTGGTCTTTTTCTTGATGCACCCTTCATAAATTCCCATGACATAGTTCGACTCATTCGTGACATAATAGGGCCGCTTGTACTCTTTCGCTGAAGCGTCGCGGTGCCTGCGTATAGCCAGTGGTGAGGCGATTTTGGTGAAGCATCTTACCTTTTTGATGGTGATGCCTTTCTCCTCGTTCATATAGATGGTGCCGGCAAGTGCTTCTTTGGCTCCCTTTTCCTGGATAGCCGCCTGCACTTTCTCCCGTACAGTCTTGTCGACAATGTCTTTCACGTCCTTTTCGCTTAAGGAGCTCAGCGCTTTGCGCACGACGTACCTTATGACGCCATCCTTTTGGATTGCTCCATAATAGGTGTCATTGTGCAGGCTTCCGCGTGCACTGTCGCTCTCTGACAGGACATTGCCGCCCTTTGTCCGGATTCTCTTCCGGGCCTTCTTTGTCAGGTTGTTCCGTGTCTCATGTACGACCAGAAGTTCTGCTTCCAGTGCTTGGAGGTCCTGTGTGAAGGTAGTCCAAGGTTTGGGGAATACAGGTTTGTTTCCCTTGTTCAGTCGGAAGTCTTCTTCCTGTCGGTAGTAGGATGCCATCCGTGCATATTCCGCAGGATTGATGCAGGCAATGACGATTGCGTCGATGCAATGGTGGGCATGGTTGTCCCGTGACTTCTGTTCGTAGAGGTTCTGCAGTCCCCACAATCTGCGGAATTCAGCCGTGATGGGGCCCTTGATGACGTAGACCTGTTTCCGGTTGCGCTCTTTGACATGGTGGAAGAGCGATTTCAGGAACAGCCCTGCATATTTGCCAATCAATCCGATACCGGTCCCTTGTCTCAGGCTGAACCCTTCAGGGACTTCGGTCATCGTGAATCGCTGGTATTTCTGGAACCAGTAGTCACGTTTCAGTTCCAGCAGATGCCTTTTGCGGATGATGTTGTCTTTCGATGCTTTGTCCATGCCTGGATGCGTGCGTTGTTTGTTGATTTTGACGGTCAGCTCTTCGTATTTGTCTTTCCAAGGTTTTATCCGCGTCAGGATGCTTTCATGTTCCGCCAGTTGCGACGGCATCCTGTTGCCTTTCACCGTCCGGTTGTATGTCCGCTCACACAGCGTCAGGTTCATCCGTGTGCTGTCGCCTCCCACACTTCGTGGTATGGTGTGCTCGATGTCATACCTGGGGTTGGGGCCGATGAAATCCGTCAGTCCGATTTGTTCCCCGGTATACAGGCACAGATGCTGCTGTTCCTCCCAGAGTTGGTATTTCAGGAGCTCCTCCTGGGTCGGTTCGATGACTTTCCCAAATTCGTCGGCATATACTTTACGGATTTGTTCAGCATAATCTTTACGTCGGCTCTCCTGCTCGCGTTGCCACTGGTTGATGGCCCAACGTCGGTTGGCGTCATTCAATTCACGGGCATATTCAATGTGGACTTCCGTCTCGGAGTCAATAGTCTTTTCTTTAAGCAGTTGATTGACGACCCTTCGCAGGATGTGCAGCGAGCGCATGGCCATCGGGTTGCGTATGGCGTTTGTTGCAGGAGAGCCCAGTTGGTAGATGCCCTGTCCGTCTGCCTTTGCATCCGGGTATGTCTCAATCATTGAGGGGTGGTAGAGTCGGTCTGCTTTTCCCGGAGCCAGTTCGTAGTTGTTGAGCAGGAAGTCCTTGATGCAGAAGTCCAGAGTCTGTTGCAATGCCTTGTCGGATGCAGTGAAGTTATCCAACAGCTCTTGCAGGTTGTCCATGATGAACTGACGTTGCCTGGGGTCGTTCCACCTGTCCATACCTATAATATAAGGTATGTTTGCCAGCATCACTGCATGCGAATAGATGAATCCCTGACGCAGGAAAGGCAGTATCTTGTTGACGGCTTTCAAGCTGAGTGCAGCAAAGGCCGTCGGCAGTGTGATGTCGGCAAATTCTCCGGCACAGGCTTCGTCCAGTCCCAGTTTCTCCATGCCCCATGCGCGGAGTTTCTCTTTGGATGAGAATGAGTTCAATACGTTCCAGACTTCGTTGACAATCTCCTCGTCCGATTTCCGCATATCGTTCCGGCTGCGGTAGGCATTGACGAGGTTGCGCTCCCAAGACTCTCCGAAGACGGCTATCAGCTTTGCCGTAACCGGGCATCCGCTTACGCCTTGACTAAGGGCATAGTTGAACTGGTAGGGTTTCTGTGCTCCCTCTTTGTCCCGGATGCAGGCATATTTGCCTTTGCCGGCAATGGCTTTGGTTATATCCTCAAAGTCGAAGTTGGCTTTTGACTTGCGTAAGAACAAAGGCTTGATTTTCTCCTTTTCCGAAGGGCTTAACGGACGCAGGCTGTCATCCGACGGACCTTTTACCTTGACATTGTTGAGAAAAGACAGCATGCGGAATTCCTCATACCGCGGATGGGACAGGGCGCAACGCGGTTTGTCCGGTTCAAAGGTACATTTCCCCACACCTGCGCGCTGTGATTTCAGTGGACGCTGGAAGTAGATGGCTCTTCTCAGCTTGTCGACAAGTTCGTCGCTCAGTTGCTGTCTTTGGCAGATGGCTTCGAACTCTTTCTGATAATGTTGTATTCGGTCGGTGTATCGGGAGCGCAGGGTGACTTGATTGCCGCATTCCTGATAGAGCCGGTAGAAATAATCGCCCAGGTATTGGCTACCTGCCTTTTTCATTTCCTCGTTCAGTTGGGAAATGTCAGACTTTACAGCCCCGGTTTCATCGGCATTGCTGTTTTGTTCCAGTCGGTTGCTGAGGAATCCCCTGCGTTGTGCCAGGTGATAGAGTGCTCTTCCCAGTCTGTACCGGTTCTCCTGCAGACGGAGGTCCAGCCGTTCATGCAGGCAGACATGCCTGTCATGATAGGGGTTCTGGTCGTTGGCATCGTTGGTCCGTAACCACAGGCGGAAGTCTTCGTTAGTAGGGTAGACCTTACGCGTCATCCACTGGTGTAGTTCCTCGTGGGAGAGATAGGGGCATAACTGATGTTCGACAAGTATCTCCAGCACTTTTATTTTCAGCATCCTCCTTCTGAAATAATGCTTCCGGGTGCTCCGATGCCCGGTGCGCTCTGAAGCTCTTGACTTTTCAATATTTCCCTTTTCGATGTTTACTCCTTCCTGGAATATCACATCTCCTCTCTTGACAAGGGTATAATTGTCACAGTCTGTGCGGTCAACGACAGCCCACCCCAGGCTGTTGGTACCCACATCAATTCCTAGTATGCGTTTACTCATGGTTGTGTAATTAAAAGTTGTCTATAAAACTAGGAATAAACTTGTATATGACAAAATGAGTTGTTACATTTGTGCCATAAGATCTACATCTTATCGCAATAAGGCTATATGCCGAAGGAGTTTTCTCCTACGCCCCTCTTCGGAGGGGCTTTTTTTGTGTTTCGGATACGTCCTCGGAACGTTGTGGGGCAAACGTATGGAGATAAAACCGAAAAGAGGATGTGCCGGATGACACACCCTCTTTTCGATTTATTATGTTGCGTTATGTTATGTGCTATGACGAAAGCCCTTGCCGGCTTATTGCGGACGGCTGTAGTTGGGAGCCTCGCTGGTGATGGTCACATCGTGCGGGTGGCTTTCCATCACACCGGCATTGGTGATGCGGGTAAACTTGGCATTGTGCAGCTGTTCGATGTTGGCAGCACCACAGTAACCCATACCGGAACGCAGACCACCAATCAGCTGGTAGATGACCTCATAGAGACTGCCTCTGTAAGGCACACGTCCGGCAATGCCCTCGGGGACAAGCTTCTTCACGTCGGACTCTCCACTCTGGAAATAGCGGTCTTTCGAACCGTTCTCCATTGCTTCCAGCGAACCCATACCGCGGTAGGACTTGAACTTACGTCCGTTGAAGATGATGGTTTCACCCGGTGACTCTTCCGTTCCGGCTACCAGTGAACCAATCATCACGGAGTATCCTCCGGCAGCCAACGCCTTCACGACATCGCCTGAATAGCGCAAGCCACCGTCGGCAATCAAGGGAACACCTGTGCCTTCCAGCTCTTTGGCTACATCGTATACCGCAGACAGCTGTGGAACACCCACACCGGCTACGACACGGGTCGTACAGATGGAACCCGGACCGATGCCCACTTTGACTGCATCCGCTCCGGCATCAACCAGGGCGCGTGCAGCGGCAGCCGTAGCGATGTTGCCCACTACGATGTCGATGTTGGGGAATTCGCGCTTTGCTTCTTTCAGTTTTTCGATGACGAACTTCGAGTGTCCGTGAGCCGTGTCAATGACAATGGCATCCGCTCCGGCATTGACCAGTGCACGCATACGTTCGAGGGTATCGTTGGTCACGCCGACACCGGCAGCCACACGCAGACGGCCTTTGGCATCCTTGCAAGCCATCGGTTTGTCTTTGGCTTTGGTGATATCCTTGTATGTAATCAGGCCCACCAGTTTGTTATCCTTGTCGACAACGGGGAGTTTCTCTATTTTGTTCTCTTGCAGAATCTGTGTGGCAGCCTCCATGTCAGTCTGTTGAGTCGTGGTCACGAGATGCTCTTTGGTCATCACTTCCTCGATGCTCTTGTTCATGTTCTTTTCAAAGCGGAGGTCACGGTTGGTCACGATTCCCACCAGGTGACGTTCGTCGTCCACCACGGGAATACCGCCGATGTGATATTCAGCCATCAGGTTCAATGCGTCGCGTACGGTCGAACCGCGCTTGATGGTCACAGGGTCGTAAATCATACCGTTTTCAGCACGTTTCACGATGGCTACCTGACGGGCCTGTTCCTCGATGGACATGTTCTTGTGGATGACACCGATGCCACCTTCGCGTGCAATGGCAATCGCCATCTTGGCTTCGGTCACAGTGTCCATGGCAGCTGTCACAAAGGGGATGTTCAGAGTAATGTTACGTGAGAATTTCGTCGTGAGTTCGACGGTGCGGGGTAATACTTCAGAATAGGCCGGAATCAAAAGAACGTCATCATACGTCAGTCCGTCCATCACAATTTTATCTGCAACAAATGACATAGGGCTTTTAAGCTTTAGAATTTATTGCGTGCAAATATACACGTTTTATCCGTTACGGCGGAAATACCGTCGTGCGTTTTTTATATTTTTTTACTCTTTCCCACGGCATCCCGATTGCACGGATAAAGAGACCCCCGCCATGATTTACAACATCATAGCGGGGGTCCCCGACGGCTCTTTCCGAGCCGGATATGTCTATGGAATCAATTGGCCATTTCCGAAATGAACTTGATGCGCACCAGGCGTATTTCGTCTTCGGTGTATTCGTCGCCCAGCTCCTTCATCGCCACTTCCAGGCTGTCGGTGGTCGACTCCTTGAAGTAGTCGTAGATGTCGTCCACGTGGTCTTCGTCCATCACATCCTCCAGGAAATAGTCGATGTTGAGTTTCGTGCCGGAGTAGACGATGGCTTCCACCTCGTCGAGCAGTTCGCCGAACTCGATCCCCTTTGCCAGGGCGATGTCGTCAAGCGCCACTTTGCGGTCGATGCTTTGGATAATGGACACCTTCAGCTTCGATTTGTTGGCAACCGTGCGGACTCTCAGGTCTTCGGGGCGTTCGATTTCGTTCTCCTCGCAATGGCGTTTGATGAGTGCACAGAACTCGGAACCGTAGCGTTTGGCTTTTCCGGCTCCCACACCCGGGATGTTCTGCAACTCCTCCAGTGTGACGGGATAGATGGTTGCCATCGCTTCGAGCGACGGGTCCTGGAAGATGACGTAGGGCGGCACTTCCAGTTTCTTCGAGAGTTTCTTGCGCAGGTCCTTCAGCATGGAGTAGAGTGCCGGGTCGACAGCACACGAGGCACCTCCGCGAACGGGAGTCTCCTCCTCTTCCTCTTCAAAGTCATTGTCTTCAACTATCTTGAATGATTTCGGGTGTTTCAGGAATTTCTTTCCTTCCGCCGTCACCTTCAGCAGTCCGTAGTTCTCCACGTCCTTGCTGAGGTATCCGGCAATGAGTGCCTGGCGGATTACGGCATTCCAGAGCTTGTCTTCTTCGCCCGTGCCGGAGCCAAACACTTCCAGTTCTTCGTGTTTGTGGTCTAATACCTCTGTCGTTTCTTTTCCGAGAATGACGTCAATCACATATTCTGCCTTGAACTTTTCCTTGACGGCAAGAACTGTTTCAATGACGGTACACAATAAATCTTGAGCTTCCACTTGTTTCTTAGGGTTTAAACAATTGTCACAATTTCCACAATTATCTTCCTTGTATGTTTCGCCGAAGTAGTGCAGCAGCAGCTTCCGGCGGCACACGGAAGATTCGGCATAGGCAGCTGTTTCTTGCAGAAGCTGTCGGCCAATGTCCTGTTCTGCCACAGGTTTCCCTTCCATAAACTTCTCCAGTTTCTGGAGATCCTTGTTTGAATAAAAAGCGATGCATCGGCCTTCTCCACCGTCGCGTCCGGCGCGTCCGGTCTCCTGATAATACCCTTCAAGACTCTTCGGCATGTCATAGTGGATGACATAACGCACGTCGGGCTTGTCGATGCCCATGCCGAAAGCAATGGTCGCCACGATGACGTCGACCTTTCCCATGAGGAACTGGTCCTGGGTGGCTGAACGGGTGGCAGAGTCCATGCCTGCATGATAGGCGCGTGCGTTGATGTTGTTGGCACGCAGGATTTCGGCGAGCTCTTCCACCTTCTTCCGGCTCAGGCAATAGATGATGCCCGACTTGCCACTGTTGTTTTTGATATATCGGATGATGTCCTTGTCTATGTTTTTGGTCTTCGGGCGTACTTCGTAGTACAGGTTCGGACGGTTGAACGACGACTTGAACTCCTTGGCATCGACGATGCCTAGGCTCTTCTTGATGTCGCTTCTTACCTTGTCGGTTGCAGTTGCCGTGAGGGCAATGACGGGTGCGTTGCCGATTTCGTTGATAATGGGGCGGATGCGCCGGTATTCGGGGCGGAAGTCATGTCCCCACTCCGAGATACAGTGTGCTTCGTCGACGGCATAGAACGAGATTTTGACACCTTTGAGGAACTCCACGTTCTCCTCCTTCGTCAACGATTCAGGGGCGACATACAGCAACTTGGTCTTGCCGGAGAGGATGTCGCTCTTCACCTGGTCGATGGCAGCTTTGGTCAACGACGAGTTGATGAAGTGCGCCACTCCGTCTTCTTCGCATACGTTCCGTATGGCATCCACCTGGTTTTTCATCAGGGCTATCAGAGGAGAGATTACAATAGCCGTCCCCTCCATCAACAAAGACGGAAGCTGATAGCACAAAGACTTACCGCCTCCGGTGGGCATGAGCACGAACGTGTCATTACCCGCCATGAGGTTGCGGATAATAGCTTCCTGCTCTCCTTTAAACGTATCGAAACCAAAGAACTTTTTTAGTTGCGCTGTTAAATCTGTTTTCTCCGCCATATCGCTTGTTCTCGTTAATTGAATAAATCGAAATGAATGACTAACAAAATTATAAACAACTTACTATAAAGTACAAATTATTTCGATACTATTTTCGGGTTCCGACGCAATAAATCCCCTCTTTTTCGGCTCCCGACCTCGTTCAGGCATTCTGCAGGCGCGACAGGTTGGCCTTGCCCAACTGCTGCTTGGCGTAGTCCAGTGTCACCTTGAACTCCGTGACATGCTTGGAGGGCACCTCATACATGGTGTCGATCATGATGGTTTCCACGATGGAACGCAGTCCGCGGGCGCCGAGTTTATACTCGATGGCCTTGTCGACAATGAACTCAAACACTTCCGGCTCGAAGGACAGCTCCACACCGTCCATGGCGAAGAGTTTGATGTATTGCTTGATGACCGAATTTTTCGGTTCCGTCAGGATGCTTCGCAGGGCGGTACGGTCCAGCGGATTCAGGTAGGTCAGAATCGGCAGACGTCCGATGATTTCGGGGATGAGTCCGAAGGCCTTCAGGTCCTGCGGGGCAATGTATTGGATCATGTTCTCCTTGTCGATGTGCATCGTGTTCTGGACTGCCCCATAACCGACCACGTGGGTGTTCAGACGTTGGGCAATCTTCTTCTCGATGCCGTCGAACGCGCCGCCGCAGATGAACAGGATGTTCTTCGTGTTCACCGGAATCATCTTCTGGTCAGGGTGCTTGCGTCCGCCCTGAGGCGGAACATTGACGACCGAACCTTCCAACAGCTTGAGCAGGCCTTGCTGCACACCTTCCCCGCTGACATCGCGGGTGATGGAGGGGTTGTCGCCCTTGCGTGCAATCTTGTCGATTTCGTCGATGAACACGATACCTCTTTCAGCTTCTGCCACATTGTAGTCGGCAACCTGAAGCAGACGGGTGAGGATGCTCTCGATGTCCTCGCCCACGTATCCGGCTTCGGTCAGCACGGTGGCGTCGACGATGGTGAAGGGGACATGGAGCAGTTTGGCTATGGTGCGGGCGAGCAGTGTCTTGCCCGTACCGGTGCTGCCCACCATGATGATGTTCGACTTCTCGATTTCCACATCGTCGCCTTCGTCTTTCTGAAGCAGACGTTTATAATGGTTGTAGACCGACACCGACAGGTAGCGCTTGGCATCGTCCTGCCCGATGACATACTGGTCGAGGAATTCCTTGATTTCTTTGGGCTTGGGCAGGTCGTTCAGGTTCAGACGGGAGAGCCGTCCTTTCATCACCTCGCCCATTGCCTCCTGGGTGATTTCGTGGGCCTGCTCTGCACAGTCGTTGCAGATGCAGCCCTCCAGTCCGGTGATGAGAAAGCCGACTTCGCTCTCCGGACGTCCGCAGAAGCTACAATGTCTCTTTGATTTATTCTTTGAATCCAATGTCTTGTTAGGTTTTTAGTTTTTGAGTCCTTGAGTTACGGGGTCACTTCTTGCGTGCCAGGACCTCGTCGATCATGCCGTAGTCTTTGGCTTCCTGGGCTGTCATCCAGTAGTCGCGGTCAGAGTCTGCCCACACTTTGTCAAACTCTGTGTGAGAGTGGTCGGCGATGATGCTGTAGAGTTCCTTTTTCAACTTCTGGATTTCGCGGGCCGTGATCTCGATGTCCGACGCTTGTCCCTGCGCACCGCCCATCGGCTGGTGTATCATCACGCGCGAGTGGGTCAGCGCGGAACGTTTGCCCTCTTTTCCGGCTACCAGCAGAACGGCTGCCATGGAGGCTGCCATGCCGGTACAGATGGTGGCTACGTCGCTGGAGATGAACTGCATGGTATCATAGATGCCCAGACCGGCGTAGACCGAACCGCCGGGAGAGTTGATGTAGATGGAGATGTCCTTGCCCGGGTCGACGGAGTCGAGATAGAGCAACTGTGCCTGCAAGGTGTTGGCGGTATAGTCGTCGATGGGAGTGCCCAGGAAGATGATGCGGTCCATCATCAGGCGGGAGAACACGTCGAGCTGTGTCACGTTGAGCTGACGTTCCTCGAGGATGTACGGATTGAGATAACCCTGCGACTTGATGACGTCGTCGAGTACCATACTGTTCATTCCCAAATGTTTGGTGGCGTACTTTCTAAAATCGTCTGTCATATTCATTGCTTAATTAGTTAGGGTCAGGCCCTTAAGGAGTGCCGGGCATGCAGCGCGGCAACCGCTCGGTAAGGGTCAAAAAAGAGAGGCTTCTGGCTCTCCGATATTGCGCACAAATGTACAATATAACTCGTACCAAAAGCCTCCCTTTTAGGAAGATTTAGCAAAACAAGCTGCTTATTCGAACATCTTGTTGAAGTCTTCTACAGAGACAGTCTTGTTGTTCAGTTTCACTTTATCTTTCAGAGCCTTAGCCAGCTTCGACTCTACGCTGCGGTTAACCAGCTGCTCGACGCTGTCCTTTCTCTTGAGCATTTCCTTGGCGTAGTTGTCCAGCATGTCATCGGGCACGTTCAACATGCCGTACTGTGCGAACTGGATGCGGGTAACCTCCTTCGCCATGTCCATGATGTCGTTGTTGTCGACCTTGATTTCGTTGGCAGCAACCAGTTTCTCCTTGATGAGGTGCCAGGTCAGCTCTTCGATGCTGCGGTCGTAGTTCTCGGCTACGAAAGCTTCGCCCTTCTCCTGGTTGTTGAGCAGCATGATGCGCTTCAGGATGGCATCCGGGAATTCCAGCTTGCCGATTTTCTTCATCAGGTATTCGCGGGTGTCGATGAGGAACTTGTAGTTGCTGTCGTTGACAAACTGCTCTTCCAGTTCGCTCTTGATTTTGCCGCGGAACTCCTCTTCGCTCTTCACGACACCTTCGCCGAAGATGTTGTCGAACAACTCCTGGTTGAGTTCGCCCGGAACGAAGTGGGTGATTTCTTCTACCTGGAAGCTGAAGTTGCCCTTCACGTTGGCAACGGCATCCTTCTCAATCTTCAGCAAGGAAGCGATTTCAGCCTCGTTGCCGTCAAAGGCAACCGACGGGTTGAACACCAGTACCTCGTTGGTCTTGGCGTTGGCAAAGATAGCCTTCTGCTCGTCATTCTTCATATAGGTAGGCATCATCACGGCGTTCTCAACCTGGATGCCGCCTTCCTTCACGTTGTTGTTCTCGTCGAGCTCGGCAATCAGACCTTTCAGCATGTCGCCTTCGGTGTACTCCTGTACGCTCTCGTAGTTTCCGCCACGCTGTGCGTACATTTTCACCTGACGCTCAACCAGCTCGTCGTTTACGTCGATGGTATAGTAGTCGATTTCATCGTTGGTGTCAAGCACGACGTCGAACTCCGGAGCCAAGGCAATGTCGAATACAAATTCGAAAGCCTCGTCCTTTGCAAAGTCGATGGCGGGTTGCTTCTCTTCATTGGGAAGGGGCTCGCCCAACATGTTCACCTTGTTATCTTTCAGATATTCATAAACCTTTTCCTGAAGCACTTTGTTCACTTCCTCAGCCTTGATGGCAGTTCCATACTGCTTCTTGATCAAGCCCATCGGAACCATACCCGGACGGAAACCCGGCATGTTTGCCTTTTTGCGGAAGTCTTTCAGGGCCTTCTCAACTCGTGCCTCGTAGTCTTCTTTTTCCAATTTTACCGTAAGCAGTGCGCTTACCTTGTCAATGTTCTCTAATGAAACGTTCATTCTGACAATTTATTTTTAATGATTACTATTTTTATTGCGACTTTACCTCATTATTAATCATAAGAGTGCGCAAAATTAGCGTTATTCTTTTAAATCCCCAAAAAGAGAATGGATTAAATTGCAGTTCCGCTTTTTTCAGGACAGCGGAAGACGGATGCCTGAAAACAAAGCGGCAGGCACAGAACCCCCTTCCGCCGGGGAATCTGTCCTGCCGCTGTTATGGCATGAAGGGTGGGGCGGTTCTCCTGTCGGATGCCGACCCGTCTTCTGTTGTTTGTCACTCCATGGAGCCGGTTATGGGAACCGGCGTAAGTCGGGTTTATTCACGTCTGCGCGGTTCACGCGGTTCGCGGGGAGCACGCGGAGTCGCCTCGCGGATGACCACCTGACGGCCTGCATACTCAGCACCGTTCAGCTGGGCAATCACTTTGGAAGCCTCTTCATCGTTGGGCATCTCAACGAAAGCAAAACCTTTGGAACGTCCGGTTTCGCGGTCGGTCACGATTTTCACGGAATCCACTGTACCAAACTCCGACAAAGCCTGTTTCAACTCATTCTCCTTAACCCTATAGTTCAGGTTACCTACATAAATGTTCATAATGAAAATAAAATGGTAAATAAAATAAATAGTAAAACTCTCAGAGCTCATCCGTTCACTGACCGGCAATGACCGGACGGACTCTCAATGGTATGCAATAAAATTAAAGGATTAGAATGACAGAGAGTTTACCTATGCGTCAGAATGACGGGCGAAGAGTAAAAACCATGTAATAAAAATCTCGTAACTTTGATGTTACACCATTACGCAGCAAAGGAACGCATATTATTTGAATTGGCAATAAATGCAACCACTTTTTTCGCCTTTCCTCCAATAATTAACATATTGGGTGCCTGTGAGTCGGGGCGCAGTGCGTCCACCTTCCGCCTGGCATCCGTACGGACACCGGCTGGCTTTCCCTCCGGATGCCGAAGTGTCAAAATGTCAAATGAAGCGTCCGACAGTGCCTTTCCTCGCACCAAAATACAGTTCCGTGGATTCCGAGGCCCTTCTCGGGCGATTCGCAAAATACACATTGACGGAAAATGGCTTATTCCGGTTGCATGAAGACGGCGGGAATGGGGCAACTGTATCCTTTGACTGTTCATAACGCTGTTTTATCCCTCCTTTTATTACCTTCCGATTTGTTGACGCCGGCCTTCTTCCAGAGAACGAAACTCACTTCTTTTTACTTCCATTTTCCAAAGATTTGACTTCCGCGGGCGAAACAATAGTGTTTGGCGTATGAAACTAATGTGTTTGACGCGTCAAACAATATTGTTTGGCTCACGAAACAATATTGTTCCGGGCACGTTTTGTTCATATTCCGGAATCGAAGTGTATAGTTTTCTAAAATCGAAGGCTTTTTCGGACGGTTTTGTTTGCATTCGTTAGCGTTTGCTTGCAGGTTTGCCCGACTTTTGCAAAGTGTGAGTTAGCTGAAGGGAATGTTTAAGCCGTTTTTGTCAAGCGGACGGGTGATTTTGGTTTCTTTCTGATTCTCGCTGTCCGGGACATTCCCTTCGGTAGGGCAGGGCAGTCTTCAGGCGGAAGTTGCCTGCCTTCTGCTGAGGCTGTCGGCGTCGGTACAAAAAAGGCAGAGGCGCAGAGCTTGGGATTCTCTGCGCCTCCGTATGCAAAATGGGACTGATGGAGCTTCCTTTCTGTGAGAAACTTCCTCCCGTGTCGTGATGTGGTTCAGTTGTCTTCCCGGAGCTGGAAATCCTTGCGGCGGAGCACGAAGCTCTGGCTGAGGTATTTCTCGCGTACCACCTGGTTGGCTGCCAGTTCCTCGGGCGTCCCCTGGAAGAGGATTTTTCCTTCAAACAAGAGGTAGGCACGGTCGGTGATGCAGAGTGTCTCCTGTACGTTGTGGTCGGTGATGAGGATACCGATGTTCTTGTCCTTCAGACGCCAGACGATGTGCTGGATGTCTTCCACGGCGATGGGGTCGACACCGGCAAACGGTTCGTCGAGCATGATGAACTTGGGGTCGATGGCGAGGCAGCGGGCAATCTCCGTCCGTCGGCGTTCACCACCCGAGAGCTGGTCTCCCAGATTCTTGCGCACCTTTTGCAGGCGGAACTCCGTCAGCAGGCTTTCGAGCTTCTCGCGCTGGTATTCGCGGGGTTTGTTGGTCATCTCCAGCACGGACGCGATGTTGTCCTCGACGCTCATCTTGCGGAAGACCGACGCCTCCTGTGCCAGGTAGCCGATACCGTTCTGCGCCCGCTTGTAGACAGGGTATTTGGTGATGTCGAGGTCGTTCAGGAAGATATGACCTTCGTTGGGCACGATCAGGCCGGTGGTCATGTAGAACGAAGTCGTTTTCCCGGCACCGTTCGGTCCGAGCAGACCGACAATCTCTCCTTGTTTCACGTTGATGGAAACATGGTTGACCACCGTACGTTTGCCATACTTCTTCACCAGTCCTTCCGTGCGGAGGACCATCCGTCCGTCTTCCGGAATGTGCATTTCAAGAGTCTCTGAATCGTGCGCCATAGTTCAATGAATTTGGCGCAAAAATACAACTTTTGGTTTTAAAAAAGGTTATCAAGAAGGGGAAACTAAGGCGCTATCGGAGGTTTTCTATTATTTTTGCAGAAAATAGCACAAGAGTAATGTTTAAAGCACTTCAACAACTGGGCAGCTACATGATTCTGATGGGGCGCACCTTCGGCCGTCCGGAGCGTTGGCGTATGTTTTTCAAGCAGTATGCCAAGGAACTGGAACAGCTGGGTGTCAACTCGATAGGCATTGTCCTGCTCATTTCGTTCTTCATCGGAGCAGTCATCTGCATCCAGATCAAACTGAATATCCAGAGCGCGTGGATGCCCCGGTTCACCACCGGCTTTGTCACCCGTGAAATCATGTTGCTCGAATTTTCGTCGTCCATCATGTGTCTCATCCTGGCAGGAAAAGTCGGTTCGAACATCGCCTCCGAGCTGGGCACGATGCGCGTCACCCAACAGATAGACGCCCTTGAAATCATGGGGGTCAATTCCGCCAACTTCCTCATCATGCCCAAGATTGCCGCCCTGGTGAGCTTCATCCCCGTGCTGGTGAGCATCAGCATCTTTGCGGGTATCCTGGGAGCGTATGCCACGGCATGGTTCGGTGGCATCATCAACGCGGAAGACCTGACTTACGGTTTGCAATATTCATTCACGGAGTGGTTCGTGTGGTGCGGCATCATCAAGTCGTTTTTCTTCGCTTTCATCATAGCCAGCGTTTCGTCCTTTTTCGGCTATACGGTCGAGGGCGGTTCGATAGCCGTTGGCAAGGCGAGCACCGACGCGGTGGTGTGCAGCAGCATCCTGATTCTCTTCTCCGATTTGTTCCTAACCCAACTGTTGACGAAATGATTGAACTCAAATCTGTATGCAAGTCCTTTGAAGGGCGCACGGTGCTGGAGGACATCAGTACGGTGTTTGAAAACGGGAAGACCAACCTCATCATCGGGCAGAGTGGTTCGGGAAAGACGGTCCTGATGAAGTCCATCGTCGGGCTGCTGACCCCGGAGCAGGGCGAGATTCTGTATGACGGACGGAACTTCCTGAACATGAATAAAAAGGAAAAGATTGCCTTGCGCCGTGAGATGGGCATGATTTTCCAGAGTGCCGCCCTCTTCGACTCGATGACGGTGCTGGAGAACGTGATGTTCCCGCTCGACATGTTTTCCACAGACACCTACCGTGACCGTCTGAAGCGTGCCCGTTTCTGTCTGGACCGTGTCAACCTGGGTGAGGCGCAACAGAAATACCCGGGAGAAATCAGTGGCGGTATGCAGAAGCGCGTAGCCATCGCACGTGCCATCGCCTTGCAGCCTCAGTACCTCTTCTGCGACGAACCGAACTCCGGTCTTGACCCGAAGACTTCGCTGGTCATCGACGAGCTGATTCACAGCATCACGACCGAATATAATATGACCACCATCATCAACACGCACGACATGAATTCCGTGTTGGGCATCGGCGACAGCATCCTTTTCATCTACGAAGGCCGCCAGGAGTGGCAGGGCACGAAGGAGGAAATCTTCACTTCGAGCAACCGTCGCTTGAATGACTTCATCTTTGCTTCCGACTTACTGAAGAAGGTGAAGGATATGGAGATGACGACCCGCGAAGGGTAGGATAGCCACGAACTTGTCTGATTCTGTTGTAGTCCATCCTGTGCTGTTGGGGTGGATGCAGGACGTCGTGTGCCTGTTGGAATGGATGAGAGGGGAATGAGATTAGGGGGCGAACCTGATGTTGTTTTGTTCGGACGTATGGAGATGTCAGGATGATTTGAAAGATTTTTATAGGACTCTTCCAAATGCTTCCATAAAGTGGTTCTTTCATGAGGTAGTTTACAGCAGATATTGTGTAGTGTACATTTATTTTTATGTTATAAAACATATAATTAAGCAACTTTATTTTTGTAATGGACTTATAATTAGTCAACTGTATAAGGTCTTCAGATGAGTGTGTGTACGTACACACATTTTGTGTAATGGTTATATTAAGATACTTTTGTGTCAAAATAACAAATCAATATCATGGAAGAACCTAAAAACATACGGATTGTAGACATTGCACGTATGGCAGGAGTGTCGATTGGGACTGTTGATAGAGTTTTGCATAATCGTGGTCGGGTGTCGGATGAGAACTTGCAAAAAGTAAATGCTGTGCTTGCCAAGGTGAACTATCACCCCAATATCATCGCACGCTCTTTGGCATCCAAGAGAATTTATCACTTGGGTGTCATTATTCCTAAATTTACTCATGGTGAATATTGGGAGTATATTTCACGTGGTATAGATTTGGCTCTATCAGATTTTCAGCAATACCATGTAGAGGTTGACAAAAGATATTTTGATCAATTTAATGAAGAGTCTTTCAGACAAACGATACAGGATATCCAATTGGATCAGATTGACGCTGTACTTATAGCACCATTGTTTGCAAAACAGACTTCAGATTTTTCCAAGATGCTGGACGAGCAAAATATACCTTATGTCTATATAGACTCTGATTTGGAAAACGAAAAAAGGATGTCTTTTGTCGGGACCAATTCCTATGCTGGAGGACGTATTGCAGCCCGGTTATTGAGTAAAAACATCCGAATAGATGACAGTATACTGATGGCACAGATTAAGCATTATGGCGTTGAGTCTACTCAAGCGATAAAACGCCAGAAAGGATTCGTAGAATACCTGAAAGGGAGTCGGTATCAAGGAGAATTGCATGCTACGGATTTATTTTTGGATGATGCTGCTACCAATGAAAAGATATTAGATTCGATATTGTACAGATATCCACAAATCAAGGCCGCCGTAATCTTCAATTCCAAGGCTTATGTCATAGGGGAATATCTTAAAAAGAGAAATCGAACGGATATTTGTCTCATCGGCTATGACCTTATTGAGAGGAATGAGCTTTTGTTACAGGATGGATATATTGAGGCTGTCATTGCCCAGCATCCGCGTCAGCAAGGTTATGAAGGAATCCGTGTCTTGTGTGACAAACTTATTTTTAGTAAACAGCCTGAAGAAAAGGTTGAAATGCCATTGGATATCCTTATTCAGGAAAACTATCAATATTATAAGCACAATAAGCTTTAAGCAACCAAAGCACAAATCTCTATATCTCTACATTCATTAATTCTTTTAAAGTTCTTACTTATCATGAAAACAACACAAAGGGCAAGGGCTACTGTGTTCCAAACAGTGCTCTTGATTGTTTTGAGTTTCCTTTTACTACCCGAATCTACTCAGGCACAAAGTGGGTTCATCGTAAAAGGAGTGGTTACTGATCAAACCGGTTTTCCATTACCCGGTGCGAATGTGTCAGAAAAGGGTACCACGAAAGGTACTATTACCGATCTTGATGGCAATTTTACTCTCTCGCTATCGCGCAAAGGAGCTACGATTGTCGTTTCATTTATGGGCTATGAGTCAAAGGAAATTGCAGCGAGCAGTTCCAGTTTGACAATTAAACTCTCAGAAAGTTCCAAGCAGCTGGAAGAGGTTGTTGTAGTAGGTTATGGTACCATGAAAAAAAGGGATGTTACCGGTGCCATAACTTCTATATCCAGTGAAGAGATTGAAAAGAAGATGCCTACGAATGTATTCGAGGCACTTCAAGGCGCATCGGCTGGTGTGCAGATTGTATCTGGCTCCGGACAACCGGGAGAGTCGTCTTCTATACAGATTCGTGGAACATCCACTTTTTCATCTGAAGGTGTAAAACCTTTGTACATTGTTGATGGGGTGCCATTGGAGGATATAGATGGAATCAATCCGGGTGATATCGCTTCAATGGAGGTGTTGAAAGATGCAGCATCTGCTGCGATTTACGGTTCGCGTTCGGCTAATGGTGTCATCATTATTACCACTAAAAGCGGACAAGAGGGTAAAGCGCGTATTGAAGTGAAATACAATCACTCTTGGGGTACTTTATCACATAAGGTGGCACAGGCAAACCGTGCGGAACGTCGCTTGTATGACCAAATCCGAAAAGAATATTTTGAGACTTATGGAGGCGGAAACCCTGACGAAAGTATTCAAATGATTGAAGACTCGCTGAATGTGTTCTTTAATGTAGACAACGATTATTTGGATATGATTGCTAAGACCGCCCAAAAGGATCAAATAGACGTCAGTGTCGGAGGCGGTAAAAAGGGACTGAAATATTTCATCAATACGAGTTACTATAATGAGAAGGGTATATTGGATAATACGGGTTATCAGCGTTTGACTACCCGTGTTAATTCTGATTATTCTCCTGCTAGTTGGTTAAATATGGGAAGCCGTGTGTCTCTCACATATTCCAAAAAGAAGGGTTTGAATGAAGGTCAGCTGCTCGGAGCTGTTTTGAGTCGTCGTCCTTATTTCAATACTTATTATCCTGATGGTTCGATTGTAGGTGTATTCAATGGACAAAAAAATCCGATAGCGCAGATTGCTTATACAACTGATTTTACAGACCAATATAAAGCGAACTTTTTTCAATTTTTTGAAGTCAAGTTCAATAAATACCTGAAATTCCGTACGAATATCAATGCTAATTTCTATTTGGACAAACGCAAAAAGATGGAGCCAAGTCTGATTACAGATGAATGGCAGAACCAGAATAAAGGATATTCCTATAATTATCTGAATTGGAACTGGCTGAATGAGAATTTCATTACATATGCCCGGAAGTTTAAGGATCACAATTTGAGTGTGATGGCAGGTGTTAGTGCTCAGCAATGGCGTTATGAGAATGAGACCTTGGTAGGCATAAATTCTTCAAGTGACTTTATTTATACCATGAATGCTTTTGCTGCGAATCTTGATCTGTCGGCTACGGGTTCTGTTTTGACCAACCACTCTATGGCCTCTATTTTTGCACGGCTGACTTATGATTGGAAGAGCCGTTACCTGTTAACTGCAAATTTCCGTCGTGATGGGTCTTCTCGTTTTGCCAAGAATAACAAATGGGGTAATTTCCCATCAGTTTCTGCTGGTTGGCGCTTTTCCGACGAAAAATTTATGAGCTTTGCCAAAGAAGCGCTTACAGATGCAAAATTCCGTATCAGTTATGGTATTACCGGAAATGAAGCAATTGGCAATTATGATTATATATATTCTTATTCTCCAAACAGTATCTATGACGGGGTCGGAGGGGTTACACCGACTCGAATTGGCAAAGATGATTTGAAGTGGGAAGAAACCAAGCAATTCAACATTGGATTGGACTTGAACTTTTGGAATAGCCGTCTCACGATTACGGCAGATTACTATGACAAATATACTGATGGATTGCTTGCCAATTATCAGTTGCCTAAGGAGTCCGGTTTTGATTATATGAAAACCAATGTAGGTGAAATGAGTAACCGTGGATTTGAGATAGCCATAGCTGGTGATGTGATTCGTAGCAAAGACTGGACGTGGAATGCTTCTTTTAATATTTCACGGAACTTAAACCGTATAGAGAAACTCTCGGAAGGCAAATCTTACATGGAAGGTGATATTTGGTGGATGCAGGAAGGCGGACACATCGGAGATTTTTATGGATTTAGGAGTGCTGGGGTGTTCCCTTACGATGAATCCAATGCGTTTACTGCTGACTGGCAGCAGTTGACTCCGGTGTTTGAAAATGGAATTTTTCAATATAAGTATATGCTTAATGGGCAGGAGTACACAGGCGAAGTATTCCAGAAGAAACTTCCTAATGGAAAACCGTTCCGTGGTGGAGACTATAATTGGGTGGAACCATCCGGGTCACAGGATGGGGTGATTGATGATAACGATCGTATGGTTATTGGCAATGCGATGCCTGATGTTACCGGAGGATTCAATTCAACATTGACTTGGAAAAATCTCAGCCTTTTTGTTGCTGTCTATTATTCATTGGGTGGTGAAATATATAATAGTGGTGAGCACAATCGTAATATGTTTAAATATTCCGGTACTACTCCTTCCCCGGATGTAATTCATAATGTGTGGTTGCATCCTGGAGATCAGGCAATCTACCCACGACCTTACAATGATGACTATAACAATGCCCGAATGGGAAATTCATTTTATGTCGAAGATGGCTCTTTTATACGTTTGCAAAATATCCGTTTGTCATATGATATTCCCAAGAATCTTATCGAACGGTTTGCATTGAAGGGTGTGAATTTATATGCCTTTGTCAACAATGCCTTGACATGGACCAATTATTCAGGGTTTGATCCTGAATTCTCCACAAGCAATCCGTTGCAGGTTGGAAAGGATACTTACCGTTATCCGCGTAAGCGAGAGTATGGTGTTGGGTTATCCGTAAACTTCTAATTTGACATTGAACAAATATTAAATCGTAGATTTCAACTTATAAAACAGATAAAGAATGAACCAGTTTAAATATATTTTAGGAGTTGTCTTCCTAGTACTTTCTTTCTCTAGTTGCAGTGACTTCCTGGATGAAGAGCCGGTAAGTGAGATTCCGGCAGGGGAGATGTGGAAGACGGCACGCGATGCGAAGGCAGGTATTAATGAGCTGTATGGTCTTTTCCGTACAACAATGAGAGCCAACTATTTCTATTGGGGCGAGTTCCGTTCGGATAATGTTGCTCCCGGAGCGCCAGCTATGGCTGATCAAGCGCGAGTGATTAATAACCTGATGTCTACAGATGAGGCCTGTGCCAAATGGACGAATTTATATAAAGTAATCAATCAAGCCAATTTGGCAATTAAATACATTCCGGGTATCAGTATGCCGGATGTGTCTGACCGGGATGATTATCTGGGGCAAGCTTATGCGATGCGTGCACTTGCCTATTTCTATGCAATTCGTGTGTGGGGGGATGTCCCTTTGTATACGGAACCGACAGAAAAATATAGTGAGTCGATTTATCGGGAGCGTACAGACCGGAATTATATTTTATCAGAAGTGATCTTGCCGGATTTGAAGAAAGCAGAATCTTTAATTGACCGCACAGATAATCGTGAGCGTAAGCGTATCTCGATTTGTGGTGTATGGGCAATTATGGCCGATGTCTATATGTGGCAAAAAGAATGGAGTCTGGCTGAGCAGACTATTGATAAAATGAGTGATATAACTACTGGTGGGGTACGTTTCGTTGATTTCGAACCCAGTATTGAGACTTGGCATAAGATGCTTACAGAGGAGCTCAATAATAAGCCTAGTGATAACACGCCTTCGACTGATGAGTATTCTACGAAGGAACTCATATTTGTCATTCATTTCAATATGGATGAGGTGGGTAGCAATGGGTACAGTTATATGTACCAGTGGTTCTCCGGTGAAGGAAACCGGGCTGCTGTCGTTTCTGACAAAGTCGTGCATCTCTTTGATGAGGCTGATATGCAAGGTGATTTGAGAAAAGATTATCTTATAAAGTATTATCAGAACGGATACGAGTTACGTAAATTCATATCAGGCGATATCAGTTCAACGCAAAATAAAATTTGTGAGGTCGCTTATCCAATTTACAGATACAGTGATATGCTATTATTAAAGGCGGAAGCATTGGTTCACCAAAGTAAGTGGGAAGAAGCTTTGGATATAGTGAAAAAGATACGCGATCGTGCAGGTTTGCTGACCCCAACAGCGCTCTACTTTGCTTCGGAAGATGATTTACTTGACTTCATCATGCGTGAACGGCAGATTGAATTGCTTGGTGAGGGACGACGCTGGTTTGACTTGCTTCGTACAAACTCTTGGAAAGAGGTTATGGGACCCATTAATGGAATGCAGGATGACGGCAATGAGCTGTTTCCAATCCATTATTCTCACCTGATTGAAAACCCGAAGCTTACACAGAATCCTTACTATGGTAATAATTAATTCATTAAAGAAATCGGTCATGAAAACTAGAATAATAAACCGTATCATTGCGCTTCTCCTCACAATGACAGGATTGGCGAGTTGTGGATTGGATTTGCAGGAGAACTATGACTATCAGGCTTCTGTGAGTGACCCACATGTCAATATGACAGCATGGGAGTTCTTTAAAAGTAGACCTGACCTCTTTTCAGAGTTGATGCAGGCTGTTGAATATGCCGACATGGAGGATTATTATACTCAAACGGAGAATATGTATACCTACTTGGCGCTTAGTAATACAGCGATGCAGTCTTTCCGTGAAAGCAACTTTCCGGGTGCTGTAAGCATCATCGAATGTGACAAAGAAGCCGTCAGAGAATTATTGCTTTATCACATTGTTGATGGTGAATATAGTTCTTATGGGCAGCTTCAGGTAGACCCGATGTTTGTTCTTACACTGTTGCCGGGTGAATATGGTTTGATGACTATGTCTGTACGTAAAAATCCTTGGCAGGCTGCTGTTGGTCAGATTGTGATAAATAGTACAGGTAGCAACAGCAATTCTCCCATGCGTACTGCAAAAACCAGTAATATTCTGCCGGTCAATGGTGTTATTCATGTGTTTGACAACTATTGTTACTATAAGAAATGAAGAATTGTTCAATACTTAAAGAATTGACTGTTATGAATTATAAAATATATGTTTTATTGTTGGTAGGACTTTGTATGAGTCTGTTGTCATGTAGCGATGACACTGAAGAGCTGGATAAGGCAGCTGCAGCCCCAACGATACAGTTCCCGATGGAAGAATTGAATATCGACTTGAATAAGGCAGACAATCTTCCGGTTGTGGCTATTGTTAAATCATCTGTCGGATTGAAAGAAGTACGTATGACCATTCAACGGGAAGGTAGCTCGGAAGAATATAAATCAGTGACCAGCTTTTTCAATCCTAACTCTTATAGTTTGGCTGAATCTTTAAACTATGAGGCCGATTACAAGTCTTTTGTGGTGGAAGCCATTGATAAGCTTGATCGGGTTACGAGTGCAACATTGTTTTTTTCTATTACTGACATCATGGAGCAACCTCAAATCATTTTCAATCCGGAAGAGATTGTCTATGATGAAATGGAGGACAATCCGGTTATGCCACGTACTTATTTTACAGTGACGGCTGAGGCCGGTCTTAAGCAAATAGACATGTATCGTGTGTCGTCCGAAGGACAAATGCAATATGGGCAAAGCATCAGCAGTTTTGAGAATCCAAATGAATATGTCTTTGATGAATTGATCGAGTATAAGGAAAATGATCGAGGCTTTAAGGTGAAGGTAGAAGACCTTTATGGCAATATCAAGATTGCAACATTGAAAATTTCATATCTGACGGCTCCGGCTCCGGAACTCAGTATCAGTGAAACTGAAATCTATGCGGATAAGGATGAAAGCAAACCGATTCATGTGAATGTGACTTCAGCTAAAGGATTACGAGCTCTGATTGTCTATAGGACTGAAAATGGCGAGGAGCAAGAATTCTCCAGATTGGATATGAATGGAGAACACGAGTGGAATGGAGATTTGAATGTAACCTTTACCAACGCGACTTCACGTATACGGGTGGTGGCTGATGATGGTAAGAAACAATCGGAAGCAACGGCCGTTGCTTATGTGAATATGGTTTATCAACAAGTCCAGCTTGCCAGTCAATTTGCATATAATATACCGAATAGTAAATATCCTGATGTTTACAGTCTCTTTTCAATAAAGGATATGAAGTCATATTCTGTCGACTATGCATTGGCAAACAATGAAAATGCTTCGAATGTGGACTTTAAGTTCTACTGTTTTGGCTCTCAAGGAGAACCTCGCTTTTACTCGATGGATGAAGGGAGCAAGAATGGAGAATATGGTAAACTTGGAAACATTGGAGTAAAGAATAAAACTCGTTTTGTCCGATTGAATAGTGATTTTGATTTTGACAATGCTACAGTAGCTTCCATTGAAAAGGCGTTGAGCGATGGTACGATTGTTTCCAGCCAGATGACAGCTTCCATCACTAAATGTGAAACCGGAAATGTCATAGCGTTCAAGACAGGTGGTACATCAGCTTCTGGGGCGAACCGATATGGTCTGATTAAAATCATCAGTATTACTCCGGCTAAGGAAATCATTAGTACGAATCCGACAGCACGGGTTGTGACATTTGCTATCAAGATGCCTAAACAATAAGTAATTATCCTAGAGGAAGAGTTGGGAAATAAAGCTTTGTAACTGACTCTTCCTCCCTAAACCTAACCATTTAACCTGTGAACATGATGAAACAGTATTTTTTTAGAGTTATTCTCGTGGGAATGATTGTCCTTAGCTCTTGTTCGGATGATGAATTGTTTGAATCGGAGTCCAAACAGTTATTTTGTCTTCCGGAAAAAGCTTATGTGCTGGCAGAACAAGAACGTAGTGCTATTCTTATAATGAATGCAGAGAATCGGCAAATTGTGTGGAGCTGGGATCCTGTCAGTGCCCGAATTCCCTATGCTTATTTGGGGTGGTTTGTAAACCCCAGTGAGGTAAAGCCGGTTTTTAATAATCATTATATACTCATGACGGCTTCTGGGGGTGCGGTAGCTCTCATTCGTTTGAGGGATCACAAAGTTATGTTTTATGCTCAAGCTGGGACAAATCCTCATTCCGCGGAAATTTTGCCTGATGGGAATATTGTGGTTGCGAATTCTACGGGGCATGAGCTTTGTACATTTGTGACTGATACAGTTAATATACCAGGGCGGGTTGCTAACCGTTTGAGACTGGGAAATGCTCATAATGCTGTATGGGATAAAGAAAGAAAACTGTTATATGCAACGGCTACCGTAAAGGATGCAAATGGAGAGAATGTTACGGCCTTATTTGGTTTCTCATATAATGAGGATTCTAAAAATCCGAAATTGATTGGACAGAAACGTCTTTATACATTTGAAAAGGATAATGGTGGACACGATCTTTATCCTGTATATGGAGAAGCCAATCAATTGTGGCTGACGACGGAGCAGCATGTATGGAAGTATGATGTCATAACAAATTCTCCTAGTCTCATGTATGATGAAAAATCTGTCAAAAGTATTAGTAATAGTTCTGACGGAGTTATCATGTTAAAACCGACTCAAGAATGGTGGGCAGAAGGTTTGATTGATGACCAGTGTCAACCGTTGTTTCAACTTCAGGGCGCTAGAATCTATAAAGGACGTTGGATGACCAACAATACATTCAGCTATCCGGAGGTTCATGAGTTCAGGCTGATGAATGAGTAGCTGGTATAATGATTTATGTTCTCCAACTCGGATACATGGATGAACAATAAACAGGGATTGTTTTTTTATAGGTAAAAAGGTTGTTATGGATTAGTTTGCCGATGTGATGTACTGCCATCATTATTGGTAACCGGTATTTGTAATGTGTTTAATATTAAAAACTTGAAAGATACACAATGAAACAAAAACCTCTACTTGTTATGAGCTTTTTTATCATATTTACGTTGGGTTGTCTCGCTCAAAATGGTAAAAAAGTTTATGCTGATTACCATGGGGTACGTTATACGAGACAACATGACGGACAGTTGGGGCGTTGGGAGATGTATGCCAATACTTCCAAATCAGCTACCGGTCGTAAATCGCTGTGTTATAATGCTGATTTGATTTTACCGAATGGACAGCATGAGATTGCGGCGACGGCTTATCCGCAAGTGGGAATGCAATCGAACCTTGACCCCGATTATTTGGAATATCAGATACTTTCAGCTAAGGCTGCCAAGATTGACGGATTCTTTATTGAATGGGGATTTTTCCCACACGAAAATGATGTCCTGTTACGAACCATAAAGCAGATCGCTGCCAAATATGATTTTGAAATTGGTGTGAATTGGTGTGATGGCTGGCTTTATTATGATTGGATAACCAAAATATATCCAGAGATTAACACTCGGGAAGCCAAGACGGCTTATCAGGCAAAGTGTTTTCAATATTTGGTAGATAGTGTTTTTGCAGGTCCAACGGCCCCATTGGTTAACGGTCGCCCTGTTTTTTACTTGTTTGGACCGGGAGCTACTCCAGAGGAATATGCGCATATTTGTTCTCAGCTTGTTTTGCCAAAGGGGATGAAAACTCCTGTGGCATTGAGGAGATGGGCTGATTGGGGAGTATTGAAGGATGGGAATTATGTTCCGGTAACGGAAAGTCAGGAGATGGAACGATGGAAAAATATAGGAGCCATACCGACAGCCTGGCTTCCGGCACGTGTGCGTCCACGAGATGACGCACATCCTCAATGGGATAATTATGCTTTACCTGAAGATGTCCTGGCATTTATGACACCTTTTCGTGACTTGATTTGGAATAGTCCGAACCCGAAGTTCACTGTCAAATCAGGTTTTGTGATGCCTGGTATGGATAACCGTGGATGCGCAGGTTGGGGAAGGGGACATTTTTATTATATTCCCCGTGAAAACGGAAAGACTTATGAACAGATGTGGAAGTTCAATTTGGCTAATAAAGATAGTCTTGATATGGTATTTATTGCTTCTTGGAGCGATTATACGGAAGGGCATGAGATTGAGCCGACGGTGGAGAATGGTAATCGCGAGCTGATTACAACCTTGAACTATGCGGCACAATTTAAGGATGAAATTGCTGATTCTCGTGGTATAGACTTGCCCTTCAAGTTGTTCAAATTGCGTAAAGATATGCGTTTTTTGGCAGGATGTCGAATAGATGTTTCTGCTTATCAAACGTTTTTAGACAAAGCAGCGAAACTTATCAGCCAAGGGCGTTATTCCATAGCTAATGGTCTATTGGCACAGATGGAAGCGGAAATTGCAGCTACTCGAAATATTTTGCAGCAACGGATGATCCGTCTACGTGATGCTGAGGATGAATTGCAAGTATCTGGAAAAGGAAATCCGCAAGGTTATGATGCAAGCGAGACTATTAATATCACATTACCCAAGCTACTGATTTCCGAATTGCAGCTCAAGAACTATATCGGATATCTTTACTTTGAGTATTTGGATAAGGGAAATGAAACTCTCTTTATCCGTTCATCTACATACAAAGAACCCAAAAACCGTTTTAATATAGTAGGGCGCATTCGTACGGATGATACTGGAAAATGGAAGCAGGCAAAGATTGAACTGTATAAGGAGAATATACACTATCGTTATAATATGCCGGCTTTTTATATTAAAGGACCTGTAAAAGTCCGGAATCTATCAGTTGGATATACCATTTATTCACTTTCTAATAATTAGGATACTACTAATCTCTTTAAAGATATGTTACAAAGAAATAGAATTTGCTATCTGCTCATCCTGTTGTGTTTGGCTTCCTGGGTCAAGGCACAGCAACGTGTCATGTACACTGTTAATGATGGATGGAGATTTATGAAAGGCTCACCTGTCGAAGCTATGAACATGAATCATGATGATTCAAATTGGGATATTGTGAATTTGCCCCATACCTGGAATGTGGAAGATGGTGATGATGAGGAACCTGGTATGTATCGGGGACCTGCATGGTATCGTCGGCATTTGTTTGTTGACGAGTCTCAGAAGGGGCGTCGTGCCATACTTTATTTTGAAGGGGCAAATCAGGAAGTTCGTGTATATCTTAATGGAGATTATATTGGAGAACATAAGGGAGGATATACACGCTTCTGTTTTGACGTAACTTCTCGGTTACGTTATGGTTCTGAAAATGTCTTTGCCATAGAAGTAGATAATTCCTATAATCCTCAGATACCTCCTCTATCAGCAGATTTTACTTTTTATGGGGGTATTTACCGGGATGTCTATTTGCTATTTACCAATCCGATTCATTTGGCTGTTAACGATTATGCCTCTTCAGGTGTTTATATACGTACACCGCAAGTCAGTCATGAGAAGGCGGTTATTGATTTCTCGACTTTGATTACTAATGATTCCTTGCGGACAGAACGTGTAATTGTAGAACATGCCATTTGTGATGCGCAGGGAAGTGAAATTCAAAAGACATCAGCCCTTGTGATACTACCTGCTGGAAAGACGACAACTCACGAAATGAAAGGTCTGGAACTCGTGTCTCCACATCTTTGGGATATAGATGATCCTTATTGTTACAGGGTTTATACACGTATCTATGACAAAAAACATGAGAAATTATTGGATGAAGTAAGTAATCCATTAGGGTTGCGTTGGTTTTCTTTTGATTCAGATAAAGGATTCTTTCTGAATGGAAAACATCGGAAGTTGATTGGTACAGCTCGTCATCAGGACTATTTTAAGAAGGGAAATGCCTTAAGCGATGAAATGCATGTAAGGGATGTTTTACTCCTTAAGCAGATGGGTGGTAACTTTTTACGCGTGTCGCATTATCCGCAAGATCCCACTGTAATGGAGATGTGTGATAAGTTGGGCATTGTCACTTCCGTTGAAATACCTGTAGTCAATGCTGTTACAGAGGATGAGGCTTTTGTTGATAATTGTGTACGCATGGCGCGCGAAATGATACGCCAGGATTTCAATCGTCCGTCTGTCATGATTTGGGGGTATATGAATGAAATTCTTCTTCGTTGCCCGTATCAGGATGAATCAGAACTGGAAAAATATTATCGTTTTACGGAAAAGACTGCCCGTACTTTGGAGGCTGTCATTCGTCAGGAAGATCCCTCGCGTTATACAATGATGGCCTATCATAATGCACCAGAGAAGTATGAGGCTGCTCACTTGACTGATATTCCCATGATTCAGGGATGGAATCTTTATCAGGGATGGTATGAGCCGGATATCAATGAGTTTCAACGGTTACTGGACCGGGCGCATGTGACTTATGAAGATAAGGTCCTTTTTGTTACTGAATATGGACCGGGAGTAGATACGCGTCTGCATTCTTATATGCCAGAGCGATTTGACTTTTCTCAGGAATATGGACTGATTTATCATCGTCATTATTTGAGTGAAATAAACAAACGGGCGTTTATAGCCGGTGCCAGTTTGTGGAACCTCAATGATTTTTATTCTGAGCCGCGTATGGATGTTGTTCCTCATGTGAATAATAAAGGAATTGTAGGGCTGGATCGTGAGTTGAAGGATGTGTATCTGTTTTATCAGGCTGCACTGAGTTCGCAAGCTATGCTTATGATAGGAAATCGCGAATGGCATGTACGTGGAGGAGTGGTTAACACAAAGAATGGCTCTTGCATTCAGTCTGTTCCCGTATTCTCGAATGCCAAAGAAGTTGAGCTGTTTGTTAACGGACAAAGTTTGGAAAAACGGGTCAATGTCGATGGGACCGTTCTTTTTGAAGTTCCTTTTGTTGGTGGACGGAACAGGTTGGAAGCAAAAGCCGTCATTAACGGAAAAGAAATGGCTGATTATCTGGACATCGACTTCCAGCTTTATCCGGAGCGATTGGATTTTCAAGATTTCGCCATGCTGAATGTTATGTTAGGTTCTCCTCGTTATTTTGAAGATCGGATTGCAGATAGACTCTGGTTACCTGAACAGCCCTATAAGGCTGGTAGCTGGGGCTATATTGGAGGATATCCTTATCGTAGAGATGCAGGTGGAGAAACCTTGTTGGGAAGTGATATAGATATTTTGGGGACAGAGATGGATCCAATTTTCCAAACACAACGGGTAGGTCTTGAAGCATTCAGGGCTGACGTGCCTGATGGGGAATATTCAGTCTATCTTTATTGGGCAGAATTGGACTCCAATCAGAAGAGGGAGGCATTGATTTATAACCTGGGAGCAGACAGTGAACAAAAGTCGACTGGTGACAGAGCCTTTGGAGTGACCTTGAATGGGATGAATGTGATAGAAGACTTAAATCTGGCACGGGACTATGGTTATGCGCGTGCGGTAGTCAAGAAATTTATTGTTTCGGTCAAAAATGGACAAGGACTCACCATTGGGTTTGTTGCAAAAGAGGGTGAACCGGTACTCAACTCTATCAGTATCTATAAAAACTACTAAATCATGTATATCATTTATTCTTTTACTCTATTACTGTCTCTTTTACTTTCCAGCTCTTATTTGCAGGCTCAGGAAGTACAGCCAATAACCGGTAATTCCCGGGATATGGATATCTTTCTATGTATCGGGCAGTCGAATATGGCAGGACGTGCTCCTTTGACTCCCCAAGTCTTGGATACTTTACAGGGAGTTTGGCTCTTAAATGCCTCCGGGGAGTTCGAGCCAGCAGTGAATCCCATGAATCGCTATTCGAATATCCGAAAAGAATTATCCATGCAACGTCTAGGACCTGTTTATAGTTTTGCGCAGAAGATGCATAGCTTGAGTCACCGTCCGATAGGTCTTATTGTGAATGCTCGTGGGGGTTCATCCATCAATTCATGGTTGAAGAATAGTCCCGATGGATATTATGACGCAACATTGCAACGGGTCCGGGAAGCTCTGCGCTACGGAGGGCGTCTCTGTGCTGTTATTTGGCATCAGGGAGAGGCTGATTGTGCTTATCCGGAGACTTATAAGTTAAAGCTTGTTCAATTGATATCTGATTTGAGAGAAGATTTGGATTGTCCAGACTTACCGGTCGTCGTGGGAGAAATCTCGCGTTGGAATTGGACAAAGAGGCCAGAAGGTACGGAACCTTTTAATCAGATGATTAGTCAAATAGGTCAGTGCTTGTTAAATACAGACTGTGTTTCTTCTGAAGGATTGTGTCCTTATTTGGATGAGACAGATCCTCATTTTAGCACAGAGAGTCAGCTTATATTAGGCTATCGCTATGCAGAAAAAGTCTGGTATTTATTAGGTCATGACGGTGATAGGCATTAGGCTAATCTAGGGGTATTGAGTAAATGTTATAAAAATAGCCAACTAATTCATATGTAAAGTACTACGAATTAGTTGGCTTTTTGAATCTTTGAGTATTCCCCGAAAATAGGGATATTCAGTAGATATTGAGACGCGCTGAAACCATTGATTTGACAGTGGTAACAGATAGGTGCTTTATTCCGTGATTCGAGCTATACGCTCGGTAATCAGTTCGGCATACTTGTCTTTAAGGTCTTCATTCAGAAATGAATTGCCGATAAGCTTTTTCATTTCAGGTAAAAGCTTCACATATTTGCTTATAAGGCGTTCAATAGTCTTCTGTTCAACCCCCATTGTCAAGCCGGAGGTAATAAAATCCTGGCGTTTCAGCCTTTTCTTTTTTCCATTTAAGGTCAAGGCCAACTCCTCGTCGTCTTTTGGATTCAAGATTACGGCATTCAGCATATCGTAAGCCGGGGTCAGACGTATATTGCCATCACATGGTTCAAACAATGAAAAATTCTTCAGGTGCATGTCATTGTTTCCGGTAATCCATGAGAACAATATAACTTCAAAGAAATTTGTCACATCCATTTTGGGCATTGAAGAATATAGCATTATCGCTTTGGCTATACGTTCATAACTGCTTTTATATTTATGTTCAGTCGGTCTTTCCGTCAACTGGCACATATCTTCCATCGCCACCTTTTCACCGCTATTGGAGCGGTCAATCCTCTTTGTCAGATAACACAGACTATTGTCAGCCATACGCATCAGCGTATGCGGAACGACTTCAATTTTAGCTAATTCTGCCAAATGCATGGTTAGGTCTTCAGTCTCCGGCATCTGGTCAAATTGTATCGTTTGAGGTTTGCATATAAAACCTCCCCATAAGCCTACAATAGTCAACCTTTGGCTTCCTTCATGTTTATTAAGATGCAAAGACAATTTCGGCTGTACACCGGTGAGGGAAGTCTGGTCTTTGATGACCTGTACGGCCAGTTCCTCCAATTCCTCACAACTGTAATCTAGAGACGGGACTTTTTCCGTACCAAAGAATTTCTTTACACACTTGGCATGAAAATCCTTCTCTCCCTTTTCAAGCGTACTGTAACAATACAAACATTTACACATTTACTCTTTCCTCCTCAATTACAGGTTCAACACTTACGGCTCCTATGCAGTCCTTACAGCAAAGCAGTAATAGAGACATTCTGTCAAGCATGCTGATATCTGTATTGCGCAATGCTACATCCAGCAGCCATCCTTCAGGTATAAGACCATCAAAGAAAGGGAAAAGCACATTGCTTTTGTACACCTCTTTTCGTAAAGGCATAGTCAGGGTGACAGGTTTCGCTTTATTCGATGTCAGGTATTCCGGAAGATAATAGAATTCATAGCCGTCATCTCCTTCCGTAAGGACTCCTGCCAGTATATTCTTATAATATATCTTTGCCTGTTTCATCGCTGTTTATTTTGTTTCGGTTGTGGGACCATCTCATAATTGAAGAAATCAAGCAATTGATTTACTTTGTCAAGGCGTAATGTAGATTTTCCTTGTTCCAGATCACGTACAAACCGTAGTCCGACACCGGATTTGATGGAAAGATCCTCCTGGGTCAGCTTGAATTGCTTACGTAATGATTTTACAGTGGCAGACAGCTCGTTCATATCTTAATTATATCAGTTCGGGTACAAATATAATGATTTCTCTCAAATTATACCACATGGGGTATAAATATCGCATTTCATGTGTGGATTATGTCATTATGGGTATAATCTACCGTTTTATGGATAGCGGCGAACGCACCTTTGGATTGGATGGGCACAACCGCTTACCTATACAAACACGACTGACGCGATTGGCGGACGGATTCTCCGAATCCACGCCAATCGCGTCAGTCTTATCTGTTATTCAGTCTGGAAGTCGGGCGGGTCAGCCTTCCTGCTTGGCTTGTTCCTCATCATGCTTGCGGATGAAGTCATTGAGGATTGCCAGTCCCTTTTCCGTGGCGATGCCGCGCAAGTGGGTGAAGAGGATGGCGCGGTAGACACGGTCCATCGGGTACTGCTTGTAGATTTCCGACTCCATACTGTGGTCGAACGTCAGGTTGAGCAGACGGATGAAAAGCTCCATGTCCACATCGGGGAGGAAGATGCCCTGCTCGATGCCCCGGGTGAAATAGCTCACCACATCCTTGAAGTTCTGGTCACGTTTGCTGCGCATGTATGCCAACACGCCGGGATACTTCTTCATGTCCTCGAAGAAGGTCGGGTTGATGTGCGGCAGTTCCTTCATTGTGTATTCGTAGTAGCGCAGCACCACCTCCAGCACATTGGCATTCGAGAGGTCGAGCGCCTGGAGGTAGCTTTCCTCCTGCTGATGTTTGTACTTGATGCATTCCAGCAGCAGCGTTTCCTTGTCGTTGAAAATCTCGTAAAGCGTACGTTTCGAGATGGTCAGTTCCTTGGCGATGTCGTCCATGCGCACCTGTTTGATACCTTGTTTATAGAACATCGCTTTCGTGGCAAGGAGAATCTTGTCGTGCAACTCTGGCCGTGGAGCACGGTTTCTGATATACTTTGTGTACTTGTTAACCATAGCGTATCTGTTTTTTATGATTATACACTCTCGTTTCTCTTACGGTTGGCGGCGTTATGTAGCTCGTTGGTTTTATGACTTCTCTGTGGAGGACTGTCTGACACCCGCCCGTAAAATCGTTGACAAGTATAAACGAAAACCCTAAAACTATAAATAGTTTCTCCGAAATATTTCTTCTTTTTATAATTTATTAATAGAAAGGCGGCGGGATTCCTTCTGAAACACTTACCTTTGCCGCGAACAAGCGGGAAGGATGCCTTTCCGCACACCAAAAAACGCGTTGACTTATGATACATTTTTTGAACAAACGGCGGGCAGGTTCTCTCCTCCGCCTTTTCAGTTGCCTGGTTGCCTTGCTGGCGGTCTCCTGCATCACGGACGATGACCTGCCGACGGGCGAAGTTTACGTTCAGGTGGGCGACACGCTGCCCGACTTCCGCGTGACACTCTCCGACGGGACGGAGTTCGACACCTCGACGCTCGGCGGTTCCGTCTCCCTCATCATGTTCTTTGACACGAGCTGTCCCGACTGCCGCGAGATGTTGCCGCGCGTACAGCAGGTCTACGACAGCTTCCGCGACCAGGAGGGCATACGCATGGCGTTCATCAGCCGTGCCGAAGATGAGGCTTCCGTGGCTTCCTATTGGGCGGAAGAGGGACTGACGCTGCCTTACTATGCCGACCCCTCGCGCACCATCTACAGCCTGTTTGCCGACGCGACCATCCCCCGCATCTATATCTCCGACGCACAGCGGGTGGTACGTTTCGCACACACCGACTATCCGCTGTCCACTGCCAGGGAGCTGGCAGAGGAAATCGGGACGTTGCGCGCGTCCGTCACAGGAGCGGAATGATGCCGGGGGCGTCCGCTGGACAGGACCTTCCCTCCGGATGACTCCAATGACCCGGGAAATGGATAGGGGCGAGCCGAGTGCTCGCCCTTATTTGTTAGGTTTTTATGTTAATTATTGTTCTTACTTGTAAATAAAAACGAAATGGATAACTGCCGCAAATTGCATCCATCGGGAGGGGAGGAATGGCTTTTCGTCGGAAATCGTTGTAGTAAAAATTATGGAGTTTTAGGGTGCTCTGTTTAAGTTGTCGGACCGTGTGCTGTGCTGACGGGAAAGACAGCTTCCAGCGGAAGGGGAGGAGGCGGTGCTTCCGTCCGCCGGTATGAAAGACGGACGGGACAGCAGGACGATGAACGGAAGGCGATGCCGCCTGAAGTAAATCCACGGATGCCCGTTATTTCCTGACTTAACCGCTTCTTGCGCTTCTCTGTTTGTAAATATTTGCGAAAAGGATGCCGTCGGAGTGCCGTCGGCGGAAGTATGTTAAACGGGATTGTTAACGGACGGGCGCGGATTTAAGGAATCCCCACCCTAATTTCACCCTAATGCCAAATTGTGGCAGTAAAACGTTTGAACATTGTTTTGGAAAATTCTTTATATTTGCAAGTGTGATTAAGCAAGAAAGTTGCTACGAATTTTAAGAGATAACAGTCATTACAGAGAAACACATCTCCTTAAATTCCTGCCTGCGTTCGTCGCACACTGAACGAGGAAACATGCAACCGTGATAAACTATTAAATAAAGAATAATATGAAACGCAGACTCCTGTATCTGTTGGTGGCGGGGCTCTTCTTCCTGTTCGCAGCTCCGCTTCACGCCCAAAAGTGGGTTGTCAAGAGCAATTTGCTTTACGATGCAACTACCACGCTCAACTTGGGTGTGGAAGTCGGCTTGGCGCCGAAGTGGACACTCGATGTGTCCGGCAACTACAATCCCTGGACTTTTTCTGACGACAAGAAGCTGAAGCACTGGATGGTGCAGCCCGAAGGACGCTACTGGCTCTGCGAGCGCTTCAACGGACACTTCTTTGCACTCCATGCGTTGGGCGGAGAGTTCAACCTCTCGAATCTGGACCTGCCTTTCGGCACGTTCAGTGCGCTGGAGAACTCGCGTGCACAGGGATGGTTTGCCGGAGGCGGTGTGGGATATGGTTACCACTGGATTCTCGGCAACCGCTGGAGCCTGGAGGCTGAACTGGGGCTGGGATTCATCCATGCCAACTACAAGCGCTATGAGTGCGGGCACTGCGGCGAGATTCTCGGACGGGACCACAAGAACTACCTGGGCTTGACGAAGGCTGCCATTTCAATCATCTACATCATTAAGTAAAACAAGGAGGGCGACGTTATGAAAAGACATATTCTCTTGGCAGGCATGCTCCTGGCGGGCATGAGTGCCTTTGCCCAGACGGGCTACATGAAAGACATCGAGGTGAGCGGCCGCGAGGTGCAGCGCGTGGGCGACGAGGTGCGTGTGACGATGAACCTGGACCTCAGCGCGGTGAAGATGAAGCAGCAGCACACCACACAGCTGGTCCCCGTGCTCGTGTCGAAGGACGGCACGCAGGAGCAGGTGTTCCCTGCCATCGTGGTCAACGGACGCATCCGCAACCGCGCCATCCGGCGTCAGGAGGCACTGACGGGAAAGCCTGTGTATGAGCATGTACAGACTACCGTCCGTCGGAAGAACGGCGAGGCGCAGACCGTCAGCTACGAAGCCACGGCACCCTTTGCACGCTGGATGTATGACAGCCGGCTGGAGGTGCGCGAGGCTGTGACAGGCTGTGCAGAGTGTGGCGAGGGTGGCGAGACATCGACGCTCGACCCGCTGGTGCTGGCACGCTTCGTGCCCAACTATCAGGTGGCTCTGCAGGAGCCGGCACCCGAACCGGTGAAACGCCGCGACGAGGTGCGCAGCGCCCGTCTGCAATACCGCCGCGCGAGCTACAAGACGGAGCCGGGCTATGGCAACAATGCCAAGGAGCTGGCTGACGTGCAGGCTTCGCTCGACGCCGTGAAGGAGAACCGCGACCTGACCATCACGGGCATCTACATCACGGGATACGCATCGCCCGAAGGCTCGGTGGCATACAACATGACCTTGTCGGAACGCCGTGCGAAGACCTTCACCGACTACATCAAGCGTCAGAACAGCAACATCGACGCCTCGCTGTGGCACGTCGACTGGAAGGGTGAGGACTGGGAAGGCCTGCGCCGTGAGGTGGAGAAGCATCCGGGTCTGCTGAAGCAGGACGAGGTGCTCGCCATCATCGACGGCTGCGACGGCAACCAGGACGAGTGTGAGAACCAGCTGAAGGCATTGGTTCCGCCGACCATCTACGAGCGTCTGCTCAACGAGATGTACGTCCCCCTGCGCCGCAACGAGTACCGCATCGAGTACAACGTGCGCAACTTCAGTCTGGAGGAAGCCAAGCAGCAGGTACGCACGAACCCGAAGCTCGTCAGCCTGAACGAGATGTATCAGGTGGCAGGCAGCTATGGCAAGGGGACTGCGGAATACAACGAGGTGATGGAGATTGCCGCCCGCACCTATCCTGACAACCCCGTCGCCCTGAGCAATGCCGCCGTGACGAAGATTTCGCAGAAGGATGCGGCTGGGGCCATCGCCCTGCTGGAAGGCAAGCGTCTCGACGCGACCGCGAAGAACACCCTGGCTGTGGCATACGCCGAGACGGGTGCCTACGACAAGGCAAAGTCGCTGTTTGAGGAGGCTGTGCGCGAGGGGAACGCCGACGCGAAGGGCAACCTGGAGCAGCTCGTGAAGGTGATGGAACAACTGTGATTTGCCATGAACAAATGAAGAGATAAGTAAGT
>OJKC01000314.1_pt1 | contig 45455 bp, 33 predicted proteins | sample 1596401 | NCBI WGS metagenome assembly OJKC01 (sample SAMEA4350162, study PRJEB24818) | metagenome | biome: human; feature: gut; material: faeces | place: Denmark | collected 2013-09 | reverse complement strand
GTTGACGCGGTGTTTCAGGAAACTCAGGAATGAGTAATCGAAAGTTTTCATAATCGGATTGTTCATGTTCATTGTCGTATTTGTTTTTTCAGGTCAGACGTTCAGCGGGGAAGACGGGCAGCTGCCGGAAAGGGTTGCTGCCTCACTTCATGAATACCAGATAGACTGCCATCACCAGACAGAGGAAAGCCGCCGCATGATTCCAATGCAACGCTTCTCCCTTGAAGAAGACCGTCGTAAAGACCGTGAAGATAATGAGGGTGATGACCTCCTGGATTACCTTCAGCTGCAGCAGGGAGAAAGGCCCCCCGTTGCCCACATAGCCGATGCGGTTCGCCGGAATCTGACACGAATATTCCGCCAAAGCAATAAACCAGGAGAAAAGAATGACGCCGTAGAGCGGCCAGTTGGAAATGACCTTCATTTCCTGAAGTTTCAAATGTCCATACCAAGCGAAGGTCATGAAGATGTTTGAAACAATCAACAGTAGGATCGTGTAAACGCCTGTCATATCAGTTAATCTATTTTAGAGGGTAAAAGTTCTTCTTGTACATTGGTCATGCTGCCCCACAGGCTGTAACGGGCTTCAGGATTCAGTTCCTCCAGCCGACGAAGGACGTCCTTCATCTGCGCCCGGTTGGAGGCGGTTTCATAGGGACAGTTCTTCACCTGTTTCCGGTAGCCCCGCAAGGCAGCCAGTTCCTCCAGGTCGGCTTCGTGCACCAGACAGAGCGGACGAATGAGGGTCATGTCGAACTTGTGCATCACCAGCTTGGGCGGCATGCTGCTGAATGCGCCCTGAAACGTGATGTTCATCAGCAGAGTCTGAAGGATGTCGTCCATGTGATGTCCCAGGGCAATCTTGTTGCATCCGTGCTCCTTGGCTACGGTAAAGAGTGCCTTGCGCCGGTTCCACGAACAAAGGAAGCAGGGAGACTTGCGCGTGTCGGTCGAGGGATCAAACGAAGTCTCATGATGGATAAAGGGGACTCCCAACCCTTCACTGTACGCCTTCAGATAATCCAGGTCAGCGCGGTAGGCAATGTTCGTCATACCGACATGAACCGCCATGAGCGAGAAACGCGGCTTGTGGATGCGCGAGCGCAACGCCAGCAGTTCAAGCAGCGCCATGGAGTCTTTTCCTCCCGACAGTCCCACGAGAATCCTGTCATCATCTTCAATCAATCCATACTTCACCACGCCCTTGGCAAAACGCTGGTTGATGCGGCGCAGGAGTTTGTCTTCAGTTGTCAGTAGTGCCATAAAGAGTATTCATCGTCTGAGCCAGTCACGGCTCTCTTTAAAAATGGGCAGCAAAATTACAGCATTTCAGAGAAATCTTCGTACTTTTGGGCTGACTTTATAACAAATGATTCATACAAACACCGACTTCTTATGAACAAGAGATATGTCCTGTTGCTTGCCGCCTTCTTAGGCATTACCCTGATGCAAGCCCAAACACTCAGTCAGGCACGTGAACTTTTCAACCAAGGAAAATATGCAGAAGCCCTCCCGGCGTTCCAACGTCTGGTGAAGCAGAGCCCCTCAAACGCCAACTATAATTATTGGTACGGAGCCTGCTGTGTAGAGACTGGCGCCGACTCCCTTGCTACCCCCTACCTGGAGAAGGCTGCCAAGCGGAAGGTGCTGGATGCCTACCCCTACCTGACCCGGGCACAGATGGCGCAATATCTTTATGATGAGGCTGTGGAAACCTGCGAAGACTACATCGAACTGCTCACAGCCAAAAAGAAAGAGACCACCGATGCCGAGACCGCACTGGCACGTGCCCGCATGGCTTCCCTGATGCTGCGAGGGACCGAGCGCGTCTGTGTCATCGACAGTTTTGTGGTGGACAGGGACAATTTCCTTTCTGCCTATAATATAGGTAAGGAATGTGGCTCAGTGGCCCTGGCAGACGGAAACATCTTCTACCAGAACGAATTGGGACAAAAGCGCTACTGGGCACTGCCCAAAGGCAAACACATCGGGCTTTTCACCAGTGACAAGCTGCTCGATGAATGGACTGCCCCCAAAGCGGTTGAAGGATTGAGTGAGGACGGCGACAACAGCTATCCTTATCTGTTGGGCGACGGCACCACCCTTTACTATGCCAACAACGGCAGCGAATCCCTGGGAGGCTATGATATCTTCGTGACGCGTTTCAACACCGAGACCGGCAAGTTCCTCAAAGCCGAGAACCTGGGCATGCCTTACAACTCGCCCGCCAACGACTACATGATGGCCATCGACGAATTCAACAACCTCGGCTGGTTTGCTTCCGACCGCTATCAGCCCGAAGGGAAGGTGTGCATCTATGTCTTCGTGCCCAACTCCTCCCGTGAGACCTTCGATTACGAGAATGACGGGGAAGAGCTGATTGTCCGCCGCGCAAAGCTGAGCAGCATCCGCGACACCTGGACGGACGAGAATGTGGTACGCCAGGCACGTCAGCGACTTGCCATGCTGGTCCATGACCGGCCGACGCAGACCGAACGACCCGACTTCACGTTCCTCATCGATGACCGGACGGTTTACCACAAGCTCGCCGACTTCCGTTCACGTGAAGCCCAGACGCTCTTCCGCCAGTGGCAGCAGATGCAAAAGGACTACCTGACCCTCTCCCAACAACTCGACGGACTGCGTACCCGGTATGCATCTTCGCCCGAAGCAAGCCGGCAGACCCTGGCTCCGCAAATCCTCGACCTGGAGAAGCGCAAGGAGCAAATGAGCAACGAGCTGGACGAATTGGAGGTAAAAGCACGCAATACTGAAAAAAATCAGCTCGACCGATAGGATATATTCCCAAAGAGCCTTACCTTTGGAAAAACTAACCAATCAGGGAGAATCACCATGGAACTAGTCATCATTGCCGTCCTGCTTGTCGTCGGACTCATTCTTTTGGTTGCCGAGGTCTACCTCTTTCCCGGCATCAGCCTGGCAGGAATCTGCTCCACCGCATGCCTCATCTTTGCCAATGTCTATGCCTATCTTCACTTGGGCGGCATGGCCTGTCTCGTCACCTTCCTCATCACCCTCGTCAGCTGTGGAGGAATCCTGCTGTGGGTCTTCCGCTCCAAGGCACTCGAACGGGCAGCCCTGAAGGAAGACATCGACTCGACCGTGCACAACACGGCTGTCGACTCCATCCGGCCGGGAGACAAAGGCATCGCCATCACCCGTCTGGCACTCATCGGCAATGCTGAAATCAACGGGCACATCGTGGAGGTGAAGTCGCTCGACGGCTTCATCGACGAGAAGACACCCATCGTGGTACAACGGGTGGTAGAGAGTACCGTATGGGTCCTGCCCGCCAAAGAGTGACTGCCTCCCCTATTCCATCACGAACCATTAACCTTTAATATTTATGACCATGTATCTGACTTTAGCGCTCATTGTCGGGATTATCATCTTCCTGGCAATCGTGTTGCACTACATCCCTTTCCTGCTTTGGCTGTCAGCCAAGGCTTCGGGTGTGCACATCTCTCTCGTACAACTCTTCCTGATGCGTATCCGGAATGTTCCGCCATCGGTAATCGTACAGGCACTCATCGAGGCTCATAAGGCCGGACTCCAGTTCATCACCCGCGACGGACTCGAAGCCCATTATCTGGCTGGCGGTCATGTCGCCAAGGTGGTCCATGCCCTGGTGTCGGCAGCTAAAGCCAATATCGAACTGTCCTTTCAGATGGCTACTGCCATCGACCTGGCAGGACGCGATGTCTTCGAAGCCGTACAGATGTCTGTCAACCCGAAGGTCATCGATACACCGCCCGTGACGGCTGTTGCCAAAGACGGCATCCAGCTGATTGCAAAAGCCCGCGTGACGGTCCGTGCCAACATCCGCCAACTGGTGGGTGGTGCCGGCGAAGACACCGTCCTGGCACGTGTCGGCGAAGGTATCGTCTCCTCCATCGGCTCGTCAGAGAACCACAAGTCGGTGCTGGAGAATCCCGACTCCATCTCGAAGCTTGTCCTCCGCAAGGGACTGGATGCAGGCACCGCCTTCGAAATCCTGTCCATCGATATTGCCGACATTGACATCGGCCGGAACATCGGTGCCGCCCTGCAAATAGACCAAGCCAATGCCGACAAGAACATCGCACAGGCAAAAGCCGAGGAACGCCGCGCCATGGCTGTGGCTACCGAACAGGAAATGAAAGCAAAAGCGGAAGAGGCACGTGCCATGGTTATCCAAGCCGAAGCGGAAGTGCCCAAGGCAATGGCAGAAGCTTTCCGAAACGGCAACCTGGGCATCATGGACTACTACCGGATGAAGAACATCGAAGCCGACACCCGGATGCGCGACAACATTGCCCATCCGCAGAACAACGGACAGGCTTCACTGGATAAATAACGTAATGACAGACTCCGCCATGGCTACTTATTTTCCTCCTTCCGAACTGATCATCAATCCCGACGGTTCCATCTTCCACCTCCACGTACGTCCCGAGCAGCTGGCAGACCGTGTCATCCTTGTGGGTGATCCGGGACGTGTGCCCCTCGTGGCATCTCACTTTGAAACACGCGAATGTGACATCCAAAGCCGCGAGTTCCACACCATTACTGGAACGCGGAAGGACAAACGCATCACGGTCGTATCGACCGGCATCGGTTGTGACAACATCGACATCGTGCTCAACGAGCTGGATGCCCTTGCCAACATCGACTTCGGGACCCGCCGGGAGAACCCTGTCCTGCGCTCCCTTCAGCTGGTCCGCATCGGGACGTGTGGCGGGCTGCAGCCGGACACCCCCTTGGGCTCCTTCGTCTGTTCGGAAATCTCCATCGGCTTCGACGGACTGCTGAACTTCTACGGGGGACGTGACGCCGTGTGCGACCTCGGACTGGAGCAGGCTTTCCTGACCCACATGGAGTGGAGCGGTTCGACAGGCATTTCCCATCCGTATGCCATCCATGCCGACCGTGAACTGGTCGAACGCATTGCCGGAGAAGACATGATACGCGGCATCACCATCTCGGCACCCGGTTTCTTCGGTCCGCAAGGGCGCGAACTCCGGATTCCGCTTGCCGACCCGCAACAGAACGCCAAGATCGAATCATTCAATTACGACGGACGTCGCATCACCAACTTCGAAATGGAAAGTTCTGCCGTAGCCGGACTGAGCCGTCTGTTGGGGCACCATGCCACCACGGTCTGCATGGTCATTGCCAACCGACGTGCCAAGGAAGCAAATGCCAACTACAAGAACAGCATTGACACACTCATTGAAACAGTGCTTGAACGCCTGTAACGGCTCCAGGTTCCCTGCCTGTCAGCGAATCTGCCATTCCCCAACAAACATAATTCAGTATGTCCCGTCCCTTACGCACAATCTGTCTCCTCTTGCTTGCCGTCCTGCCATTCCGGCTGACGGCACAAGAGGAGCTTGCGCGTACCCTGCATGAACAGGAGGAAGTGCTGGCACACGACCCGGACAACACGGAGGCGCTGCGTCGGTTGATGTTTCTCCATCTCGACCGGGCGGACTACCGCAAAGCCATCGAGTACGGACAACGGCTGTTGGACATCGGATACGAAAGAAAAGACTACCACCAGGCTGTCCTCTATGCCCACACTGGACTGGGACAGGCATACACCATGCTGGGTGACTCGATTGCTTACAGACACTTGGGACAGGCACGTTCCAACGCACTGACGGCACAGAATGACTCGGCGCTCTGCTCGGTCTACAACGGACTCGGACTCTATGCGCTCAACATCGACAAGGACTACTATTCCGCCCTGCACTACTACTTTCTCGGACTGGAAGCTGCCAAACGCTGCCACTACGAACGGTTACACACCATCCTGCTCGCCAACATTTCCGCCGTGTACTTCCTGAAACGGGATACGGCAGGACTCGCCTACTCGCTCGAAGCCTATGAACGGGGACACCGCCTCTCGTCTCCTTACCTTATATATATAGGTGCCCTGACGACCGCCTATATGTATTACCTGAACGGTGAATATGACCGGGCACTCCCCTACATCAAGGAAGCGGAGTTCCTCATGCAGCAGAACGACTTCTACGACCAGGGCAATGTCCATGCACTCTATGGCATGATTCTGACGGCACAAGGAAACACGGCAGAGGCCATCACGCTGTTCCGACGGGGATTAGACCTGAAGGAGAAGAACCAGACTTCCACCCACGTGATGCTGCTGCACGGCTATGCACGGGCACTGCAGCAGGAAGGTAGGACTGACAAGGCCATCCGCCTGCTGGAGGAGGCACTCTCCCTGACCGACCGGGAAAACAATGCCGTCTACCGGGACGAAGTCATCGATGCCTTGTCGGACTGTTATGCCGCCCAAGGCGATTATGCCCGGGCACTCGACTGGCTGCGTCGGCTGAACAACGAGAACGATACCCTGTACAATACCGATAAAGAGAAAATCATCAGCGAGCTGCGCCTGAAGTATGATTCCGAAAGGCAGGAGAATGAAATCAAGCAAGGGAAGCTGGCACTGCTCCGGAAAGAGAAGCATGAACAGTTGCTCATCGCCGTCCTCACGGTCATCGGAGTTGCGACCGTACTTTTGTGGCAACTTTACCGGCGCAAGAACCGGCTGTACCAAAGCATCGTCCGTCAGAACCAGGAGGCCTTGCGACGTGAACAGCAACTGTCCGACCACATCCGGGTCCTGCAGAACGAGAAATACACCGCGTCCTCACTCACGGGAGAAAAGAAGCTCACGCTCTTCCAGCGGCTGGAAGAACTGATGCGCGAACAAGCCATCTACAAAGACAACCAGCTCACCAAGGACAAGGCTGCCGAACTGCTGGATACCAACCGCACCTATCTGTCACAAGCCATCAACGAACAGACCGGACTGAACTTCACCCAATACATCAACCAGTACCGGGTGAATGAAGCCGTCCGTCTGCTGAGCGACCCCTCGAACACGACAACACTCAAAGCCATCGCTGCCGAAGTAGGCTTCAGCTCCATGTCCACCTTCTACAAACTGTTCCAGAACAGCGTGGGGATGCCTCCCAAACAATACCGCGACACGGTAATGGAGCTGAAGGAAAAGGACAACTGACACAGAGAGGGGCATCCGATACCGGAAATCTTTTCCATATACGGCAATTGCCGGAGGTGTATGCGGAAATATTAGGGGAAATCTATTCTTTTTCATTTTTTTGCGATACTGAATAGCATGAGAAAGAAGAATGAATATAAACCTCTAAACAAATGTCATTATGGAAAAAGACACACCTATCCCCTGCCGGCTGTTCCTGATGCTGGCCGTGCTTTTCGCACTTTGGGCAGGTCCTTCCTGCGCACAATCTTACCAACGTACCATTCACGGAATTGTCGTGGACGAACATGAACAACCGCTCCCTGCCGCTCACGTGAAAGAGGTACCCACCACTCCGGGAGCATCCGTTGCCGGTGTCATCACCGACGTACAAGGACATTTCACCCTCACACTGCCTGCCTCCGCCAAAGCCATCGAGGTTTCCTTCCTGGGTTATGAAATCCAGCAGGTGGCACTGACCGACGCTACCGACTACGAGATAGCACTCGTCCCTTCCAGCGAACTGCTGGATGAAGTCGTCGTCACAGGCTACCAGACCATCTCCAAGGAACGGGCGACAGGTGCTTTTTCCAAGATTGACGCGAAGAAACTGGAGACGCAACGCCTCAACGATGTCGGTTCCATGCTCGACGGACGCATCGCCGGATACAGTGACGGCAAAATCCGTGGCGTGACCTCCATGAACGGCTTGACTACCCCGCTGTATGTCATCGACGGCTTCCCGGTGGAGAAGACCACCAACGACGGCTACGGCAACTGGGTGGAGAGCGTGCCGGACATCAATGTGGAGGACATCGAGAGCATCACCGTGCTGAAGGATGCGGCTGCCACCTCCATTTATGGTGCACGCGCTGCCAACGGCGTCGTGGTCATCACGACCAAACGAGCGAAGAAGGACCAGCTGAACGTCTCCTTCTCGGCAACTCTCACCGTACAGCCTTATGAGTATTATACAGGACACCTGGCAGATGCCGCCACCATGATTGGGATTGAATCGGAATGGGCCCTCCAAAACCCGAATCTTCAGGAAACCGATGCCGACGTCATGGAGTACGCACAAAACGCCTTGGACAACATGACCTACCAGTCACAAGGTATCCGCAACTACCTGAAGTATTTCGCAGGGAAACAGTCACTGGACGATACCATGGCTGCCCTGGAGGCTCTTGCCGCACAAGGCTACCGCTACTACCGCGACATGGAGAAGTACGGCAAACGCAACCCGCTCACCCAGCAATATAACCTGAGCATCGGCAAGGGCAGCGAACGCAACACGTTCAACGCCTCCATCTCCTACCGCGACAACCGGCTGGAGGACAAGTATTCGGCGAACCGTACCATCGGCATCAATCTCCAGAACTCCACCCGGCTCACCGACTGGCTGACCTTCGACGTCGGCACTTACCTGAACTATGGGACGGGGAACACGCAGAGCTTCGACCTCCTCTCGCCCAACTACACCTTCATGCCCTATGACGCCCTGATGGACGACGGAGGAACTCCGCACACCAACACCGAGGCTGACCGTTACAGCACCAGTCAGCTGAACACGCTGAAGAACTACGGACTCTACAACCTGGACATCACCCCGCTCGACGAAATCGGGATGAACCTGAAGAAGAACCGCGACTTCAGCAACCGTACGTTTGCACGCCTGAGCTTCCGGATTACCGACTGGCTGAAGTACACGGCTTCGTTCCAATATGAATATGCCGAACTGAAGAACAAGCAATTGCGCAGCAAGGATTCCTACGAAGTGCGCAACCGTGTGAACACATTCGCTTCCGCAGGCACCGACGGTACGGTATTCAACCTTCCCTACGGCAACATCTACTTCACCGAAGCCAACACGACGCATGCCTACAACTTCCGTCAGCAACTCGACTTCCAGAAGACCTTTGCAGGCAAGCACGACGTGACCGCCATATTCGGAACGGAAACCCGAGAGAACAAGATGGACTATGCCAGCCAGACGCTCTACAACTATGACCCCGCCCTGCTGACTTATACGCTGATTGATGCCAACCGGCTGAGCACCACCAGCGGCGTATGGGGCTGGGCAAGCTTCACCCAAAACGACAATGCCTACATCCGTCAGCTGGTGAACCGCTACGTGTCCATCTACGGCAACGCCGCCTATACCTACGACGGACGCTACACCCTCACGGGAAGTATCCGTTGGGACAAGACCAACCTCTTTGCCACCGGCTCGAAATACCAGCGCCGTCCCATCTGGTCCACGGGTGTCAGCTGGAACCTCGACAAGGAAAGCTGGTTCAATGCCAAGGGAGTGAACATGCTGAAGCTCCGTATGAGCTACGGTATCGGAGGTAACATCGCCAAGAACTCCGCTCCTTACATGACTGCCTACTATAGCAACAACAACAATGTGGGCGGCATCCAGGGAACCATCCAGAGCCGCCCGAACCCCAGCCTGCGTTGGGAAAAGACCACGACCTTCAACCTCGGCGTCGACTTCGCCCTGCTGGACAACCGGCTCAACGGCTCGATTGAATACTACAACAAGAAAGGCTCCGACCTCCTTGCCAACACCATGGGCGTACCCACGGAGGGATGGGGATACAGCACCTACACCATCAACAACGGCAAGATGACCAACCAGGGTTTCGAACTGACGCTCTCGGGCGACATCATCCGCACCAATGACTGGAACTGGAACGTGTCAGGCGTGCTGGGCTACAACAAGAACGAAGTGACCTACGTCAACGTGGAAGCTCCGGTAGCCTACCTGGTCATCGACTACCCGACTGCCTATCCGCGCATCGGCAATCCCTACAATGCCATTTACGGCTACCAGTGGGCAGGACTGAGCGCGACCGGTACACCGCAGGTCTATGACGCCGAAGGCAACCTCTTCACGGACATGGCTCCGACGGAAATCGAGGACCTCATTTACCTGGGAACGAGCGTACCGACTTACACCGGCTCCATCAATACCAACCTGCGCTGGAAGAACTGGGAACTTGCCGCACAGTTTGCCTTCGAGGGCGGCCACAAGATGCGCAACACCAACCTCGCCTACATCTCTTCGGGCATGGCTCCTGTAAGCGCCTCCATTGCCGACCGCTGGATGGCACCGGGCGACGAGGCTCATACCGACGTACCGCGATACATCTCCTCCGAGAGTCCGGACTACAACTACGAGTACTACAACATGTATGCCCGTGCCTCGGTCAACGTCATCAGCGCTGCCAACTGGCGCATGAAGAACCTCTCGCTGACCTACCGCATCCCCGCCGACTTCTGCCGGAGCCTCTCCCTGCAGAGTGCACGCATCATGCTGGGCATGGAGAACGTGTTCACCGCAGCCAGGAGCCGCGACGCCAAGTACCTGCTGGGCGGCTACGTGAAACCCAACTACCTCTGTGGCATCTACCTGAATTTCTAACCCAACAACGAAGACCATCATGAAAAAACTGACATATCTATTCGCCCTCGCCGGACTGCTCGGCATGAGCTCCTGCAACGACTACCTGGACATCGTGCCCAAGGGCAACAAGATTCCCACCACGCTGGCTGACTATGAGGCATTGTTGCGCAATGAATACACCATCTCACAGACGCCCGTCACCAATGCGCTCTACCTGCTCAACGACCAGTACATGACCAAATCCAGTCTGGGCAGCCCGACCCTGAACACCGCCAACTACCTGTGGGACGAGAATGCCGACCGCATCACCCTCAACAACTCGGATGAAGGAACGTACTATTACCTCTATGGCGGCATCTCCTCCTGCAACCTCATCGTCGAGAATGCTCCCACGGCAACCGAGTCCACCGAAGAGGAACGCAACGAAGTGATTGCCTATGCCAAGGTCATCCGTGCCTACAACTACTTCGTCCTGGCAAACTACTATGCGGACACCTATGAAACGTCTACGGCAGCCGAGAAGCTGAGTGTCCCCCTCATCACCAGCGCGAACATCAGTGCTCCCTACCGTCAGGTGAGCATTGCCGAAATCTATGACTTCATCCTCAAGGACATACAGGAAGCCATCGACGGCGGCCTTCCGGCAAAATCTCAGACGGTGCTCCATCCGAACCTCGGTGCGGCATACGCCCTGCTGGCACGTGTCTACCTCCAGATGGGAAACTACTCCGAAGCCCTGCGCCATGCCGACCTCGCCTTGGGACAGAACGATGCCCTCTATGACTGGAACGCCTTCTACAATGCCCACCAGGCAACCATCGAAAAAGCGGACGACTACACCAACCTGCCCTCCCCGATGGGCTTCGATTACGTAGAGACCTACTACTTCCGCCACGGTATCCGTACCGGCATAGGCAATGAATCCAACATCCCCATAGAACGAGGCGAACGTTTCGAAGCTGGCGATGCACGCTTCCTCTCACGCTGGAAACGCTACACCACCGGTGACGACACCTACTACCGCAGCGTCATTAGCGGCTATTTCAACCACGCCGGACTGACTACTGCCGAGGTCTACCTCATCAAGGCGGAATGCCAGGCACGGCTTGCCTCGGGCAACGACTTCACCGAAGCTATGAACACCCTCAATACCGTCCGGAAGACCCGCATCCGTCCCGACGTGTATCAGCCCGCCCAAGCCTCGACACTCGCCGAAGCCATTGACCTCATCCGCCGGACCAAAGACAACGAGCTGATTTTCTCCATCGTTCCTTTTGCCGACGCACGCCGTTTCAACAGCGAAGGCACCTACGCCCGTACGCTGACCAAGACCTACGAAGGAAAAACGCTGACCCTTGCTCCCGACTCCCACTTGTGGACCATGCCTTTCCCGGCAGGTGCCCTCAACAACCCGGGCAACGGCAGCATCCAACAAAATGTAAACAAATAAACCCTTACCACCATGATGAAAAAAGAAACCATTCTCCTTGCAGCTGCCGCCTTGCTTGCCGCAGCCTGTTCCTCCACTCCGTCCACTGACGGATATACCTTGACGGGACACATCGAAGGCCTGCCCGACAGCACCCACGTGCAACTCATCCCCGTGAGCCATTACAACGAGAAACCACTGGCGGACACCGTCATCGTCAACGGAGAATTCACCTTCACGGGCAAGATGGACGAACCGCGTGCCGTCCTCCTGCTGGTGAAAGACGCCTACGGTTCCCGTCGGCTGATGTTGGAAAACACCGCCATCGAAGTGAGCGGCACCGTTACGGCAACCGACAACAACGGCACCCCGAGCTATGACCTCGACCGTCTGTCGGTCAGCGGCTCTCCCCTCAGTACCCGTTATGACTCGCTGATGTCCGTACGCGAACAGATGGATGCCCTCTTCAAAGCGAAAGCCACGCTCTATAAAGACTCCACGATGGAGGCCCGTGCAGCAGCCGACCACAAGCTCTTCGCTACCGTCGACTCCACCTTCCACGCGGCAGTCCTGAGCCAGAAGGATTCCTACTGGGGTCCGCTGTTGATGATCTCGCTCACCAGCTACCTCGACAAAGGACAGCAGGCATGGTATGACGAGCTGTCCGACGCCGCCAAGGCATCCTACTACGGACAGAAGGTGAAAGAAGAGCTCTATCCTGCCGGGGAGGTCGGTTCTGCCGTTGCCGAGTTCACTGTCAAGGACAACGATGGCAAAGAGGTGACCCTCGCCTCCCTGCGCGAAGGCAAGAAGTACGTCCTCATCGACTTCTGGGCTTCGTGGTGCAACCCCTGCCGCAAGGAAATCCCCAACTTGAAGAACCTCTACAAGCTCTACGGCGACAAAGGCTTCCAGATTGTGAGCATTTCTATCGACAAGAAGAAGGCTGAATGGGAGAAGGCGCTCGAAGAAGAGCAACTGCCCTGGCCCAACTTCCTCGACGAAACAGGAGTAGCAGACCTCTACAAGGTACGGTTCGTCCCCACGATGTACCTCATCGACGCTCAAGGTACGCTGGTAGGTGAGAATCTCCGCGGACAAGCGCTTGCCGACAAGCTGAAAGAGCTGTTCCAGTAACATACCAACCGGTCATCAGACTTTGAGCAGTCCGATAACCCGGTTCGGATTGAATCCCGGTTCCATCACCGGGGGTTGTTTGAACACCAAGGCACAGAAGTGCAGAGGAGAAATCCGAAGCTCTTTTGTGCCTTTCCCATTCGTCCCGGCGCCCTCCAGACAGACACCGGCATTCCGGTCTTCCCTCCTCACCCGGTCGTCCCCTGCCCGTTTCCACGTTTTTCCCCTCTTCCCACAGGTTTCCCTTCCGACACGGCACGATTCCAAAAACAATTCCCTATCTTTGCCGCCAGCTTAATTGACAGAACCAAATACACGTAACACAACCATTATGGAAAATAGAAAAGGTCTTATCATGGCACTCATCGGAGTGCTGATTGTCGGTCTTGCCATTGTCTCCTTCCTGCTGTTCCGCAGCCATTCCGCCAACCAGGAGATGCAGCAGCTCTTCGAAGTGGAGAAGGAAGAGATGGAGAACGAATACTCCAACTTCGCCAACCAGTATGACGAACTCCAAATCAAAATCAACAACGACTCCCTCTACCAGAAGCTGGAACAGGAGAAGCTCAAGACACAGCGTCTGCTGGAAGAGCTGCGCCAGGTGAAGTCCAGCAATGCCGCTGAAATCATGCGTCTGCGCAAAGAGCTGAAGACCGTACGTGCCGTCATGCGCACCTACATCATCCAGATCGACTCGCTCAACCGCATCAACCAGCAGCTGACGTCGGAGAATCAGAGCGTGAAGAAGAAGTACAACGAGGCGACCCAGCAAATCAGCAGCCTCTCGGAGGAGAAGAAGACCCTCAATGAGAAGGTGACTCTTGCCTCCCAGCTTGACGCCACCCACATCACCGTGACGCCGACCAACAAACGGGGCAAGAAGACAGACCGCATCAAACGCATCACCCGACTCGACATCAGCTTCACCGTCGTGAAGAACATTACCGCCGAAACGGGACAGCGCACCCTCTATGTCCGCATCACCAAGCCGAACCAGGAAGTGCTGACCAAGAGTGCTGCCAACACCTTCCCCTATGAGAACCGCAACATCGCCTACTCCATCAAGAAGTACATCGAATACACGGGTGAAGAACAGAACGTGACCGTGTACTGGAATGTCGAAGAGTTCCTCCAGGCAGGTACCTACCGGGTGGACATCTTCGCCGACGGCAACCTCATCGGTTCGCAAACATTTGACTTGGATTGACGGGGCGTTTCCCCGATACCCTCCCCCTCCTGTCTTACCGACGGGAATGATACGTACGAGGCACGAAGACACGACACGGAACTCCATCCGGACGGCAGTTCCCTTTCGTGTCTTCGTGCCTTGCTCGTTTATTCCCCACATTCGAAGGAAGATACCAACGGGTGAATAACCCTTTTTAACTTCGGTAACGTTATAAATTCCTAAAGGAGTATGGTTATTCAATCAATGCAGAGTTACTTTGCACACATCGTTGCATACGCAATTATTGCCGTGCAAAGAAAACCTCAACCACCTAAATTCAGGATAAGAAATATGAAGAAACTAATCGGCATCCTTCTGCTGTGTTCCGTTTGCAGTGCGGCACACAGTCAGACTGTCCTCAGCCTGGACAGTTGCCGGGCAATGGCTCTGCGCAACAACAAAGAGCTGCGCATTGCACGAGAAAAGACAAAGTCCGCACACTACGAACGCAAGGCGGCATTCACCAACTACCTGCCCAAGCTGTCTGCCACAGGCGCCTACCTGCACAACAACAAGGAACTCTCCCTCTTGAGCGACGACCAGAAGACAACCCTCACCAACATGGGGACCGGTCTGGCGACTGCCGTTCCCGCCCTGCAGGCACTGGGCGTGGACCAGCTGCTCAACTCCCTGGGCAGCACTGTCGTCAACGGATTGCGCACTGACACACGCAATGTCTATGTCGGCGCCGTCACCCTGACGCAGCCTCTCTTCATGGGAGGCAAGATACGCGCCTACAACCAGATTACGCGCTACGCCGAACAGCTCTCACGTGCCCAGGAGAATGCCGGCACGCAGGACATCATCCTCAGCACCGACGAAGCCTACTGGCAGGTGGTCTCACTCGCCAACAAGAAACGGCTTGCCGAAAGCTTCCTGGCACTGGTGAAGCAACTCGACAGCGACGTCGACAAGATGATACGCGAAGGGGTAGCCACCAAGGCGGACGGACTGTCCGTCAAGGTCAAAGTCAACGAAGCCGAAATGACTCTCACCAAGGTCAACGACGGACTGAGCCTCGCCAAGATGTTGCTTTGCCAGCTCTGCGGCATCGACGACCTGCACACCCCCATACAGCTGGCTGATGAGACGTTGGAGAACCTGCCCTTGCCGACTTCCAGCACCGAAGCGGACGTGGAGATGGCATTCAACAACCGTCCGGAACTCATCAGTCTCGAACTTGCCCACAAGATTTACCGGCAGAAGGTGAACGTGGCACGCGCGGAGTTCCTGCCCAGCGTGGCACTGACGGGCAACTACCTCATCACCAATCCGTCCGTATTCAACAGCTTCGAGAAGAAGTTCCGTGGCATGTGGAACGTCGGTGTCCTCGTCAGTGTACCCATCTTCCACTGGGGAGAAGGAGTCTACAAGGTGAAGTCTGCCAAGGCGCAGGCCGAAGCCGTCCGCTACCAGCTCGACGAAGCCAAAGAGAAAATCGAGTTGCAGGTGAACCAGTGTGCCTTCAAAATCGACGAGGCGCTCCGCAAGCTGCAGATGACGGAAAAGAACATGGAGAAAGCCGACGAGAACCTGCGTTATGCCAACCTGGGCTTCAAGGAAGGCGTCATCCCGACCAGCAACGTACTGGAAGCACAGACAGCCTGGCTCTCCGCCCAATCGGAGAAAATCGACGCACAAATCGACGTGAAGCTCACCGATGTCTACCTGAAGAAGGCGCTCGGCAAGCTCGGTCAGTGAATCCTCCCCAAGAATCAACAAGAACGTATAACATCAAAACCATTTTATAAAAGCCTACAACTATGCTTACAGAAAAACAACAGAACAAGAATATCATATTGGCACTCATCACCCTGGTGCTCGTCATCGGAGTGGTAGCCCTGGTGGGATACCTCACGTTGGGAAGGACCCCGGAAATCATTCAGGGACAGGCTGAAGCCGACGAATACCGTGTATCGAGCAAAGTGCCGGGACGCATCCTGGAGCTCCGCGTCAAGGAAGGTCAGAAGGTGCACAAGGGCGACACCCTTGCCATCCTCGAAGCTCCCGACGTAGCAGCCAAACTGGCTCAGGCTGAAGCAGCCGAAGCTGCCGCACAGGCACAGCATGAGAAGGCGGAACGCGGCACACGCGCCGAGCAGCTGCAAGCCGCCTACGAGATGTGGCAGAAGGCGAAGGCTGGACTGGAGATTGCCGAGAAATCCTACAACCGCGTGAACCGCCTCTTCGAAGAGGGCGTGATGTCGGCACAGAAACGCGACGAGGCTTACGCCAACTACAATGCCATGGTAGCCACGGAAAAGGCGGCACGTGCCCAGTATGACATGGCGCGCAACGGCGCACAACGGGAAGACAAGGCGATGGCGGCTGCCATGGTCGACCGTGCCAAGGGTGCCGTGGCTGAAGTAAACTCCTACATCAACGAGACCGTGCTGATTGCACAGGCTGACGGCGAAGTGACCGAGATATTCCCCAAGGTGGGCGAACTCGTGGGGACGGGCGCTCCCATCATGAATGTCACCCTCCTGGATGCCGTATGGGCCACGTTCAACGTCCGCGAGGACCTGCTGAAGGACTTCCAGATCGGACAGGAAATCACGGCATACGTCCCCGCCCTCGACCAGGAAGTGCACCTCAAGGTGTACTACATGAAGGACTTGGGCAGCTATGCGGCATGGAAGGCTACCAAGACGACCGGCCAATTTGACATGAAGACGTTCGAGGTGCGTGCCGAGCCGGCACACCCGCTACCCGGCCTGCGTCCCGGCATGAGCATCATAGTCAAAGGAATCGAGTAAGACAATCCGGCTTCCGCAAGTTCAGGCGGAATGCCAGCAAGAAACAACCAGAATCATGCGAATCCTCCTTCTTCGAATAGAGAGGCTCACCCTGCGGGAGCTCAAGCGGATGACAGCCCGTCCGCTATACCTCTTCTGCATGGTCATCGCCCCCCTGTTCTGTTACCTGTTCTTCACCACCCTGATGGGTAGCGGACTGCCGACCGGACTGCCGGTGGGCGTGGTCGACATGGACAACACCTCGACCACCCGTACCATCGTGCGCAACCTGGACGCCTTCCAGCAGACTGCCATCACCGCCCATTACAAGGACGTGACCGAAGCCCGCCAGGCGATGCAGCGCGGCGACATCTACGCATTCTACTACATCCCCGAAGGCACGACTGAAAAAGCCATCTCGGGCCGTCAGCCCCGCGTGTCGTTCTACACCAACGGCTCCTATCTCATTGCCGGCTCGTTGCTCTACAAGGACCTGCTCACCATGACCGAGCTTGCCAATGCGTCCGTGGGACAACAGACGCTGCTGGCAAAAGGCGCCACCGAACGGCAGGCACTGGCGTTCCTGCAACCCATCCTCATCGACACCCATCCGCTCCACAACCCGTGGCTGAACTATTCCGTCTACCTGTGCAACACCTTGCTGCCCGGCGTGCTGATGCTGCTCATCTTCATGGTGACAGTCTACTCCATCGGCTCGGAAGTGAAGGAAGGGACGGCACACGAATGGATGCGGCTGGGGCACAACAACCTCAACCTCGCCTTGGCGGGCAAGCTGTTTCCGCAGACCATCATCTTCTTCATCATGGCAGCGGGCTACAACGTCTACCTCTACGGCGTGCTCCACTTCCCGTGCCACAGCGGCATCTTCCCCATGTTGCTTGCCTCGCTGTTGCTGGTGCTTGCCTCGCAGTCGTTCGGCATCTTCCTCTACGGCTTGTTGCCGACCCTGCGTTTTGCCCTGAGTGCCGCCTCACTATGGGGCGTCATCTCCTTCTCCATCTCGGGCTTCAGCTTCCCGGTGATGGCGATGCACCCGACCCTGCAGGCGCTGAGCAACCTGTTCCCCCTGCGCCACTACTTCCTCATCTATGTGGACCAGGCGCTCAACGGCTACCCGATGAGCTATGCATGGGTGTCCTACCTCGCCCTGCTCGTGTTCGTGCTGCTGCCTCTGTTCATCCTGAAGCGGCTCCACAACGCCATCCTCTATTACCGCTACATACCCTAAACGAAAAGACATCATGAAACAAAATAACCTACGTACCGTGTTCAAAGAAGGCTTCCTCGACATCTTCTATGTGTGGGGGATGGAGATGCGCAGCGTCCTCAAGGATGCCGGCGTGCTGATATTCTTCGTCCTCGTCCCCCTCGCCTATCCACTGGTCTATGCCTTCATCTACACCAATGAGACCGTACGCGAGGTGCCCGTTGTGGCTGTCGATGCGTCCCACTCCTCGCGCAGCCGCGAGTTTCTCCGTCGGGTGGACGGCACTGCCGATGTACATATCGTGGGCTATGCCGCCAACCTGGAAGAGGCAAAGCGCATCATGCGTGAGAAAGGTGCATACGGCAGCATCTACATCCCCGAGGAGTTCAACAACAACCTGATGCGGGGCGAACAGGCATACGTCAGCATCTTCTGCGACATGAGCGGACTGCTCTACTACAAGGCGTTGCTGAGCTCGTGCACCGAGGTGTCGCTCGACATGAACAAGGACATCCAGGTGCAACGGCTGGGCAACACGACCGCCCGTCAGGACGAAGTCAGCACGCAGCCCATCGAGTACACGTACGTCACCCTGTTCAATCCCCAGAACGGTTTTGCCTCCTTCCTCATCCCCGCCGTGCTGATGCTCATCATCCAGCAGACCCAGCTGCTGGGCGTCGGCCTGTCGGTCGGCACCCAACGGGAGGGAAACCGCTTCCGCGAGCTTGTCCCCATCAACCGCCACTACCACGGCACGTTGCGCATCGTGCTGGGCAAGGCACTGGTCTACCTGATGATTTACCTGCTGGTCGATGTCTACATCGTCTGTGTCGTGCCGAAGCTGTTCAGCCTCGTGCAGATACCCGACGTCGGCACACTGACTGCCTTCATGCTGCCCTACACCCTGGCGTGCATCTTCTTTGCCATGACGGCTTCCATCCTCATCCGCAACCGTGAGACGTGCATGCTCATCTATGTGTTCACCTCCGTCCCGTTGCTCTTCATCAGCGGAATCTCGTGGCCGGGTGCATCCATCCCGGCATTCTGGAAGGTATTCTCCTGGATATTCCCCTCGACCTTCGGCATCAACGGCTTTGTCCACATCAACACCATGGGGGCTACCCTGGGAGAAGTGGCTGCCGAGTATCGTGCCCTCTGGATACAGACGGGCGTATACTTCCTCACGACCTGCCTGGTCTACCGGTACCAGATTATCCGCAGCCGCAAGCTGTTGCTGAAGGAACGGGAGAAACAGCTGATGAGCCAACTGGCAACGGACAATTGATTACTTGCGGTTGCGGTAGTCAGTGGGCGACATGCCGCAATGCTTTCTGAAGTAACGTCCGAAGGTGGACTGGTCGGTGAAGTTCATCGCATCGGCAATCTCCTTGATGCTCATGGACGTCGTACTGAGGTAATGCTGTGCACGGACGATGGAGGCGGTCTCTATCCACTGGATGGCGGTGCGTCCGGTCTTTGCCTTTACGACCGACGAGAAGTAGTTGGGTGACAGATGCTGCTCGGTGGCATAGAAAGTCACCTTGCGTTCCCGGGTACAATGTTGCATCAGGGAATGGAAGAACCGGTTAAAGATGTTGTCCTCACGGCTCTGGGGAATCTCCTCCACCGGCGACCCTTCGAAATAAATCTCCAGCGCCTCCAGAAACAAAGCCTGCAAAAGGGTCCGGATCAGCAGACGGCGCATTGCCGCACCTTGTCCGGACTCCGTCTGCACGGACAACCGGGAACGGTCAAGCATCAGCTCCACCAGCTGCTCCATGCGTCCATACTGCGCTGAAGTGATGCGGATGCACGGATGACCGCGCAACAGCATCACGTCCTGCAAAGGCATGTCAGACAGGGTCGTGTAGAGCCGGTCCAGCTCCGTCAACAGCAGAAAGCCGTCGAAGTCATCGCTGTGGCGCACAATCCGTGTAGAGGTATAAGGAACATGAAAACACAGGAAACAGCCGTTCACCGGGTAGACACGGTCATTGACCAGGATGTCTGCCTGTCCCCGTCGGCAAAGGAAGAAACCAATCTCATTCTGTGCCGTCAAGCCATACGTGGCGTTCACTTCCGCCAGGTCCAATATACGAAACAATGACTTTTCCATCTGCATGCAGTTTGACCGCAAAGATAAGGAAATATCCAAACTCCATAAAAGGACCATCCCTTTATAATAAGCCTAGCTGAAATAATCCGACAGACAGGAATCTCAACATACATTTCGCACCAAGCAGAGAAGGAAAAGGAAGCATCTGTCAGCTTTTTTCGTTGAAATTGCACAATTCTTCCCCTGTATTGCACTTCCGCCGATGAACGGGCTACCCTATCTTTGCCGATTCAAAAACGAGACTCAAATGTACAGGATAGGATTAGATGTAGGTTCTACCACCATCAAGACAATCGTGCTCGATGAGAGCGGCCGGATTGTTTATTCACGCTACGAACGTCACCACGCCAAAATACAGGAAAAGTTACTCGCCTTGCTGTCGGACATCCGCACCCGGCTGGGCGATGCCGAGGTCACGCTCCGCCTGACAGGCTCTGTCGGGATGGGTATTGCCGAACGGTGCAGCCTCCCCTTCGTACAGGAGGTGGTCGCAGCGACCAACTACATCGCCCGCAACCATCGGGAAGTGTCTACACTGATTGACATCGGCGGTGAAGATGCCAAGGTCGTCTTCCTCCACGAGGGCGAAGCCACCGACCTGCGCATGAACGGCAACTGTGCCGGAGGTACGGGAGCTTTCATCGACCAGATGGCTATCCTGCTGAACGTGACTCCCGACGAGCTGGGGACCCTGGCGCTGAACGCCACACACATCTACCCCATCGCGTCGCGTTGTGGCGTGTTCAGCAAGACAGACATCCAGAACCTCATTGCCAAGAACGCCTGCAAGGAGGACATCGCCGCCTCCATCTTCCACGCCGTTGCCGTGCAGGTCATCGTGACCCTGGCACACGGATGCGACATCACAGCGCCGCTGTTGTTCTGCGGAGGTCCGCTCACCTTCCTGCCTGCCCTGCGCAAAGCGTTCACCGACTACCTGCAACTGTCGCCCGACGAGGTCGTGCTGCCTGAAGACAGCCATCTGATACCCGCCTGGGGCTCCGCCTTGTCAGAGGAGGACAGCCAGCCGGTCCGCCTTTCCAGCCTGAGCGACTCCATCAACCGACATTTGTCCGTCACCTACCAGCCTGCCGAAAGCCTGGAACCCATCTTCAGCGATGACGACGACTACCACCGGTGGAAAGAACGCATCTCGCAAAGCCCCATCCGGGAAGGCAGCCTCCGACCCGGCGTTGAAGAAGTGACGCTGGGCATCGACTCCGGCTCGACCACAACGAAGATTGTCGTCCTCAACCGCCGGAACGAGCTGCTGTATACCTACTACCACGGCAATGACGGCAATCCGATAGCGACCGTGGAGAAAGGACTCCGCCTGTTCCGCGAACGGTGCGAAGAGGCGGGCACGCAAATCCGCATCACCGGCAGCTGCTCCACCGGTTATGGAGAAGACCTCATCAAGGCAGCCTTCCGCCTCAACGGAGGCATCATCGAAACCATAGCCCACTACATGGCAGCCCGTCATGTGACGAAGGATGTGTCCTTCATCCTCGACATCGGCGGACAGGACATGAAGGCAATGTTCGTATCGGGAGGGGTCATCAACCGCATTGAAATCAATGAAGCCTGCTCATCGGGATGCGGCTCGTTCATCGAGACGTTCGCCAAGTCACTGGGTCTCCCGGTGCAGGACTTTGCGACCGAAGCCTGTCGTGCCACCCGCCCCTACGACCTGGGCACCCGCTGCACGGTGTTCATGAACTCCAAGGTGAAACAGGCACTCCGTGAGGGAGCCGGACTCGGAGACATCGCAGCCGGACTGTCCTACTCGGTCGTGAAGAACTGCCTGTACAAGGTGCTCCGCCTGAAGAGCACCGAGGAACTGGGACCGCACATCGTGGTGCAGGGAGGGACCATGAAGAATGACTCCGTGGTGCGTGCCTTTGAGAAACTCATCGGCAGAGAGGTGTTCCGCAGCAACCATCCGGAGCTGATGGGCGCCATCGGGTGCGCACTCTATGCCCGACAATATGCTTCGGCTGACGCCACGCTCGACGAAGTGCTGGGCAGCGCCTCCTACACCACCCGTCCGCAAAACTGCCACGGATGCGAAAACCAATGTCTCATCACGACCTACCGCTTCGCAAACGGCAACCGCTACTACTCGGGCAACCGCTGCGAAAAGGTATTTACCAATAAAGGTATGGAACAGCGACAGGGACAGAACGTCTATGCCCGGAAGGAGCATCTGCTGTTCGACCGCCACATCGAGGTGGAGCATCCCATAGCCGTCATCGGCATCCCGCGCTGCCTGAACCTGTACGAGGAGTATCCCTTCTGGCACACACTGCTCAACCGTTGCGGTCTGCGGACGGTACTGTCGGCGCCATCGAGCTTTGCCGCATACGAAACCAAAGCCAAGCTGGTGATGTCGGACAACATCTGCTTCCCCGCCAAGTTGGCGCACAGCCACATTCAGGACCTTATCGACCGCCGGGTAGACCGCATCTTCATGCCCTTCGTCGTCTTCGAGAAACAGGAAAGCGGACAGAACAGTTACAACTGCCCCATCGTCTCGGGCTATGCCGAGGTCATCAAGAGCGTGCAGCGTGTGGGCGTCCCCATCGACTCGCCGACGATAACCTTCAAGGACAAGGACCTGCTCTACAAGCAGTGCAAGGCGTATCTCCGGACGTTCAGCATCCCGGAAAAGACCATTCGAAAGGCGTTTGAAGAGGCTTTGAAGGAAGCAGACCGTTTTGAAGAACAGCTCATCGATGCCAACCGGCAGGTACTCGCGGCAGCCGACAGACAGACGCTGACCGTCCTGCTCGCCGGACGTCCCTACCACACCGACCCGCTGATTCAGCACAAGCTCTCGGACATGATTGCCGCGATGGGTGTCAACGTACTGACCGACGACCTCGTCCGCCACACGTCCCTCCCCATGGAAGACGTGCACTACCTCTCGCAGTGGGCATATCCCAACCGTATCCTGAAAGCCGCCAAGTGGGTTGCCATGCAGGGACCGCACATCCAGTGCATGCAGATGACCTCGTTCGGATGCGGACCGGACGCTCTGCTCACCGACGAGACCCGCAATCTGCTGAAACGGTACGGGAAGACACTCACCCTGCTGAAGATTGACGACGTGAGCAACATCGGTTCCATCAAGTTGCGCGTCCGCTCCACCATCGAAAGCCTGCGCCTGTCGGGGAAGGAGGAGACACGTCCGGCTGTCCGTCCGTTCGTCACCACCCCGCCCTTCCGTGAGGAAGACCGGAAGCGGAAAATCATCGCCCCGTTCTTCACCCCGTTCATCTCTCCGCTGATTCCGCCCCTCATGAAGCTTGCCGGCTATGACGTGGAGAACCTGCCCGTGAGCGACACGGCATCCTGCGACTGGGGACTGAAGTACGCCAACAACGAAGTCTGCTATCCTGCCACCCTCATCGTGGGCGACATCGTGAAGGCCTTCAAGGAAGGACGTTACGACCCGGAAACGACTGCCGTAGCCATGACCCAGACGGGAGGACAGTGCCGTGCCTCGAACTACCTCTCGCTCATCCAGCGCGCCCTGTCAGAATCCGGTTTCGGACAGGTGCCCGTCATCTCCCTCACCTTCGGCGGACAGCTGGGCAACGAGCAGCCGGGCTTCCGTGTCAACTGGTTCAAGATGCTCCCGACCATCCTGAATGCGCTGCTCTTCTCCGACTGCATTGCCAAGCTCTACTATGCCACCATCGTGCGGGAGAAGGAAGAAGGGACTGCCGTCCGCCTCAAAGAGAAGTACCTGGACATCGCCAAACGGTTGATAGAGAACGGCAGTACGGACGAATGGCTTGCGACACTGCGCACGGCAGCAGCCGAGTTTGACGCCGCCGCCTGTGACCGGGACGTGCCCCGGGTAGGCATTGTGGGAGAGATTTTCCTCAAGTTCAACCCCTTTGCGCAAAAGAACATTTGCGAATGGCTCATCAGCCGACGCATCGAGGTCGTCCCTCCCCTCCTGACCGACTTCTTCGTCCAGGGATTCGTCAACTACAAGGTGAACCAAGACACCGGACTCCAGAAGAAGGTCGTACCCGGCAGCCTCATCCACTGGCTCTACAAGCTGGTATGGAGACGGATGGAGAAGTTCAAACGTGCCGGCAGCCGGTTCCGTCACTTCACCCCCTTTGCCAATGTGTTCGATGAGTCCAAGGAAGCTTCGCGCATCATCTCGCTCAGCGCCCAGTTTGGCGAAGGCTGGCTGTTACCCGGGGAAATCCTTTCCCTTGCGCGCCAACGGGTTGACCATGTCATCAGCCTGCAACCTTTCGGCTGTATTGCCAACCACATTGTCTCAAAAGGCATCGAGAAACGCATCAAGGACCTCTATCCCCAGATGCACCTGCTCTCACTTGACTTCGACAGCGGCGTGAGTGACGTGAACATCATGAACCGTCTGTTGCTGTTCACGAACAGTCTGAAGAACGAGGAGAGTCACGCATCAAGAACGGACCGGAACATTGCCGTCCGATAGCCTTCCCTCATCAAGCATCACGAAGGGCCGGTCTCCCCACGAGGAGGTCGGCTCTTGTTGTATCCATTTCCGCCTGAAGCTGAACCTTGTCCCGCCTCTCCAGCAAGGCCATCGTATTCCCACGGCGTGGAACCGTGAGTTCCACGCCGTGGGACTGACAGTCCCAGCGCCTGGAACTCGAAGTTCCAAAGGCTGGAACTCGAAGTTCCAAAGGCTGGAACTCGAAGTCCCAAAGGCTGGAACCCGAAGTCCCAAAGGCTGGAACCCGGAGTCCCAAAGCGTGGGAATACGGTTGGGACTCTCTTTTGGGGAATAACGGAAGAAGATTGGTTCCTGGAAAAGAGCTGTAGAGTTGAAAATGGAGTAAATTACCTACTCAAGTTTCGCATGGGCTCAACCTATCTGTGAGCAAGACGTCAAGAGACCACAACTGGAGCCTGCGAAAGTGGAACCAACAACAAAAAGCAACGTGAATGGCATCAGTAAGAGTGAAATTCCGTCCCTCTTCCAATACCACTGACGATGTATTGTGCGAGGCACGGTTGGGCAAGTGTTGCCAAGAGCAAAAACATACCGCTTTCCGTCATCAGCGAAGGTATGGGACACGACTCTGAGGAAACCACACGCATCTATCTTGCATCGCTGGATTCCGATGTGATAGACAAAGCTAATAGCCTTATCCTGAAAGGTCTGTGAGGGATTGACGAACCTGTTTAGCCAGGCATTTATCTCTTGCTTAGAGATAATGGCAAGTGTGCGAATTTACGAAGAATGTTACAATATCCAACCATACGTGTATGTAAAACTATGGTCTCGGAAGTCTGCGATGCAACAGTTAACGCAACATTTGTTTATGAAAAACAAAAGCTGATAGTTTTAGAGTATTGAATATCAACAGGTGTATTGAACGAATTTATCTCTAAGCAAGAGATAAATGTACGGCAGGTCATATAATTCTAAGAATCATGGAATTGTTTGGAGTATTGAACAAACTAAAAACAAAACATTATGAACTTAAATAATATCCTACAGAAGCTTGAAAAGAACAAATACCAAGAGTATTTGCCCACTTCGAAGCCCAAAGGAAAAGGCGCGTCTTTCTTTTCTAAAGTATTCATGGAGAAGCTCAAACAAGAGACTTTAGCGGAAGATTGTCGCATTATTCTTCTTAATCCTGCAAAGAAATTGGAACAACCATTGAAAGATCTTGGTTATAAGGTTTTTGTTGTGCCTTTTCCATTATATGAGGGGAAGGTAAAATTCATTCAGCAATTCGGAGAAATAGTAAAAAACAAATAAATATGGAAAGGCTGAGGATGCAGAGCCTTGACGTGACAAGCTCAAACATAGACAAGATTGCGCGGCTGTTTCCGCAATGCGTAACGGAACACAAAGATAAGGATGGCAAGACGGTGCTGGGCATTGACTTCGAGAAACTGCGTGACGAACTGTCTTCCGACGTAATAGACGACGGTGAGGAACGCTACCAGTTCACTTGGCCGGACAAGAAAGCTCACGCACACTTGGCTAATACGCCGACCAACAAGACGTTGCGCCCTTGCCGGGAAGAAAGTGTGGACTTCGACCATACACAGAACCTTTACATTGAGGGCGATAACCTCGACGTGCTGAAAGTGCTTCGGGAGACATATCTCGGTAAAGTGAAAATGATTTATATCGACCCACCTTACAACACTGGTAACGACTTTGTTTATAACGACGACTTCTCACAGAGTGCGGACGAGTATCAGGAGAACAGCGGACAAACTGATGAAAATGGTAACCGATTGGTTCAGAACACGGAATCCAACGGGCGTTTTCATACGGATTGGCTGAATATGATTTATCCACGATTGAAGGTGGCGAAGGACTTGCTAGCAGAGGATGGAGTGATATTTATTTCGATTGATGACAATGAGGTGGAAAACTTGAAGAAAGTTTGTAATGAAGTATTTGGAGAGGGGAATTTCATTGCACAACTGATATGGGAAAGAGCGTATTCACCGAAAAACGATGCCCGATTTATTTCAAACAGCCATGACTACATATTGATGTATGCAAAAAGCATAGATACCTTTACAATAGGTAGATTGCCACGGACAGAAGAAGCAAATGCTCGATATTCTAATCCTGATAATGATCCAAGAGGAGATTGGAAGCCAAGTGATATGTCTGTAAAAACATATAGTGCAGATTGTGATTATCCCATCACGACTCCCTCCGGCCGTGTCGTAGAGCCTCCAGCAGGACGCTGCTGGAGGCTCTCGCCGAAAGCTTTCGGCGAGAGACTCCGCGATAATAGAATTTGGTTTGGAACAGATGGAAATAGTGTACCTTGTATTAAGCGATTTCTTTCTGAACTTAAATTTGAAGGAATGGCTCCAACCTCCATCTTGTTTTATAAAGAAGTGGGTCATAGTCAGGAAGGGGCTAAAGAAGTTGTAGCTCTTTTTGGAGATAAAGGAGTATTTGATGGGCCAAAGCCTGTGAGGTTGTTGCAGCGACTTATTACTTTGGCTAATCTTAAAGATGATTCTATTGTTTTGGATTTCTTTTCGGGTTCGGCTACAACGGCTCATGCGCTGATTAAAACAAATGCAGAAAAAGACACTCACTGCAAATTTATAATGGTGCAATTACCGGAAGAGGTCAGCGAAACAAAGAAAGACCAAGGCTACAAGACCATCTGCGAGATAGGCAAAGAACGCATCCGCCGCGCCGGAAAGAAAATCAAGGAAGAAAACGCAGACAAGGAGGGCATCGACAAATTAGATATCGGCTTCCGCGTGTTGAAGTTGGACAGCTCTAATATGCAAGATGTGTATTACACACCACAGGAGTTTACCATGAACGACCTCTTTGCCGACAACGTGAAACCCGACCGCACGGCGGAAGACCTGCTCTTCCAAGTGATGCTGGACCTGGGTGTAGAACTTTCCGCCACCATCGAGCAACGGACGATGAACGGCAAGCAGGTATTCTTCGTCAACGACAACTACCTGGTTGCCTGTTTCGACACGGACATTACGGAAGACACCATCAAGGCGATAGCCAAGCTGAAGCCTTATTACTTCGTGATGCGCGACAGCTCGCTGGCCTCGGACAACGTGGCGGACAACTTCGACCAACTGTTTGAGACTTACAGCAAGGACACCATCCGCAAAATCGTGTAAGCCCTATGAAATTCCAATTCAAGATACAGCAATACCAGACGGATGCTGTGGAGAACACGGTCAGCGTATTTGCCGGACAACCCTCGCACGACCCGGCGACATACCGCCGCGACGTGGGACGTGAGCGACTGGAACTGGACGAAACCGGATACCGCAATGCAGAGGTAGAACTCGACGCGAAGCAGTTGCTGGAAAACATCCGCCAGGTGCAGCGCGAGAGCAACATACCCCTGTCGGACAAACTGGTGACGGTCGGCGGCATGGGCGTGTGCCACCTCGACATCGAGATGGAAACGGGTACGGGAAAGACCTACGTGTACATCAAGACCATGTTCGAGCTGAACAAACGCTACGGCTGGAGCAAGTTCATCGTGGTCGTACCGAGCATTGCCATCCGCGAAGGTGTGTACAAGAGCTTCTCCATGCTGGAAGACCACTTCATGGAGCATTACGGACGAAAGGCGCGTTACTTTGTGTACGACAGCGGAAACCTGAACCTGCTGGACAGCTTTTCGAGCGACGGAGGCATCCATGTGATGATTATCAACACGCAGGCATTCGCTGCCTCGCTGAAAGAAGGCGGACGGAGCAAGGAGAGCCGCATCATCTATGACAGGCGCGATGCATTCGGCAGCCGACGGCCCATCGACGTGATTGCCGCCAACCGTCCGATTATCATCATGGACGAACCGCAGAAGATGGAGGGCGAGGCCACACAGACCGGACTGAAACGCTTTACGCCGCTGTTCGTACTGAACTACTCTGCCACGCATAAGACCAAGCACAACACGGTGTATGCCCTCGATGCCCTGGATGCCTACAAGGAAAAGCTGGTGAAGCGCATCCAGGTGAAAGGCTTCGAACTGAAGAACCTGCAAGGTGCGAATACCTACCTGTACATAGACAGCATTATCCTTTCCAAGAAAGAACCGCCTATGGTCAGGATGGAGCTGGAGGTGAAACGGAATGGGGGCATAAGACGGGAGTCAAGGAAGCTGGCATACGGCGATGACCTGTTTGTGGTGTCCGACCTGAACCAATATAAAGGTTATGTGATTTCCGACATCAATCCCTACCGCAACACGGTGACTTTCCTCAACGGCGTTACGTTGCGCAAGGGTGAAGTGACAGGCGACGTGAGCGAGCTCGCCTTGCAACGGGTACAGATACGCGAGACCATCCGTTCGCACTTCGAGAAAGAACGTGAACTGTTCGGGAAAGGCATCAAGACGCTTTCGCTGTTCTTTATTGACGAAGTAGCGAAATACAAGAGCTACGTCGAACAGGGAAACGAGATAAAAGGCGTGTTCCAACAAATCTTTGAGGAGGAATACACGAGTCTGCTCAACGAGAACCTTTCCCTGTTCGATGACGCTTACCAAGCCTACCTGCGTCGCTTCCAAGTGCAGGAAATACATGGCGGCTATTTCTCCATCGACAAAAAGAGCGGTCGTGCCATAAACAGCAAGACAAGCAGGAAAAGCGACCTATCGGACGACATTTCCGCCTATGACCTGATTCTGAAAAACAAAGAGCGTTTGCTGAGCTTTGACGAACCTACACGTTTCATCTTCTCACATTCCGCCCTGCGCGAGGGTTGGGACAATCCCAACGTATTCCAAATCTGCACCTTGCGTCACAGTAACTCGGAAGTAAACAAACGGCAGGAAGTGGGACGAGGATTACGCCTCTGCGTAGACAAGGACGGCAACCGCATGGACAAGGAGATGCTGGGCGACCGGGTGCATGACATAAACAAGCTGACCGTCATCGCCAACGAGAGTTACAGCACCTTCGTGGACGACCTGCAGAAGAAGACACGCGAATCACTGCGCGAGCGTCCGCGACAAGCCACAATGGACTTCTTCAAGGACAAGACCGTGCTGCTCGCCGACGGCGCAAAGCATGTGATTACGGAGAACGAAGCGATTTCCATCCATGCCTACCTTTACGACAACGCATATATCGACGAACACGGCGTAGTGACCCAACGCTACAAAGACGATTTGCTGGAGAATCGTGTAGCTGCATTGCCTCATCGACTGGAGCCAATGACACACAGCATCCACACGCTGGTGCAAAGCACTTATGACGAAAACGTCTTGCTGGACGAAATGATAGAGGACGGCAACCAAACGCAGTCGCCTGAAAACAAACTGAACGAGAACTTTGCCAAGAAGGAGTTTCAGGAGTTGTGGCACAGCATCAATCACAAGTACGTCTATACCGTGCACTACGATAGCAAGGAACTCATCCGCAAAGCCATTGCCGCCATAGACAAGGAACTGTATGTGACAGAGCTGAAATACATTCTGACCGAGGGAACGCAGCAGGCTGCTGACCAATTCGGCGACACGCGCACCACGACCAAGAAGATAGGAACGGTAAGCACCTCAACCGTGAAGTACGACCTTGTGGGCGAGATAGCCAAAGGTGCGACACTGACCCGCCGCACGGTGGTAGCTATCCTGAAAGGCATCAGCCAAGCCAAGCTCTATATGTTCCGCAATAATCCGGAAGAATTCATCCGTAAGGTCATCCGCATCATTAAGGAACAAAAGGCCACCATGATAGTGGAGCACATCAGCTACAACCGAATGGAGGAAACTTATGACAGTACCATCTTCACACAGGAGAAACATACGCAACCGATAGAAAAGGCTTACCCTGCCAGGAAGCATGTCATGGACTATGTGTTCCCCGACAGCAAAGGTGAGATTGAATTTGCCGGGAATCTTGACAGTGCTACCGAGGTTTGTGTCTATGCCAAGTTGCCTCGCACATTTCAAATCCCGACACCCGTAGGCAATTATTCTCCCGACTGGGCAATTGCCTTCAATAAGGGCACGGTGAAACATATCTTCTTCATTGCCGAAACCAAAGGCTCCATGGGTACAATGGAACTGCGCGGTGTGGAGAAAGCGAAGATTGAATGTGCCGAACAGCTGTTTAACAAGGCATCGACCAGCTGCGTACGCTACCACCAAGTAAAGGACTATCAGAATCTACTGGATGTCATGAAGGCGTTAGAGTGATATTAAGCCTTCACTCTTAAACCCGGCATACCAAACGCAAAGCAGCGAAGCTGTTCCCAACGGGGTCAAGCTTCGCTGCTCTATCATATCACGGCAGGCATTACGCCTGCATACTATACCATATCCTGGATATCAACCGAAGTTATCGAACATCAGGTTCTTCATCGGAACACCCAAGCTGTCGAGCATACCCTCTACCGCCTTGCTCATCGGACCAGGACCGCACATGTAGTACTCTATGTCTTCAGGAGCTTCATGGTCCTTCAAGTAGGTGTCATAAATAACCTGGTGAACAAATCCCGGAGTATACTTCACGCCCGCAGCATCGGCAGCCGGGTCGGGACGGTCCAAAGCCAAGTGGAAAGAGAAATTCGGGAAATCACGTTCCAACTGAAGGAAGTCTTCCAGATAGAACACTTCATTGAGTGCACGGGCGCCATAGAAGTAAGACATCTTGCGGTCAGTCGTATGCAATGTGCGAAGCATGTGCATAATCTGTGCACGCAACGGAGCCATACCGGCACCACCACCAATCCACATCATCTCACGCTTGGAGTCGAAAATCGGATGGAAGTCTCCATAAGGACCGCTCATCGTCACCTTGTCACCAGGCTTCAACGTGAATATGTAGGAAGAAGCTATACCCGGCATCACGTCCATGAAGCCAACTTGGGGTTTCGGCTTGAAGGGCGGAGTGGCGATACGGACAGTCAGCATGATGCGGTCCCCTTCTGCCGGATAGTTCGCCATCGAATAGGCACGTACCGTAGGTTCGTCATTCTTGCATTTCAAATCAAACAGTCCGAACTTCTCCCACGACGGAAGGTATTCCTTACCAATCAGGTCCTTGTCAATATCCTTGTCATAATCCATGGAATAAGTAGGAATCTTTATCTGTGCATACGAGCCGGGGATAAAGTCCATGTGCTCACCGGGAGGCAATGCAACAATAAACTCCTTGATAAAGGTTGCCACGTTCTTGTTGGAGATGACTTCGCACTCCCACTCCTTGACACCCATTACCGACTCGGGAACCTTGATGCTCATGTCACCCTTCAACTTCACCTGACAGCCCAAGCGCCAATGGTCCTGACGCTGCTTACGGTTGAAATGAGGCAATTCGGAAGGCAGAATCTCACCTCCACCTTCTATTACCTGACACTTACATTGTCCACACGAGCCCTTACCTCCACAAGCCGAAGACAGGTAGATGCCATTTACAGCCAGTGTGTTCAGCAGGGTGGAACCGGATTCCACTTCAAGTGTATTTTCCCCATTGATGGTAAGCTTCACGTTGCCCGAAGGAACCAGGTATTTCTTGGCCACCAGCAGGACGATTACCAATATCAGCATAACGGAGAGGAAAACCGCTATACTCGCAAAGATTAACTGTGTATTCATGTCGTTACGATTACTCTTTGTTCATTATATCTTCAGTCCAGAGAAACACATGAAGGCCATTGCCATCAGACCTACCACAATGAATGTGATGCCCAATCCCCGCAACGGAGCAGGCACATTGGAGTAAGCCATCTTTTCGCGGATGGCAGCCAGGCCCACGATGGCAAGCATCCAGCCGATACCTGAACCTAACGCATAAGAGATGGCATCCGCCACACCACCGATAAACTGCGGGTCAGATTCACCCTTCACGATGCGTTGCTGCATAAACAGCGAAGCACCCATGATGGCACAGTTTACGGCAATCAACGGAAGGAAGATACCCAATGAAGCATAGAGGGAAGGGCTGAAACGCTCTACCACCATCTCCACCAACTGGGTGATGGCGGCAATCACAGCAATAAACAGGATGAAGCTCAAGAAACTGAGATCAATACCAAAGATACCATCCGCTGAAAGCACACGAGTCTGCAGCAGATAGTTTACAGGGAGCGTCACCACCAAAACGAAAGTGACGGCAATGCCTAATCCCACGGCTGTCTTCACGGTCTTTGACACGGCAAGGTATGAACACATACCCAGGAAGAAGGCAAATATCATGTTGTCGACAAATATCGAACGAACAAATAGACTTAACAGATGTTCCATAATTTACAAAATTAAGGGGTTGATAGCGGCTTTGCCGGTTACTTGTCTTGCAATTCCTTGTGACGGCTGCGCTGCCACCAGATGATGCAGGCGACAATCACAAGAGCCATGGGAGGCATCACCATCAAACCATTGTTTATATAACCGGCATCGTAAACTGACTGCGGGATGATGCGGAAACCCAGCAATGTGCCGGAACCTAACAATTCGCGGAAGAACGCCACAATGACGAGAATCTTGGCATAACCCAGTCCGTTGCCCAGACCATCAAGGAACGATTCCCAAGGACCGTTGGACATGGCGAAAGCCTCCAAACGTCCCATCAGGATACAGTTGGTAATAATCAATCCGATATAGACCGAAAGCTGTACGCTCACATCATAGGCAAAAGCCTTCAGAATTTCACTCACAATCGTCACCAACGCAGCGACTACAACCAGCTGCACGATGATGCGGATGCGGTTAGGGATTGTACGGCGGATGAGCGAAATGATGACATTGGAGAAACCCGTAATGATGGTCACAGAGAGACCCATCACGATGGCAGGCTCCAGCTTGGCCGTCACCGCCAATGCCGAACAGATGCCCAGCACTTGCACCGTCACGGGGTTGTTCAGACCGAGCGGTGTGGCAAATACTTCTTTGTTTTTCTTGGAAAATAATTGGCTCATATTGCTTCTGTCCTCCTATTCTTTTGAAGTTAAAAACTTGATGTAGTTGCCCAGACAGTTCTTCAACATCTGGTCGACACCGTTGGAAGTGATGGTTCCGCCGGAGATACCGTCAACCTGACAAGCCGGGTTCTCCACCTTGCCATGTTTCATCACGCCCAGCACGACCTTGTCGGCATCCAGTGCCTGCTTGCCGACGAACTGCCCTTTGAAGGCATCCGTGACAATCTCCGCACCCAAACCGGGAGTCTCACTGGCATGGGAGAAGTATACTCCATAGACGGAACTCTTGTCAGCGTTGAGTGCTACGTAGCCCCATAAGGCTCCCCACAAACCTGTACCATATACAGGGATGACATACTTGGTCTCACCTTCTACCTCGCAGACAAAGACGTGCAAGCGTCCGTGTTCCTTCACCTCCTTCTCGTAGGAAGTGGCAAAGTCCCGGTCATCCACCTTCTCATCAAGGCGACCTTCGGCGTCCATCAGGCAGTCGGCCTTCACGTAACGGGCATACTCGGCATTGACATCTTTCACACCGGTCACATGGAGGGCTGAAAGAATCTGCTTCTTGGTGTCCATCTTGATATTCTCATCCTGACGACTGCGGAGCGAAGAGTTGACAAATGCCAACAGGAACGCCACCACAATCACCATGACCGCAGCATATATTAATGTATAGACATTGCTGTTCGTATCTCTTTTCTTCTTGGCAGGCTTGGTGGGGTCCCCGGGCTGCTCCACCTCCTTGAACTGAGTAGCCGGCGCTTTGCATACCGGGCACTGGGAAGGAGCAGACTCACCTTCGTAGACATAGCCACAGACCTGACAAACAAATTTCTTTGTAGCCATATTCCTTTTCTTATTTTTGGGTAGATACACGTTTCATTCTTCGGGAGATGTTGCCCTGCACCACACAATAGTCAATCAGCGGAGCAAAGACATTCATCAGCAGGATAGCCAGCATCATGCCTTCGGGATAACCCGGGTTCAGCACACGGATGATGATGGCCATGGCACCAATCAGGAAACCATAAATATACTTACCGGTCTCCGTACGTGCGGAAGTCACCGGGTCGGTTGCCATGAACACGGCACCGAAACAGAAGCCTCCCAGACACAGATGCTCGTACCAAGGCATGTTGGCCATGGCCGTGTCGATGCCCGACACGTTGAACAGTCCTGCAACAACAGCACCGCCCACAAATACAGAGAGCATGGTCTTCCAGCTGGCAACGCCCGTCCACAAGAGAATAACAGCACCGATAAGGATGGCAATCACACTGGTCTCACCGATAGAACCGGGGATAAGACCAGTCACCATATCCCATGAGAACGGCGGGAAGGCATCGGCAGCCTTGGCGGTAGAAGCAATACCCAGCGAAGTGGCAGCAGTCATTCCGTCAACCGTCTGTCCCAAGCCGAAAATGCTGTCGCCCGAGACCCAGACCGATTCACCCGACATCTTGGTCGGATAGGCAAAGAAAAGGAAAGCACGGGTTACCAGCGCCACATTGAACACGTTCATACCGGTACCACCAAAGACCTCCTTGGCAAAAATTACAGAGAAGGCTGTTGCAATCGCCAACATCCAAAGCGGACAGTCCACGGGGACAATCATCGGAATCAAAATACCCGTGACCAGAATACCTTCATGGATTTCCTCGCCCTTCCATTGCGCCACGGCAAACTCAATGCCCAGTCCGACTACATAGGACACAATAATCTTGGGCAACACGGCAAGCAGTCCATAGAAGAACATCTCCCAGAATCCGGCGGTCATCGGCGTCTGCGTAAACGCTGCGACATGAGTAAAATGCTGGTATCCGACGTTGTACATGCCAAACAACAGGGCCGGCAGCAGAGCGATGACCACCAATATCATGATACGCTTGCTGTCAATCGCATCATGGATATTCGTACCCGTACGCGATGTCGTGTGGGGGACGAACATAAATGTCTCCATACCATCGAAAAATGAATGGAGCGCATGCAGACGTCCACCCTTTTCAAAGTTGGGCTTTATCTTGTTTAAATAGTTTCTTAATCCTTTCATACGAATCTTTCTATCATTGAATATATGAATTGTCAGTCATTCCTATTGTCAATTCTGTTACTCTCCTTCAATTTCCTGACGCAACAAATCCAAGCCTTCGCGTACGATGCGTTGCAGTTCCAGCTTCGACGAATCGACAAATTCACACAAAGCGAAGTCCTCGGGAGCCACTTCATAGATACCCAATGCCTCCATCCGCTCTATATCACCTGCCAGGATCGCCTTGATGAGGAACTCAGGCAGGATATCCATAGGCAGCACACGGTCGTATTCACCGGACATGATCATGTGGCGTTCGCCTCCTTTCACACGGGCATCCAGTGTATATTCGCGCTTACGGCCGAACAACCAGCTGAAGTAGGCACGGCTTGTGCTGAAGTCATTCAGACGGGGGCTGATCCAGCCGAAGAATTCATCGACATCACTTCCTTCGGGAATGACAGTCACCTGTGTCGAGTGTGCACCCAGGAAGCCATCGGCTGTCGTCGGATGTCCAGTCAGCACGTTTCCATCAATGACACGAACCACACGGTCTCCCAGGACAACACGGCCTTTCAGCAGCGTGGACAACTGTGCACCCACTTTCATACGGACGTACGCCGGAGTCGTTACCTCGGAACCGGCCAGAACAATCGTACGGGTCAGATCCACATGTCCGGTCCGCAAGGTACGTCCGATGAAAATCACATCTTCCGCTCCCAGCGTCCACACCTGTTCGCCTTTGTTAATCGGGTCCACATGGTGAATCTGTATACCGACATTGCCTGCGGGATGCGGTCCGTCAAAAAGGTGGACACGCACATTCTTGGCATTTCTCAAAGCCGGACTCTGCTGACGGACGCTGACATCCAAATGCACCGGTGCCAGACATGCCAACACATCCAGACCGGACTGGAAGTCTGCCTCCTGCCCCTTCAACACAAATTCAAAATCAGGAGCCAAAGGCTTCGAGTCAAAAGCCGACACGAAAATAGCTTTGGGATGATTGTCCGGAGATGCCGTAATGTCATAAGGTCGCTGACGAAAGAAGGCAAAAAGACCTGTACGCATCAGCCATGCCTTTGCATCATCAGCCTTCATGCGTGACACATCAGGACGTTCAAACTCCACATACTCCTGCCGGGAGTCAGCTTGCACACGGATACTCAGTACCCGACGGCGCTCGCCACGATCCACACCCAGCACCGTGCCGCTCACAGGCGACACAAAATTCACCTCAGGATGGTTCTTGTCTACGAACAGCGGCTCTCCGGCTTTCACAGCATCACCTTCATGCACGGTCACTTTCGGCATGATGCCGGTGAAATCGGCAGGCATCAACGCATACACCTCCGGCTCGTCTACACGGAGTATTTCCGGCGCAGGTTTACCCTTCAGGTTGATGTCAAGCCCCTTTCGCAGTTTGATAACATTTGCCATATACTATTTATATATTATTAGATGATTCTCTCCAATTGTAGTTCAAAAGTATTTACCGCCATCTGGCAAAGCTTTCCTAAGATTCTGTCAGACAGGATGCCACAAAGATACGATTATTCTTCCCATCTACGATAAGACTTGGCGGTAAAAAGTGACAACCCTGTGTACCGTGTTCGTTAACAGATGAACAAAAAAATATGCGGTTCCCGATTTTGAAAACTCAATGTAGCAGAAACGCATTTCTGCCTTCTTGCCGGTTCTCGCCTGCATTTTCAGCCTCAAAGAGTCCGTTTGTAAAGATTACAGATTAAAAGTCAGAAGGCCGCCTTCCCCACCATCGGGAAAGGCAGCCTTCAGCTTACCAATATCTGAAATTAAGAAATTACCGGCTTATTTGTATTCTGACCAGCTCTTGATGGCAATGTCGTTTACATCCAGCGTACAGAACGCATTGATGAAGGCACTTGCCAGGCGGGCATTGGTAATCAGAGGAATATTCAAGTCGATGGCTGCACGACGGATCTTGTAGCCGTTGGTCAGCTCACCTGCCGTCAGGTTCTTCGGAATGTTCACCACCATGTCTATTTCCTTGTTGTGAAGCATCTCCAATGCCTGAGGTTTGGCTTCAGGCTCGCTCGGCCAGTGTACCAGTGTATTCTCGATGCCGTTCTCGGTCAGGAAACGCGATGTGCCGCCGGTAGCGAAGAGGTTGTAGCCCTTCTTCTTGAGCATGCGGGCTGCATCGAGCATGTCAACCTTCTGCTTGGCTGTTCCGGTAGACAGAAGGATGTTCTTTGCCGGGATGCGTTGGCCTACAGAGAGCATGGCGGTAAGCACTGCGCTGGCTGAATCGTCTCCCAAGCAACCGACTTCACCGGTAGAAGCCATATCGACACCCAGCACCGGGTCGGCTTTCTGCAGACGGTTGAACGAGAACTGCGAAGCCTTGATGCCGACATAGTCAAGGTCGAAGAGGCTCTTCTCCGGCTTCTCGACAGGCAGACCCAACATCACACGGGTAGCCAGTTCGATGAGGTTGATCTTAAGCACCTTGCTGACGAAGGGGAAACTGCGCGACGCACGAAGGTTACATTCGATCACCTTGATGTCGTTCTCACGGGCCAGAAACTGAATATTGAACGGTCCGGAGATATGCAGTTCTTTGGCAATCTGACGGGAGATACGCTTGATGCGGCGCACGGTCTCCACATAGAGCTTCTGGGGCGGGAACTGGATGGTAGCATCGCCCGAGTGCACACCGGCATATTCAATGTGCTCGCTGATGGCGTAGGCAATGATTTCACCGTCCTTTGCTACCGCATCCATCTCAACCTCCTTGGCGTGCTCGATAAAGGAGCTGACTACCACGGGATGCTTCTTCGATACATTGGCTGCCAACTGGAGGAAACGCTCCAGCTCTTCCTGGTTGGAGCAGACATTCATGGCTGCACCGGAAAGCACATAGGAAGGACGCACCAATACGGGGAATCCGACCTTGTCAATGAAGGCATTGATATCTTCCATTGAGGTCAGGGCACTCCATTCGGGCTGGTCCACTCCGATGCGGTCAAGCATGGCAGAGAACTTGTCGCGGTCCTCTGCATTATCGATGCTCTTGGCAGAGGTTCCGAGGATATTGACATGTTCGCCGTCAAGGCGCATGGCCAGGTTGTTCGGAATCTGTCCACCCGTAGACACGATGACTCCGTGGGGATTCTCCAGTTCGATGATATCCATCACACGTTCAAAGGTCAGTTCATCGAAATAGAGTCGGTCGCACATGTCATAGTCCGTAGACACGGTCTCCGGGTTGTAGTTGATCATCACACTGCGGTAGCCCTCCTTGCGAATCGTGTTGAGTGCCTGTACACCACACCAGTCAAATTCCACGGACGAACCGATGCGGTAAGCTCCCGAACCCAATACAATGATGGAGCGGCGGTCTCCCAGATAGTTCACGTCATTCCCGACACCGCTATAAGTCAGGTAGAGGTAGTTGGTCTGTGCAGGATATTCGGCTGCCAGCGTATCAATCTGCTTCACCACCGGCACAGTGCCCAGGCTCTTGCGGTAGGCACGCACCTGGTTGATGGCTTGTTCGATGTCCATATCTTTCTCCAGTCCGATTGCACGTCCGACCTGGAAATCAGAGAAGCCCTGTACCTTCGCTCTACGGAGCAGTGTGGCATCCAGCTTGTCCAGAGACCCGACGGCATGCAGCTCCTTCGAGGTGTTCATGATGTTCATGAGCTTCTGCAGGAACCACTTGTCAATCTTCGTCAGGTCATGAATCTGGTCGATGGTGTATCCGGCACGCATCGCCTTGCTGATGACAAATATACGGTTGTCGGTCGGTTCACGCAGTGCCTTGTCGACATCGGGGATCACCAGCTCCTTGTTCTCCACAAAACCGTGCATGCCTTGCCCGATCATGCGGAGTCCCTTCTGGATGGCTTCTTCAAACGTACGACCGATGGCCATGACCTCACCCACGGATTTCATGGATGAACCCAGCTCGCGGTCTACACCACGGAACTTGCCCAGGTCCCAACGCGGAATCTTGCAGACCACATAGTCCAATGCCGGCTCGAAGAATGCCGAAGTCGTCTTGGTCACAGAGTTCTTCAAGTCGAACAGGCCGTAACCCAATCCCAACTTGGCTGCCACGAAAGCCAACGGATAACCGGTCGCCTTGGATGCCAATGCCGATGAACGGCTCAGACGGGCGTTCACCTCGATCACCCGGTAATCTTCCGACTCGGGGTCGAAGGCATACTGCACATTACATTCACCCACAATGCCGATGTGGCGGATGATGCGGATGGCAAGCTCACGCAGTTTATGGTATTCCTTGTTTGTCAGCGTCTGGGAAGGAGCTATCACGATGGACTCGCCGGTGTGGATACCCAGCGGGTCGAAGTTCTCCATGTTGCAGACCGTGATACAGTTGTCGTAACGGTCACGCACCACTTCATACTCGATTTCCTTCCAACCGCGGAGCGATTTCTCCACCAGTACCTGGGGAGAGAAAGAGAAAGCCTTCTCTACCAGCACGTTCAGTTCTTCCTCATTGTCGCAGAAGCCGGAACCCAGACCTCCCAGAGCGTAGGCTGCACGTACGATGACGGGATAACCCAGCTCACGGGCTGCACGGCGTGCGTCCTCGGCATTCTCCACCGCCTCGCTCTTGATGGTCTTCACCTGGATCTCGTCCAGCTTCTTCACAAAAAGCTCGCGGTCTTCCGTGTCGATGATAGCCTGTACGGGAGTACCCAGCACGCGCACATTGTATTTCTCCAGAATGCCACCCTTATAGAGCTGCACACCGCAGTTCAAGGCCGTTTGTCCGCCAAAGGAGAGGAGGATACCGTCGGGACGTTCCTTCTGGATGACTTTCTCCACAAAGAACGGAGTGACCGGCAAGAAGTAAATCTGGTCTGCCACACCTTCACTGGTTTGCACCGTCGCAATGTTCGGATTGATCAGCACCGTGTGGATGCCTTCTTCTTTCAAAGCCTTCAGCGCTTGTGAACCGGAGTAGTCAAATTCGCCGGCCTCACCAATCTTGAGCGCACCCGAACCTAAGAGCAATACTTTCTTTATATTTTCTTTCATGATCGTTTTCTAATTAAGGATTAAAGGAGTTTCACAAAATCATCGAAAAGGAACTCGGTGTCGGTCGGTCCACTGGCTGCTTCCGGATGGAACTGTGCCGAGAACCAAGGTTTCGACTTGTGACGGATACCCTCATTGGAGCCATCGTTCATGTTGATGAAGAGCGGTTCCCAGTCAGCCCCCAACGTATTGTTGTCCACTGCATAGCCGTGATTCTGACTGGTGATGAAACACTGGTTGGTCCCGACCTTGCGCACCGGTTGGTTGTGGCTGCGGTGACCATACTTCAGCTTATAGATTTTAGCGCCGCCCGCCTTGGAGAGCAGCTGGTTGCCCATACAGATACCAAAGATAGGCTTGTCGGAAAGGCTCATCGCCTTGCGGATGTTCTGTACAGCCTCATCGCACGTATCCGGGTCACCGGGTCCGTTCGAGATGAAGAGTCCGTCGTACTCCAACGCCGTGAAATCATAGTTCCAGGGCACCCGGATGACTTCCACATCCCGTTTGAGCAGACAGCGGATAATGTTTGACTTCACACCGCAATCCACCAGCACGACCTTCTTCTTGCCGGCTCCTTCGTTGTAACGCACTACCTCTTTGCATGAAACCTTGTCTACATAGTTGATGCCGCTGTACTGTGCTTCAGGGATGTTGTCGGGTTCATCGTCAAAGACAATCTTACCCATCATCACACCGTGCTCGCGCAGCACTTTGGTCAGCTCACGGGTGTCGATGCCCGTGATGCCGGGAACTCCCTCGCGCTTCAGCCAGTCAGCCAGACTCTCCACAGCGTTCCAATGGCTGTACTCATAGCTGTAATCGCTCACAATGATAGCTTCCGCATGGATTTTCTCACTCTCCATGAAGGTTGGCAGTCCATTGGGTTCAAAGGTAAACGGCGGCACACCGTAGTTACCGACCAAGGGATAAGTCAGCGTCATTAACTGCCCTGCATACGAGGGGTCTGTAAGACTTTCCGGATAGCCTGTCATGGCGGTGTTGAAGACTACTTCGCCGGCAACAGGCTTTTCATAACCGAATGATGTTCCGTGGAAGCGGGTTCCATCATCGAGGATTAGTGTTACATTTCTCATTTCAGATAGATATGTTATTATTCTTAATTAGAACTGATATACTTTTTCAATATAATTGATGAAGGCCTGGTTGAGCTGGCGCACACCGCCGGGTGTCGGATAGTCACCGCTGAAGTACCAGTCCCCGGTATGGTCGGGACAGGCTGCATGCAGTCCTTCCAGTGTCTGATAGACAATCTCCACCTTGGCATGAATGCCTTCGCCCTTGGTCAGCATCTCCACCATCTTGTTCGAGATTTCCTCATCGGTGAACGGCTCATAGATTTCCTTGACATAGTTCACCATCTTTTCTTTCGGCAGATGTTCCTGTACCTTCGACTTCTTGTAAGCACGTTCGATGACGTCGCGCATGCCACGGTCTTCCAGCAGTTCCATCGCCGCACGGAAGGCAATGAACTCGCTCATCTTTGCCATGTCGATGCCGTAGTAGTCCGGATAACGCACCTGAGGCGATGACGAGACGATGACAATCTTCTTTGGGTGCAACCGGTCAAGAATCTTTATGATACTCTGTTTCAGGGTTGTTCCGCGCACGATGCTGTCATCGATAATCACCAGATTGTCCTGATAAGGCACTAGACTGCCGTAGGTGATGTCATAGACGTGGGCAGCCAAATCATTGCGGCTGTTGCCTTCGGCTATAAAGGTACGCAATTTTATGTCTTTTATGGCAACTTTCTCGCTCCGAATGCGCATGGAAAGTATGCGATCCAGCTCACTCCGTGTCGGACGGTGCCCCAAAGCCTCGATTTCCTTTATCTTGAGATGGTTCAGATAGGTATCAAAACCGTCGAGCATACCGTAGAAGGCGACCTCCGCCGTGTTGGGGATGTAGGAGAACACGGTGTGTTCCACATCATAGTTGACCGCTTTCAGAATAGGGTCTACGAGACGGCGACCCAGTTCCTTGCGTTCGTTGTAGATGTCCTTGTCGCTGCCCCGGCTAAAATAGATGCGCTCAAACGTACATTGCTTCTCTTCCTTGGGCTGGTTGATCTGCTCCACGCGCATCTCTCCCCGCTTGTTGACCAGCACCGCCTGTCCGGGACGCAGCTCGTGGACTTCCTCTACCGGGACGTTCAGGGCTGTCTGGATTACCGGACGTTCGGAAGCCAGGACAATGATTTCATCGTCCTTGTACCAGAAAGCCGGACGGATTCCCCACGGGTCACGCAGGGCAAACGACTCGCCGCTGCCTGTCAGTCCGCAAATGACATAACCTCCATCCCACTCCTTGCTTGACGTACGGATGACATTCGTCAGGTCGATGTGGTCCTCGATGGCATGCGTCAGGTCGAGTCCGGTCCGTCCTTCCGCCTTGTATTGCTGGTAGAGCCGCTCCACTTCCCGGTCGAGCCGGTGGCCGACCTGCTCAAGCATGATGTAAGTGTCGGAATAGATGCGGGGATGCTGTCCGTCGGCTGTGAGACGGGCAAATATTTCATCGACATTCGTCAGGTTGAAGTTTCCGCAGAGCAACAGGTTCTTTGCCCGCCAGTTGTTCCGGCGAAGGAACGGGTGGACATAAGAAAGACCACTTTTACCGGTAGTCGAATACCTCAAGTGGCCCATATAGGTTTCCCCGGCAAAAGGCAGATAACGCTGCGCATAGTCGGCATCGTACAACTGTTCGGGGGGCAAATCCTTGAAATGACTTTGGACGGACGCGAATATCTCCGTAATCGCCCCCGTACCCAAAGCCCGCTCTCGAAACATATATTCTTCGCCGGGTTCGGCCTTCTGTTTCACGCAAGCCAGACCCGCTCCCTCTTGTCCGCGGTTGTGTTGTTTCTCCATCATCAGATAGAGTTTGTTCAAACCGTACATCCACGTACCATACTTCTCCTGGTAGTAGCTCAACGGTTTGAGCAAACGTATCATGACGACACCACATTCATGTTTCAGCTGTTCCATTTGTATTATGTTTGAATTATTCTACGGTGACCGATTTAGCCAGGTTACGCGGCTGGTCGACATCCTTCCCTTTGCAGACGGCAATGTGGTAGGCTAGCAGCTGCAAGGGGATGGTGGTAATCAGCGGTTCGAGGCACTCGATGATTTTCGGGATTTCGATGCAGTCGTCTGCGATGGCAGCTATCTCCGTATCGCCCTCCGACACCAATGCAATCACCTTGCCTTTCCGCGCCTTTATCTCCTGGATGTTACTGATGATTTTCTCATACATGGCGTTCTTCGTTGCCACCACGACCACCGGCATCTCCGTGTCAATGAGGGCAATCGGACCATGCTTCATCTCGGCGGCAGGATAACCTTCCGCGTGAATGTAGGATATTTCCTTCAGCTTCAGGGCTCCCTCCAACGCCACGGGATAGTTGTATCCGCGTCCGAGATAGAGGAAGTTGTGTGCATAGGTGAAGATGCGCGACAGCTCTGCAATCGCCTGGTTCTTCGACAGGACCTGCTTCATCTTGGCAGGCACGAGGTTCAGTTCCTGCACGATTTCGAGGAACTGTGAATCCTGGATGGCTCCTTTCTCCTTCGCCAGTGCCAGAGCCAGCATGGTCAGCACGGTGACCTGTCCGGTAAAGGCCTTCGTCGAAGCCACCCCGATTTCCGGACCGACGTGGATATACGAGCCGGTGTGTGTGGCACGGGCTATGGAAGAACCCACCACGTTGCATATACCATATATAAATGCACCCCGCTCCTTCGCCAGCTGGACTGCTGCCAGCGTATCGGCCGTTTCGCCCGACTGGGAGATGGCAATCACCACATCCTCCGACGAGATGACCGGGTTGCGGTAACGGAACTCGGAAGCATATTCCACTTCTACCGGGATGCGGCACAGGCTCTCGATCAGCTGCTTGCCAATCAGGCCTGCATGCCAGGAGGTGCCGCAAGCCACAATGATGAAGCGGCGGGCGTTCAGCAGACGTTCCTTATGGTCGATGACAGCCGACAAGGCTACGTTGGTCGATTCGACATTGACACGACCGCGCATGCAGTCGTTGATGCAGTCGGGTTGTTCGAAAATTTCCTTCAGCATGAAATGCGGATAACCACCCTTCTCCAGCTGTCCGAGGTTCATTTCGATGGTCTGCACCTCCGGCTTCATCTTCACATTATCCAGGTCAACCACTTTCAGTTCCTGACCGCGACGCATGACAGCAATCTCGTTGTCCTCCAGATAAACCACCTTGTCCGTGTATTCGACAATCGGTGTGGCGTCGGAACCAAAGAAGAATTCATCCTGCCCGATTCCCACCACCAGCGGACTGCTCTTCCGTGCCACCAGAATGGTGTCAGGCTGACGACGGTCGAGCAACGCAATGGCATACGCTCCAATCACCTCATGCAGGGCCAGCTGCAGGGCGGTCAGCAAATCGAGCTTGTTGGAGAGCTGGACATACTCAATCAGCTGCACCAGCACTTCCGTGTCGGTATTGCTCAGGAAGGTAACACCCTTCTGCTGAAGCCGTTCCTTCAACGTCGCGTAGTTCTCGATCTGTCCATTATACACATCTGACGCTGCCGACGAATAGAGGGGGGTAGAGGTGTTGGTGCATTTTTTGTGGATC
>OJKC01000307.1_pt1 | contig 46367 bp, 38 predicted proteins | sample 1596401 | NCBI WGS metagenome assembly OJKC01 (sample SAMEA4350162, study PRJEB24818) | metagenome | biome: human; feature: gut; material: faeces | place: Denmark | collected 2013-09 | reverse complement strand
ACGGACACCTTGCCGGAGGTATCAGGAACCTGCTTTACACAAACAATTGCTTTCATTGTAACTCTTGCCTCCCTTACTTCAGCAGCGCGCCGGAAATGACCATCATCTGCACTTCGCTGGTGCCCTCATAGATCTCGGTGATCTTGGCATCACGCATCATGCGCTCGATGGGATAGTCACGGGTGTAGCCGTAACCGCCGAACAGCTGCAGGCAGCGGCGGGTCACATCGCTTGCGGTGCGGGCTGCGATCAGCTTTGCCTGAGCAGCCTCAACGCTGTAACGGACCTTCTTGCCATCCATTGCTTCCTGCTTCTTCAGAGCAGCAGCGTAGACCAGATACTTTGCAGCCTCAACGCGTGCCTTCATCTCAGCCAGCTCGAACTGGGTGTTCTGGAATGCGGAAATGCTGCGGCCGAACTGCTTGCGCTCCTTGACGTAAGCAACGGTCTCTTCCAGAGCGCCCTCGGCGATGCCCAGAGCCTGAGAAGCAATGCCGATACGGCCACCGTCCAGAGTAGCCATAGCCAGCTGGAAGCCGCGGCCACGCACACCCAGCATACGGTCAGCAGGGATGCGGCAGTCCTCAAAGATCAGCTCGCAGGTGGAAGAACCGCGGATGCCCATCTTGTCCTCAGCCTTACCGACGGAGAAGCCCGGGTCGGTGCGCTCCACGATAAAGGCGGAGCACTGCTTGGTGGGACGGCCCTTCTTGTCGGGCACGATATCGGTGACAGCAATAACGATAAAGACGTTTGCGTAGCCGGCGTTGGTGATGAAGATCTTGGAACCGTTCAGGATCCAATCACCGGTCTCGGGGTCCTGCTTTGCAAAGGTCTGCTGACCCTGTGCATCAGTGCCGGCACCCGGCTCAGTCAGGCCGAAAGCACCCAGCCACTCACCGCTGCACAGCTTGGGCAGATACTTTGCCTTCTGCTCGGGAGTACCATTTTCATAAATAGGAGCAGCACACAGGCTGGTGTGAGCAGAGACGATGACACCGGTGGTGCCGCAGACCTTGCTCAGCTCTTCCACTGCCATGACGTAGGACAGCACATCGCCGCCTGCACCGCCGACCTCAGTCGGGAAATAAATGCCCATCATGCCGAGCTTGCCCATCTTTTCGACGGTCTCTTTGGGGAAGTACTCTTCCGCATCAACCTTCTTTGCCAGGGGCTTGACTTCGTTCTCAGCAAACTCGCGGTACATTTTCTGTACCATCTGCTGCTGCTTGGACAGAGTAAAATCCATCGCTATATCCTCCTAACGGGTCTTTTTCATTTACCGGAATTGCCCGGTGCAAACAAATTCCTCCCGGCCGCGTTTCCACGGTCGGGAGAAACGTTTATCAGAATTTACAGCTGGTCAACAGGGGTCTTGGTGCGGTCTGCGTTGTAAACGTAGAAGCCCTTGCCGCTCTTGCAGCCCAGGTTGCCGCCACGGACCATCTTACGGATCAGCGGGCATGCACGGTACTTGCTGTCGCCGGTCTCCTTGTACAGCACATCCATGATAGCCAGGCAGATATCCAGGCCGATGAAGTCGCCCAGCTCCAGGGGACCCATGGGGTGGTTGGCACCCAGCTTCATAGCGGTGTCGATGCCGGCGATATCGGAAACGCCTTCCATCTTGATGAAGGCTGCTTCGTTGATCATGGGGATCAGGATGCGGTTGACAACGAAACCTGCAGCCTCGTTGACCTGAACCGGCTGCTTGCCGATGGCAACAGAGATCTCCTTGATTTTCTCAACGGTCTCAGCGGGAGTGTTGCAGCCTGCGATGACCTCGATCAGCTTCATGCGGTCTGCGGGGTTGAAGAAGTGCATGCCGACCAGCGGACGGCTAACGCCCTTGCCGATCTCGGTGATGGACAGAGAAGAAGTGTTGGAAGCGAAGATGCACTCGGGCTTGCAGATCTTATCCAGCTCGCCGAAGGTGGTCTGCTTGACCTTCATATCCTCAAAAGCAGCCTCAACGACCAGATCGCAGTCAGCGCACAGGTCTTCCTTCAGGCCCGGGGTGATGGCAGCAACGATAGCGTCTGCCTTTTCCTGCGTCATCTTTCCCTTGGCAACCAGCTTCTCGTAGCCCTTCTTGATCTTTGCCAGACCATTCTCGGCCCACTCCTGCTTGATGTCGCACAGAGCAACGGTGTTGCCCTCAACCTGTGCAAATGCCTTTGCGATGCCCTGGCCCATGGTGCCAGCGCCGATAACACCGATCTTCATAGGAAACCTCTCCTTTAATATCAAAAATTATGTAGTAATGGATTAGTTGTTGGTGAACACTGCCTTGGGCTTCGGCTTCTCACGGCTCAGGAAGCAGGCCATGCCTTCCTTCTGGTCGTGGGTCTCGAAGCAGCTGCCGAACAGCTTTTCCTCGACCTCAACAGCCTTCTCGATGGGCAGGCTGATGCCGCCGTTGATTGCCTTCTTGCAGTTGCGTACAGCGATGGGTGCATTCTTTGCGATCTTGCCGGCCAGCTTCAGCACGTTCTCCATCAGTTCAGCCTGCGGATACACAGCGTTCACCAGACCAATGCGCAGAGCCTCGTCCGCCTTGATGTTCAGTGCAGAGTAGACCAGCTGCTTTGCCATACCCATGCCGACCAGACGTGCCAGACGCTGGGTGCCGCCGAAGCCCGGGGTGATGCCCAGACCCACTTCCGGCTGGCCGAACACAGCGTTGTCAGAGCAGATGCGGATGTCGCAGCTCATAGCCAGCTCGTTGCCGCCGCCCAGTGCAAAGCCGTTCACGGCTGCAATAACGGGGATGGGGAAGCTCTCAATCATCAGGAACACATCATTGCCCAGCTTGCCGAAGGCTTCGCCCTCTGCCTTGGTCATGGTGCTCATGGAGCCGATATCTGCGCCAGCCACGAAGCTCTTGTCGCCTTCGCCGGTCAGGACGATGCAGCGGATGGTCTCCTGATCCACAGCCTCAAAAGCCGCCTTCAGGTCAGCCAGAACCTCGGGGTTCAGGGCATTCAGTGCCTTGGGACGGTCGATGGTAATGATCTCAACTGCGCCCTGCACCTCGGTTTTTACAAATGCCATTGTGAAAACCTCCAATTCAAATCGTTTCAGATTTTTTCAAAACAGCCCCCGGAGCGAGGGAAGGCTCTCCGGTTCCTCCCCTGCCCCGGGTCTGTCATTCAGTCAAAGTTCAAAAAAGGAACGCTTAGTCCATCTCAACGATGGTAGCGCAGCCCATGCCGCCGCCGATGCACAGGGTAGCCAGGCCCTTGTGTGCGCCGCGATGCTTCATAGCATACAGCAGGGTGACCAGGATACGAGCGCCGGAAGCGCCGACCGGGTGGCCCAGAGCAATTGCGCCGCCGTTGACGTTCACCTTGCTCATATCAAAGTTCAGAGCCTGGCTGACAGCCACAGACTGAGCAGCAAATGCCTCGTTGGCCTCGATCAGATCCATGTCAGCAACAGTCAGGCCGGTCTTTGCCATGACCTTCTTGGTAGCGGCGATGGGGCCCAGGCCCATGACTTCGGGCTCAACGCCTGCCAGAGCACCGGCGACCCAGGTAGCCAGAGGCTTCACGCCCAGCTCCTTAGCCTTCTCCTCGCTCATGATGACCAGAGCAGCAGCGCCGTCATTGATGGCGGAAGAGTTGCCGGCGGTCACGATGCCGTCCTTGGTGAAAGCGGGCTTCAGCTTTGCCAGCACTTCAGGAGCGCTCAGACGGGGGCCTTCATCAGTATCGAACACGGTGTCGCCCTTCTTGCCCTTGATCACAACGGGAACGATCTCGTCCTTGAAAGCGCCGTCCTTGATGGCCTTGTCAGCCTTCAGCTGGCTGTTGTAGGAGAACTCGTCCAGCATCTCACGGGTGATGGGGCTGTAGCCGTACTTCTTCTGATAGGTCTCGTTGGTGCAGACGTTCTCAGCGGTCATGCCCATGTGCTTGTTGAAGCCGCAGGCATCCCACAGAGCATCGTTGACCATGGTATCCACGATCTCGCTCTTGCCCATAGGAGCGCCCATGCGGTAGCCGTAACGAGCCTTCTGCAGTGCGAAGGGAGCCATGTCCATGTTCTCCATGCCGCCTGCAACCACGATGTCGGCATCGCCGGCCTCGATCATCTGGGCAGCCATGTTCACGCAGTTCAGACCGGAACCGCACACCACGTTGACGGTGACAGCCGGGGTCTCGATGGGCAGGCCAGCCTTCAGGGAAGCCTGACGAGCAACGTTCTGGCCCAGACCAGCCTGGATAACGCAGCCCATGTAAACGTGATCAACCTGCTCAGGTTTGACGTTTGCGCGGTTCAGAGCTTCCTTGATGACGATGGAGCCCAGCTCAGCTGCGGGAACGTTTGCCAGGGTGCCGCCGAACTTGCCAATAGCGGTACGGCATGCAGATGCGATAACGATCTTTTTCATGTGAATAGCCTCCTGAATTGTGTATTGTTACTTTTCGTAAGCCATTTTATCAAAACGCCGATGGGCGTTTCTGCAAATTAGATTTCAGGGTCTTTCCCCTGCCGGATCAGCGCATACTTTTCGTTGACGGCCTTTTCCACATTGGGCGTCACGAACTTGCTGATGTCGCTGCCGTAGTACGCTGCCTCTTTTACAATGGTGGATGAGAGGTAGCTCCACTTGATGCTGGTGGCCAGGAACATGGTCTCGATGCCGGGCATCAGTGCGTGGTTGGTCTGCGCCAGCTGGATCTCATTTTCGAAGTCAGTGACCGCCCGCAGGCCCCGCACCATCACGGAAGCGTGTTTCTTTTTGGCGAACTCCACGGTCAGGCCGTCAAAGCTCTCCACGCTGACGTTCGAGATGCCCTTGCAGCACTCCTGCAGCATGGCCACCCGCTCCTCTACGGTGAACAGGGGGTGTTTTGCACTGTTGATGAGCACCGCAACGATCAGGTGATCGTTGATCTTCGCGGCACGCTTGATAATATCAAGGTGCCCTTTGGTGACTGGGTCGAACGAACCCGGGTAGACTGCTGTTGCCATCGGCGTTTCCTCCTTGAGCGCTGTGAAAAGCGCATTTTGGTTCTGCCATGATAGCACTTTCCAGTTCTGGGTGCAAGCCTTGCCGTTTTGGAGCGCGTCTTATCGTTAATTTTTAAACAATCGACGCCGCACTGCCTGGCAGCTGCTTGCTACGCTATAAGTAAACCACATCGTCAAAATTTTATCAAGTCTTTTTGCAAAGATTTTTGTTTTAGTCGTACCAAACAATTGTCCAAAAAAGTTACAAATTTTGTCCATATTGCCAGTCGGCCAAAATTTTCACGATAAACTATTGATTCTGCACATTGTTAATGTTATAACTAAGTTACGCAGGTCTGCTGCTGGTCCCCGGCCTTCCCCGGCTGTGTTCAGGATAGCATCCGGCTGTGTCAGCCTTGTGTTGGAAATGCCAACAGATGGTAAACATCCTGCAAAGATTTGTCCGAACAGGAAGGGTAAATGATAAATTTACAATTCCTTTATGTTATTATAGGAGAGGATGGTTTATAATGGATTTTACGGAACTGTATGCTCAGAAGAAGATGACCGCCGCGCAGGCTGCCGCTCTGGTCAAAAGCGGTGACTGGGTGGACTACGGCTGGGCTGTGAATACCCCCGTTGCCGTGGACGCCGAGCTTGCAAAGCGCCTGCCGGAGCTGGAGAACGTCAACTTCCGCGGCGGCATCCTGATGTGGGTGCCCGCGATCTTCCAGATCGACGACCCCGCTGCCCACATGACCTGGAACAGCTGGCACATGGGCGGCATTGAGCGCAAGGCCATTGCACAGGGCTTCTCCTTCTACAGCCCCATCCGCTACTCTGAGCTGCCTCGCTACTACCGCGAGAGCCCGGATCCGCTGGATGTGGCAGTGTTCCAGGTGACCCCCATGGACGAGCACGGCTACTTCAACTTCGGCCCCAGCGCCTCGCACCTGGGTGCCGTATGCGAGAAGGCCAAGAAGATTATCGTGGAAGTCAACAAGAACATGCCCCGCTGCCTCGGCGGCATGGAGAACTGCATCCACATCTCCCAGGTCACCGGCATCGTGGAGGGCGAGAACCCGCCCATCGGCCAGATGGCCGCACCCGGTGCTGCCACTGAGGTCGATCTGAAGGTGGCAAACCTGATCGTTCCGCAGATCCCCAACGGTGCCTGCCTGCAGCTGGGCATCGGCGGTATGCCCAACGCCATCGGCAGCCTGATCGCCCAGAGCGACCTGAAAGACCTGGGCGTGCACACCGAGATGTACGTGGACGCCTTCGTGGACATCGCCAAAGCCGGCAAGATCACCGGTGCCCGCAAGCAGCTGGACAAGGGCCGCCAGGTCTACGCCTTCGGTGCCGGCACCCAGAAGATGTACGACTATCTGAACGATAACCCGGAGTGCATGTCCGCCCCCGTGGACTACACCAACGATATCCGCAGCATCTCCGCACTGGACAACTTCATCTCCATCAACAATGCCGTGGACATCGACCTGTTCGGCCAGGTGAACGCCGAGACTGCCGGCATCAAGCAGATCTCCGGTGCAGGCGGCCAGCTGGACTTCGTGCTGGGTGCCTACCTTTCCAAGGGCGGCAAGAGCTTCATCTGCCTGTCTTCTACCTTCTTTAATAAGAAGACCGGCCAGCTGGAGAGCCGCATCCGTCCCACCCTGGAGAATGGCAGCGTCGTCACCGACACCCGTGCCAACATCCACTATCTGTGCACCGAGTACGGCTGCGTGAACCTGAAGGGCCTGACCACCTGGGAAAAGGCCGAAGCCCTGATCAATGTGGCACATCCCGACTTCCGTGAGGACCTGATCAAGGAAGCCGAAAAGATGCATATCTGGCGCAGGAGCAACAAAGTTTAATCAGTGTCGCGGGGATTCCTGCTTCCCGCGGCAGGAATGGAGTTTGTCATGATGGACAAAAAACCGCACATCAAACCCTATCTGTACGCGATGCTGGCCGGGTTCGGAGCGATCTCCCTGAGCATCATCTTTTTCTTCCTGATCTACCGCTTTGACGGCTTCGGCGACGCTATCTCGACGCTGACAAGCATCCTGATGCCCTTCATCTACGGTGCCGTCATCGCATACCTGCTCAAGCCGGTGTGCAACACCATTGAAGGCTTTCTGCGCCGGTTCATCCCGGAAAAGATGAAAGGGCTCATCAACGTTCTGTCCGTAGCACTCACCATCCTGTTTGGTCTGCTGCTGATCTACGCGCTGGTCATGATGATCGTGCCGCAGCTCATTACCAGCGTGACCTCCCTGTACTACACTGCGCAGCGCAACTTTGCAAAGTTCGTGCAGTGGGCAAACCATGTGGAGTTTATTGAAAACAACGAAACCATCATGAGCCTGCTGAACTCCGCCTACGATACCATGACCACCAATCTGGACACATGGATCAAGAACACCCTGCTGCCCTCCATGCAGAACATTGTGAGCGGCGCAGCCATTGGTGTGCTGAACGTAGTGACGGTGGCCAAGAACCTGATCATCGGCATCATCGTGGCGGTGTATATGCTGGCCAGCCGCAAGCGGTTCGTGCAGCAGGGCAAGCTGGTGCTGCACAGCATCGTCCGCCCCCGCTGGGCGCAGCTGATCACCGAGGAAGTGAAGTACGCTGACCGGATGTTCGGCGGCTTCATCAACGGCAAGATCATGGATTCCGCCATCATCGGCGTGCTGTGCTACATTGGCTGCTCGATCTTCAAGTTCCCCAGTGCACTGCTGGTGTCGGTCATCATTGGTGTGACCAACGTCATCCCCTTCTTCGGCCCGTTCATCGGTGCCATCCCGGCCACATTGCTCATCCTCATCCAGGACCCCATCAAAGCGCTGTGGTTCGTGCTGTTCGTGCTGGTTTTGCAGCAATTGGACGGCAACATCATCGGCCCCAAAATCCTGGGCAACACCACCGGCCTTTCCAGCTTCTGGGTACTGTTCGCCATCCTGCTGTTCGGCGGCCTGTGGGGCTTTGTGGGCATGATCGTGGGCGTGCCGCTGTTCGCCGTCATCTACGATGTGATCAAAAAGCTGGTCATCCACGGCCTGCGCCGCAACGACGAGCTGGACCTGCTCAGCACCTATCATGACAAGTTTGGCGACCCGGACGACGATGTTCCGGCCGCAGCACCCGCTGCCCCGGAACCGCCCGCTGAGAAACCGTAACCGTATCTTCCCTGCCCCGTGCCCAAAAAGGCGCGGGGCTTTTCTATTGTGTATCGCATTCGCGGCGTACAAAGGCCCCGCACTCTTTCGAGCGCGGGGCCTTTGCCTTGTCTATATGATGCCTTGCTGATTACTTTTCAATGGGCTGCGAGGGCTTCCAGTCCTTATAGTTCTCGTAGCGGCTCTCACGGATCTTGGTGTGGGACCAGATCTCGTCGGCGGTGGGCTGCCAGTTGGCGGCGTAGCTCTTGCACTTCTCGCACAGGTGCTCCACCGTCTCGGGGGACTGCAGGTCGGTGCTGTGGGCACCGGTCTCGTGCACCATCTTCTGCAGCAGCTCGGGGTTCTCCAGCATCGGGCAGGGACGCAGGTGGTTCTTGTTGAAGGGCTGGCCGTTGTGGTAAGCCATGAACAGCGGGCTGTGCAGGATCTCCAGAATGCTCTGGTCGTGGATGTTGGCATTGGAGTAGTGGATGAACACGCAGGGCTCTGCGTCACCGGCCGAGTTGATGTGGAAGTAGTTGCGGCCGCCGGCAATGCAGCCGCCCACGAACTCGCCGTCGTTCTGGAAGTCCATGGGGTAGAACGGGATATCACACTCAGAGGAACGCAGGTAGCGGATGCGCTTGATCATGTACTGGCGCTGCTCCGGGGTGGGCATCAGCTCCGGCGCCGCATCGTTGCCCACCGGCATGTAGTGGAAGTAGAAGCCAAAGTGAGCCCCCTTCTCGCACAGGAAACGCATGAACTCGTCGTTGGTGACGGCCTCGATGTTGTCGCGGGTGTAGCAGATGGAGGTGCCGAACACGATGCCGTGCTCCTTGAGCAGGTCCATGGCGTGCATGACAGCGGCATAGTGGCCGTCGCCGCGGCGGGCGTCGTTGGTCTCCGGGGTGCCCTCGATGGACAGCATAAAGGCGATGTTGCCCAGACGCACCACCTCTTTGCAGAAGGGCTCGTCGATGAGGGTGGAGTTGGTGTAGATGGCAAACTGCACATCGTTGTGCTTCTCGGCCAGCTTGAGGATATCGGCCTTGCGCACCAGCGGCTCGCCGCCGGTCAGCATGTACAGATACACGCCCAGCTCCTTGCCCTGGGTGATGATCTTGTCCATATCATCAAAGCTGAGGTTGTTCTTATGGCCGTACTCACCGGCCCAGCAGCCCACGCAGTGCATGTTGCAGGCGCTGGTGGGGTCGAACAGGATCAGCCAGGGGATGTTGCACTGGTACTTGACGCGGTTCTCGCGGATCATCTTGGTGCCGCGGAAGAAGGCCTCGTAGCCCAGGTTCAGCGCCATGGTGCAGGCCACATTGGGGTCGGTCTGGTCCAGCACGCAGTTGATCAGTTTGGACCACTTGCTGTCCGGGTCGGTCAGGGTCTGCTTTGCGTGCTCGTAGGTCTCATCGCTGAAGGCCCCGCCGTAGAACTGCTTTGCCACGTCCACCAGCTGGCCCATGGTCTTCTGACGATCTTTATCGGCATGAGAAAGCACCACGTCCACCATCTTGCCGACGGCGGCGCGCTGCATTTTATGTGTCAGATTCTCAATCGAAGTATTCATTATCCTTTTCCTCCAAGCGATATGTTCGGAAATCCTTTTTTATTGCTGACATCATACCATTTTTAAGGCAAACCTGCCATAAACAGAAAAAGCGCCGTGATGGAAAACCCATCACGGCGCAGATTATGATAAAATTTTGCCGCGCAGGCCTTCGTTCAGTTCTCCTGCACCATGTGTATTTTGTTGCTGGCCAGACGGCACAGCGCCCGGCGCATATCGCCCTGCAGCATCCGCCCCATACGTTCCACGATCACCGCCGGGTCGGTCTTCATGTCCCGGCGCACCCATTCCAGCACCACGCCCACCAGCGCGTATTTGTAGAAATCCACCACGAACTGCTTGTCATCGTCCTGCACGGTGATATCGCGGCACTCGCGGTCGGCAAAGTCCTTCAGCATCGGGTCCAACATTTTATAAAGGTACTGTTCCACCTGCTCCCGCCCCACTGAGCGGTATACGTTCAGCACCAGCACCTTGTTCTCCTGGATCTGGTGCAAAATGTCCAGAAAAGCTTCCGTCCAGGTCTCAAAGCTCTGGCGGCCTTCCAGCGCCTTCGCGGCATCCTCCACGAGAATCCAGTCCACCAGGTCGTAGATATCTTTGAAATGGTAGTAGAAGGTCATGCGGTTCACGCCGCAGTCCTCGGTGATATCATTGATCGTGATCTTGTTCAGGGGCTTTTCCAGCAGCAGCTTTTTCAGCGATGCCTCCAGTGCCCGTTTGGTTGTCTGTGACACAAAAACCATCCTTTCCCGGCAGAGTGTCTCCCTGCCGTGTGCGGTTGAATCCCGTGAGAAGATTGTCCATATCTTATTTTACCGCAAAAGTGCACAGTATTTCAAGTGTCCTTTTGGGCTGTTTTTTGAATTCTTTGTAAGATTTTCCACCCTGCATCGCAAAACGTCGGGTTCCTCCGTGAAGTGTGCCATACGGCATCGGTATGGCTGCCATGCTGTTTTCCGCCGCCGCAAAGGGCACTTCAGCCAAATAAAGCCTTTCCTTCCGGCCCCGGAATCGTCAATTCCACGAGCCTGAGCAAAAATGCAGCAAAGGCCCTTGATTTTACCCCTCCATGCGCTTAGAATGGGAGCAAGCAGACGTGAAATGCCTGCCATAAGGGAGGGTATGATTTATGATGGATACCATTGGTTTTCTGGGCTGCGGCAACATGGGCGGTGCCATCGCCCGCGCCGTGTGCAAGGCCGTTGACCCGAAGAAGGTCTTTCTGGCAAACCGTACCGCGGCCAAGGCGCAGGCCCTTGCCAAGGAGCTGGGCTGCAAAACAGCCACCAACGCCGAAGTGGCCGGGGGGTGCGATCTGATTTTTCTGGCCGTAAAGCCCCAGATGATGGAAGCGCTGCTCCAGCCGCTCAAGTTCACGCTGGACGAGCGCCCGGGGCGCTTCGTGCTGTGCAGCATGGCGGCAGGCCTTTCCATCGCCCGCATCCAGGAGATGGCCGGTGAAGATTTCCCAGTCATCCGCATCATGCCCAACACTCCGGCTTCGGTGGGCGAAGGCATGATCCAGTATTGCTCTGCCAATGTCACCGCCGAGGAAGAACAGGAATTTTTGAAGATCATGGCCCCGGCCGGCCGTCTGGACGCTGTGCCGGAAAGCCTCATCGACGCGGCCAGCTGCGTTTCCGGCTGCGGCCCGGCATGGGTGTATCAGTTCATTGAGGCACTGGCCGACGGCGGCGTGGCCTGCGGCCTGCCCCGTGCCAAAGCACAGGAATATGCCGCCCAGATGGTGCTGGGCAGCGCAAAGCTGGTGCTGGAAAGCGGCAAACACCCCGGCGAGCTCAAGGACGCCGTGTGCAGCCCCGGCGGCAGCACCATTCAGGGCGTCCGCGTGCTGGAGGAGCACGGCCTGCGGGGTGCCGTGATGGACGCAGTGATCGCGTCGTACAATAAAACGAAGGAAATGGGAAAGGGTTAACGGAAACATGCGCATCGTTGTGAAAGTAGGCACTTCTACCCTGGCATACGCCACCGGGCGGCTGAACATCCGCCACACCGAACAGCTGGTCAAAGTGCTCAGCGACCTGAAAAACGAGGGCCACGAGGTCATTCTGGTATCCTCCGGTGCCATCGGCATGGGCGTGGGCAAGCTGTCGCTGCCTGCCCGCCCCAAGGACACCACCACCAAGCAGGCCTGTGCCGCTGTGGGTCAGTGTGAGCTGATGTACACCTACGACCGGCTGTTCAACGCCTACAACCACACTGTGGCGCAGATCTTGCTCACCGGCGTGGACGTGGAGCACACCGAGCGGCGCGTGAACTTCCAGAACACCCTGTCCCGCCTGCTGGAGCTGGGTGCCCTGCCCATCATCAATGAGAACGACACCGTTGCCACCGACGAGATCACCTCCATCGGCGACAACGACACGCTGGCCGCCATCGTGGCCTGCTGCGCCAAGGCAGACCTTTTGGTGCTGCTGAGCGACATCGACGGCCTGTACACGGCCAATCCTCACACCCACCCGGATGCAAAGCTCATCCCACTGGTGGAGGAGATCACCCCTGAGGTGATGGCGCTGGCCGATGGGGCCGGTTCGGCCCTCGGCACCGGCGGCATGGCCACCAAACTGCGTGCCGCCCGCATGGTGACCGGCAGCGGCGCAGACATGGTCATCGCCAACGGCGCACACCCGGAGCTTTTGTACGACATCGCTGCAGGCAAGCCCGCAGGCACCCGTTTTGCAGGCCATAAGGAGGTCTGACCTATGACAACACAGCAAATTTTGGAAGCCGCCCGCAGCGCCAAAGGTGCGCTGGCACTTGCTTCCAACGCCGCACGCAACACCGCCCTGCTGGGCATGGCAGACGCTTTGTGCGAGGCACAGAATCAGGCCGCCATCCTCGCCGCCAACGCCGAGGATATGGCTGCCGCCAAAGGACACATCAGCGATGTGATGCTGGATCGGCTGGCCCTGACCAAACAGCGCATCGAGGCCATGGCCCAGGGCATCCGGGAAGTGGCTGCCCTGCCCGACCCGGTGGGCAAGGTGCTGCGCCGGGTGGAGCGGCCCAACGGCCTGGTCATCGAAAAGACCGCCGTGCCCATGGGCGTGATCGCCATCATCTACGAGAGCCGCCCCAACGTGACCAGCGACGCCGCTGCCCTTGCCATCAAGAGCGGCAACGCCTGCATCCTACGCTGCGGCAAGGAAGCCTGGCGCAGTGCCCACGCCATCGTCACCGCTCTGCGGCAGGGCCTGCGCAAGGCCGGTCTGCCCGAAACGGCGGTGTGCCTGATCGAGGACACCACCCACGCTTCGGCCAACGCCTTGATGACCGCTGTGGGCTATGTGGACCTGCTGATCCCCCGCGGCGGTGCCGGGCTCATCCGCGCCTGCGTGGAGAACGCCAAAGTCCCCTGCATCCAGACCGGCACCGGCATCTGCCATGTGTACGTGGACGACACTGCCGATCTGAACAAGGCGCTGGACATCATCGAGAACGCCAAGGCCAGCCGCCCCAGTGTGTGCAACGCCGAGGAAGTGTGTCTGGTGCATTCTGCCATCGCCGCAGAGTTTTTGCCGCGTCTCGCGCAGCGTCTCGGCCCGGACCGCGCGGCCCGGGGCCTGCACCCGGTGGAACTGCGGCTGGATGCGCGCGCTGCGGCCCTCATCCCGGGCACCCCGGCCGGGCCGAAGGACTTCGACACCGAGTTTCTGGATTACATCCTGGCCATCAAGGTAGTGGACAGTGTAGAAGATGCCATTGGCCACATCGCCGAGCATTCCACCGGTCACAGCGAAGCCATCCTGACCCGGACGCCTGCCCACGCCGATCTGTTCACGGCGGCTGTGGACAGCGCCGCCGTCTATGTCAACTGCTCCACCCGTTTCACCGATGGCGGCGAGTTCGGCCTGGGCTGCGAAATGGGCATCTCCACCCAGAAGCTGCATGCCCGGGGCCCCATGGGGCTGGAAGAACTGTGCAGCTACAAGTACGTCATCCACGGCAACGGACAGATCCGCTGACCGGCGCGTGCGTCATTTGTCCATTTGTTCCTTTCTTGATACAATTTTTTGAAAAGTTTTTTCTCCTGCAGACCGATGCAGCCCGCTTCGGTCTGCTTTTTTGTTTTTCGCGTGCAAGTTGTATTCATCCGAAAAACAATTTTTGGATCATGTTTTCACTTTTTTATAAAATCTTGCTCTGTTGCATGGAGGATTGTATCCAACAATTCTGCATTTATCACAAAGTTAAAGTATTACTTTCACGGTTTTACACGGTAAAAATGCCAAAAAACCTCTTGACAAGCCCTATATCGGTGCGGTAAAACTATATCGGAAAATTTGATAACGATTTCACCTTCTTTTCATTCAATCGTATAAAACCGTCCGCCGCTCACAACACTATACTGAGAACAAAGGAGAGAGCATTATGACCATCGCCATTCTTGCACACGATTCCCGCAAAGAGCTTGCGCTGCAGTTCTGCACTGCTTACAGCGCCATTTTGTCCAGAAATACCGTCATTGCCACCGGCACCACCGGACGGATGCTGGCACAGGCGACCGGCCTGCCCGTGCACTGCTATCTCTCCGGCAAACTGGGCGGCGTGCAGCAGATCACCTCCCGCGTTGCCTGCGACGAAGTGGACCTGGTGCTGTTCTTCCGCGACCCGCTGAAAGCGGATGCCGCCAGCATCACCGAGCAGAACCTGCTCCGCCTGTGCGACATGCACAGCGTGCCCATCGCCACCAACATTGCAACTGCCGAGGTCCTGCTGCGCGGCATGGATCAGGGCGACCTGGATTACCGCGAAGGGATGCATCCGGCTCTCGTGGAGCCGATGCCCGCAGCCATGCCCCGCCGCGTAACGGCCTGAGTTTTGTGTATAGAGAAGTAAGGGAAAGAAACAGCGCCGCAGGAGACAAGAATCTCCTGCGGCGCTGTTGTGTTGTTACAATGTTTTATTGTAAGCGTCCTCGCCCTCTCAGTCTCGCTTTTGCTCGACGGCTCTCCCATGGGAAAAGCCAAAAGCCTAACCGTTACGTTCTTGCCTCTCCCTCTGGGAGAGGTGGCATTGCGTAAGCAATGACGGAGAGGGCGAACCCACTTTTATTTCAGCAGGTCTGCCAGCTTTTCCAGCCGGTGGATGGCTTCGTCCAGCACGTCGGTGCCGCGGGCAAAGTGCATGCGGATGAGATGGTTCACCGGCTCCCGGAAGAAGCTGGAACCCGGCACGGCAGCTACGCCGATCTCTTTGATCATCCACTCGCAGAACTCGAGGTCGGTCCAGCCCTTGAACTGCGGCAGGGCCAGGAAGTCCGAGATGTCGATCATCACGAAATAGGTACCCTGCGGGATATTGTGCTTCAGCCCTACCCGGTCCAGCCCGGCCAGGAAGTGGTCGCGCTTTGCGGTGTAGAGGGCCTGCAGTTCCTTATAGTAGCTTTCCGGCAGCTGCAGCCCGGCCACAGCAGCCTCCTGCAGGGGTGCTGCCGCGCCCACGGTGAGGAAGTCGTGCACCTTGCGGGCACCCTCGATGACCTCGGCGGGTCCGATGAGGTAGCCCAGACGCCAGCCGGTGATAGAGTAGGTCTTGGACAACGAATTGCAGGTGATGGTGTGCTCGAACATACCGGGCAGGCTGGCCATGCAGATGTGCTCAGCGGGCGCATAGATGATGTGCTCATACACTTCATCGGTCACCACAAAGGCGTCGTATTGGATCGCCAGCTTTGCAATGGCTTCCAGCTCGTCCCGGCGGAACACCTTGCCGCAGGGGTTGGAAGGGTTGCACAAAATCAGTGCCTTAGCACCCTCGGCAAAACCCTTTTCAATGAGCGAGATGTCAAACTCATAGGTGGGCGGCACCAGCGGGATATAAATGGGCTCTGCCCCGGAAAGAATGGCGTCGGCCCCGTAGTTCTCGTAAAACGGCGAGAAGATCATCACCTTGTCGCCGGGGTTGCAGATGGTCATCATGGCTGCCATCATGGCTTCGGTGCCGCCGCAGGTCACGCAGACCTCGGTGTTGGGATCCACCTCGTGGTGCAGGGCAGGGCTGGTCTTTTTGGCCAGTACTTCGCGGAAGTTCTGCGCGCCGAAGGTCACGGCGTACTGGTGGGGGCCGTTGTAGGCGGTCTTTGCCAGCGCATCCAGCAGCTGCTGGGGCGGGTCAAAGTCCGGGAAGCCCTGCGAAAGGTTGATGGAATCGTACTGGTTATTGATGCGGGTCATGCGGCGGATGACGGAATCTGTAAACGTACCCACACGGCCACTTAAAACAGGCATATACTTTCCCCTTTTCTACTGTTTTACGCAAAAAGCTCTCCCGCACCGGGGAGAGCTGATCGGCTTGACTCAATCCTTAAAATACGCTTTCTGGATGGCCAGCAGCACGCCTGCACGGCTGGCGGCGAAGTTCAGGCCACCCTGCAGGTAGCAGGTGTAGGGCTCACGCAGCGGGCCGTCACAGGAAAGCTCGATGGTGCTGCCCTGCGTAAAGCTGCCGCTTGCCATGACCACTTCATCGGTGTAGCCCGGCTCCGGGGAAGGTTCCGGGGCAGCATAGCTATCCACCGGGCTGGCCGCCTGAATGCCCTGACAGAACCCGATGAGGGCATCGGCAGTGCCCGCGTCAAAGCAGGTCACGATGTCGTTGTGGTCGTCGCAGTAACGGGGCACCGGGTTCTTGCCCAGCAGTTCCAGCATGCACTGGGCGTAAATGGCAGTCTTGATGGCCTCGCACACCACGCCCGGGGCGTAGTAGAAGCCCAGATACATATCACGGGGCGTTTCCAGCGTGCAGCCCAGCTCCTTGCCCAAACCCGGAGCATTCAGGCGGTAGGCGCACAGCTCCACAAGGTCCTTGCGGCCCACGATGTAGCCGCCGGTGGGGGCAATGCCGCCGCCGGGGTTCTTGATGAGACTGCCCACTGCGATATCCGCACCCACCTGACACGGTTCCTGCGTCTGGGTGAACTCGCCATAGCAGTTGTCCACGAAGATGATAATCTCCGGGTTGGCGGCGCGGGCTGTATCGGCGATTTTTTTGATGGTGTCCAGATCAAAGGCATTGCGCTGCAGGTAGCCGCGGCTGCGCTGGATGTGGCACACCTTGGCCCCCGGGGCTTTCTGGGCGATCAGGTCGTAGTCCGGGGTGAAGTCGGCCTTGAGGGGTGCTTCGTCATACTTCACGCCGTAATCCATCAGCGTGCCGGTACCCTTGCCCTTGCCGTCCAGACCAATGACGCCTTCCAGCGTATCGTAGGGGCGGCCGGTGGCGGCCAGCAGGGTATCCCCTGCCCGCAGCAGACCGAACAGGGCCACGGCCAGCGTGTGGGTGCCGCTCTGGAACTGGCTGCGCACGAGGGCGTCTTCCGCGCCCATCACCTCGGCAAAGATCTGCTCGAGTTTTGCGCGGCCGGTATCCCACAGGCCGTAGCCGGTGGTGCCCAGCATATCGGTGGAGGACATCTGGGTGTCCGCGAAAGCTTTCAGCATTTTGAGCTGGTTAAAATCGCGGATCTCCTCCATATGGCGGAAGTAGGGCTGGCACAGTTCCATGGCCTTTTCGTCCAGCGCCAGAACTTCGGGTTTGTAATCGAAAAAGTGGTTCAGAATTGACATTATAGTGGTTCCTTAATTGTTATATTTTGCATACTCCCCCAGCTTTGCAAATCCCAGCCGGGTATAAAAGTGCACTCGTTCCGGGCTGCAGAGAAAAACCGGACGGTACCCTTCTGCAGCAAGCTCATTTGCCATCCGGACGATGAGGCGCCCACCGATGCCTTTGCCGCGCAAAGGCCGGGCCGTCTGCCCGCAGGCCATGTAGGCCTGCCCGTTGGCGAGGGCATAGGCACCCACAGTGCAGACCATTTCACTCCCCTGCTGCAGTGCCCATACAAGGGCTTTGCCGCGGGCGCGCTTCGAGCACAGTTCGGAGTAAAAATCCTCCTGCCGGGCAGTATCCGCCGGGTAGAGCGCCCGGGCTACCGTCAGCGCAGGCGGTTCCCGGTCGAAGGCCAGCTGCCCCCAGAGAGCTTCGTCTGCTGCGGGCAGCGGCAGCGTCCTGCCGGGGGCAAGGCCGAACACGGTCAGCATTTCGGCTTTCTGCCAGCCGTTTGGCGGCAGGCATTCCGCTTCGTCCAGAATCACGCTCTCGCACCCGCAGAAGGCCAGAAAGCTGGCCAGTTCTTCGGGGTTTGCGTGCCCGGCAAGCCATGCCATACTGCCGCTCAGTTCCAGCGCCAGCGTGGGCCCGGCGTAGAACCGCCAGGGCTGGCTTTTGCCGAACAGCGCGAGGTCCAGCGGCAGCGTTGCCCCCAGCACCGGTTTGCCCCGGCAGGCGTTTGCAAAGCGGGCACGGCGTTCTTTCGTGTTGACCTGCGCGATCACTTCAGCTCGTTGACGATCTTCTTGAACTCGCGGCCGCGCACCTCAAAGTTGGGGTACAGGTCAAAGGATGCGCTGGCCGGGGACAGGATGATGATGTCGCCGGGTTTTGCGCAGGCGCGGGCCAGCTCCACGGCATGCTGCATGTTGTCAGCGTGCTGGATGGGCAGTTCGGCTTCGTTGAAACCGGGGTCCTCACGCACAGCCTTTTCAATGCGGGGGCCGGTAGCGCCCATCAGCACGAGGTTCTTCACGTGAGCCACCACTTCCGGTGCGAGGGGCTCATAGGGGATGTGCTTGTCGTAGCCGCCCGCGATGAGGATGACCTTCTGGTTGAAACTGCGCAGACCGGCGATGGTACGCGTCGGGCTGGTGCCGATGGAGTCGTTGTAGTACAGCACACCGTCCAGCGTGCGCACCGGCTCGATGCGGTGCTCCACGCCGGTGAAGGTGCTGCCCACCTTCTGGATGGCTTCCACGGGCACCTCGCCCCACACGGCAGCGGCAGCAGCCAGCAGGTTCTCGATATTGTGCAGGCCGCGCAGCTTCACGTCCTTCTGGGCCAGGAACGGGGTCACAACGCCGTCCTCGGCCATGCAGAGCATGTTGTCCTCCTTGCGCAGGAAGGCACCGTTGTCGGTGTCGTGCAGGCGGGTGAACCACACCTGCTTGCCCTTGCAGTCCTTCTGCATGCTGCGGCTGATCTCGTTCTCATAGCCCAGCACGGCGCGGCAGGGCTGCTTCTGGTACAGCAGGATGTTGCGCTTGGCGTCGATGTACTCCTGCATGTCCTTGTGGTGGTCCAGATGGTTCGGGGTGACGTTGGTCACGACTGCAATGTTGGGGCTGGAGTGCATGCTGATGAGCTGGAAGCTGGACAGCTCCACCACAGCCACGTCCTCCGGGGCCACCTCGGGCAGCATGGGCAGCAGGGCCGCGCCGATGTTGCCGCCCAGATGCACCTTGCGGCCTGCGGCCTCGTAGAACTTGGAGATCAGGGTGGTAGTGGTGGTCTTGCCGTCGGAGCCGGTTACGGCCACGATCTCGCAGGGGCAGAAATCGAAGAACAGTTCCACCTCGCTGGTGACCATGGTACCAGCGGCCATGGCATCCTGCAGGGGCTTTTCAAAGTAGCCCACAAAACCCGGGGTGCGCATGATGATGTCCTGGCCCTTGAAGCCGTCCAGATAATTTTCGCCCAGGCTCAGGCCGATGCCCAGCTCCTTGATGGTGGCAGCGTAGTCGCCGAAGTCCTCCACGCTCTTTTTCTGGTCGCACAGGGTGACGTGTGCCCCCAGCTCCACGAACTCCTTGATGAGGGTCTTGTGGCTGACACCGGCACCGATGAAGGCCACCTTCTTGCCTTTGATCAGATCGACAAGCTTCTGCTGATCCTTCTGCATAAAAACAGTTCCTCCTTGCGTAGTATTGGTCATATGTAACGCACCCGTGGGTGCTGAGATGTTTCACTGTACCATTATAGTCCATTTATTCGCAATTGGCAACGGAAAACAGCCCTTTTGCACCAAAAAGCGCGGCAAATTCATAATTCTTCAATTGTATTTTGCCGCCGTTTCTGCTACACTTGTCGAAGCAGAGCGCTTTTTGTATACAAGAAACGTCTGCCTTTGAACATCACCATAGAACGAGGTCATCTCTTTTGAAGCGTTTCTTCCGTTTTACCGCAGCGGTGCTTGCTGCTGCGTTTCTGTTTTCCCTCACGGGCTGCGGCGGCAGTTCCAGTGCCGCCAGCTTTACATGGTTCGTGGATACCATTCCCACAAATCTCGACCCACAGGTGGCGTCGGCCGCGTCGGACGTCATTGCCTGCGAGAACCTTTACAGCGGCCTTGTGCGCAAGAATTCCGACGGCGAGATCGTGCCCGATCTGGCCGAGAGCTGGACCGTCTCCCCGGACGGAAAGACCTACACCTTCCAGCTGAAGGACGGCCTGACCTACCGGGCCGTCAAGGGCGCTTCCACCGACTACGCCATCACTGCTGAGGACTTCGTATTTGCCTTCCGGCGCATCTTCCAGCCGCAGACGAATTCCCCTTATGCCGTGGAGTTTTCCGCCCTTGAAAACAGTGCCGCTGTGCTGGCAGGCGAAGCCGACGCAAGCACTCTGGGCGTCTCGGCCAGCGGCCCGCTGACACTGGTGTTCCGCCTGAGTGAAAAGGACGACAACTTTCTTGCCAAGCTCACCCTGCCCGGTGCCATGCCCTGCGACGAAGAATTTTTCGACAGCACCCGGGGCACCTACGGCCTGACCGCCAAGACCACCCTTTCCAGCGGCAGCTTTTACCTCTACAACTGGACGGCCAGCGGCCTGTTTTTGCGCCGGGACGTTTCCGCGCCCCAGATCGGCAGCCTGCGTCTGGTGCAGAACACCAGCAATTCCGGCAAGAGCGCGGCCCAGCTCATCGCGGACGAAAAGTGCTCCGCCGCGCTGGACGACACCGGCGAGGCCACCGCGCTGCAGTCGGTGAGCTACTCTGACACCACATGGTCACTGCTGTTCAACAGCGCCGAGGGCAGCGTGTTCTCCAACACCGAGCTGCGGCAGGCGCTGGCAGGCATCGCGCGGGAGACGGTCACGGTGCCGTCTTCCGGCCTGTACACCGCCGCCGAGGGCCTTGTGCCCACAAGGCTGACCGTGGACGGCATCGACTACCGCACCTTTGCGGGTGACCCGCTGCCCACCATCACCGACCCGCGCACGCTTTACCTGAACGCCCGGCAGGGCATGGCCAGCTCGGACTTTTCCGGCGTGACGCTGCTGGTGCCGAAGGAAGCGGGCCTGACTGAACTGGCCGAGCAGATCAACGGTGCCTGGCAGAAGGACTGCTCCCTGTTCTTCTCCATTGAGGAAGTGCCGCAGGAGGAGTTCGCCAAGCGCCTTGCCGCTGGCAATTATACCATTGCGCTGGCCCCCATCCAGGCCGAGGGCGGCAGCGTGTACCAGATGCTGCAGCAGTTCGGCGGGGAGGCTTCCCTGACCGGCTGCGACGACCCGCTTTATGACCAGCTGCTTTCGGAGAGCGCCGCCCAGACCGGCAGTTCCCGCTGCGCGCTGCTTGCCCAGTGTGAGCGCCAGCTGCTGGACGGCTGCACCGTGGTGCCGCTGCTGGCCCAGCAAAAGCGCCTGCTGATCGCGGACGGCATCTCCGGGCTGGTGTTCGACCCCTTCACGCCGGTGGTGGATGTGACCTTTGCCGAGAAGAACTGACCCGTTTCGCTCTTGACAAGCCCGCCCTGCTTTGCTACAATAAATGAGCAATGCAGGGTTAGCTCATCCGGTAGAGCGGCTGCTTCCCAAGCAGCAGGCGGCGGGTTCGGGTCCCGTACCCTGCTCCAAATGAACGGTGAACCGTGAAAGATCGGTTTGCCGTTTTTCTTTTGTTCCGCTTTATGGCTTCCCCCTCGGGAGAAGCTGTCGCCAAAGGCAACTGATGAGGGGAAGCAATCTTCGGATGCCGTCTTGACAGAATTGCTTTCCAGTCATCGTTCATTTGAAAAGCGTTGCATTTTTCTCCGCCATTTCTTATAATAAAAGATGAAATGCGGCATTCTTTGCCGCCGGAAAGGACCTTCTGCATCATGATCTTTGTTCCCCTGCTGCATTACTTCAAATGCAAAAACACCTACAGCGGCAACGAATACGGCCTGCGCTACCGGCTCACCCCGGGCAAGCGCAGCGTGCCCGACCCGGACGGCGGCGAGGGTGCCATCAAGGACGAAGCCATCCTCACCGTGGACTACTGGCCGGACCCCTGGACGCTGGAAAAGACCGACCCAGCCCTGCGGATGCAGCAGGTGTTCCCGCTGACCGACGAGGGCCGCGCCGCTGCCGCCCAGTGCCTGCAGGACGCCTTCAACGCCGAGCCGGACCGCTGGAAGCACTGCCCGGACATGATGGACTGTGACCCGTGGGAGCCGCCCGCCGAAGAACAAGCAGAGGAATAAAAGAATGATCTATCGTTTGAAAGAGCTCAAGGGCGACACCATCGCCGTGCCGCAGCTGGTGTTTTCCAAGCTGGGCATCGCCGAGGAATACAATGTGCGGGTGGCGCTGTATGTGCTGGCCACCGGCATCACCGACCCGGAAAAGATCTGTGCAGACCTCAAGCTGCGCAGCCGCATCAGTGCCGAGAGCGCCCTTTCCTTCTGGGCGGGCGCAGGGCTGCTGGAAAAATACGAGGAGAACGCCGCCCCGGGCGAGGAGCCCAGTGCCCCCGCACCCATGACCTGGGCCGAGATCGCCGCCGCCAGCCGCACCGACCCCATGATCTCCAGCCTCATCGACTGCGCACAGGCCGGTTTTGGCCGCCCGCTGACCCACGGCGAGATGGAAAAGCTGGTCAATCTCTATGTGCAGGAGGGCTACGCGCCCGAGACGGTCATGCTCTGCGTGGCCTACATGGCGGGCCGGGGCAAGCGCACCATGGCTTCGGTGCTGCACGAGTTGAAAGTCTGGCGTGCCGAGGGCGTGGAGACCGGCGAGCAGGCCGACGCCCACCTGCAGCTGCTGGCCCTGCGCCAGAGCCGCGAGCAGTACGTCAGCGGCCTGCTGGGCATCCCGGAGACCGAGCTGACCCTCGGCGGGCGCAAGGCCATTGCCCGCTGGTACGAGGTATACGGCTACGACGACGCCATGGTGCAGGAAGCCGCCGTGCAGGCTGGGCCGAAGCGCGACCTGTGGTACTGGAACAGCATCCTCAAGACCTGGAACGCCAAGGGGCTGCGCACCGTGCACGATGTGCGTGCCCCGGTGGCCGCCGCAGGGGCCAGCCGGAACATCCGAGTGGACCGCGAGGCCCCCAGCGGCAACGACTTCCTCAAGAACGCCGCCCGCCGCCGCCCGCTGAAAAAGAAGCCGGAATAAGGAGAAGCCATGCGTACCAAAAATGAACTGTATCAGGAAGCCCTGCGTACCGTAGCCGCCCGGCGGCAGATGGCTCGCGCCCGCGCCGAGGACGCCCGCGCCCAGGCCGAAGCCGCTGTGCCCGCCCTGCGCCACGCGGAAGAAGAAGTGCGCATCCGGGGCATCCGCTGTGCACTGGCCGGGGCTGCGGGCAAAGACCGCACCGAGGCCGCCGCCGCCCTGGCCGACGCCCGCCAGAAACTGACCGCCCTGCTGGCCGAGAGCGGCCGCCCCGCCGACGCGCTGGAACCGCACTTTACCTGCCCGAAATGTCAGGACACCGGCAGCGTGAACGGCCGCACCTGCGAATGCGTCCACAAGGTGATGCAGCAGCTGCGCCGCAGGGAGATCGAAGCGCTGTCCAGCCTGTCCATTTCCAGCTTCGACACCATGGAGCTGCGCTACTACCCAAGCCGCACCGACGATAAGGTGGGCGGTGCCATCCGTCCATACATGGCCGACCTGCTGGCCGATCTGCGCAGCTACGCAGAAGATTTCGACCACCACAGCGAGAGCCTGATGCTCTTTGGCAATGCGGGCCTCGGCAAGACCCACGCCGCCCTTGCCATTGCAGGCATCGTGCTGGAAAAAGGCTATGACGTGATCTACGTTTCCAGCCCGGACTTTTTCTCCAAGCTCGAAGGCCTGCACTTCGGCTCCGACCCGGCCGACGAGGAAGAAACGCTGCTGCAGACTGCCGCAAATGCCGACCTGCTCATTCTGGATGATCTCGGCTCGGAGTTCAACTCAGCCTTCCTCATCAGCAGCCTGTACAGCCTGCTCAACAACCGCTTGGGCGCGAAGCTGCCCACCATCGTCACCACCAACATCACCGACGGTGCCCTGCTGGAAAAGCTGTATACCGAAAAAATTTCCAGCCGCCTTTCCGCTTTCGTCCCCTGCCTGTTTGCGGGCGACGACATTCGCACCCAAAAGGCAAATGAGTAAAAGAAAAAGCAGCGCATACGCGCTGCTTTTTCTTTTACTCAGAACTCCAATACCGGGCTGATCTCGTTGCGCCGCTGGGCCTGCACCACGCAGTCCTTGTCCGGCACAACGCCCGCTGCGCCCAGCGTGTTGAACACGGTCTGCAGCGCCAATGCCGGTGTATTGTTCTCCTGCGAGAGGTGGCACAGAGCGAACCGCTTGCAGCCCTCCTGAATGAGTTCCAGCAGCTTTGCCGAACACTCGTCGTTGGAGAGATGCCCCCGGGTGCTCTCGATGCGGCTGCGCAGATAGTACGGGTACGGCCCGGTGCGCAGCATGTGCAGGTCGTAGTTGCTTTCCAGCGCCACAAGGTCGCAGCCGGAAAGCGCCTCGTGCACCGGCGGGGTCAGCACGCCCAGGTCGGTGGCGATGGTCATGGTCTTGCCGTCCGGGGTGTGGATGCGGTAGCCCACACAGGGCACATCGTGGCTGGTGGGGAAGCTCTGCACCCCAAAGGCACCCACGTCTTCTTCCCTGCCCTCCAGCGTGTTCAGCTCGCAGCTGGGCGGCACGATGCCGTTGGCGTCCAGAAAATCCAGCGTAGCCGCCGCACCGTACACCGGCAGCGGGTTCTTTTTGAGGAAGGTGGAAAGCCCCTTCACATGGTCGCTGTGCTCATGGGTGACAAGAATGCCGTCGCAGTCGCTGATGGCAAGGTCCAGCGCCCTGAGCGCCGCCGAAGTGGTGCGCACGCCCTTGCCCATGTCTACGATGAGATACCGCTGCCCGCAGCGCACCACGCTGCAGTTGCCGGAGGAACCGGAATATAACGAGATGAATTCTGCCATGAAGAACCTCTGATGTACTCAAAAACAGCCTACCGCGTGATGCAGCAGGCTGTTTGTTTTTGTTATGAATGGTTTACAGTGCCTGTTCCAGCGCTGCGGGGGTGCGGTCCACCTTCTTGATGTCCGCACCCAGAGCCTGCAGCTTCTCCACGATGTTCTCGTAGCCGCGCTCAATGTGGCCGATCTCCTCGATCTCGCTGGTGCCGTCGGCCATCAGGCCCGCCACCACCATGGCGGCACCGGCACGCAGGTCCAGCGCACGCAGCGGCGCGGGCGTGAGCTTGTCCACGCCCTCAAACACGGCAACCTGACCGTCCACCTGCACGTTGGCGCCCATCTTGCGCAGCTCGTCCACATAGCGGAAGCGATTGTCCCACACGCTCTCGGTGATGGTGCTGGTGCCCTTCGCCACGCTCAGCAGCACGCCCATCAGGGGCTGCATGTCGGTGGGGAAGCCCGGGTGCGGCATGGTGTTGATCTTCAGCGGCAGCAGGTCGCCGGTGCGGCGCACGCGCACAGCATCGTCGAATTCTTCCACTTCCACGCCCGCACGGCGCAGCTTTGCGGTGATGGGCTCCAGGTGCTTCGGGGTGACGTTCTTCACCAGCACGTCACCGCCGGTGGCCGCGGCTGCCACCATGTAGCTGCCGGCCTCGATCTGGTCCGGGATGATGCTGTAGGTGCAGCCGTGCATCTTTTCCACGCCGCGCACCTTGATGACATCGGTGCCTGCGCCGCGCACGTCGGCACCGCACATGTTCAAAAAGTTTGCCAGGTCCACCACATGGGGCTCCTTGGCGCAGTTTTCCAGAATGGTCTGACCCTTTGCCATCACAGCGGAGAGCATGCCGTTCATGGTCGCGCCCACGCTGACCTTATCAAAGAAGATGTGGGCACCGTTCAGCTCCTTGGCGCGCACGGTGATCATGCCGTAGTCCACGCTGTCCTCTGCACCCAGTGCGCTGAACACCTTCAGGTGCTGGTCGATGGGGCGGGGGCCCAGATTGCAGCCGCCAGGCATGGCCACCTGTGCCTTGCCAAAGCGGGACAGCAGTGCGCCCAGGAAGTAATAGCTGGCGCGCATCTGGCGGGACAGATCGTCCGGCACATTGGTACCGGTGAGGTGGGTGGTGTCGATCTCGTAGGTGTTGCGGTTCAGCATCTTGATCTGTGCACCCAGCACGCTGAGGATCTTCAGGCTCACCGCCACATCACTGATGTCCGGCAGATTCTCGATCACGCAGACATCCGCAGCCAGAATGGTGGCCGGCAGAATGCCCACCGCCGCATTTTTTGCACCCGAGATGGTAACTTCGCCGTGCAGGGGCTTGCCGCCCGTAATAACAAATTTCTCCAATTTTATGATCTCCTTGTCAAAGGCCCGGTCGCAGCAGGCCTGTTAAGGTTCGTGAAAGCATTTTTACGTTGGCTGCCGCGCGGGCACAGCAAACAGTGCCGCGCAGTTACAGCTATCTTATTATACACAACTTTCACAAAAAAGCAAAGTCCCGTTTGGTAAAGTTTCATTATTTTCTGTTTTGCCCATAATCACGACGATTATTCGGAAAATTTGATTTCTTTTTCAGAAATTTTACAGAAAAACGGGCAAAAAAGTATGCTGCCGTCGCACTTTACCACACATGATCCTCGTACCGGGTCTCGGTGATCCAGCCCAGCTGGTAGGCCGTCACCAGCTGTTTGAGGTCGTGCACCCGCTCCCGCAGCACTTCGCCTTCGTCTGTGTCCTCCACGAGGATGCGATGATTTTCCGTTTCCAGAATGTTTTTCTGCGAGATGATGTCCAGGTTCTCCTTCACGGCCTTTTCAGCGCTCTCAAAGGGCTGGTGGGTGCGCAGGGACATGGTGCGGCTGGAATACACCAGCGTGTATCCCGCGATGCCGGTCTTTTCGTGGTAGGCGCGGCAGAAACCGCCGTCGATCACCACCAGACGCCCGCCGCCCTTGATGGGGCTCTCGCCGTTCTTTTCGCGCACGGGCACATGGCCGTTGACGATGTGGCTCGAGCCCGGCAGGCCGAACTCGGCCAGAATACGGCGGCAGACGGCCTCATCATTGTACCATGTATAATAGGGGTCCTTCACCTCGGTGTGGGTGGAACTGTCCTCCACATAGAGCCGTTCAAAGGTGGTCATGGCGCTGCGGCCGAACAGCGGCGAAAGCTTGCCGCACCACAGATACCACAAAAAGTCCTGTCCGCTCTGGCGGGCGGCGCTGCCCTCGGGCGCATAGTAGCCCCGGCGGGCACGGGCGTCGCAGTAGTCCATGAGGGCCCGGCCGGAGTAGCGATGGCCCTCGAATCGCTCCATGGCAAAGGCACCCCGGCTGGTCATGGGCACAGCCCCGTGGTAGAGCAGGTTGCCGTTTTCAATGTGGTACACGCTGCCCTTGGCGTACAGGAACTCCACATGCTGCTGCAGCTTTTCGCTCTGGCGGAAAGAGCTCACCAGTTTGCGCAGCACCAGCTGCTCGTCCGCGTTCAGCGCCGCCGGGTCGGCGGGGTCCACCGTGGGGAAGGATGCATCCCGCAGGGGGTACTCCTTCTCCCCGATCTTCACGGTGTGCTTTTCCCAGTCGATGCGGCGCAGGTAGTCGCGGCCCTGCATCTGGAAGTCCGGGTTGCGATCGATGACCTGACACTCCAGCTTGAACATCAGGATGCTGATGGCCTTGTGCATCACGGCACAGCGGTGCAGCATTCCTTTTGTATAGGGGCCGCGGGCAGCGTCGGTGTGGGGCATCCAGATGGAAAGGTCGTCCTCGCCGTAATACTGCTCGGCCATACGCTGCAAGTGGCGCAGGTTGATGCCGTAGCAATCCTCGATCATGCCGTGGTTGTGGTAGGCCAGCGTGGTCTTGAGCACGGTGCAGATGCAGATGGGGCTGCCGGCCGCCGCGCCCATCCACACCACGTCGTGGTTGCCCCACTGGATGTCCACGTTATGGTGGCGCATGAGCAGATCGAGGATGATATCCGGGCGCGGCCCGCGGTCGAACAGATCGCCCACGATGTGCAGCTTGTCCACGGCCAAGTGCTTGATGAGCTCACACAGCCGCACGATGAAGCGGTCGGCACGGCCGTTTTCAATGATGCTGCCCACGATCTGGCCATAGTACAGGTCCTTGTCGTGGTCCTCGAAATGGGCGTGGAGCAGCTCGTCCAGAATGTAGCCGCAGCTGGCGGGCAGGCACTTGCGCACATGCTCCCGGGTGTGTTTGGAGGACACCAGACGGCAGATGTCAATGAGCCGCAGCAGCGTTTCGGTATACCACTGGTCCAGCGCTTCTTCGTCGGCACAGCGGGCCTTGAGCTGGGGCAGTTTTTCATTCGGGTAATAGATCAGGGTGGCCAGCTCAGCGCGGGTGTGTTCCGGCACGGCCTCGCCCAGCACCTGATCCACCTTTTCGCGGATGACGCCGGAGGCCGAGTTCAGGATGTGCACAAAAGCTTCGTTTTCGCCGTGCAGGTCGCTCATGAAGTGTTCCGTGCCCTTTGGCAGCTTGAGCAGGGCCTGCGTGCTGATGATCTCGCTGGCCGCTGCCGCCTGCGAGGGGTAATCCCGCGAGAGCAGGGTCAGGTATTTCAGGTTGTCACGAATCTCGTCGGTCTCGGTGCGCATGGTCTCCTCCATCGCCAACAGCGCTCTGCCTGCGGCCCGCCGCAGGGGCCTTGCAAAGATGTTGCGTTTCATGTATTATTTTTTCCTTATCTTATAGTATAGCACGTCCGAGGCGAAAAGTGGTATACTGGGGCTGACAAACTTTCTGCAAAGGACTTTGGATATTATGCCGAAAAGCGATTTCGTTTCCGTTCCCACCCACTGCACTCTCTGCCCGCGCCGGTGCGGGGCTGACCGTGCCGCCGGGCGCACCGGTTTCTGCGGGGCAGGCGGCACCCTGAAAGCCGCCCGCGCGGCCCTGCACTACTGGGAGGAGCCCTGCATCAGCGGCACCAAAGGCAGCGGCACGGTGTTCTTCTCCGGCTGCACGCTCAAGTGCTGCTTCTGTCAGAACTACCCCATCAGCGCGGAGGGGCTGGGCAAGGAGATCACGGTGGAGCATCTGGCCGAGATTTTTCTGAACTTACAGGCGCAGGGTGCCCACAACATCAATCTGGTCACGCCCGGCCAGTGGCGGCCCTGGATCATCGCCGCGCTGGACATTGCCCGGGAAAAGGGCCTGCGCCTGCCCATCGTGTGCAACACCGGCGGCTACGAGACGGTGGAAAGCGTGGAAGCATGGCGCGGGTACATCGACATCTGGCTGGCCGATCTAAAGTATGTGTCCTCCGCCCTCTCGGCAGAGCTTTCCTCCGCGCCGGACTACTTCGCGCAGGCAAAGCCCGCCATTGAAGCCATGATGGCGCAGGCCGGGCACCCGGTGTTCAACGCAGACGGCATCCTGCAGCGGGGTGTCATCCTGCGGCACCTCGCCCTGCCGGGCCATGTGGACGACAGCTTTGCCGTGCTGGACCAGATGGCGGCCTGGAACGACGCCGACCCCGGGTGCTTTCTGCCCAGCGTCATGAGCCAGTATACCCCTTTCTACAAGGCCGCAGAGCACGGCATCGGGCGGCGCATCACCACCTACGAGTACCGCCGGGTGGTGAACTACGCCATGGACAAGGGGCTTGTGCAGGGATACATGCAGCAAAAGAGCAGCGCGAAAGAGGAGTATACGCCCAGCTTTGATTTGACGGGGGTATAATTCGTCAAATCTCCCAAAAAAGGGCGATTATTTTCTCTTGCATTTCCGCGCAAGTGCTTGCAATCCCGGCTGCGGCGGATTATAATGGATACAACGATGTGTTAACAGAGCTCGTGAGCTTATCAATATTCAGGAGGAGCGTTATGGAACACTACAATCCCATCCTTGGCAGCGAACCCAACGGGCAGAAGTTCATCACCTGCGGCGAGATCATGCTGCGTCTCACCCCGCCGAACTACGAAAAGATCCGCATGGCGTCCAGCTTTGAGGCCAGCTATGGCGGCAGCGAGGCCAACATTGCGCTGGCGCTGGCAAACCTGGGCGTGGACAGCACCTTCTTCAGCGTGGTGCCCAACAACAGTCTGGGCAAGAGCGCGGTGCGCTGGCTGCGCTCCAACGATGTGCACTGCACGCCCATGATCCTCACCGAGCCGGACGAGACCCCCTCGAACCGTCTGGGTACTTATTACCTTGAGACCGGCTACGGCATCCGCGCTTCCAAGGTCATCTACGACCGCAAGCACAGCGCCATCACCGAGTACGACTTCTCGCAGGTGGACCTGGACGCCCTGCTGGACGGCTTCGACTGGCTGCACCTGAGCGGCATCACCCCGGCACTGGCCCCTAACTGCCGCACCCTCATTCTGGATATGCTCAAGGTGGCCAAGAAGAAGGGCCTGACCGTCAGCTTCGACGGCAACTTCCGCTCCACCCTGTGGACCTGGGAGGAAGCCCGCGACTTCTGCACCGAGTGCCTGCCCTATGTGGACGTGCTGCTGGGCATCGAGCCCTACCACCTGTGGAAGGACGAGAACGACCACAGCAAGGGCGACTGGAAGGACGGCGTGCCCCTGCAGCCCAGCTACGAGCAGCAGGATGAGATTTTCCAGCACTTCATTGAGCGCTACCCGAACCTCAAGTGCATCGCCCGCCATGTGCGCTACGCCCACAGCGGCAGCGAGAACAGCCTGAAGGCCTTTATGTGGTACGACGGCCACACCTTCGAGAGCAAGCTGTTCACCTTTAACATCCTTGACCGCGTGGGCGGCGGCGACGCCTTTGCCAGCGGCCTGATCTACGCCATGCTGCACAACTACCGCGCCATGGACATGATCAACTTTGCGGTGGCAAGCAGCGCCATCAAGCATACCATCCACGGCGATGCCAACATCACCGACGATGTGAGCTCCATCCGCAACCTGATGAACATGAACTACGATATCAAGCGGTAAACCCTTATACGCGCCGACGCCTCCCGGAAAGTCCGGGAGGCGTTTTTTGCGCGATTCTTCGTGTTTTTCTTTACTTTTTTCACGTTTCTCTTGATTTTACCCCCCCCCCCTATGCTAAAATGTTTTAAGAGGTGCCCCCGTTTTTTGTCCATTCCGCTAAAATGCAGGAGCATCCAGACATTGAACACACAGGAGGTTTTTTCTTATGCGGTTGCGAAAAACACTCAAACGAACGGCCGCCGCAACGCTGGCTCTGAGCATGGCGCTGTCTGCGGCAGCCCCCGCCGTCACGGCGGCCTACATCTGTGATGTCAGCCAGGGCAGTGTGAACATCACTGTGGATGCAGACGGCAGCAAGACCATCCAGGTGGGCGGCCAGAAGGTGGAGGACGACGGCGACGGCACGGATGATATCATCATCACCGGCGACAACACCCAGGCACCTGCCTCCCAGAACGACGCCGCCGAACCCGCACCGGCGGAGACCGAGGACGAGGAAGCCCCGGCCGAAGAAGATGCAGCCCCGGCTGACGAAGCTGAAGCGCCCGAAACCGCTGACGCAGAGGGCACCGAAGATGCCGCAGCGGACGATGCCGACGCAAAGGATGCGGCCGCTGAGCCCGCAACGCTGGAGCTGTCTGCCCCGGCCGTGGATACCGGCGACGAAGCTGAGGACACCCCCGCCGAGCCGGAGCGCACCGTCACCGAGACCGAGGACGGCACCGTGATCGAATACAGCGATTACACCGTGGACCCCGATGTGCAGGTGACGAAGCCCGAACCCGCGCCGGAAGCCGCCGCACCGGCCGAAAAAGCCGCCGACCCCGAAGACGAGACCGTCACCTACGAAGCCCCGGCCGAGGAGAACACGTCGGTCGTCAGCTCGGTGGTGGAGAACGTGGTCAAGATCGTCAACAATTGTACCGACACGCTGAACATCATCCTGCGGAACCTGAAGGTGGACGCAAGTTCCTCCACAGAAGACGCGATGAACATCACCGGCAAAGGTAGCGTGACGCTGGAGCTGGACGGCAAAAATGAGCTGATCAGCGGCAGCAGCACGTATGATTCTGCACACGGCTCTCTCGCCGGCCTGCACAGCGGGCACCTCGACGGAACCCTCACCCTCACCGATGCTGACAAGGACGGCGGATCTCTGACCGCCAAAGGGGGATATTCCAAAGACTCTGGCTATGTTAGCTCCGACGGGATCTGCGCCAAAGATCTGTCAATCATTGACACTTCCATCACTGCCGTCGGCGGCGATGTCGGCGGCTCATTATCCTACGGCGGAACCGGCCTGTCTGCAGATGTCCTCAACATGACCGGGTCTTCTCTTTCTGCGACCGGTGGAAGTGTGAACAACTCCACTGCCGACTACTCCAGCGGCGGTCTCGGCCTCGGTATTGGCAATTACGATGGTCTGAAATCCAACATTTCTGACAGCCATATTTCTGCGATCGGCGGAAACAGCAGCAGTAGCGGAAAAGATGTTTGGGGCGGCACAGGTGCTAATATTATAGGTACTGCCGCTGACAGCTACCAGATCGATCACGTCACTCTCCTTGCGCAGGGCGGGAATGCGCAGGCTTCCGGCTCCGGCAACGCGACCGGCGGCAGGGGAATCGATCGCAACTCCGGCAAAATAACGATCTCGGACAGTGCAGTCACCGTGGCAGGCGGCAATGCAGTGTCCGAAAGCGGAACTGCGACCGGCGGCGGCGGTTACTATAACAACGCCAATTACTATAACGAACGCAATAACGACGTGCATCTGGTTTCCGGCAGTCTGACCGCGGTGGGCGGAAGCGGAAGCAGTAAAAACGGTTCTTCCTTCGATATTTCTTCTGAGCTCATAAAGAAATACTACATTTCCGATGGCGAAACGTTTTCTGTTTATGAACCCGGTGACTCGGAGTATAACATAGCGCGCTCCGATCGACTCGTTGTCTCAGAAGACAGCGGGATCGTCTACTACAACCATTCTGCTGTGGTTCAGAACGAAGACGGCTCTGTTACTGTGACCGGTGAGCCGTTCCGTTATGTGCGCGGCGACCACGTGTACACCATTGCTTCCCGCACCGCCACCACCATTATCTGGCACTGCGAGGACGAAGGCGTGGAAGATCTTGAACTGCCCATCCCGGCCGGTTCCACCTTTGACGCCATGAAGCACGAGTGGGTCACCAGCGAAGACGGCACCTATGAGGAGTGCACCATCTGCCACCTGCAGCGCACCATCCCCCAGCCGGAGCCGGACCAGCCCGACACCCCCAGCAATGACACCACCGCCGCTGCCGTGCCCGCTGCCCTGCACCTGCGCGTGGTGGATGCCAACGGCGCAGACGTGGCTTTTGAGACCCGCACCGAGAGCGGCAATTACATCGTGGACGCCCGCCGCGACGGTCTGGACACTGCCACCCTCCTTGCGCCGCTGCCCGTGCTGCGCGAGCTGCAGGCTTCCGGCGCGGAGAGCATCACTTTTGTGACCAACCTTAAAACCACCACCCTGAGCCTTTCCGCTCTGCTGGCTCTGGGCGGCGAGGACGACGAAGCCCAGCTCCTTCACACCGGCGATGTGCCCACCCTGACCGTGGGCGGCACCGTGCACAACGAGCTGCTGTAAGCGCCCCCTTTCCCTCTTACGCGCGCTCTGATCCCCGTCGGGTGTTCTCCCCGGCGGGGATTTTTGCTGCGGCCGCAAACAAAACGGACAGCCCTGCATTGCCTGCACAGCTGTCCGTTTTTGCTTGTCTGATTCAGATATACCGTCCCGTGATGCTCTCCGGGTCCTGCTTCACCTGTTCCGGGGTGCCTGCCGCCACGATGCGGCCGCCAGCGTCGCCGCCGCCCGGGCCCATATCCACGATATAGTCCGCGTTGCGGATGACGTCCAGATCATGCTCGATGACCACCACCGTGGCCCCATTCTCGATCAGCTTCTGGAACACGCCCAGCAGGGTCTGCACGTCCAGCGGGTGCAGGCCGATGGTGGGCTCATCGAACACGAACACGCTGTCGGCCTGCCCGCGGCCCATCTCGCTGGCCAGCTTGAGCCGCTGGGCCTCGCCGCCGGAAAGGCTGGGCGTTTCTTCGCCGAGGGTCAGGTAGCCAAGGCCCAGCTCCTTCAGCACCTGCAGGCGCTGGCGCACCAGCTTGCGGTCGGCGCAGGCATCCAGCGCAGTGGACACGTCCATGTCCATCAGATCGGCCATGGAGGCCGCCCCGCCGCCCGCCGTGGGCAGCTTGACTGCCGCCGCTTCCCGGCTGTAGCGGGAGCCGCCGCAGTCCGGGCAGGGCACATCCACGTCCGGCAGGAACTGCACATCCAAGCTGATCACGCCAGTGCCGTCGCAGGTAGGGCACCGCAGTTTGCCGGTGTTGTAGGAGAAGTCGCCCGCCTTATAGCCGTGGTCCTTCGCGTCCGGCGTTTTGGCAAACAGCTTGCGCAGCTCGTCGTGCACGTTGGCATAGGTGGCTACCGTGGAACGCACATTGATGCCGATGGGCGTTGCGTCGATGAGCTTCACCTGCGCGATGCCGTCTGCTTCCACAGCCTTCACATGCCCCGGCAGAGCGGTGCCGCTCACCTTGGCCTGCAAGGCCGGGATGAGGCTTTCCAGAATGAGGGTGGTCTTGCCGCTGCCAGACACACCCGTGACGACCGTCAACCGCCCTTTGGGCAGGTCCAGTTCCAGTGGCTTCACGGTGTGGATGGCGTCCGTGGAAAGGTGGATGCGCCCCAGCGCGAACAGCTCATTTTCCGGTGTACGGGGCCGCGCATGGACGCCCGCCCGGCCCGCGAGAAACGGCCCGATCTGGGAGGCAGCATTTGCTTCAATTTCCGGGATGGCCCCCTGCGCAATGACGTGCCCGCCCTTGGCACCGGCTTCCGGGCCCATCTCGATGAGCCAATCGGCTTCCTTTAAGATTTGGGTATCGTGGTCCACCAGTACCACCGAGTTGCCGTCGGCGATGAGGTCGTGCATCACGTCGGTCAGGCCCTCGATATTGGAGGGGTGCAGGCCGATGGACGGCTCATCCAGAACATACAGCACACCGGTGGTGCGGTTGCGCACGGCCCGGGCCAGCTGCATCCGCTGGCGCTCACCCGTGGAGAGGGTGGATGCCGCACGGTCCAGCGTCAGGTAGCTAAGCCCCAGCGACAGCAGCCGCGCCGCCACCGTCTGGAAGGATTCGCAGATATTCCGGGCCATGGGGCGCATTTCTTCCGGCAGGCTGTCCGGCACGCCTGCCACCCAGTCGGTGAGCTGGGCAAGGGTCATTTGACATGCCTTATCCAGCGTGATGCCCCGCAGGCGCGGCGTGCGGGCCGCTGCCGTCAGGCGGGAGCCGCCGCAGTCCGGGCAGACGCCCTGCCGCAAAAACTTTTCCACCCGCTTCATGCCCTTCTCGTCCTTGACCTTGGAGAGGGCATTCTCCACGGTATAGGTGGCGTTGAAGTAAGTGAAATCCAGCTCCCCGGCCTGATTGGAGTTTTTGTTGTGGTAGAAAATGTGCTTTTTCTCTGCCGGGCCGTGGAAGACGATGTCCTTTTCCTTCTCGGTCAAATCGCGGAAGGGTACATCGGTGCGCACGCCCATCTCGCGGCAGATGTCGGTCATCAGCGACCACATCAGGCTTTTCCAGGGGGCCACCGCACCCTCGTCGATGGTGAGGGAGTCGTCCGGCACAAGGGTGCTCTCGTCCACAGTCATCACGGTGCCGGTGCCGCTGCAGGTGCGGCAGGCACCCTGACTGTTGAAGGCGAATTCCTCCGCCGAGAGCGCCCACACGCTGGCCCCGCACACCGGACAGACCAGCGGCTTTTCGGCCGCCACGGCAAGGCTGGGCTCCAGCCAGTGGCCGCACTGCGGGCAGGGGTAGCTGGACAGGCGGGAGTACATCAGCCGCAGACTGTTCAGCAGCTCGGTGCCGGTGCCAAAGGTGCTGCGGATGCCGGGCACGGCGGGCCGCTGGTGCAGAGCCAGCGCCGCCGGGACGTACAGCACCTCGTCCACGGTGGCCTTGGCTGCCTGGGTCATGCGGCGGCGGGTGTAGGTGGAAAGGGCATCCAGATACCGCCGGGAGCCCTCGGCATACAGCACACCCAGTGCAAGGCTGGATTTGCCCGAGCCGGACACACCCGCCACGCCCACGATCCTACCCAGCGGCACATCCACGTCCACATTTTTCAGGTTGTGCACCCGTGCGCCGCGGATCTCGATATGATCGACCATTTTTCCTTCTCCCCTGTCTTTGGAATGGTTTTATTGTAACACAATGCAGGCAAAAAACAAGCGCCCACCCAAACGGGCAGGCGCCTGTGTGCCGGAACTTAGTTGGAAAGGATCATGCGGTCGTTTGCAAACTCGCCGCCGCTGGCGATCTGGAACTTGGCCAGCAGGTCGGAGACGTGCAGGTTCTTCTTTTCCTCGCCTGCCACGTCGTAGATGATATGGCCCTCGTGCATCATGATCAGGCGGTTGCCATACTTGATGGCGTCCTTCATGTTGTGGGTGATCATCATGGTGGTCAGGTGGTTCTCCTCCACGATCTTGGCCGAGAGGGTCAGCACCTTGAGGGCGGTCTTGGGGTCAAGGGCGGCGGTGTGCTCGTCCAGCAGCAGGAGCTTGGGCTTGTTCATAGTGGCCATCAGCAGGGTCAGCGCCTGACGCTGGCCGCCGGACAGCAGACCCACACGGGCGGTCAAACGGTCTTCCAGGCCCAGGTCCAGCGTTTTGAGCAGTTCACGGTACTGCTCCCGCTCCGCCTTGGTGATGCCGATGCGCAGGGTGCGGGGTTTGCCGCGGCGGGCCGCCAGGGCAAGGTTTTCCTCGATCTGCATGGTGGCGGCTGTGCCGGTCATGGGGTCCTGGAACACGCGGCCGATGTAGGCGGCGCGCTGGTGCTCGCTCAGGCGGGTAACGTCCACGCCGTCAATGAGGATCTTGCCCTCGTCCACCGGCCACACACCGGCCACGGCGTTCAGCATGGTGGATTTGCCTGCGCCGTTGCCGCCGATGACGGTGACGAAGTCGCCCTCGTTCAGCTTCAGGTTCAGGCCGTTCAGGGCCGTTTTCTGGTTGACCGTGCCAGCGTTAAAGGTCTTGGAAACATTCTGGATCTCAAGCATTTTTTGCATCCTCCTTTGCCTTCTTCACCGGCTTCGAGAAGTACTTGCCCTTCCAGTACGGCACGGCAAGGAAAATGGCCACCACGGAAGCGCTCAGCAGCTTCAGCAGGTTGGCGTCGAAGCCCAGGGTCAGCACCAGCTGGATGACGATGTAGTAGATGATGGCACCCAGCGAGACGGACACCATCTTGAGGGCGAAGTTGTGGAAGATGCGGCTGAAGATGGCCTCGCCGATGATGACGGCTGCCAGACCGATGACGATGGCACCGCGGCCCATGCCGACATCCGCAAAGCCCTGATACTGGCTCAGCAGCGCACCGGACAGGGCCACCAGGCCGTTGGACACAGCCAGGCCCAGCACGATGTTGAAGTTGGTGTTGATGCCCTGTGCGCGGGACATGGCGGGGTTGGAGCCGGTGGCGCGGATGGCGCAGCCCAGCTCGGTGCCGAAGAACCAGTACAGCACCGCGATGACCACCGCCGTGGCGATGATGACCATGATGATGGGGTTGTGCAGCGCGAACTCCTTGACCCAGCGCAGGGAGATGAGCAGGCCGTACTTATCCACGTTGATGGACTGGTTGGCTTTGCCCATGATCTTCAGGTTGATGGAGTAGAGAGCCAGCTGGGTCAGGATGCCGGCCAGAATGGCCGGGATGCCCATGAAGGTGTGCAACAGGCCGGTGACAAGGCCTGCCAGCAGGCCCGCCAGCAGCGCCATGAGCAGCGAGACCCAGACGTTCTGGCCAGAGAGCAGGCACATGACGCACACAGCGCCGCCGGTGCCGAAGGAGCCGTCCACGGTCAGGTCGGCCACATCCAGGATGCGGTAGGTGAGATAAACGCCGATGGCCATGATGCCCCAGATAAGGCCCTGTGCACAGGCACCCGGCAGAGCGCCCGGCAGGTTTGCCAGTCTTGCAATGATGTCCAAAACAATTCCTCCTGTTTCTGATACACTTTTTTCATCTCCCGTCGGATACGGGAAAGCGGAGAAAGGCCATTTTTCGCCCTTCTCCGCTGATTTTTATGTTTGTTTTCCCGAGAGTGCCTTAGCCCTCGATCTCCTCGTAGCCTTCGGGAACGGTCAGGCCCAGATCATCGCAGATGGCCTTGTTGTACTTCTTGGTCACATTGGTGTTCTCAATGGGCATAGTAGAGATGTCGGCCTCGCCCTTCAGGATCTTCACTGCCATCTCACCGGTGGTGCGGCCCAGATCGTAGTAGCTGATGGACAGGGTAGCCACGCCGCAGCCGGAGCAGATGCCCTCCTCGCCTGTGAACACGGGCTTCTTGGCCGGGCGGCAGATGCCGTCCACGATGCCGGTGTTGGCAGCAACGGTGTTATCGGTGGGAACATACAGTGCGTCGTTCTCGTTCGCAGCCTGCTGGCAGACGGAGGACAGATCGTTGGAATCCGAGAAAGCGTACTGGGTAGCGGTGACGCCCTTGGCTTCCAGATACTTCTGGACCTCGTCCACCTGGTACTGGCTGTTTGCCTCAGCAGAGCAGTACAGCAGGCCGACATTCTTCACATCGGGCAGCCACTCCACGATCATATCGGCCTGCTCGCCCAGGGGAGCCAAGTCGGAAGTGCCGGAGACGTTGCCGCCCACGGTGCCGTCGTAGTTGTCCAGGCCCAGGGCCACGCCGTACTCGGTGACGGAGGTGCCCAGGATGGGGATGGTGTCGGTGGCAGCCTGTGCAGCCTGCAGGGCGGGGGTGGCGTTTGCCATGATCAGGTCCACGCCTGCGGAAACGAAGCCGTTGGTGATGGTGGCGCAGGTGGCGGAATCGCCCTGTGCGTTCTGCAGGTCGAAGGTGACGTTATCGCCGAACTCCTCGGTCAGGACATCCTGGAAGCCCTGGGTGGCAGCGTCCAGAGCGGCATGCTGCACCAGCTGGCAGATACCGATGGTATAGGTCTGGCCATCAGCGGCTGCCGCAGAAGCAGCAGCGGATGATGCGGTGGAGGAAGCTGCAGTGGATGCAGAAGAACCGCCGCAGGCAGTCAGGGCAGCAGCAGCGCCGCAGGCAGCGGCAGCAGCCAGGAAGGAACGACGAGTGATTTTACGCATAATGATCTATCTCCTCTATTTTTCGCTTGCGCAGCCTACAGGTGCCGCGCCGGAAAGCAATGATTGTAAGCGTGTGTCGTACAGTTTTGCTTTACACTCGTGAAGTATAGCACACATTCTGCAGTAAAACAACTCACTTTTGCCCGAAAACGGCCTTAATTATCAATCATTTAAAACACATCAATCAATTATTTTGATGCATTCTTCAATTTTGCCTGATAAGCGGTCAGTTTTGCCATTTCCCCCTGCAGCCAGCCGAGGTTGCGCTCCAGCTGTGGTAGGAATGGCTGCGCAAAATTGTAGTCAAAGTACAGCGCCTGCCAGAGCTTTGCCTGCATCCGGCGCACCAGCACCGGGCCGAGGGCCGCTTCCAGCTGTTCCACAGTGTCTTCCAGCGCCATGCAGGTCTGCGCCCAGCGCACATCCGTCGCTTCCCGCGCGGGGACATCATAGCGGGCAAGGTAATCCTGCACCCGCGCTTCGATCACCTGCCCGCCGCAGCCGGTGGGCTGCAAAAAGTAGCTCACCTGCCCGTCCCGGCTGATCTCCTGCGCCAGCGGGTACAGAGCACACACCAGCGGTTCCGCGTCATGGATGGCGCAGTGATTTTCGGTGAGAAAGGGGCAGTTATTGCGGTTCTCCTTCACCGGGGCCAGCCGCAGCACCGGCAGGTGGCTCACCGTGCCGATGCTGGCCCGGCAGAAGCCCCGCGCCACGATCTGCGGCGGCAGGTGCAGCCGGGCCGCGATGCGCCACAGGTCAAAGCCGGACAACACGATATCCTCCCGCCCGCGGCAGCAGTCGCCGCAGCCATTGCACGCAAAGCTGAAATGTGCCTCCCGCGCCAGCAGCGGCATGGCCTCGGTGCGGGTGAAGTCGATCTGCCCGCACAGGTCGATGTGGTGGTCTCGCATACTATTCGCTCCATCTCTTTCAGAATAGTTCTAGTGTATCACACTGCCAACCAAAACAAAAGGGAGCAAATCGCTCCCTTTCATTTTGGCTTACTCATATTTTTTCGCCGGGATGACGATGGCCCCGAACAGCGAGAGAATGTACACGATGAGCACTGCACCCCACACCCGCCAGCCGGTGGCGCGCTCGAACAGCACCGCCGCAGCCGTGCAAGGCGGCATCAGGACCATAGACACCACGCACCACACCCGCATCCATTTAAGCACATGCAGCCAGTTGCGGTTGTTGTAGTACACGCCCGGGATGTGGATGTGGAACCCGCCCTGCGCAAAGTTGCAGATGCGGTTCTCATCGTAGTAGCGCGGCAGGGTCTCCGGCATCCAGAACAAGGTGTAGGCTCCATACACGACGCCGAAGATCGCATTCATGATGAGCAGCGCCTTTGCGCCCTCGGTGCCTGCCAGCCCCGCCGCACAGACGACGGCAGTGCCCACAAGGCCCAGCAGCACATAGACTGCATACAGCGGCAGGAACTTCCGGGTCCGGGCCTGACGGCGCTCCGGCGGCTCTGCCGAGAAGGTCAGCGCCTTGCGGATGAGTTCTTCCGTCTCCTCGCGGGTAAAGCGCTGTTCTTCTTCGACGCGGCGGCCCTGCAAAAGCTCGGCCACCGTCACGTTCAGAATTTCTGCCAGCGGCACCAGCAGCGAGATATCCGGCACGCTCAGGCCCCGCTCCCATTTGCTCACGGCCTTATCCGATACATACAGGTCTGCAGCCAGCTCCCGCTGGGTCATGCCCTTTTCCCTGCGCAGCTGCGCCAGAAAGCTGCCGAATGCGGCTTTGTCCAGTTCGTACATGTTGTCCTCCTTGTGAACCTGCGGCTCTGTTCGTGGCTCCATTGTACCGGGCAAACCCGCTTTGCGCAACCGACCGGCAGTAGAATCAACGTTTTGCGGACATTTTTGTTTCCAGTTTCCGGTAAACGCTGATGGCATCCTGAATGTTGAACTGCTCGGTGATGTGGCTGCCGGGCGCGCCCAGCGTGACCAGAATGTACTCGCGTCCCTGCACCGTTGCAAGGCTTGCCAGGCACAGCCCGGCCGCTGCGGTGTAGCCGGTCTTGCCACCCAGAATTTTATCCTGCCCGTCGGAAAGCTCGCTGCCGTTCAGTTTGCTCAGCAGAGTGCTGGCAAAGGAGACGCCTTCCGGGTGCTGGGCCGTGGGGATGCTGGTGTAGTGCCCGGTGGTGAAGATGGTGCGAAAGGTCTCGTTCTGCAGTGCCGCCTGCAGCAGCTTGGCAAGGTCAGCGGCGGTGGAGTAATGCTCGGTCTCGGTCAGGCCGATGGGGTTGCAGAAGTGGGTGTTCTTCATGCCCAGCTCTGCGGCTTTCTGGTTCATCAACGCCACAAAGGCGCTCTCGCTGCCGCTCACCAGCCGGGCCAGCGCTTCGCAGCACTCGGCCCCGGAAGGCAGCATGGCACCGTACAGCACGTCCCGCACCGTGACGGTCTCGCCGGGCGCAAAGCCCGCCATGGACGCATTTTCGGCCGTCAGTTCCGGGAACACATCCTCCGGCAGGGTCACAGGCTGGTCGAGGTCCGGCTGGGCTTCGATGGCCAGCAGCACGGTCATCATCTTGGTCAGGGACGCCGGGGCCACTTTTTCGTTGGCACGTTTCTGCGCCAGCACCTGCCCGGTCTGGGCGTCCATCAGAAGGGCATGGCGGCTGGTGGTGTCCAGCAGAATGTTCTGCCGCAGGGCCAGCACCACAAACAGCAGCGCAAGGGCCAGTAGACACAGCAAAATACGCCTGCCGTGTGCGCGGCGGCGGTGGAATTTTTTCATCTTGATCGCATCCTTTTCAAAAACATAAAAGCGCTTTCACCTCTTATAACGAGACAAAAGCGCTTCTGGATGCAATCTCCGGGCAGATTTTCGGGGTTTGGGACGAAACTTATTTCAGCTTCATGCCGTCGCTGAAAGCCGTGCCGACCCGCTCGCCCAGCACATGATAGCCGTTGTGCACCGGCTCGTAGGAAATGGGGCGGAACTTTGTCATGTCGATCTTGCCGTCCGCGCCCAGAATGCGCTCATCAGCGCTGATGTTCACGATCTCGCCGATGATGTTGCCTTCCTCGGTGCTGTGCACATACTTGCACTCCAGCGTCAGCGGCAGCTGGGTGAACAGCGGTGCATCCACCACGGCGCTCTTTTCAGCGGTCAGGCCGGACTTTTCCATCTTATCCGGGGTGTTGTTGCCGGAGACGATGCCCACATAATCGCAGGCGGCCACATTCTCGGCGTCGGCAAAGCTGACGGTAAAGGCCTTTTTCTGCAGGATGTTCTTGGTGGTCTTATGGCCGGCGCTCAGGCACAGCTCCACAAGGTTCGTGTCATACAGGCCGCCCCAGGCTGCATTCATGGCATCCGGCTTGCCATTTTCATCGTAGGTGCCGATGATGAGCACCGGCAGCGGGTAGAACCACGGATTGGAACCAAAATCTTTGCGCATACAAAACACTCCTTTTGCGTGAATTCCTAGTGTTTCACTGGTGATAATTTTATTGTACCACCTTTTTGTGAAGATTCAATCCCTTCGATGGGCAGGCCAGCGGGGAGCTTTCTCCGCGAACAGCCCGGAACCCACGGTTCCGCCCCGACGCTTTGCGCCGGGGCCCCACTTCCCGGTCATTCGCCAGAGAAACTCCCCGCCGTCCTGCCCGGGAAAGCTGCATCTATCCCCGTGCGACAGGTACCCGAATCTCCGTCACATACTGCGCCGGGTCATCCGAGATGCAGTTGTCGATCAGTGTGATCTCACGGGAGAAACCGGCGATCTGCAGGCCGTTTGCCGCAAGGAACTGCGCCAGCTGTTCGTAGTACTGCGGTGCCCGGCTGTGGTCGCCCCGGAACCGCACCGCAGCGCAGCGGCAGGGCGGCAGAGTCTCCACACGGCCTTCGTAGACATCGTCTTCTTCCAGCACCAGAAACACAAGGTCGTAATGCCCGAACTCTGCGCTTTTCAGGTTTTCTCCCGAGATGCCCACGCCCACCTTCCCGATGTAGCTCAGCGGCAGTTTCTGATCCTGCTCGATCTTTCGGATGGAGCGCTCCAGCCAGAGGTAACTGTTGAACTTCACGCTGTCCCGCAGCAGCACCAGCCGCAGGGCGGGCTGCTCCACCAGACGGATGCAGTCCAGCTCCGAGCGGCGGGCGTCCTCCAGCTGGGCCAGACGGTGGTCGATCTTGCGTTCCATGATCTCCAGTTCCTGCTTTTTGCGGGCGATCAGCTCTTTCTGGCGGCGCAGGGCCTCCGCGATGTTGTCCACATCCCGGTCGTGCAGGGTGGCCGCGATCTCATCCAGCGGCAGGCCCAGCGCCCGCAGGTAGCGGATGTTGGTCAGCTGCTCGAACTGCCGGACGCTGTAGTAGCGGTAGCCGGTGGCCGGGTCGGTATACTCTGGCTTCAGCAGGCCCACCTGCTCGTAGTGGCGCAGGGTGCCCACGCTCAGATGGTACATCTTTGCCACCTCGCCGATCTGGAACAGTTCACGTTCAGCCATGAAGCACCTCGTTTGTCCGGTTCAGCTGCCGCTTGAGCCAGCAATAGGCAATGACACACACCACACTGGAAAACAGCGAGCCGCACGCCGACGCCAGACCCATGGGCAGCAGCGTCTGCGGGAAGAACCGGGACGCCAGATATGCCCCCGGCACGCGCACCAGAAGGATGGACAGGCTATTGTGCAAAAAGGACAGCCCCGACTTGCCGTAAGCGCAGAAATAACCGCTGAAACTGAACTGGATGCCCGCAAACAGACAGTCAAAGATGTAACCCCGGATGTAGGATGCGCCCGCCAGCACCACGGCTTCGTCCGAGGTGAAAGGCCGCACCACCGACGGCGCAATGAACTGCATCAGCACGGCCATCACCGTACCAAAGGCCACGCCGATGCCAATGGCATAGCGCAGGATGGCGTCGGCACGGTCGTGCTTGCCGGCGCCGATATTCTGGGCACCCAGCGCTGACACGGTGGACAGCATGGAGCTGGGCACGAGGAACAAAAAGCTGATGATCTTTTCCACGATGCCCACAGCGGCCGCATCAGTCAGACCGCGATGATTTGCAATGATGGTGATGATCATGAAGGACACCTGGATGAAGCCATCCTGCAGCATCACCGGCACACCGATGCCAAGCAGCTCGCCCAGCACATCCTTCTTCGGTTTGAGGTCTGTACCCGTCACGCGGATGCTGTGCCGCTTCCGAATGACCAGCAGCGACACTACCACGCTGACCAGCTGGGAAAGGGTCGTGCCCAGGGCTGCACCGGCCGGGCCGAGATGCAGTGCGCCCATAAAGAGGTAGTCCAGCGCGATGTTGCTCACGCAGGCGATCGCAATGAAATACATCGGGCTTTTGGAATCGCCCAGCCCGCGAAAAATAGACGCCAGAATGTTATAAGCCGTGATGCATGGGATGCCGATAAAGCAGATGATGAGGTACGCTTTTGCGCCCGCCACGGCTTCTTCGGGCACCGACACCAGCCGGATGATGGGGTCCACAAAGCCCACCAGCACCGCTGCCAGCACCACCGACCCCGTCAGAAACAGGGTGACCGTGTTGCCGATGAGCTTTGCCGCGTGGGAACGGTTCCCCGCACCGACGGCCCGCCCGATGGTGACCGTCGTGCCCATGGCAAGGCCCACGATCATCACGGTGATCATATGCATCACCTGACTGCCGATGGACACTGCTGTGGTGCTGGCCACACCCTCGAACTGCCCGATAATGAACAGGTCGGCCATGCCGTACAGCGTCTGCAGAAAATACGAAAGCAGATACGGCAGCGAGAAATACAGGATGCTTTTCAGCACACTTCCGCTGGTGAGATTCTTTTCCATATGCGTTTGTCCGCCCGCCGGTCCCCTCCCCTGCCAACCTTTCGCAGGGCACTCCCGGCGGGCACTCCTTTCCGTCATAGATAGTAAACTCTATAACGGTTGTAGAGTCAAGACTTTATTGAAATAAAGCGGTCCCGGCATGCTGAACGCTCAGCACAGCGGGGCCGCTTTTTTTGTTATGTTATTTCCAGAGCTTTACATCCCACAGGATGAGACCGCCAGTAGTATACATTACTCCACCAAGGTAATAGCACGACTCCTTTACATAAGGTTCAATTCTGATATACTTTGCACCTGTAATATCAACTTCAAATTCAACCGGTTCGTCCGTTTTCTGCTTGATCGTATCCGAAATTCCTACCAGCACATCATCTGCATAAACTTTAACGAGCGCCCAACTTGAACTGGCCATGTCCTTGTATGGGTTCAATTTCATGGTCAATTTTCTGTATTGCTGTCCAACAGGATACTCTACAGAGGCACTCAGATTCGGCCAACTACTCTGCATGATTCTCCAGTTGCTCATGTCCAAGAATACAGTATAGTTTACTCCCCTTACATAAATATTTCCAAACGGGTCTTCTGGCTGAACGCCTTTATTCCACGGAATGTTACCATTCAACGGAGTCAAATTCGACAGCGGAACCGAGCCATCACCAGTACCTCCTTCAGCACAGCCAGTCAGCGCCGTTACCGCACAAACCGTACCTGCAAAGCCCAGCGCCTTCAAAAAGCTGCGGCGACCAACTTTCTTCATCATAATTTTCCTCCTTTTTATTCTGTCCTTTTTATGGACATCCATCAGGATGCCCATTTATTGTCTTTAGTATAGATAATATTTATCTAAAAGTCAATAGACGGATTCCATCTAACCTATCCTATTACGCAGGGAGGGTTGATATTATGAAAAATCGACTGAAAGACCTACGTGAGGATCATGATTTTACCCAACAGATGGTGGCCGATAAAATCGGCATCACCCAGCGCAAATACAGCTATGTGGAAACCGGAACCCAGCAGCTGACCGCAGAACTTCTGGTGCCGCTGGCACAACTCTATACGGTAAGCATTGATTATCTTCTTTGCCAGACGGATATTCCCGACCGGTATCCGCTCTGTTGAACATGTTGCTATCACTATTTTTCTGTTTCTTCTAGCGCAGTAAAATAGTCCCATGTATACAGCAGCAAGCCCCGGGAACTTTCCCAGAGCTTTTGCAAAAGAAAAACGCCCTGAGATTTCTCTCAAGACGTTTGATTCAAGTCGGCGACTACCTATTTTCACGCGCCGTTTCCAGCGAACTATCTTCGGCACAAGTGAGCTTAACTTCTGTGTTCGGAATGGGAACAGGTGGAACCTCACCGTCATCGACACCGACCGATCTGACTGGTCTGGTATAACATGTTTGTTGTACTTTGTCCAGTGTTTTTAGAAGGACGTGCCTTCAAAACTGAATAATCACTGCTAACATTTTTTCGTTGACTGAAAAGTCTCAAGCGAATTGTGGTCAAGCCCTCGACCTATTAGTACACGCTTGCTGAATGGATCACTCCACTTACACATCGTGCCTATCAACCTTGTAGTCTTCAAGGGGTCTTACTTGTTTGAAACA